>Ga0310811_10003846_pt1 | contig 18927 bp, 16 predicted proteins | sample YCmetagenome_FD_207642 | JGI IMG/M metagenome (GOLD analysis project Ga0310811, IMG submission 207642) | Soil microbial communities from experimental microcosm in Duke University, North Carolina, United States - YC | ecosystem: Engineered > Artificial ecosystem > Soil microcosm > Unclassified ...
AGGACGGTGGCGATGGCGGCGGCGGTGGGGAAGGTGTCGGTGTTGAGGACTCGGGTGCGGGCCGAGGCGCCATCGAGGAGCAGCGCCAGTTGTTCACCGAGTTGCTCGGGGTTGATGGCGCCGGCTTCGCGAGCGGTTTCCGCGAGCCTCGCGGCGATGGCCTTCTTGTAGTCGCGTGCGTGTTGGCATGCCGGGTGCTGAGGGTCGTGGATCTCAACGGCCGCCGCGATGAAGGGGCACAGGGGCGTGATGTCCTGTGTCCCGGACGCGGGCGCCTCAAAGGCAGCGAGGAGTCGTTCGCGGGGCGTGAGGTCGTTGCGATCGAACACCCCGGGCATGACGTCGGGATCGAATCGGCGCAGGTATTCGGCGACGAGCTCGTCCTTGCCGGCGAAGTGCTGGTAGGCCGTGCGCTTCGACACCTGGGCCACCGCGCAGAGCTGGTCCATGCCGGTGCGGTTGATGCCCTGTTCGCGGAACAGTCGCTCTGACGCACTGAGGATGCGCTCGCGCGCCCCCCTGCCGCGGCGCCGCCCTTGGGGGCCCTTCTCCAACTCCATCATACCTCCAGCATAGCCCAGTTTGGTACCGATCGGTGTACATAGCTTGCGCCCCGGCTGGCCGGCCGGTACTGTAACCCACACAGATCGGTGTACATAACACTCAGGCTGGGCCGCGAGCCTGGCTTCGCAGGGGCGTCAGCCACCCGTTCACGTACGCGAGTCGGTGCGCGAAGCCGTTCCGGATATCCATCAATCAAAGGAGTGATCGTGGGAAAGCTCGATGGCAAGGTAGCGGTGATCACGGGCGGATCAACCGGCCTGGCGCTGGCCGGCGCCAAGCTGTTCGTGGACGAGGGAGCTCATGTCTTCATCTCGGGCCGACGGCAGGAAGCGCTGGATGAAGCCGTCAAGCTGATCGGCAGGAACGTGACCGCCGTGCAGGGCGATGCGGCCGACCTAGACGACTTGGACCGCTTGTTCGACACGGTCAGGCGGGAAAAGGGCGCGATCGACGTGCTGTGGACAAGTGCCGGGATGGGCGAGCAGGGCAGGCTCGGCGAGATCACCGAGGAGCAGTTCCATGCCGCCTTCTGGCTGAACGCGCGCGGCACGCTGTTCACGGTACAGAAGGCATTGCCGCTGCTCAACGACGGCGGCTCGATCTTCATGACCGGGTCGAACGCTTCGCTCAGGGGCTTCCCCGGGTGGAGTGTGTATGCGGGGAGCAAGGCCGTGCAGCAGGCCTGGGCCCGCGTGTGGCTAGCCGAGTTGAAGGACAGGCGGATCCGGGTGAACGTGCTGACCCCGGGGCAGGTCGCCACGGCGAAGCAGGAGGAGCTGTTCGACGAGGAGACGAAGCGGCAGTTCGAGTCCCTGATCCCTCGGGGAAAGATGGGCCGCCCTGAGGAGATCGCGACGATCGCGCTGTTCCTCGCCTCGGACGACTCGAGCTATGTGAATGGGATGGAGCTGGTTGCCGACGGCGGCACCACGGTGATCTGACGGGCAGGGCGGAGGGCACGGCCTTCATAGAATATGCCGGGAGATGACGTCGAATAGACCGAAAGCCGGTGCTTGATCGAGACTTTGTAGTAATGGCGTGAGACAAGTACGGCAAAAATAATGCCAATGAGCGTAGTAATTACTGCAATTACCACGGCTTGCATACTTCGCCTCACATTAGAGCTTGATGCCCAACTTCCCGACGGGGACCAGATCCTGACATCGTCGATGTAGGTTCTGTCCCCGTTGCTGCTGTACTTCACTGCTGTACGGACGTGAAGAGACCGGTTTCCCGAGATCGGAACCGGCCTCTGACCTGCGGTTGAGCTAAGGGGATTCGAACCCCCTGACCTTCTGCATGCCATGCACCAGCCATGCACAGCGATTTCATCCGAGGCAGTCTCGCTAGGTCCGCTTCTCGCAGGTCAGAGCGTTGTAACAGTCCGAGGCCGTCGCGCAGGGTCTGGTGAAGACTGGAGTCGTAGTCACTAGCTGAGTCACTGGTTTTCCGGACCTTCCAAGCCAGGGAAGGGCCGTAGCTTGTACCGGGATGGTTCTGACGATCGAGACCTGCGACTGGCCATCGCTGAATGCTTGATCTGGGCCGCGAGCTGACCGGACTAGATGGCCATCGGAGAGTCGTTGCACGTCAGGAAGTCGTTGATGCGGATGCGCATCGACCGGTCCATCGTGTACCCGAGAACCTCGGACGTCGGCACCCAGCGGACCTCGATTGACTCGCCGCTCGGCGTCGGCTGCCTGGCCAGCGGGCGCGCGGTCAGCACGGCGGAGAACTCCTGCCGTGCCTCGCCGTTGCTTGTGTAGAGGATCACGTGCTTGGGCCCGAGTAGACTCCCACGATGCCGGTGATCGCGCACTCGATCCCGGACTCCTCGAGCGCCTCGCAGACCGCCGCCTAGGTAACGGACTCGCCGAGGTCGACCGCGCCGCCGGGGACAGCCCAGTTGCTTTTGTCGGTGCGGCGGATCATCAGTGTCTCACCTGCGTCGTTGAGCGCAATCACGTTGACGGACGGGACCAGGCTGTTGCCTCCGGTGCCTCGGGATCGTCTCTTAGCGGCGAGCGCGTAGGCACGCTCAGCTGGTGAGGGCGATGCCCAGGTAGGCGACCGTGATGGCAAGGGCGACTACGGCCGGCGCTATCTCCTTCCCGCTGTCCGCTGCCCGCCGGTGGGTGAGCACCGCGCCGAGGAGCAGCAGGACCGTCCCGGCCGCGGCGGCGACGCCTAGTGGATGCCACCACAGGCCGGCCAGGACGCCCGCGGCGGCGGCTAGTTCTGCTATCCCGATGAGCTGGTACCTGTTCCAGGGGATCCCGAAGTGCGTGGCGGACTGCCGCATCTTAGGGTGGCCCAGCAGCTTGCCGACTGCCGGGAGAAGGCATGCCGCGGCTAGCAGCAGCGAGACGGTGACGAACATGGGAAACCTCCTAACAGGCGGCCGACAGCGGACCTGCCGGATCGGGATCGGTCGGCGGATGCGCCGTCGCTGGACGCTCGCGCACGGCGGTGGCCGGGATGTGCCAGGGCAGCAGCGGCATCCGGCCCCGAGGTTCGGCTGCCGCGATCACGCGGTCGGGACGGACGATGACGGTCAGCGCCGGGTTGGCCACCAAGGCCCGCAGGCCAGTGGACTGGCCGTCGGCAAGGCGGACGTCGGTCCAACCGGGGTCTGCGTCCGCCCCGGCCTCCGCGCTGATCCGCACGAGGGCGAGGCCGTGCCGGCGGCAGAAGACCGCCAGGTGGGCATTAGGGCGCCGTGCGGTGAGCACGGCGGTGCGTCCGGCCAGGATCGTGTCCAGCCGGACCCGCGCGCCGTCACTGGTAGAGACCAGCGGGTTGGGGATCAGGCCGCCGGGTCGCAGCCCGGCGGGCAGGAAGGGCGGAAAGAAACGCCGCGGCGGGTGGCGCAAGGCGCCTGTCTTGAGCCGGGGCGTGGCGCTGGAGGCGATCGCCCCGCGGATGCGCTCGCTGCGGACGGCGGCAGCCAGGGCGATCCTGCGAACGGCGGCGGCCCGGTCCTGGCCGCCGGTCATCGCCCAGCCGACCCTGACGGCCTTTTTGATCATGGCCCGGGCGTGCGGGCGGCGTTCGGCGTCGTAGGTGGCGAGCAGGTCTTCCTCAGCCCGGCCGGTGAGCACGTGCGCGAGCTTCCAGGCGAGGTTGTCGGCGTCGCGCAGCCCGGCCCCGAGGCCCTGGCCGATGAACGGCGGGGTGAGGTGGGCAGCGTCGCCGAGCAGGAAGACACGTCCGGCCTGGAAGCGGGACGCCAGCCGGGCGCGGAAGGTGTAGCCAGCGCTGCGGACGATGCGCAGGCCGGCCAGGTCCCCGCGTCCGGTCCAGGGCCGCAGCAGCCGGGCGAGGACGTGCGGGGTGATCAGGCCCGCTTCGTCCTCACCGTCGCGCAGCTGGAACTCCCAGCGGTACCGGTCGCCGGTGACCTGCATGAAAGTGGCGGCCCTGGCCGGGTCGCATACCTGCTCCACCCCGTCCCAGGTATCCAGGCCGGTTCCGGCCATGATGTCTATTACGAGCCAGCGCTCGGTGAAGCCAAGGTCGTCCATGGTGATCCCGGTCAGCTTCCGGATGGTGCTGTTAGCGCCGTCGCAGCCCAGCACGACCCGCCCGGTGAACGTGTGCGGGTGCCCGGCGATACGGGCGTGCACCCGGACCGGGGCCGCGGTGAGCGGGCCAGAGGCGTCGTCATCGTCCAGCCCGCAGACCTCGGCCCCGCGGCGGAAGTCGATCAGCGGGTGCCGCTCGACCCGGGCGAGCATCAGCTCTTCCAGGTCCGGCTGGTGGAACATGTTCGCCTGCGGGAAACCGTGCGCGCCTGGCTTGCAGTCGCGGCTGAACTCGGCCAGGACGCGGTGCCCGGCGTCGAGCAGGCGCAGCCCGCTGCCGGGCCGGGACCGGGCCAGGAAGCCCTCGCTCACGCCGATCCGGTCCAGGATCCGGGCCACCTCCTCGTCCAGGTGCACGGCACGCGGCAGGGGATGGGTCTGGGTGCGGCGTTCCAGCAGGGTGACGGGGACACCAAAGTCGGCGAGCAGGAGCGCCGCGGTGCAGCCGGCCGGGCCGGAGCCGACGACGATGACGGGCTCCCGGGTCGCTAGGTAGTGGTCGTTCATGGTTGTCTCCCTCTCTGCGGGTCACTTCGCGGTGATCTGCGGGGCAGGCGACAGCCGGGAGCGGACGGTGAGGGCGAATCCGGCGACGGCGTCGCGGACCCGGCCGGGGTCCGCGCCGGTCACGGTGACGACCAGCCGCCCGTCTTCGTGCGCCGCGGTGACGCGGCCCTCCGGCAGGCCCGCCGCGTCCAGTGCGTCAGCGACGGCGCGGACGGCGGCGTCAGCGGTCAGCGCGGGCTTGAACTGCTTGCCCATCGCGGTGACCGGGATCTCGCTGACCGGATAGATGCGCTTGGGGCGGGCAGCGGGCTCGCCGATGGTGGTGTCGGCCCAGGCGAGCAGCTCGGCCTCGTCGAACCGGCCGGAACCGGCCGGGACGACGTAGGCCACCGGGATCTCGCCGGCGTGGCGGTCGGGGCGGCCGACGGCTGCGGCGTCGCAGACGGCGGGGTGGCGCCGCAGCGCCTCCTCGATCGTCCGTGGGTCGATGTTGTGGCCGCCGCGGATGATGAGGTCCTTGGCCCGGCCCGCTAGGGACACGAATCCGTCAGCGTCCACGCTGCCCAGGTCCCCGGTATTCAGCCAGCCGTCGCGGACGATGTCCTCCCGGCTCACCCGGGGGCCGCCGAGGGCCGGATCGGTGACGTAGCCGGCGAACACGGCGGGCCCACCGATGACCAGCATGCCGGCCTGGCCGGGGAGGCAGTCAGCCCAGGACCCGTCATCTCCGATCCGGACCGCCTTGATCTGCTGCCCTGGCAGGACACGGCCGACCGATCCGGGTTGTTCCTCGCCGGGCCTGGTCCAGGTGCTCGCGCAGGTCGCCTCGGTCAGCCCGTACCCCTCCAGCAGGCGCCGCCCGGTGTGCCGGGCGAAGTCCTCGCGCACCGCTGATGGCAACGGGGCCGCGCCGACGATCGGCAGCTGCAGCGAGCTGATGTCGGCATCGACCGGGACCTGGGCCAGACGGGAGTACACGGTGGGGACGGCCGACATCGCCGCGACCCGGTAGTGCTCGATGATCTTCCAGAACCTGGTGTACAGGGCCTTGTCGCGGTAGCCCGCGGGGCCCGGCCACACCACCCGGGCGCGGCTGAACATCGGGGCGATGCCGGTGACGATCAGGGCGTTGACGTGAAACAGCGGCAGCCCGCCCAGCACCGCCTCCCCGGGAGCCAGCCCGCTGACCTGTGCGATCCCCCGGCCGCAGGCGAGCTGGCTGGCATGGGTGTGCGCGGCGACCTTCGGGGCACCGGTGGTTCCCCCGGTGTGCACGAACGCCGCGAGATCGCCTGCCTCCGGCAAGTCCGCGCCGGCCAGGTGGTCGGAAGGGTGCCCCGCGATGACGTCGTCCAGGTAGGCAATAACGGGTCCCCGCCCGTTCGCGGGGCCCCCGGAAGGCGCGTCGCCGGCCAGGGTGAGGGCGGGCGGTACGCCGTGGGCGTCGTCCGGTCGCAGCGCCAGGACCGCGGTCATCCCCGCCTGGCGGGCCACGCCGGCCAGCCGCTGCCACAGCTGCGGATCCAGTTCCGGCCCGGCCGCGACCAGGACCCGGGACCCCGTCCGGCGGACCAGCTCGGCGATCCGCTCGCCGCTGAGCGCGGGGTTGACGGGGGCGGCGATCCCGACGGCCTGCGCGGCCAGGGTGGCGGCGTACAGCATGGAGGTGTTGACGCTGCTGAGCGTCACCGCATCCTGGCGGTACACCCCCAGGGCGGTCAGCGCGTTGGCGATCCGCGTCACCGTGCCCGTCAGCTCGACGTAGGTCCGGGACAGGCAGCGGGTGTGATCAGCCGGGTCCGGGATCCATTGCGTGGCGATGCCGTCCGGCCAGGCGTCGGCCGCGTCCAACAGCAGCTGGTAGGTCGAGGCGGGCTGCGGCAGTGTTTCAATCTCTCGTGTGATCATGGCGTCTTCCCGATAACAGTGTTGCGTTGCGTGCCGACGTCGAGTTGCCCGTCGGGCGAGGCGATCGTCGCGGTGACGACGTCGCCGTCATGCAGGTAGCGGGGGTTGGCAGCCTCCCGGCCGAAGAACAGCCTCCACTTGGTGGCGGGGGGCAGCAGCCCGGCGAGCATTCCGGCGAGCTTGGCCGGCGCCCTCAGCGCGGTGCCGCCGGGCGTGCCGGTCAGCAGCAGGTCACCCGGGGCCATCGGCTGGAACCGGGACAGCAGGGTCAGCGCCCGCGCCGGCCGGACGATCATGTCCGCTGTGGTGCCGTCCTGGCGCACCTCGCCGTTGACCCGCAGGGTCAGTCGCAGCGAGCCCAGCCGGGCCAGGTCGGCGGCGTCTACTAGGGTCAGCCACGGCCCCAGCGGGGTGAAGGTCGGATACGACTTCGCCTCGTAGAACTGGGTCTTGGTGAGCTGGATCTGCCGGGCGCTGACGTCGTTGGCGACTACGAGCGCGGCGACATAGTGGGCCAGGGCGTCCTCGGTCACCGCGGCGCCGACCGGCAGGTCCGCGCCCATGACCAGGCCGAGTTCAACCTCGTAGTCGAGGAAACCCACCCCGTCGGGGCGGATGATGTCCCCGGTCGGCCCGGTGATGGAATGCGAGGCCTTGCGGAAGAAGGTCGGCGGAACCGCGTCCGGGTCAAGCCCGGAGTCCAGCGCGTGCGAGCGGTAGTTCACCATCTGCGCGATGACGCGGGCGGGGGCGGTCACGGGGCTGAGCAGGTGCAGGGACTCCGCGGGAACCGCATCCTGCGGCGCCGTGACCGCTGCGGCCTGCGCGGCTTCGATGGCCGCCTCCAGGGCCCCCCGCTCAGCGAGCAGTTGGCCTGTCGTGTCGGCGGCCAGGCCCAGCCGGATCAGTCCGGCCGGCGTCACCGCCCACCAGCCGTCTGCGGTGCGGGCCAGGCGGGCGGTCATGAGCTCATCGCCTTGATCAGGCCGCGCAGCGCGGGCAGGTCAATCTCGTTGCCCTGGTCGCGCAGAGCCTTGATCGCCGCGACGACCACGCCGGGGTCGCGGGCGCCGGTGAACTCGGCCGTCGCCCGCGGTCCCCACTGGGCCAGGCCGCTGACCGACAGCGGCGCCCAGCCGGGTGAGGCGGAGGAGTCGAACACGTCGCCGTCGGCGTAGTGCTCAAACATCAACTTGTCCGTGTCGCGCCAGTAGTCGAAGATCTGGCTGCCCTGGACGTGACGGCCCAGGCCCCAGGCGTGCCGGTAACCGCGCTCGCGCAGGTACTGGCCGCTGGCCGCGACCTCGTCCAGGTCGGTGAGCTGATAGGCCGAGTGCACGTACTCGGTGCGCGGCTGCAGGAGCATGGCCAGGGTGTGATGGTCGGCCGGGACGCTGCCCAGATCGCAGCGGATGAACGCCATCACCGGGCCGCGGTCGCGCTGCCCGTCCAGGTACAGGAAGTCGCTGACGATCAGCCCGAGGGTGTCCAGGTACCAGTCCAGGGCCGCGGCGAACCGGGTGGTGCCCAGCACTACATGTCCCAGCCGCTCGATCTCCGCCGGGCGCCGGGTCGGCCGCTGGGTGGCGTTGACGCGAGCCGGCTTTGGCCCGAAGTTCAGCGGCAGCGGGGCGCGCTCGGGCAGCGCGGGCAGTTCCGGGACGTCGTGGACCACGCGCACCGCGAACCCGCTGGGGTCGCGCAGCATGACGGCGCGCCCGCCCCGGTGCGCCGTGATCTCCCCGCCGGTGCCGCGTGCCAGCCGGTCCAGGTCGTCGCGGGCGGCTGCCTGGAAGGCGGCTCCGGCAAAGCGGGGCCTGGGACCACGGCGGACTATCAGGCATGCGGCGCCCGCTTGCCGGCCGCGCAGCACCAGCGTCTCGGCCGTCTGCTCGGCGATGGCGAAGCCGAAGTCGGCCAGGAACCGCCCGGCGCGGTCCAGATCCGGTTTCTCGAACTCCAGCCAGGCCAGGCCGGCCACCTTGATCAGGGGATTGCCCGACCGCCCGGGCTGCTCCCCGGACCGTGCCCCGGCCTCGCTGTGCAGCGAGCGGTGCGGATCCCGGACCTTTTCCGAGTGGCCCTGGACCTCCGTTCGGCTGTCGTGTCGCATGATGATCGCTCCCTCGCTTCTTCAGCTAATGTCATCTACAATCAGTATTGTTATTGAGTATCAACTATGATCAGTCACTCGTCAAGGGGGTGTCGCAGGTAGATGCCGTAGGCGCCAGGCGGGTGCGGCCGGCGCCTTAGGGAGGGCGGGCGGCGTGGGCCGCGGTGGGATGAAGTACCGGTTCTGGCGTGGCGCACAGTGGCCGGGTATGCGTGCCTGTTCCGGGGGCTGTGGGGCACAGCCGCGGAAGAACGGAGCAAGGCCCACAACCTCACGGTGAAGCCAAAGTCGGCCAGGAACCGCCTGGCCGGCCAGGGTCTGGCTTCCCGGACTCCAGCCAGCCGGCCCTGCCGCCTCGGCCAGCCGCCTCCTTGCCATCGGGCGACTGCACGGGGCGGGACTGGGCGCAGGCCGGTACGCCAACCGGTCAGCCGGGCACCCGGTGCTAATGTTCGATAGGTGGCGGCAGGGACACAGCCCGCCTCATCCGGGACAGGCGGGCAGAGCACACCCAACCTCGGTGCGCATCCGGCTCGCGAGCAAAGCGTCGCGGCGGGTAAGGCGGCACGGCAGTCGGCTCCGCTGGAGTTCCACCAGGACTTCTCCGCTGCGGCGTCCAGGGATCCGACAGGGCTGCTCCTCGGCCAAGCCGAGTCCCGCGTGCCGGAGCTGGTTCCAGTCCGCTACGGACGGATGCTGGTGTCGCCGTTCGCGTATTACCGGGGTGCCGCGCTGCCGATGGCTGCCGACCTGACCGGCATGAAGTCCTCAGGGCTGCGGGTGCAGTTGTGCGGTGATGCTCACCTGTCGAACTTCGGCGCTTTCGCCTCACCCGAACGGCGGCTGGTCTTCGACCTCAACGACTTCGACGAGACGCTGCCCGGTCCGTTCGAATGGGACGTCAAGCGGCTGGTAGCGAGCATGGCCGTGGCAGGCCGCGACAACGGCCTGACCGCCAAGAAGCGGCGCAGGATTGCTCTTGCGACCGCGGCGGCTTACCGCACCGCGATGCGGGAATTCGCCGCCATGTCGATCCTGGACGTCTGGTACGCCCGCTTCGACGTCGAAGACGCCCTTGCCCAGCTCAAATCTGACATGCCTAAGAAGACGGTGCGCCAGACCAGGGCTCAGATGGCGAAGGCCCGCACCCGGGACAGCACGCAGGCGCTGGCGAAACTGACGACCGTCAAGGACGGGCAGCGCCGGATCATCAGTGATCCGCCGCTGATCGTCCCGATCGAAGAGCTGGCCGCAGGCCTTGACGTCGATGCCGTCTACAGGTTCCTCCGCACCCTCTTCACCGGGTACGCGCTCACGTTGCCGGCCCACCAGCGCCGGCTGGCCGAGCGATTCACCTTGACCCGGGTGGCGCGCAAGGTCGTCGGCGTAGGCAGCGTCGGCACCGAGACCTGGATCCTGCTGATGGAACCTGACGACGGCTACGAGCCGCTGCTCCTGCAGGCCAAGCAGGCCCAGCGCTCGGTAATGGCCGATTACGCCGGTGACAGCGAATACCACAACCAGGGCGAGCGTGTCGTCGTCGGCCAGCATCTGATGCAAGCCGTCAGCGACATCTTCCTCGGCTGGCAGAGCGTCACCCCGCCCGGCCGCCGCTCTGCCGACTACTACCTCCGGCAGCTGCGCGACTGGAAATACTCTGCCAATATCGAAGACATGAACGCCGCGGCGATGAAGGGCTACGGCCGCATGTGCGGCTGGACGCTCGCCCGCGCCCACGCCCGCACCGGGGACCGGCTCGCGATCGCCGCCTACCTCGGCGGGTCAGACAAGTTCGACCAGGCCGTGGCCGAATTCGCCGAGACCTACGCCGACCAGACCGAACGCGACCACGCGGCGCTGGCCGACGCGGTCGCATCCGGACGCGTGCACGCCCAGACGGGCGTCTGAGCGTGCCCGGCTCTGTCGGTACCTGACGCGCGTCCAAGGGCAGTGGCTCCAGCCTGTGAGCGCTGGCGGACTGGCTGGCGTTCGCAGCGGCTGGCCGCAGCACCGCCTTGCGGATCTCGGCGGCCACGACGATCGACAGGGCAACGGCGGTGGAGATCAGCCATTGCCGGACGTCGAGCCTGGTCTCATCACGATATGAAAATGTCCAGGACGGTTGACGGGAGCGGCCGGAGAAACGATAGCCCGGTCGTGCGGGCGAACGTCTTGTCGGGGAAGGCGTTGGGGGAGAACGCCGACTCGCGTTCGTCTTTCGACTGCATCGAGAGGAACACGAAGAACAACGCGAGCGTGACCATCCCCATGATCCGGGCCTCGGCGAGTCCACGGGCCTAGTCCGCCCAGCTGACCACGCGCTGAGGGTGCCGATCGCCGTCAGCAGGCCAACGAAGGCGAGCCAGACTGTGAGCCCACGTCAGGATTGGCCGCCCGGGCGGCCGGCCCTCCCTTCCTGCTGCAGGTTCATGACCGCGTTGAACAGTGTCAGCAGGATCACCAGCACGCCGGTGCCGAGCTGCCTGAGCGGGTAGATGCTGCCGGCGCCGGCCGCGAGCAGCCGATCTGCATCGGGTCGTGGTCCTGGCGGAGGAACGTGCCAGCGGGACTCGGCCTCGGCCGCGGCGAGCTCGTTGAGGCCGAACCGCCGGGCCCGCGCGGCCGCCTCAGCCGAGTTCAGGCCGCGCGGCCTGTCTACCCCTTTCGGAGTCGAGGATTTGGTCGGCACTGAGCGCGTGCCACGCGAGCCCGTCGACCGTCGGCGGCCGTCCCAGTCTCGGTGCATCCGGTCACTCCTGAAGTCATGCCCATTGCTTGTCGCCTATCGCTAGCCGCCGGTGGCGGCGGTGAGGGCAAGCCCCACCGTTGCGCCGGAACGTACGCCCGGACACATCACGCCTGACGGGGAAGTCCACATGTCAAAATGAATACTGCAATCAGTCTTGTGATCAGTCATCAGTTGTGAGTACGATGGTGCTAAGAGCTGGTCCTGGCGGAGCCAAGGACTCCGGTGTCCAGGGCAGCGAAGCAAGCGGAAGGAACGCCGTCATGTTCAAGTCACTAAGTACGGCCCTGATCGTGCGGGGCACCCTGGCCGTCGCGGTCGGGATCATCGCGCTGGCCTGGCCCCAGGTCACGGTGCTGGCGCTGGTCACCCTGTTCGCCGTCTACGCGTTCATCGCCTCCGGCCTGGAGACCGCGCGAGCGTTCAGCAGCGCTAAGGCCGGGCCGGTGTTCGGGCACCTGCTGCTCGGGCTGGTCGACCTGGCCGCCGGGGTGGTCGCGCTGGTATGGCCGGTGCCGACCGCGCTCGTGCTGGTACTGATCGTGGGCACCTGGGCGGTCATCGCCGGCCTGGTCGAGATCGCCGCCGCCTTCCAGGCAGGCGAGCAGCCAGGGACGCGGACCATATTCATCCTGGGCGGGCTGGTCTCAATCGCGTTCGGCGCGGTGCTTTGCGCCCGCCCCGGCATCGGCGCGATTACCCTGGCGCTGCTGTTCGGCCTGTTCAACCTGGCCTACGGCACCTGGGCGCTGGTGCACGGCATCGAGCTGCGCCGCAGCCGCAACTCCCTGCACTCCGCTGTCAGGGAAACCGAACCGGCCGACGCCAAGCCCAGCCAGGTGCACGCCCATTCCGGCGGTCGTCTCACCAGTGAAATCGGCTGAGGACGGAACCAGGCATCGCGCTAAGGAGGGCGTGCTGATGGCGAGGACCTGGCGGTGGCCGCTGGCCGTGGCGCTACCGCTGGTCCTCGCCGCGTGCACGAGCTCACGTAGCGAGGTCGTCGGCGGGGTGACCGGGTCCGGTCCCGCGGCGGTTGCCGTCCTCAGGACGATCCGGCACGGGTGGGTCATCGATCTGGAGAACCAGGGGTACGCGCAGACCTTCGGCAACCCGTCCGCCGACCCGAACTTGGCCCGCACCCTGCCGCGGCTGGGCGCCCTGCTGGAGAGCTACTACGCGATCGGTCACAGCAGCGCGGCCAATCAGGTCGCCCAGGTCTCTGGGCAGGCCCCGGACCTGGGCACCCACGCTGACTGCCCGCTCTGGACACCGTTCCCCGGCGACGTGGTGGCAGGGCCGTATCACCAGGTCCTCGGCGAGGGCTGCGTCTACCCGGCGCCGTGCCGACGCTGGGCAACCAGCTGTCGGGTGCCGGGCTGGGCTGGGCGGCCCTACCTTGCAGGACATGGGCAACGATCCGGCCAGGGACAACACGGTCGCCACGGCGCGGGGACCCGCCTGCGGCCACCCCGCCCGGGCCGTCGACCGCCCCCAGCGCGCCGAGCGGGGCGACCAGTACGCCGCGGCGCGGCCGGATTCGTGGAAGGCGGTCCGCTCCCGCTCTTGGGGACAGCATGATCAGATCACGCGGATCGTGCCGAGGTTGATCTTCTCCGGCGAGTCGCTGAAGTCCCGCCATCGCCACCTGGCCGTGGGTTCATCTTCGGCCTGCTCGTCACCGAGCTCCTCACCCGGACCGGGCGAGTCGCAGCCGGGGCGCAACGACTCCCGAGCACGTAAGCCTCCAGCCGCCTGCCCGGCGGTTCCCGGCAAGTAGGATCACCAGGGCCTGCCGCCCGCGGACGCAGGCGGATGAGAGCGGCGTCTAGGGCAGCCTCGCCGCTGCGGAAGAAGCCGGGCGCCGGAGGCCAAGATGCGCATCTACTTTCTGACATATATAATCAATCTTGTGATTATCTATCACCATTGAGATCGATGCATGGAATGGAAGCCGGGCAAGGATCAGCAAGCGTTGGCCGCGGGTTAGGTATGACTAGGAAGCGCGGCGGCCAATACGCCTGGCGCGGCGGCAGGAGGAGCAGTGATGGCAGAGGCGACATCGGAAGTCAGGGCGGCGGACGCACCGCGGGCTTCGCGGCTGGACCGGCGCAAGGCCCGGACCCGGCAGGCGCTCATCGACGCCGCGGTGCGGCTGATAGCCGAGGGCCGCGGTGACAGGGCGAGCATCCAGGAGATTACCGAGGCGGCCGACATCGGCTTCGGGTCGTTCTACAACCACTTCGACAGCAAGGAACAGCTGTTCCAGACCGCCTCCGAAGAGGTGCTGGAACGCTGGGGGCAGATGATCGACCGCGCTAACGCCGGCATCAGCGACCCGGCGGAGCTGTTCGCCGTGGGCATGCGGATTACCGGGCGGCTCGGCTGGACCCACCCCGACATCGCCGGGTTCCTTACCGGCGCCGGCCTGGACGCCCTGGACATACCCGTAGGCCTGGCGCCGCGCGCCCTGCAGGATATCCAGGCGGGACACGACGCGGGCCGGTTCACCATTCCCGATGCCGAGATCGCGCTCAGCGCGGTGGCCGGCGGCCTGCTCGGGCTCTTGCGGCTGTGCCAGCGTCACCCCGAACGCGTCAGCGAGACCACCGTCGACCAGCTCGCCGAGGCTCTGCTGCGCATGCTCGGTGTCCCCGCCCCCGAAGCCGCCCGCCTCGTCGCCCTCCCGCTCCCGGCCACCGGCACGTGGTAACAGCCGCGACGATGCCGTCGGCCGCGGGCCCGTCAGCAGCCCCGGTGGCCCCCGGGGTGCGGGATCACAGGCCCGGAGGATACTAGGCACAGAGGCGCCTCGGCTCGCGCCTGACGTCAGCGGGGTGGCTTGCCATGATCCAAACACAGCCGCGATGAGTCCAGCTGAACGGCAGCTGTCACGGTATGGCTGGCAGCCCGCCGATCCGCCGCGCCGGCCGGTGTTGTTCGTCAACCCGAGGTCGGGCGGCGGCAGGGCCGCACGCGCGGGAGTTGCCGAACGGGCCCGCGAACAGGGGATCGCGGTTGTCGTCCTTGCCCCGGGGCAGGACCTGGCGGCACTGGCCAGCCAAGCCGCGGCGGGCGGCGCGGACGCGCTCGGGATGGCCGGCGGCGACGGGTCGCTGGCGGTCGTGGCCGCGACCGCTGCCGCGCACGGGATCCCTTTCGTGTGCGTTCCGGCCGGCACGCGCAACCACTTCGCGCTCGACGTGGGCGTGGACCGGCGCGACGTGACCGGCGCGCTGGACGCGTTCACCGACGGCGTCGAGCGCCGGATCGACGTGGCGGAGGTAAACGGCCGCACGTTCCTCAACAACGTCTCGCTCGGCGTCTACGGCGATGCGGTCCGCAGCCCGGCCTACCGCGACGCCAAGGTGCGCACGCTCCTGGAGACCACAGTTGAGGTCCTCGGCCCGAGCGCGGAGGCGCCCGCCCTCCTGCGCCTTCTTGACGACCTGGGCCGCGAGCACCGGCACCTTGCCGTCGTGCTGGTGTCGAACAACCCCTACGCGCTTGACCGCCCGCTCGCCCGCGGCACCCGCCCGACCCTCGGCGGCGGGCAACTCGGGATCATCGTCCTCGACGCCCCCGGCGACAGCCCGGGTGCTCCAGGGCGAGCCTGGAGCGCGCCGCGCCTGGAAGTGAGTGCCCCGGGGCCGGTGCCCGCCGGGGTCGACGGCGAGGCGGTGGACCTCAGTTCGCCGCTGCGGTTCGCTATCCGGTCGTCCGCGCTGCGGGTCCGGATCTCCGTACGCCACCCGGGCGCCTCGCCATCAGCGCGCCTCCGCTTCCCCGGCCACCCCCGGGAACAACAATCTCATCGGGGGTAAAGGGGGCGGTGCTCCGCCGTAACGACTGTCGCCGGTCGGCCAGGCGAGCAACTGGGCCGGACAGAGGCGCAACCGCCCGTTCGGGAATTCTCAGTTGATTCCGAACGGGCCGGGGGCGTCTCACGGCGGGAAGTGCGCGTGACCCCAGCCCGTGGTTAGCGCCCAGTCGGTCGACGAACTGCCGGGTCGCGGTCGGCTCCGCGTCGATCTCGCCCAGCCCTTTTCGCAGCGCTGATATGCCCTTTAGCGCCCCCTGGTCGTCACCGTGCGCGCTCGCGAGGCACATCGCCGGGTCCCTGCGGCCTCGGGGCACGGCTCGGCGTCGAGAACGACCTCGGTGAGCCGCTCACTTTCCTCGAAACGCCCCGCGGAGAGCATGAACTCGGCAGCCTCGTAGCTGGCGTCGGCCTCGCGGAAGCGGGCTGCAACGCAGCGTAGGGCCGCGCTCTTTCCATGTGGCCGGGATACGGGTACGTCGTGCAAGCTCAAGACCGCCGGCGCAACCACATGGGATGAACATGTCGGCTCGCCGCGGTGGGCGGGAGACCTCGCTCTGCGTAATGATGACGCGAAGGAGCCAAGTGCACCTGTTCATGAGTTCGCCGGGAATTGTGTCGGTCTTGCGTAGTCCTCGCGTTGCGGCCGATCTTGGGGCCAGCACAAGAGCCGAAGGTCATCAGAGTCCGGGACGAGCTGCACTGTCGATTCCGACGGGCCGGGACTGTATCGTGGGCTTTCTAACACTCAGCAATACTTTGCTCACGGAAGGGAGTCAGACGGATGGGCAAGACCAAGGACGTCCGCGCGGCGGTCGAAGCCGAGCTTGGCTTCGACCCGCTGGTCGACTCCGCGGACATCAAGGTCATGAACGTCATGGGAGATGTGACACTCGCCGGCACGGTGCCGAGCTACCCGCAGTATGTGGAGGCGGCGGCCGCCGCGCGGCGGGTCGCTGGGGTGAGCGGCGTGCACAACAACCTGATGGTGGTGCTCCCGGACAGGGACTACCGCGATGAGGTGCAGCTGATCACCGCGGCGAACAACGCGCTCGCCCAGAACATCACCGTGCCGGAAGGGGTGGAGGCGATCGCGGACGACGGCAACATCATCCTGACCGGGACCGTGTCCTACCTCACCGAGCGCGCTGCCGCCGAGGCGGCTGTCGCCGGCCTGGTCGGCGTCCGCAACGTGGAGAACGACATCGACATCAGCTACCTCATCGATCCCGTCGACGTCGACCTGCACGTCCAGCAGGCGCTGGACCGTTCGGCGCTCGTCCCGGACGACAGCGACGTGAAATCAGACACCAAGGGCAATGTGATCACGCTGACCGGCCACGTCCATACCTGGGCCGAACACGACGCCGTGGTCGGCGCCGCGTGGATGGCTCTGGGGGTCCTCGACGTTCGCGACGAGCTCCAGGTCACCGGCTGACCGCCGATCACATACCGGTGGTGTGCCAACCGGTGCATAGCCGCTGCTCCCGGCTCCGGCCAGCTTTGTCACTTTAGTTGCCGTCAACAACTCGTTGACTACTCGCCAGCTTCCGCAAGTCTGCGTCCCCGTGCGCTGGTGTTGCGACCGTGGGCAACGCCCAGTCTGGGCAGGAACCGGCCGGGCCCTAGCTGAGTGCTGCCGCGCGTGATGCCAGTGCCGGGCGGCCTGGGTTCGGAAGGCGGGACGTCCCGGGCTGCCTGCCGGGGCAGGGTAGCCCGGCTGACGGCATGCTGGGACTGGACGTCCTGAGCGCGTACGCGAGGGCGCGGGCCTGCCAGTCGCGGGGATGTATGGCAGATTTACCGGAACAGGCCGGAGATGAGGTTGACTGAGCCTGCGACGATGACCACGCCGAACACATAGGACAAGAGGGCGTGAGCGAGCACGGTGTGGCGGACGCGGGGATTTCGCAGGGTCGTGTCGGACACCTGGTAGCACATGCCGATAGTAAACGCGACGTAGGCGAAGTCGCGGTAGCTGGGATGCTGCTGGTCGTCTTGCGTGCCGAACGCGATGTCGCCCGGCTCGGACCGGAAGTATTGGTCCGCGTAGCGCAGGGTGTAGACGGTATTGATCACGGTCCACGACAGCACGACGGTCAGCACGGCGACGCCGATCAGCAGCACCCGCGGCGCACCGTTCTCCCGCCCCGCCAGGTGCAGCGCGTCACCGGCTCCCAGGAGGCTGGCGACGCTGGCTCCGACCAGCAGCACCCTGGCAGTGCCTTCTGTCTCGTCTTCGCGGGCAGCCAGCAGCGGCGCGAGTGAGTTGTCGGCCCGGATGATGATCGGCCAGATGGTCAGGAGGATGGTGAGCGCGGCGACGTTCCATCCCACGACCAGTGCCGGCTCCCAGGCCACGAACGGCAGGAGGACAACGGTGACGATCAGCCCGGCGATGAATGCCGTGAGCGCACGCCGCATGGCGGGCGCGTGCCAGCCAAGCCATCGGTGGTACAAGGTGGGGGCCGGGACTCCAGTCATCGTCTGAGTGTTTCCTATCGCCTCCCAGCGTGTCACCTGCGCTCGCCGCCGCTAGGCGCTGCGCTGGATTCACAGCGTGGGCGGTACGGACCTCACCCTCGATGATCTCGCCCTCGTGGCCGAGCTCCTGCTTGCAGCATGTGCGCGAAGTTAGCTCGCCCGGCTCATCTTCCTCGCCACCAGGGTTCGAGCCAAGGATACGGACATAGCGGACATCTGGCGGTGCCTGGAGATAGCCTTTGCCGCAGGCGTCGGACCAGAGAACTTTGTAAGCAGTGTCCGCGCGGAGAGCGCAGCAGTGATTCGGTCTCTCTTCAACAACCGTCGCAATGCGCCCATGGCAGCCCTCGCCTCAGGGCAACGTCTCTCAGCCGAAGCTGCTGACGCTCGCCTAACCAGGATACGGGCGCTGATCGCACGGGTACTCGGGCCAGCATGACACGGTCGCTGGTCATCTCTCGCGCCGTCTCCCATGCGACTGGCGGGACCGCCCCATCTGACCCCTCCTTTGGCTCCCCGAGGCAATGGGCAGTTGGAATGTCCTGGTCAGGGCGTCGTACCTTTGCCGGGGTGGCCAGTCTGATGGAATGCAGAAGGTCGCAGAACTACTCTGGCCTGCAGGAATGGGATTGCTGGCTCGCTACGGCAGAGAAGCTGAACAAATCGAGGCTAAGTTAGCTAGCCATAGCGCAGGCCAATGACCTGGGAAAACGCCATATAAGTGGAGCTAAGGGGATTCGAACCCCTGACCTTCTGCATGCCATGCAGACGCGCTACCAGCTGCGCCATAGCCCCGCAACCCGACAAGGCACCCCTTGGAGAGCGCCCCGTTTGGTGGAACGTGGATAGCTTACAGGGTCCAAGCCCATGTGTCGTACTCGATCACACGACATCCCTACGACATCCGAGGGCCGTGCCAACATGTCGCCAAGCAACGCCGGCGGAGCGCCGACCGGACACCGCCGACGATCGAGAGTCCCCGCGAACCCCGCCAGTTACCCTGATCTAGGTGAGCACAGGCAGCCAGCACGACCCGCACCTAGCCACGTCCGCCGGCAAGCCCAGGGCAAGGGCCGTCGGCCTGAACTACCGTGGCACCCCTGGTCCCCACAACGCCATCACGGACGTCCCGGGCCTTGAGGTGGGTTACCAGACCTTGATCGAGGGCGACAGCGTCAGGACTGGCGTCACCGCTATCCAC
>Ga0310811_10003847_pt1 | contig 18925 bp, 16 predicted proteins | sample YCmetagenome_FD_207642 | JGI IMG/M metagenome (GOLD analysis project Ga0310811, IMG submission 207642) | Soil microbial communities from experimental microcosm in Duke University, North Carolina, United States - YC | ecosystem: Engineered > Artificial ecosystem > Soil microcosm > Unclassified ...
AGCGGGCCGAGATCCGTGATCTGCGAGCCGATGTGGATGTGCAACCCCGCAATCTGGACACCGCGGCGCGGCGCCGTCCTCCGGACGATCTCTCTCGTTCGGTCGAACGCAATCCCGAACTTGTTCGATTTCCGGCCGGTGGAGATGTGGGCGTGCGTCCGGGCGTCGATGTCGGGATTGATCCGCAGCGCAATCTTCACGCGCACGCCGCGGCTCGCGGCAATGGCGTCGATGCGCTCGATCTCGCCGCCGGACTCGACGTTGATGGCCTTGATCCCGAGTCCGACGGCGTACTCCAGCTCGTCCCGCGTTTTCCCGACGCCGGTGAACACGATTTGAGACGGAAGAAATCCTGCGCGGAGCGCCACGTCGATCTCGCCGCCGGAGTTGGCGTCGGCGTTGCTGCCCAGCGTCCGCAGGAGGCGCGCGAGGGCGAGCGTCGAATTCGCCTTCAGCGCGTAATGGATGGTGTGCGGGTATGTCGCGAACGCCTCGTCGATCGCCCGATAGCGCGCCGCGATCGTCGCGGCGCTGTAGACGTAAAGCGGAGTGCCTTGCGCCTCGGCGATCGGCGCGAGCGGAACGCCATCGCACACGAGCGACGCGTCCCGACGATAGAAACCGGTCACGGGAGTGGTGAACAAAAGAGTGTAAGATAGCAGATCACGACGCATGTCTGCTGATTCCGCGGCAGCGCCGCAGCCAGCCACACCCGATGCCCTCATCGAACAGTGTCTTGCGGGGGATCAGGTGGCCTGGGAAACGATCGTCCGCCAGAACTGGCGCAAGGTGTTCAACGTCGCCTACAAATTCGTCGGCAAGCATGACGAGGCGGAAGATCTCACACAGGACATCTTCCTCAAGATCTTCAAGGCGCTGAACACGTTCGATCGACGCGCGAATTTTCAGACCTGGATCGTCAGCATCAGCCGCAATCTCTGCATCGATCACTACCGGAGCGTGCGGAAGGAACGGCAGACGATGGCGCGCGACGTGGACATGACGGACCTGCAGCCCGCGTCGAGCGAGCGCGGACCGTACGCGGTGGCCGAGCACCAGGATCTCAGGGCGCTGCTGCGAATCGCGCTCGAAACGCTTCCGACCACGCTGCGGACGGCGGTGGTGCTTCGCGACCTGCAGGAGCTGTCGTATCAGGAGATTGCCGATCGGCTTCGACTGCCCGAAGGCACAGTGAAATCGAGGATCAACCGCGGCCGCATCGAGCTCGCGCATCAGCTCAGGCGGCTGCAGGAGAAACAGCCCGTTCGGCCGCGCAGACGCGGCGGATCGCGGCGCAGCGGAGTCATCGAATGAACATCACCACCGAGCGCGCCAATGGCATCGCGGTCGTCCGGGTCGGCGAGTCGCGTCTCATGTACCCGCTGCTGTCGGAGTTCTCATCGGCGGTGCAGAAGCTCATCTCCTCGGGCGAGCGCCGCGTCGTCATCGACCTGTCGTCGGTCGGCTACGTCGACAGCGCGACGATCGGATGCCTGATGGACCTGTACCGGCAGGCGAGCGCCGCGGGCGGAGCGCTGAAGCTGGCAGGCGTTCAGAAACGCGTCGAAACGATGCTGACGATGACCGGTGCGCAGAACTTCATCGAAGTGCACCCCGACGAACCCACGGCCGTCAAGAGCTTCGGAGCCTGAGATGCGCACCATCAAGCTGACGACGGGCGCGTCGTTCGTGCTGGACGGCGACCTGCTGACGCTCCTCGAGGCGCTGTACAAAGAAGTGTCCGCGCGGCAGGAGCTGCAATCCAGCTTCGAAGACATGGCGCGCGAGATCCAGCACGTCATCGAACAGATGACCGATGATGAGCGCCGGCAGTATCTGTCCGAGAGCCTCTTCCTCAACACCGTGTCGTACGAAAACGAACGCCTCGCGACATACGTAAAGAGACTGACGAAGAAGTAGACAGCGCGGCATTCGGTCGTGTCCCTCAACTATCTAGCCACACGGTTCACCTGTTCCTGGCCGTGGAGCACGATGGTGCTCCTCTGCGACGGGCGGCTCGTGTGCGGATGCGCCGACCCGTACGGCAAACGCGTGCTCGGGGACACGAGGACGGCGTCGGTCTCCGGCGTGTGGACCGGAGCAACGGCAACCCGGCTTCGACGCGATTTGAACGCGGGTGGATCGAAGTTCTGCGGCGACTGTCCACTGAAGCTGCCGCTCAAGGGCGACGAGCCGCCACAGCGCGATCTCAACGTGCCGGCGCTGCCGTCGCGGCTCTACGTCGAGTGCACGGCCGCGTGCAACATCTCGTGCAACCAGGCCTGCTGCGCGCCTGAAACCGGCATCACGCGCACGCGCCAGGCGGGCATGCTCGATTTCGATCTGTTCACACGCGTCATCGACGAAGCCGCCCCCGCTCTCGTCAGGATCGACTTCTTCAACTACGGAGAGGCGTTCCTCCACAAACGCGCCGTGGAGATGTGCGAGTACATCAAGGCTCGTTACCCGCACGTGTATCTCTACACCAGCACCAATGGGCTGGCCTTCACCGAGGAGCAGGCCCGCCGGCTCGCGCGTTCAGGGATCGACGAGCTGACGTTCTCCATCGACGGCGCCTCGCCGGAGACCTACGTCCAGTACCGGCAGCGCGGAGATTTCGAGAAGGCGCTGCGCAACCTGCGCTTCGTCGTGGACGAGAAGCGGCGGAATCAACGCGATGTCCCGTTCGTGAACTGGCGGTACATCCTGTTCACGCACAACGATACGGACGCCGAGATGGACCGCGCGCGCCGGCTCGCGGCCGAGATCGGCGTCGATCGGCTCTCGTGGGAGATCACCGATCACCCCGAGAACATGTTCTCGCGCCGTTTCGCGCCAGGGTCTCCGGACTTCGACCGCATTCGCAATGAGATCTGGGACCAGAACAATCTGGGCAACGCCATTCCGGGCGCGACGCCCAGGGCGAGAATCGGCGTGCGCGAGACGTGGCTCGCGTCGATGCTCAACCGTCCGATGAAAGCCGCCGCCGGATCCAGAGTCGAGCTGCTGACAACGGTTCAGAATCTGTCGACCCGCCCGTTTCCCGCACAAGCGAGCTACGGCCGCCGACTCGTGAGGCTCGGCGCGCAGTTGTGCGCCGCCGACGGAACGGTCATCAACCGCGATTACGAGCGCGCGTGGCTGCCCCACCACCTGGATCCCGGCGCCGGCGCGGACATCCCCATCACGCTGAAAGCGCCATCCGAGCGGGGACGCTATCTGCTCAAGTTCGATCTGGTCTACGAGGGAATCGACTGGTTCGAATCGTGCGGATCACCAGTGACGACGAAGGAGTTGCAGGTGGTGTAAGGAACGATGGAGGCTGGCGGTCGTCCGGAGGAAGTCTTCCAACCTCCATCCTCGAACCTCTGTGCTCCGGCGTCCGCTCAGTTCGCCAGGCGCGGAGCCGTAGCGGGTGCCGTGCCCGCGGCCGGAATCGACGAGATCGCCGGCTCGCCGGTCGCCTCGACGACGCGCCATGCGTCCACGTCCTCGAGAATCCGCGCGGCGAATGCCGTGTGGAGGGCGTGACCCGCGCGGTGCGCGACGAGATGGCCGATGACCGGATAGCCAACGAGCGAGAGATCGCCGATCGCATCCAGGATCTTGTGCCGGACGAACTCGTCTTCGAACCTGAGCGCGTTCTGATTCAGCACCCCGGTCTCGCCGAGGACGATGGCGTTGTCCAGTGAGCCCCCGAGCGCCAGGCCGCGCTGCCGCAGCATCTCGACTTCCTTCAGGAACCCGAAGGTCCGCGCCGGAGCGATCTCCTCCACGAACGTCTCGTCCGTGATCTTCATCGTCCGCGACTGATGCCGGATGAGCGGGTGATCGAAGCTGATGCTGTACGTGACCTTGAAGTGATCCGACGGATACAGGGCGATGCGCTTGTCCCCCTGGCTGAGCGCGATCGGGCGGAGCACCTTCAGGTACTTCTTCGGCGCCGGCAGCCGCCGCACGCCGGCCTCGTTCAAGATCAGATAGACGAACGGCGCCGCGCTGCCGTCCATGATCGGCACTTCCGGCGTATTGAGTTCGACGATGCAGTTGTCGATGCCGAGCGCGGTGAGCGCGGCAAGCAGATGCTCGACGGTCTCGACCGAGACGGCTTCGCGCGTCAGGCCGGTCGCGAGCCGGATTCCTCCAAGGTGCGTGACGGTAGCCGGAATTTCGAGCCCACCGAGGTCGGAGCGCTGAAAGCGGATGCCGAAATCGGCGGCCGCGGGCTTGAGCGAGAGTGTGACCTTGTTGCCGGAATGGAGTCCGATTCCGGTGCAGGATACAGGTCGTCGAAGTGTGCGCTGCGCGTTCATGACCTCTCTAGGGCCGCTGCGATGGCTGCAAGCAGCTCAGCAAACGGTCTGCCAGCATTGTCACTCCAGTAATATTGCAGCTAAACACTGTCGTTTCAATAGCTTGTAATTTTGAAACGCTGGCGGGAACCGTCAGAGGACTGTCAGGCTGTGGCTGGATGGCCACAGTCGACGGCTGGAATGCCGTGGCCGTTTTACCACACTCGTTTGCGCCGTTCCTTACAAGAATCGCCATGGCTGTTCTCACGACGCGGCGGCGGCTGGCGGCGGGCCGAGAATATCGGCCAGAAAACGCCCCGTGAAGGATTCTCGGCTGCGGGCCACGACTTCAGGAGTCCCCTCCGCGACAATTCGGCCGCCCGCGACGCCGCCTTCCGGACCCAGGTCGATTACGTAATCTGCCGATTTGATGACATCCAGGTTGTGTTCGATGATCACAACCGTGTTGCCCTGATCGACAAGCTTGTTCAGGACGTCGAGCAGCTTGTGCGTGTCGGCGAAATGCAGGCCGGTGGTCGGCTCGTCGAGGATGTACAGAGTCCGGCCGGTACCTCGGCGGGAGAGTTCCTTCGCGAGCTTGACCCGCTGCGCTTCGCCCCCACTCAGCGTCGTGGCGGACTGCCCGAGTTCGATGTACCCCAGGCCGACGTCCTGCAGCGTCCGCAGCTTGTTGGCGATCGGCGGGAAATTCTCGAGGAGCGGCAGCGCCTGGTCGACCGTCAGGTCCAGCACGTCGGCAATCGATTTGCCCCGGTATTTGATCTCGAGCGTCTCGCGGTTGTAACGGCGTCCCTTGCATTGCTCGCAGGTTACGTAGACGTTCGGCAGAAAGTGCATTTCGATCGCGATGACGCCGTCGCCCTGACAGCTTTCGCATCGGCCGCCTTTGACATTGAACGAAAAGCGTCCGGGTCGGAAGCCGCGCGCACGCGATTCCGGCAGCATGGCGAACAGATCGCGGATGAACGTGAACAGTCCCGTGTAGGTGGCGGGGTTCGACCGCGGCGTGCGGCCGATGGGCGACTGATCGATCTGGATCACCTTGTCCAGGAGCTCGATGCCTTCGATTGACGTGTGCGCGCCGGGCTCGTCGGCCGCTCGATAGAGCGTGCGTGCGAGCGCTCGATAGAGGATGTCGTTGACGAGCGTCGACTTTCCCGATCCGCTGACGCCGGTGACGGTCACGAGCGTCCCGAGCGGGATCTCGACGTCGATGTCCTTGAGATTGTTCTCGCGCGCGCCCCTGATGACGACCGCACCGCGGTTGGACGATCGGCGGATCGTCGGCGTCTCGATCGAGCGCTCGCCATTCAGGTAGGCGCCCGTCAGCGAGCCGTGTCCGTTTCGCAGCAGATCCGCAGGGCGACCCTGGAAGATCACGTGCCCGCCATGCTCGCCTGCGCCAGGACCGAGATCGATCACGTAGTCCGCGCTGCGGATCGTCTCTTCGTCGTGCTCGACGACGACGACCGTGTTGCCGAGGTCGCGCAGGCGCGCGAGCGTGGCCAGCAGCGCGCGGTTGTCGCGCTGGTGCAGGCCGATCGACGGTTCGTCGAGGACGTAGAGCACGCCGGTCAGGTTCGATCCAATCTGCGTTGCGAGCCGGATCCGCTGTCCTTCGCCCCCCGACAGCGTCGCGGCGCTGCGGCCGAGGGTCAGGTACCCCACACCGACGTCGTTCAGGAACCGCAGCCGATCGCGAATTTCCCGAAGGATGCGGCTGGCGATGAGCGTCTCGCGATCGGTCAGCTCGAGCGACTCGAAGACGTGAAGCGCTTCGCTGATCGGCAGGCCGACGTAGTCGACGATCGTGCGCCCTTTCACGCGCACCGCCCGGCTCTGCGGCTTCAGCCGCGCTCCCTGACACGACGGACAGGGGCGCAGGCCGCGGTACGGTTCGAGCGCTTCCTGGTCCACCCAGCTGCCCTCCTCGTAGCGCCGCCGAAGGTTCGGAATCAGTCCTTCGAAGTTCGCGCCGAAAGGATCTTTCTCTTTCCTGCCTTCCTTTCGACCCGACGCCCCGGCGGGCGCGCCGAAGAAAATCAGATCGCGAATCTTCCTCGGCAGCCGTTTGAATGGAAGGGCGAGATCGATTCCGAATGTGCGGCTGAGCGACGCGAGCGCTTCCTTCACCAGCTTGCGATCGCCCTTCGCCCAGGGCACGATGGCGCCGTCCTGCAGCGAGAGTGATTCGTCGGGGACGAGCCGCGTCGGATCGAAGTCGTACACGGCCCCGAGCCCCTGGCAATCGGCACACGCGCCGTGCGGCGAGTTGAACGAGAACGCGCGCGGCGTCATCTCGGGCATGCTCACACCGCAGTAGGTGCAGGCGAGCTTCCGCGAAAAGAGGCGGTCCCCGCCGTCCAGCGTATTGATGACGACCACATCGTCCGCGAGGTTGAGCGCGATCTCGACGGACTCGGTGAGGCGCCGTTCGACGCCCGGCTTGAGCACCACCCGGTCGACGATCACGTCGATCGTGTGGTTGCGGCGGCGATCGAGTTTGATGTCCTCGTCCAGCGACCGCATCTGCCCGTCGACACGGACCTTCGTGAACCCGCGTGCGCGGAGCGCGGCGAGCTCCTTCTTGAATTCTCCCTTGCGGCCGCGGACGACGGGCGCGAGGACGTTGATCCGCTCGTCGTTGGGCGATAGCATCACCATGTCGATGATGCGCTCGAGCGACTGCGACGCGATCTCGCGACCGCAGAGGTGGCAGTGAGGGATCCCGATGTTCGCGAACAGGAGCCGGAGGTAGTCGTAGATCTCCGTCACGGTCCCGACCGTCGAGCGCGGATTGGATCCCGTGGTCTTCTGTTCGATGGCGATGGCAGGCGACAGGCCGTCGATCAGATCGACGTCCGGTTTCTCCATCTGCTCGAGGAACTGGCGGGCGTACGACGAAAGGGATTCGACGTAGCGCCGCTGTCCCTCCGCGTAGATCGTATCGAAGGCAAGAGACGACTTCCCCGATCCAGATAGACCGGTGATGACGACCAGCTGGTCACGCGGGAGGTCGACGTCGATGTTCTTCAGGTTGTGCACGCGGGCGCCGCGCACCGCAACCCAATCGTGAGCCATGCCTTACTGGAGCGAAACTTGTGGAGAGGTCAAAAGGGTAATTTTAGCATATGCGGCAGCTACTGATGAGCTACCCGTGTACGCCGCAACCGCGCGAGCAGCGCATCGAGATCCCTGGGCAGCGGCGCCTCGAACTCCATCGGCGCGCGGGTGACGGGATGCCGAAACGCGAGCCGCCAGGCGTGCAGCGCGTGGCGTTCGAACGGAATCGTCCGCTCGGCGGCACCGCCATGCGTGTACCGCTTCTCACCCACCAGCGGATGGCCGCGCAACCGCGCCTGGAGCCGGATCTGATTGCGGCGGCCGGTCACGAGACGAACTTCGACCAGAGCGGCGTCGCGATATCGCTCGCGCACTTCGTACCGGCTGATCGCTTCCGTACCGGCCGGATCGCGTGGATGCGTAGCCTTCTGGATCAGCGCGCGCGTATCCCAGACGAGACGATCGCGCCAGGTGCCTGCTGACGGCTGCGGATGACCGTAAACGACGGCCAGATAGATCCTCGCGGGTTCGCGCCGTTTGAACTGGGCCTTGAGAGCCGACTGCGCACGCGCGTCTCTCGCGAATACCACGAGACCCGACGTGTCCTGGTCGATTCGATGCACGACGAGAGGACGGCGCTTCCCGAGCGGCTGCAGGTACGCTTCAATCAGGTCGAAAACGGAAGCGGCGCCTCCCTTTCGCTCCAGCGGAACACTGAGGAGACCCGCGGGCTTGTTGACCACGATCATCGCTTCGTCTTCAAAGAGGATGTCGAGGTCGCCGGCCGTTACGGAAGTGCGAACCACCGACGCGCTGCCCGGCCGATCCATCCAGACGCGGACGACGTCGCCTTCAGCAAGCGCACGACCGGCATCCGTCGCTGCGGCTTCGCGATTCCCGATGAACACCTTTCCACGCTCGATCGCGGCAAACGCTTTGGCGCGCGACCGGAGCCGCGACGGAGCCGCAAGGAATTTGTCGAGCCGGACGCCCGCTTCGTGCCGGGACACTGGCCACTCGAGCGCGGTTCGGGGGGTTGGCGGTTCGGACGGGCGGCGGTTCATCGTTCGGGGCGCAGTTCGCGTTCGCGGCTCCTTCCAGGTGGGCTGAGGTTGCTTCCCTGTAGTCGAAAAAAGCTCGCGACGTTGCTTCCCTGTAGCGGAAAAAAAGCCCTCCGTGTCCTCCGTGGCCTCTAGTTCCGAAGATCTCTACGGCCTCGCTGGTGCCCCCGCAATCGGCTGTTCTGGAACCCGTAGAGGAAATACAGGACGAGGCCAATCGCCAGCCAGTACCCAAACCGTTCCCACGCCTGATGCGGCAGGCCGCGCATGATGAACACACAGCCGGCGGCCGACAGCAGCGTCACCGGCCAGACGAACGGCACCCGGAACGGCCGCGGCCGCTCGGGCTCCTTGTAACGGAGCACGAGCACGCCTATCGACACGAGCATGAACGCGAAGAGCGTCCCGATGTTCGTCAAGTCGTACGTTTCGCCGGCATCTCCGATGAGCGACCACGTGGCCACGAAAACTCCGGTGACGAGCGTGGTCGTCGCCGGAATCTTCTGCGCGTTCAGGCGTGCCGCCCACTGCGGCAGCAGGCCGTCGCGCGCCATCGCGAAGAAGATCCGCGGCTGCCCGTATTGAAAGACGAGCAGCACTGCGGACATCGACACGGCAGCGCCGAGCGCGACGATCCAGCCGACGGCCTTGAATCCGGCCAGTTCGAGCGCACGCGCTAGCGGGTCGGCGACGGCCAGCTGCTGATAGGGGACCATACCCGTCAGCACCGCGCCGACGATGATGTAGATGACCGTGCAGATCGCGAGCCCTCCCAGGATGCCGATCGGGAGATTGCGTTGTGGATCCTTCGTCTCTTCCGCGGCCGTCGAGATCGCATCGAAGCCGATGTACGCGAAAAAGACGATGGCCGCGCCCTGGTGAATGCCGGTGAAGCCGTTGGGCGCGAACGGATGATAGTTTGCGGCGTGCAAGTGTGTAGCGCCGACCGCGATGAACAACGCGAGCGCCATCAGCTTGATCACCACCATGATGTTGTTCGCCGTGGAGCTCTCGCGCGCGCCCTGGAGCAGGAGCCACGTGATGAGCATCACGATGCTGAACGCCGGAACGTGCACGAGGATCGGAATCCCGAACACGTGCGGCGCGGAATTCAGCAGCCCGTGAATTGCCGGATCGGCGCTGAGCAACGCCGTCCGGTAACCCGTCGTGAGCCAGGGCGGAAGCGTCCAGCCGAAGCCGCGCAGCAGGGTGTTGAAGTAGTCGCCCCAGGAGATCGCGACCGCGACGTTGCCGACGGCGTACTCGAGGATCAGGTCCCACCCGATGATCCAGGCGACGAGTTCGCCGAGCGTCGCGTAGCTGTACGCATACGCGCTTCCGGCCTGCGGAATCATCGCCGCCAGCTCCGCATAACAGAGACCCGCCAGCGCACACGCGACGCCGAGCAGCAGGAACGAAAACACCAGCGCAGGGCCGGCGCCCTGGCGAATCACCTCGCCGTTCGGCCCGATCTGTCCCGCCGCGGCGGTGCCGATTGCGCCGAAAATGCCGGCGCCGATGACGGCGCCGATGGCGAGCATGATCAGGTCGCCCGCACCCATCACGCGCTTGAGCGCCTGATCGCCTTCCACGACCAGTTCGGCGATTGGTTTTCTGCGGAACAGTTGCGTCATCTGTGGGCGAATTCTATGGCAGTAAGCCGCGAATACCAACGGCAAGGCGGTACACGCTGTCGCCTGTCGCCACCGCGACTCCGCCGTGCGGATCAAAAGCGAGTCCGATGAGCGGCCCGCCACTCATCATCAACTCGCGGTCCGACGGCGTGCCGCGAAATCGATAGACGCCGCTGGCGCCAGCCAGCGCATCGACCACGTAGAGGTACCCTTGCGCATCGAAGGCCAGTCCCTGCGGTCTGCCGAATCCGCTCGTCCAGAGGCTCACGTTGCCGTCGGGCGTGATGCGATACACGCCATCGTTCGGCCCGAGCGTCGGCCCGGTGACGTACAGCGCAGCGTCGGGCCCGAACGCCAGATGAAAGGCCGCCACCGAGGGCGGAAGGCCGGCGAACGTCTCGGTCCGGCCGCGATAGTCGACGCGCAGGATGGATCCCGACCGATCGCCCACGAAGAGGGCGCCGTCGGGAGCGAACGCGAGGCCGCATGCAATGCCCAGTTCGCTGGCGTGCACTGTGGCGCGCCCGTCCGGGGCAACGCGGTAAACGCTGCCGTCGAATCGGCTCGAAACGAACAGCTGCCCCTCGCGGTCGAACGCAAGGGACGTCGGGTTGGGCACGTCGCCGCCGAACGGCTCGCGGGTGCCGTCGGGCCGAACGATGAAAACCGTGACGGGCGCCTGTTGTCCCCGGGATCCGCTGAACGTGACGAAGAGATTGCCGTGGCGGTCGTAGGCGGGGCTGTCGACCTGGTGGAGCCCCGTCGCGAGGGGTACGCCCATCTCGACGTAGGCCGTTTCACCCGCCAGTTGATCGATGCGGATCGGCGTCGGGCCGCCGTCGATGCCTTGCGGAACGATGAACGTCAGGGAGGTGGGCGACGCCTTGACCAGCCGCGCGGGGATGCCGCCGACACGCACCACCGCCAGGTCCGGTTCGACGGGCAGACCATCGCCTTCGATGGTCACACGACCGCCCTCTATCGCCCAGAGCGGGCGGACGGCGTTCAGGCGGCCCATACCGGCGTCTCAGACGGCGTCGTCTTCGCCCTTATCGAGCTCGACGTTCCAGTAGAAGTAATCGCGCCAGGATTCGGGAGCGTTCCGCAGGCCGACGGTAATGCGGATAGCCGGGGCCTTGTCGGGGCGCCGGGGAATCCGGATCAGATGCATGCCCGCCTGCTCCGGAGTGCGGCCCCCTTTTCGGCGGTTGCAGGGGATGCAGCAGGTGACGATGTTTTCCCAGTCTTTTCGGCCGCCCTGGGCGACCGGCACGACATGATCGAATGTGAGATCTGGTGTCGGTAGACTCTGGGCGCAGTACTGACACGTATGGTTGTCGCGCGCGTAGATGTTGGCGCGCGAAAATGGAACGTAGTCGATGTGCCGCTTGATCTTGATGTAGCGGAGCAGGCGAATGACCGAAGGCAGCTTGAAGCTGAACGAGACCGCCCTCACCTCCCGGTCGTACACGGAGATGACTTCGACCTTCCCCTGGCACCACAGCGTGATCGCCTTCTGCCAGTGGACGACCTTGAGGGGCTCGTACGTGGCGTTCAGAAGCAGGGTCTGCTCCATAAGCCTGAGTCATTCTGCCTGATGCAGAGCGCAGGTGTCAAGGCAGCGACAGTGTAACAGGCATGTTTGCAGCAAGTTACGGCGTCGGCTGACCCCGGACGCCTGAAGCGCCGATAATGCGATCGCCCATGGTGCGTTCCGGTCCGGTCCTGTTCCTTCTTTTGGCGGCGGCCCTGTCGGGGGCCTGCGCCTCTGGCGGGGCCCGGCCGACCCCATTCCCGACGCCGGGACGACACCCGTCAGCCTCGCGGCCGGCGCCCTCGACCGGATCCGCGGTCGTGGACCTCGCGTTGTCGCTGCGCGGGGCGCCTTACCGGACAGGAGGCGCGAGCCCGGCCGGCTTCGACTGCAGCGGACTGGTCGCGTACGTGTTTGCACGCAACGGTGTCACCGTCCCGCGGACGGTCGCGGAACAGTACCGGATCGGCCGTCACGTCCGCCGCAGCGAGCTCGAGCCTGGTGACCTCGTCTTCTTCCGCACCGTCTCCAGCGGCGCCTCCCATGTGGGAATCTCAATCGGCGGCGACGACTTCGTTCACGCGCCCAGCGGCAGCGGTGAGGTGCGCGTGGAGCACCTGACCTCGACGTACTGGTCGAGGCGATATCTCGGCGCCCGGCGAATCGACGAATCGGCGAATTGATGAATTCGTGAACTACGCCGCGCGGCGCGCGCCTTTGCGCGTCAACCGCCGCGTGCTCGACGCTGTGAACTGGCGCGTGTGCAGGTCGTCCTCGGTGTAGATGAGCGGCTGGGTGAACGGCTTCAGTGGCTCGAGCTTCACGGTCGAATCGACCGGCAGCGCGCTGCACGGTTCCATGTACCGCTGAGGGAACGACGGGAAATTCCTAAACGTCGTTGCCACGACTCCGCCGTACTGGCGTTCGAGTCCGGCGAAATCCCACTGCAGAAAATCCGTATACGCAGGGTCGGGCCGCGAGTCGAGGTACGCTCGCGTCATGGCCGCGACTTCCTCGTAGAAGCACGCGCCGTGGAGGCGGGGCGATCGCGAACCATCGGCGTTCAGGCACTGACGTATGCCGCTCGCGTTCGGATCGATGTGATAGAGCTCGTGAACGATCGTGTCGAGCTTCGCGATCCAACTCGGAGCGCCGGTATACAGCTCGGTCTTCCACGATCGCTCGAGGCGTTGTTCGCAGTAGCGCGGGAGCACAAACGAAATCAGGTATTTGATCCGCACGCGACCGACGCGAACTTCCGGAGTCTTCGTGACGAACCACTCGGAGCGGCGCGTGAGCTCTCCGGTCACACGATCGCGCCAGAAGAAGTAACCCGGCTCGCTCTCGGGCAGCGTCATGCAGTGACAAGTGGCAAACGCACCCTCGGCTTCGGGCCGGCCGAAGCGGCCGAACACGAGAACCTCGCGCAAGTCGATGAAGGACAGCGCTGGAATGCGCGTGATCAGATCCTCCATCAGGAACGTGATCCGCTCTGTGTAGTTGATCATCCCGACACACACACAGGCCAAGCACAGCTTCGCCCGTGGTTCCTCGGTCGAACTTGCCGCTTATCGCTGGGGGGCAGAGATGAGGCGACTATACGGACATGAGGCGATCAGTGTCAAGGTGAACCTTAAGGAATTATGGAGTTTGTGAGTTGGTCAATCAGTGAACCCGGGAGTAATTCCGTGCACCGCGCGTAGCTCATGAATTCAACGGCGGACCAATTCACCGGCTCACCGATTTCACGGCCCTCCCCCACCCGGTTTCCTCGGCGGCTTTTCGGGCGGAAGGATGGATCCGGGTAGTCCCAGCGGCGTCCGCTCCGGCAGCGGCGGCATGGCCTCGACCGGCGCCACGACCGCAGGCTCCGGCTGTGACGCGATGACGGGCGGCGGCGTGACGGCGCCCATGCGCCGGAGGATCATTTCTTCGCGGCGCCGCAGTCGCGCGCTGGGCCGGCCGGGATCGAACACGCGCGGATTGGCGATCGCGGCGGCCAGCAGCGCCGATTCGGAGGGCGACAACTCAGCCGCCGTTTTGTGAAAGTAGTGCCGCGCCGCAGCTTCGGCTCCCCAGACCCCGTCGCCCCACTCGATGACATTGAGATACAGCTCGAGTATCCGCTGTTTGGTCAGCTCCGCTTCGAGGCGGCGGGTAATCAACAGCTCGCGCAGCTTGCGCACCGGATTCTTCGACGGCGACAGATACAGGTTCTTCGCGAGCTGCTGGGTGATCGTGCTCGCGCCGCGGGCGAACTCGAGGCGCTCGAGGTTCTCTTCCATCGCCTCCTTCAGCTGTGCGTAGTCCACACCTTCGTGCGTCCAGAACGCACTGTCCTCCGTCACGATGACGGCGCGCTTCAGATGTTGCGAGATGCGCGCATACGAAACCCATCGCCGATCCTGGACGACCGGTTCGCCGCGGGCGTGGGCCTCCCGCACGCGCAGTTCCATGAATGCGGTCGTTTTTGGATTCGTGGTGCGTAGCGGTCGAACGTCCGGCAGCGTGAGATAGACGTAGGCGAGATAGGCAAACGCGCCGCCAAGGATCGCCGCGGCAATGCGTCCGGTCCGCTTCAGACCGCGCGCTTTAACGCGCCGCAGTTTCACGCGGGCCGTAGCACGCTCCTGTAAGCGTCGAGCAGCCGATCGACGTTGTCGGCGGTCGACCCCGAGCCCATCAGGCCGACGCGCCAGATTCTGCCGGCGAGCGGTCCGAGCCCGGCGCCGATTTCGATCGAACGCTCATCGAGGAAACGCTGGCGCACGCGCGCCTCGTCCACGCCTTCGGGAACGACGACGGCGTTCAACGACCAGAGGCGCTCCTCGTCCGGCGGCAACAACCCGAGTCCGAGTTCGCCAAGCCCGCGTGCGAAACGAAGGTGGTTCCCGCGGTGACGCCGCCACCTCGGTTCGAATCCTTCTTCCGACACGACGTCGAGCGATTCCGAAAGGGCGTAGATGAGCGGCGCGGAAATCGTGTGGTGATACTTCCGGTCGATCCAGTAGTTTTTCAGGAGCTGGAGATCGAAGTAAAAGGTCGCCGCGGCGCCCGACGTCGCCGACGCGTCCTGCGCGCGTCGCGAAAAAACAATCGGGGCAAGACCCGACGGCGCTCCAAGACCTTTCTGGGTGCAGCTGTAACAGACGTCGCATCCCCAGCTGGCCGTGGCGACGGCATGCGCCCCCAATGACGTGACGGCGTCCACGACCGTCAGCGCACCATGACGCTGCGCCACGGCACACAGCTCCGCGACGGGGTTCAAAACACCGGTGGACGTCTCCGCGTGCACCATGGCGACGACATCCGCGCCCCGCGCGCGGAGGGCACGATCGAGTGCATCCGGATCCGCCGCTCTCCCCCATTCGCGCTCGACGCGCGACACGGTCGCTCCGTACCGGCCGAACATTTGCGACAGCCGATCGCCGAAATAGCCATTGACGACGACTGTTGCGCGACGCCCGGAACGCGTCACGTTCGCGACCGCTGCTTCCATCCCGGCGGTCCCGGTGCCCGAAACGGCACACGCGAATGCGTCGTCCGCGCCGCCGAACGCGTCGCGAAGCTGCAGGCGAACGCGATCGAGGATCGACATCAGCGCGGGGTCCAGATGGCTGAGAATCGGTGCGCTCATCGCGCGCTGCACGCGGGGCGCGACCGGACTGGGGCCGGGTCCGAGCAGGAGTCGTTCGACGGCAGGAACCATGTTGTTACGCGGCGACGGATTGCAGGAGCAGGCGAATCTGTTCGATGCCTTCCGAAGAAACTGGTGACAGCGGCGCGCGTACGGCACCGCCGCCGTACCCCATCATATCCATCGCCGCCTTGAGGCCTGCGATGCCGTAGCCGCTCGTGACGGCGCGAGCCAGCGGATTGAGCCGCTGCTGCAGACGAAGCGCGTCTGCGTGTTGCCCGTCACACGTGAGACGAAGCACGTCGAGACACATCTCGGGGACGACGCAGGCGACGGCGAGGATCGCTCCGCGCGCGCCCGCACACAACGCGGGATACAGTCCCGGCGCGGACCCCGCCAGAATCGTGAATCGATCCGGAACCGCTGCGGCAATGTCCGCGAACTGCGCCCCGTCGGTGCTCGTCTCCTTCATCCCGATCACGTTTGGATGTTCCGCGAGCCTGCCAATGAGCGGCGGCGGCAGCTGGGCGCCGAAGAACGCGGGATAGTTGTAGAGCAGCACAGGCGCACGGCAGTCGTCGGCTACGGCGCGGAAATGTCCTTCGAGGGCGGCGGCGGTCACGCTCGTGCGATACAGCGAGGGAGGACGAACAAGCACGGCATCGGCGCCCAAATCCGCCGCGCGGCGGGCGGCGGCCACGGTCGCTCTGGTGGATTCGCGGCCGACGCCAGCGATCAGCGCGCGGTCGCGCGGCACGCTTTCACGCGACGCGGCGATCACGCGATCGCTTTCATCTTCATCCAGCAGCGCTGCCTCGCCGTTGGTGCCGAGCGCGACGATGCCGCCCAGGCCGGCGTCGAGCCATCGCCGCACGTTCCGGGTGATGGTTGCGGTGTCGATCGAGCCATCCGACGCGAACGGCGTCGGCATCGGAGGGAACACGCTCCGCAGCTGCATTGCTGTGCGAAGCGTACAACAAAACGGTCCCGGGGTTCGGACGTGCGGCGGTTCGAGTTGCTCCGTTCCTGGCTCGGGTTGCTGGTTCGGCGTCGGATTCGCGTTCCGCCGTCCGACCTCAGTGCACCTTGATGCCGGTGTTCACTCGCATGGCGCGCCAGTCGTCGTCCAGGATCGTCCACAGCGCCTGGTCCAGGTACTCGCCGTTTCGGAGCAGCGATTTCCGCAGGATGCCTTCCGGGACTGCGCCGATCTTCCGCAGGGCGCCAAGGCCGCGTCCGTTGAGAACGGCGGCGCGTGCTTCGAGACGATGGATCTGGATCACATCGAACGCGAAGTCGGCGACGAGGCGCGCAGCGTCGAGGAACAGTCCCGTGCCCCAGAACGCCGACGCAATCGCGAATCCCCACTCGGCGGTCGCGAAATCCGGTTCGATCTGGCGGATCTGGAAGATCCCTACCGGCGCGTCCATGCCGTGCGGCACGACGGCGAAGCACATGGCCGTTCCCTGAGCGCGCTCGCGATTCGACCACGCAATGAACCGCTCGAAGCCTTCCAGCGTTGCGGGCGCCGGCGAAATGAAACGCGTCACTTCCTCCGTCGAGAGCATCGCCAGAAGCGCGGCCGCATCCGCCAGGCGCAGCTCGCGCAGCGTCGCCATCGAGCCCGTCAGGACGGGAAGTCCGTTACGCCAGCTGGATGGAACCGGCGCAATTCTGCTCGGGGCAACGGCCGGTTCGACGAGACGACGGTTCGTGCGGGCGGAAATGTTCTCCATCAGAGTGTGCCTCCAGCAGCGCCGGACTTGGATTTGGGAGCGAGGTTCGGGGAGAAGAGCGAATCGAAGCTGATGCCGTCGAACACTGACGGGCTCGTCGGGTCATCGAACAGCAGCGGCGCGCCGGTCGGCGAGGAACTCCAGACCAGGTTGTCGCCCGCCGATGTCCCCCACACGATGTTGTCGCCGTCGGCACGACGCGCGGTTCCCCACACGATGTTCGTGCCCCACACGATGTTGTCGCCGTCGGTGCGGGCCGTACCCCACACAATGTTGTCGGCGTCGAGCCGCGTCGTCCCCCAGACGATGTTGGTGCCCCACACGATGTTGGTGCCCCACACGATGTTGTCGCAGTCAGCACGCCCGCATGTCGTCCCCCACACGATGTTGTCGCCATCGCCGCGGACGCCCGTGCCCCACACGATGTTGTCGCCATCGCGGCGCGTGCCCCATACGATGTTCGTGCCCCAGACGATATTCGTACCCCAGACGATGTTCGTGCCCCAGACGATGTTGTCGCAGCCGCCGCGACCGCAGGAGGTGCCCCACACGATGTTGTCGCCATCGGCAGTGCGCGAGGTGCCCCAGACGATGTTCGCGGCCCACGCGGTGCCGGCAGGCTGGATCACGCCGCTGTTGATGCGATGGTTGCCCCAGAAAATCGTCTGACTCCAGGTTTTCTGCAACGGATATGGACCGTTGACCTGTCCGGTGAAGTACTGCGCGAGCTGCACGGCGCCCTGCGTGTTGAGGAACCCCGCGCCCTGCGTCAGCGGGTCGTATCCGTAGTCCTGCGCGGTGTACTCGATGATGGCCTTGACGAGGTTGGGCGTCAGACTCGGATTGGCCTGCAGCATGAGCGCCGCAGTGCCCGCAACCATCGGCGCCGCCATGCTGGTGCCGGACAGACTGAGATACGGTTTGAACGCGAGGCCAATCGTGCCGGCGAGCAGATACTCTGGATGGCTGGTCGCGAGCGTGCTGCCCTGGACAGAAAGCGAAGCGATGCCGGTGCCGGGGGCAACCACGTCCGGCTTCGCAGAGAAGTCGATCGCCGTCGGACCGTGCGAGCTGTAGTCGGCCATCACGTCGTCCGTGCGGGTGACCGTGCCCTGATCGCTGTCCGCGCCAACCGTCAGCACCCATGGCGCATTGCCGGGCGCGGTGATGCCGCCGTAGAGCACTTCGCCTTTCGAGTTCTTGCCGAAATTTCCGGCCGAGGCCACGACGACGATGCCGGCGTCGACGGCGCGCTTCGCGGCCAGCGTCAGCGGGTCCGTCCAGTACGACTCGAACACACCGGCGCCGACGGAGAGATTGATGACGCGAATGTTGTATGCAGCTCGATTGGTCACCGCCCAGTCGAACGCGGCAATGACGTCACTGATGTAGCCGCCGCCGTTCGCGTCGAGGACCTTGAGGCTGACGATGTGTGAGGCGGGCGCGACGCCGGCGCGCGCGCCATTCGTATCGAACCCGTTGCCGGCCACGATGCCTGCGACGTGCGTGCCGTGACCGAAGTCGTCATACGGAGATGTCTGGCCATTCACGAAATCGACGAACGCGGCGACGCGCTGACCGCCCACCGTGCGAACGCTGGCGTTGCCCCCTGAGTACGAGAGGTCGTCGTGCCACGGCGTGATGCCGGAATCGATGATCGCCACGCCGACACCTGCCCCGTCGAGGCCCATCGTCTGCTGCACGGCGCGAGCGCCGATCGACACCGCAGCGAGGTTGAGGTCCGCGCCGACCGGACGATCGAGGTGCATGCTCTCGATCGCGCTCGAGGCCGCAAGGCCGCGCAACTCGGTGTCGGGAATTTCCAGAACCTGGCCGTTGAGAATCGGAAGCCGGCGTCCGAACCGCCCCTTCGCCCGGCGGATGTCCGCTGTCGCATCCGCGCCGTCGGTGAACACGACGATGATCCGCGACACGTTCGCGCCGCCA
>Ga0310811_10003848_pt1 | contig 18925 bp, 15 predicted proteins | sample YCmetagenome_FD_207642 | JGI IMG/M metagenome (GOLD analysis project Ga0310811, IMG submission 207642) | Soil microbial communities from experimental microcosm in Duke University, North Carolina, United States - YC | ecosystem: Engineered > Artificial ecosystem > Soil microcosm > Unclassified ...
TTCTCCTGCTGCTGCTGGCGGGGGGCTTTGCATCCTGCGGCAAAAGCTCAAAAAAACTGAACCGGAGGATCACCCTGTGGAGGAAGGACGATATACCTTACGGGACCAGACTGGCCTATGAAGGCCTGCCTTACCTCTTCCCCGACGTAGAGGTGTCGGTGAATAAGAAGTCTCCGGTAGACTTATCGTCGAACAGCGGGGCGAACAAAGCCTATATCATCGTCGCGGCGAACCTCGACCCCAAACCTTCGGAGGTCACCGCCCTGTTAAATTTCGTAGGAGAGGGCAACCATATCTTCATCTCCACGCACCACGTCGCGGATACCCTGCTGCACGCGCTGGGCCTCAGGGCTGCCTGGGGGAATAACCAGGGGGAAGAGCCGGACAGCCTGCGCCTGAAGTTGTACGATCCCAATACGGAGACCTACCGGTCCTTCTCCTATCCGGGCGACAGCTACGACAGTTGGTTCACGTCCCTGGACACGCAGTATGCAACAATTATGGGTAAGGACGAACGCGGCAGACCCGATTTCGTCAAGTTCACCTATAAAGGCGGCGGTTCTCTTTATTTGCAGCTCGCGCCCCTGGCCTTTTCCAATTTTTTCCTGCTGCACAAGAGCAACCGGGCCTACTATGAAAAAGCCATTTCCAACCTCCCGTCGAAGGTCAGCGAGGTAATATGGGATGATTATTACCGTTATAGCCATAACGAGGACTTTTCGGCCTTTCAGTATATTCTGAGTAACAGGTCGCTGCGCTGGGCATTCTGGCTGATGCTGATCATGTTCGCCCTCATCTATCTTTTCGATTCCAAAAGAAGGCAGCGGATGATACCGCTGATCAGTCCCCTGCGGAATACTTCCGTGGATTTTGTCCGTACCATCGGCAGGCTCTATTTTCAGCGCAGGGATAACCGCAACCTGGCCATGAAGATGGTCGCCCATTTCCAGGACCAGGTCCGTACCCGCTATCACATGGCCTCTCCGACGATGGACGGGGAGTTCATCGACCGGCTTTCTTACCGGACCGGCTATCCGAAGGAGGAGCTGTCCCGTCTCGTCGGCTATATGCAGATGCTGCCCTCGAAGGCTTATGTACCGGACGAAGAGCTATTGGATTTTCATCGGCAACTGGACGCATTTTATAAAACAGTATAAACAACATGGAAGAAAATTTATTCGAGCAACGGACCGATCTTGGCGATCTGCAGGAATCTGTAGATCAGCTGAAAGCGGAGATCGGCAAGGTGATCGTTGGGCAGGAGACCATGATCGAGCTGCTGCTGGCAGGGATCCTGGCGGACGGCCATATCCTGATCGAGGGCGTGCCTGGCGTAGCCAAGACGCTCACGGCCAAGCTTCTCAGCAGGGCCATTTCCGTCGGCTTTTCCCGTATCCAGTTCACTCCCGACCTGATGCCCAGCGACGTCATCGGTACTTCCGTGTTCAACCCCAGGGAAAGCAATTTCCAGTTCAAGCCCGGGCCTATTTTCAGTAATATTGTCCTCATCGACGAGATCAACCGGGCTCCGGCAAAAACCCAGTCGGCGCTGTTCGAGGTGATGGAAGAACGGCAGATCACTGTCGACGGCCAGACCTGGCACCTGCAGCCCCCGTTCATGGTCGTGGCCACGCAGAACCCCATCGAACAGGAGGGCACCTATCACCTGCCCGAGGCGCAGCTGGACCGCTTCCTCTTCAAGATATCCGTCCACTATCCGACGGCGGAGCAGGAGTTCCATATCGTTTCCAACCATCATCAGATGAAGGGTCAGCAGCGCATCGAGATGGTTCAGCCCGTGCTTACGGCCGATCGCATCGAAGCGCTGCGCAACAAAGTGCGGGCCCTGCACGTAGAAGACAAGTTGATACAGTATATAACCGCAATCGTGGGGGCGACCCGCAACCACAAGTCCATCTACCTCGGCGCTTCGCCGCGCGCATCGATAGGCGTGCTCAACGGCAGCAAGGCGCTGGCGGCTATGCGGGGGCGTGATTTCGTGACGCCGGAAGACATCGTCTATGCGGCGCCTGCCGTCCTCCGCCACCGTCTCGTGCTGACCCCTGAAAAGGAAATGGAAGGGACTTCGGCCGACGAGGTGATCGCAGAGATCATAAAAGGAATAGAAGTGCCCAGATAACCCAACCAGGACCCAATACATGTTTAAACGGTTCTATAAATCCCTGTTCTTCTCCCGGCGTTTTTACTGGACGTTCGTGGGCATCATCTTTTTGTTCGTCTTTTCCTTTGGGATACCCTTTCTCTTTACCATCGCGCAGCTCTTTTTACTCTTTCTGACGCTGGTGGCTATTCTGGACTATATCGTGCTGTTTATGCGGAGGGAGCCTGTCGTTGTCAAACGCAGGATGGCCGACCGGTTCAGCAACGGAGACCCCAACCCGGTCCAGCTGTCCGTGACCAACCAGTATCCATTCCCGGTCGCTGTCCGGATCATCGACGAACTGCCCGAACAGTTTCAGCGGCGGGATTTCTCGCTGGCGGCGCAGCTGAAGGGTGGGGAGCAGCGGGAACTCGACTATACCCTCCAGCCAAAGGAGAGAGGGGAGTATGTCTTTCACGATATCAACGTATTTATAAAAAGTCCCTTCAGGATGCTCATCCGGCGCAAGACCCTGAAAGAGGAGACGATCGTCCGGGTGCTGCCCTCCTTCCAGGCGCTGAGGCAGTTCGAGCTGCTGGCCGGCGCGAGCAATGTAGCAGAAGCCGGCAACAAGCGGATGCGCAAGCAGGGGCATAGTCTGGAGTTCGAACAGATAAAGGAATATGTGACCGGGGACGATATCCGGAGCATCAACTGGAAGGCGACGGCGCGCAAGGGCGGCCAGCTGATGGTCAATAATTTTACGGATGAAAGAAGCCAGCAGATCTATTGTCTTGTCGACAAGGGCCGCGTCATGAAAATGCCCTTCGACGGCATGAGCCTGCTCGACTATGCCATCAATGCGACGCTGGTGCTTTCCCGAGTGGCGCTGATCCGGCAGGACAAGGCGGGCGTCCTGACCTTTGCCGACCAGATCGGCACCTTTCTGCCGGCGGGACGTAAGTCCATGCAGATGAGCCATATCCTCGAGATCCTCTACAACCAGCAGACGCGTTTTCAGGAGACCGACTACGAAAAGGTCTACGCGATGGTGAGGACCCGTATCACGCAGCGCAGTCTTATCGTCCTCTTTACCAACTTCGAATCGCTTACGGGTATGCAGCGGCAGATGCCCTATATCCGGGCCATTGCCAGGAGTCACCTGCTGCTGGTCGTTTTCTTCGAGAATACGGGTCTGGCCGAACTGCAGCAGAACCCGGCGGAGACCGTCGAAGGGGTCTATGAAAAGACCATCGCGGAAAAATTTGCGTACGAAAAAAGGGTGATCGTAAAGGAATTGAACCAGCACGGTATCCTGACCATCCTGACCGCTCCCGAACAGCTCACCGTGGCGACCGTAAATAAATATTTAGAGATAAAGGCCCGGTTGGCGATTTAGCGCAGACAAAACCCCGGTTGGCAATCCAAAGCAATTGCCTCATCTTTGCGGCGATGAAAGGAAAAGCCGACAATGGACGCGGTGAGCCCGCGCCGAATATCTTTGAACAGGGACAGGTGCTACTGGTCGACAAGCCCCTCGACTGGACCTCTTTCGACGTCGTTCGCAAACTGAGGCGGCAGGTCCGCACCAAAAAGGTAGGCCATGCGGGTACGCTGGATCCACTGGCTACCGGACTGCTCATCCTCTGTACGGGGAAATTTACAAAAAGGATCAACGAATACATGGCGCAGGAAAAGGAGTACACGGGCACGATCACCCTTGGAGCCCTGACGCCTACTTATGATCTGGAAAGCGAGCCCGAACAGCATAAAGATTTTAGTTTCGTCACGCCACAACTGGTGTTGGACACCATCGCAGCTAGCTTTTCAGGCGCGATCATGCAGACGCCGCCGATACATTCCGCGATAAAAGTGGATGGCAAGCGGGTGTACGAGCTGGCCCGAAAGGGTAAGGAAGTCAGGCTCGAGCCGCGGCCGGTGACCATTAAGGCATTCGAGATCGTTTCCTTTCAGCTGCCCGTCCTGGACTTTAGAGTCGTCTGTTCAACGGGAACATATATCCGCAGTCTTGCCAACGATCTGGGTGCAGCCCTTGGCTGTAACGGATATCTGAGTAGCCTCCGGAGGACGCGTATCGGGCAGTTCAGTGTTGAAGATGCGATGGATATCGAAAGGGCGGAGGAATGGATACAAAATAAATTTGAGAGTGAGGGGGCGCCGGATCAGAACGGATAGCCGATGCCCAGCTGGAACTGCCCCTTGAAGAGCTTCATATCCTTGAACCATTTCTCGCTATAGTGTATGTTCTGCGGGTCCTTCACCTTGTAGGCCCAGTCGAGGCGGATGAGGAACAGGTCGAAGTCTACGCGCAGCCCCGTGCCTGCGTCGACGGCGATCTCCTTATAGAACCGGTTCAACTGAAAATCGCTGCCCTGCTGCTCGGGGGATTTGTCGATGGGGTAGCGGTCCCAGATATTGCCTGCGTCGACGTAGAGGGCGCTGAGGAATTTCACGCCGAATATCGTGCCAAGGGGGAAACGGTATTCGATATTCCCTTCCAGCTGTACATCGCCAAAACGGTCCAGCTGCCCCTTATTGGCCGTATCATAAAATTTTGCCGAACCAAGACCCAGCTGCCGTATCTGCCAGCCGCGCATGCTGTTGGGGCCGCCCGCGAAGAAGGCCTTGTAGAAGGGCAGGGTCTCCTCCCATCCGCTGCCTTCCCTGCCATAGGCGATGCCAGCGCCTGCATAGGCGTGCATCGCCAGCTGTGTTCGCCGGAAGTCGATGTGGTGCCGGAAGTCGACCTCGCCTTTGACAAAGCGCCAGAGATCGCCCTCGTCAAGCTGGCGTATGAGCCCGAACAGCGCTCCGCTGGACTCTCCGCTGAGCGTTAGATAGTTGGTCCTGTTCTCGTGCTTCTTTACCGACTTGTAGACGTACTGCGTGCTCAGCACCAGTCCGCTGCGGAAGGCAAGGTTCAGGGAAGGTATCTCGTTGAGGAAACGCTGGAAGCTGTCTGTCTTGGTCAGCTTGGTATATTCCAGATTCAGCAGTCGTAACAGATGGGATCTGTTCTTATTGGTCCATTCCCATCCGAACGAGGCATTGAAGGACCTGACGGTGAAGAACTCCCGTCTGTCGATATAGGAAGCATTGAGGTTGATGACCGACCGCAGGCTGTCGCGCACCCTTCTGAACCACCCGGTCAGGGGGGCCACGTCCGGCAGCAGCCGGGGGAAGGAGACGGTGTGGGAGATGCTGGCCTGCGTGGTCTGGATGAAGTTGGACCCCAGCTCGATACCACCGCGGAGGTTCGTGGACGTCAGCACAGACTGTCGGAAGGTGTTGCGATTGCGCAGGCCCAGGTTGACGTTCATACCGAACAGGTTGGTAGCCGTCACGATGTCATTCGTATTGCGGCTGGCTTCCAGGTCGGCGGAAAGAGACTGTTTCTTGTTCGGATAGAGTTTCAGAGTGACGTCCAGCACCGAGTCCGAACTGTCGGACGGGGTAAAGTTGAGGTTGGCCTGCTGCCAGGCGCCCATGAGATTGAAACGGGCCAGTGTGCGGGCCTCGTTATCCACCCTGTAGATCCGGCCCGGCCGGAGACGGATATTGCTGGGGAAAATGGAAGGCTTGAACTTGTCCGTCCTCGAGATGAGGGTAAAGCCCTTTGCGGTGCTGGTATCGATGGTGCTGACCACGACCGTATCCTCGGCGAGGATCGACAGGTCGGGGTAGACGGTCACTTTTCCGATGGTATACTGGGTCAGGTGTGCGGAATCCCGGACGGGGCGTTGCTGGACGACAACGTTGACGGTAGGGTGCTCCCTTTTCTTTTTCAGCTCTTCGAGCAGGGCTGCCTGCTGGAAGGGGTCGAGGTTGGGGTCGATGAGGGCGGCCACTACGGTATCTTTCACGATCACCAGGTCGTCTTTGGAGAAGCTGTAGTAGCCGTTGTTCCGGAACAGCGCGACCAGGCGGTCGAGCTCGGCGGAGAGAGTCTGTTTCGAATAGGGCTCCCCCTTCTTCAGCAGAGACTGGGGAAGGCTTTGGATGGCCAGGGCCTGCAGGGCCGGACTGGACAGGTTGTAGCCGATGGAATCCAGTCTTACCTGTTTGCCCGGGTAGACGGTAAAGTCGACGGTCACCCGCCGTTGTATGGTGGATTCGTTGCGGAAGAGGTGGCGGATATGAAAATGGTGGACGCGTACCGTGTCGCGCCGGAAAGTATCTTTTATGGCTGGGTTATAATAGCCGGAGGCGTTGAGCAGGGCGACCATGAAGCCGACCGAACGGCGGACGTTGGCCGTATCGAACACCGGTGGATACATTACCGTATTGAAGATGCCGAGGATGGAGCGAACCTGTACCCGCAGGCTGTCGTCCAGCTGGTTGGAAAGCCGGGCGGAAAGGTCCAGCTTCTCTCCCTTGCGGATATTTCCCTCGACCTTGATATTGGTCGCATAGACAAAGGGCTGCGTCTGCGAGGTCTTCGCGGTGGAACAGGAAAACAGCAGCACAGCGACGGCTGATAGTAGGAATGCGAGTTTGAAAAAAGATACTGTAAATTGCCGGGGCAATGGTAACAAAATCACAGGTCAAATATATTCAAAGTTTAGGCCATAAAAAATTTCGGGATGAGGAAGGGGTATTTGTGGCGGAAGGCCCGAAGATCGTAGGCGAGCTGCTGCTTGCCCCCAATCTGCGGCTGCGGCAGCTGTATGCCCTCAAAGAGTGGGATCCGGGAGGGTCGCTTCGTTTGGCACAGCCATCCGTAGACGAGGTCAGCGAATCCGAACTGGGAAGGCTTTCCGGTCTGTCCACGCCCAATCAGGTAATAGCCGTTTTTGAAAAACCGTCTTTTCCGGCGCCGGACTGGACCTCCGGTCTCCACCTCGTGCTGGACGGCATCCAGGACCCGGGTAATCTGGGCACCATTGTTCGTATAGCAGACTGGTTCGGTATCGGGCAGGTACTGGCCAGTCCCGACAGCGCGGACGTATTCAATCCCAAGGCCATCCAGTCTACTATGGGGAGTATCGGCCGTGTTCAGGTCGTGTATGCCGACCCGGAAGTCTGGCTGGCGAAGTACCCCGGTCTGCCGTTGTATGCGGCGGTGCTGGAGGGGCAGCGGATCGGCGAACTCGGGCGTGTCGCCAGGGGAGCCTTGATCATCGGGAATGAATCGAAGGGAATCCGGCCGGGGTTAATGCGGCTGGCCAGTCATCTTATAACGATCCCGAGGGTGGGACAGGCCGAGTCGCTGAATGCGGCTGTGGCCACAGGTATCATCCTTTCGCATTTTGCCGGGTGAGGAGGTCACTTGAACTGGATCGCCCTTACAGGCTGTACCCGGCGAACGACAATAGTCGGGATCATCAGCACCAGAAAGCAGATGACGAAGGTTCCGATATTTACTACCGCGAAATGCCACCACTCGAATTTGACCACGGCCTTCGAGATAAAATAGGCCTCTTCTCTGAGGCGGATAAAGCCATACCGGTTCTGCAGCCATCCGGTGAGGACGGCGATGATATTCCCCAGCGCCAGTCCGACCAGGGTGATAAGGGAGCCCTGGTAGAGGAATAGCTTCTGTATCGAAATATCGCGGCTACCCAGGGCCTTTAGGACGCCGATCATATGCGTACGTTCCAATACGAGGATGACCAGACAGGTGATCAGGTTCAGCGTAGCCACGACGATCATGATGATCAGCACCAGGACGATGGTATTGTCCTGGAGGTCCAGCCACTGAAAAATATTGGGATAGGTCTCTTCCGTTGTGCGGCTTCCCCAGGTTGGGGGCAGCCGGGCGAAAATGAGGCTGTCGATCAGCGGCGCCTTTTGGTAGTCGGAGGTAAAAAGCTCGTAGCCGCCGATCTCGTTGGCCTCCCAGCCGCTGAGGCGCTGGATCAGCCGGAGGTCGCCGATGGCGATCAGCCTGTCGTAGTCTTCGATGCCGGTCTTGAAGATACCCGATACGACTACCGGTCGCACCCGCGGCGCTCCCTGGTTCTGGATAAAATACACGAGCACCTTGTCGCCGGCTTTCAGCTTCAGCTCGTTGGCGGTATAGGCGGACAGGACGATCTCGCTGCTATAACCGCTGTCGGGGAAATGGGGCCAGCGGCCGCTTTTGAGGAAGTCCTGCAGGTTGCCGAAGTCGTATTCCTTTTCCACTCCCTTGAGCAGGATATATTCGATGCCTTCCCTGCCCCGGACGATGGCGTTCTTTGTAGCGTATGCCTGGACCGTCCTGACTCCGTCCGTGTGACGGAGCATACGCAGGATCGTATCGTTCTTTTCGATGGGCTGTTCTTCGGTCAGCGGGCCGCTGGCCGGGGGAAAGCGCTGTACCCGGATATCTCCCCAGAGGCTGAATACCTTACCGCCGACGGCTTTCTGAAATCCGTTGGTAAAGGCCAGGGTCACGAGCATCGCCGCGACGCTGATGACCGTTGCTGCTATTGCGAGCCGGATGATGAAACGGGAGAAGGACCGTTGCTGGTTGAAGGCTATACGTTTTGCAATAAAAGCGGCTACGTTCATTATGGCCAAAAATAGCTAATATTGAGCGATCTAATTCATTTCCCATGAATCGAATCCTTTTCGGGGCGTTGCTGTTGCTGACGACAGGCCTGCGGGCCCAGCAACCCGATTTTACGTATTCTCCCGTCATCCGCACCCCGCAGCTGTTCACGGCCGGCAACCAGCTGGGCTATCCCATTATGCGCCTGGGCACCGGCGACCAGCTGGAGCTGCATTTCGACGATATCGACGGCAACGTAAAAAGCTATTATTACTCCGTCGTCCTTTGCAATGAAGACTGGACGCCGGCGCCGGTGAGCGATTTCGATTTTATCAAAGGCTTTAACCAGATACGGATAGACAACTATCAGCTGTCCTCGGTGGCCCTGACGAGGTATACCCACTATCAGGCGCTGCTGCCCGACCGCAACTGCATACTGACGCATTCGGGCAACTACCTGCTGAAAGTCTACCTGGACGCGGACACCAGCAAGCTGGCCTTCACCCGCCGCTTCCTGGTCACCGACGCAAAGGCCACGATCCAGAGCCAGGTGCTGCCGCCTATCGACTATCAGCTGGCGCGTACCCACCAGCGTTTGATCTTCAAGGTGAATACGAATGCGGTCAACCCCAGCAATCCGCTGGACCAGATAAAGGTGGTCGTTCTTCAGAACAATCGCTGGGACAACCCGCTCAGGGGACTGAAGCCGACCTTTTATGCTGGCAATAGCCTCGAGTATAATAATGACAATGAGCTCGTCTTCGAAGGCGGGATGGAATGGCGGTGGCTGGACCTGCAGAGTTTCCGGTATCAGAGCGACCGCATCCAGAGCGTCAGCTACGGCAAGACGTCTACGGAGGTGATCGCGCGACCGGAGGGTGAGCGCGCGCATCTGGACTATTATTTATACAAGGACCTCAACGGCTATTTTATCATCCAGACCACGGAAAGCATCAACCCGCTGTGGCAGACCGACTATGCGAATGTGCTGTTCAGTTATGTTCCGCCGGGCAATAGTCCCTATCCCAATAAAGACGTTTATGTGCTGGGGAAATTCAACGGCGGGCTGCTCAACGACAGCAGCCTCATGACCTTTGTTCCCGAGAGGGGGAGGTATGAACGCCGGTTCTCTATGAAGCAGGGCTACTACAGCTATTGCTATGTGACGGTCGGAAAGGGCGACCCGGACATGCGTCCTTCTTTCGCGCTTACCGAAGGCAATCACGTAGAGACGGAGAATGACTATACTATTTTAGTGTACTATAGGGCATTAGGGGCGCGTGCTGACGAACTGGTTGGGATTTCCCGCTTCAACAGTCTCAACAGCCGATGATATGTGCGGGGAGATACGCTGTCAGAAATTTAGCGCATCTCCCCGCACTGCGCTAATGTCTGGGACGAACCGAAGGTTCGTCCGGACAACAGAAAAAATAAATTAATTGCTCGTTATATCGGAGGGACGCCGTATCTTTGTGCCGGCAAAGTCTTATACGACCAGCTCCCGCTGAACCCCGCCAGGGCCGGAAGGCAGCAACGGTAGGTGGTCGTAGCGGTGCGATATAAGTAACTTTGCCTTTTTTTATTTCCCTCCAATATAACATTTATATGAAATTCTTCATTGACACCGCCGACCTGGCGCAAATTAAAGAAGCAAATGATTTGGGTATTTTAGATGGTGTGACCACCAATCCCTCGCTGATGGCAAAAGTCGGCATCTCGGGAGAGACGGCGGTTATCAACCACTACAAGACGATCGCAGAACTGGTAGACGGAGATGTTAGCGCAGAAGTGGTATCTACGACATTCAATGAGATCATCGAAGAAGGAAAGAAGCTGCACGCCATTCATCCCAATATCGTGGTGAAGGTGCCGATGATCAAGGAAGGCATCAAGGCGCTGAAGTGGTTCTCTGACAACGGCATCAAGACCAACTGTACGCTTGTATTCTCTGCCGGCCAGGCAATTCTTGCCGCAAAGGCAGGCGCCAACTACGTATCGCCTTTTATCGGCCGTATCGACGACAGCAACTGGGACGGCGTTCAGCTGATCGAAGAGATCGCCGAAATATACAATATTCAGGGTTATGAGACGGAGATACTCGCGGCATCCATCCGCTCTCCCTTACACATTGTAAAATGTGCACAGGCCGGCGCGAACGTCGTCACTTCTCCTCTGGAGCCCATCCTCGGACTGCTGAAACATCCGCTGACCGATATCGGTCTGGCGAAGTTCCTCGAGGACGCCAAGAAATTCAAATAACTTTCCGAGTCTTTAGATAGCTCTCCGACTTGGAACAACGTGGGTTACAGGCGGCTGCTGGTATTGGCAGTCTGATCTGTAACCTTCTTTTTTTGCGGGTGCGGCTGCGCTCAACCCTACCACTTCCCCGATAATAACAATGGCAGGATGGGAGAGTCCCTGCTCTTCCGCCATCTTCTGCAATTCTGCCGCAGCACCGATGGCGATCTTTTCGTAAGGCTGCGACGCGTGCTGGATGATGGCCGCCGGCATATGGCCAAATCCTTCCGACCGGTAGAGCGCGGCGATCTCCGCCAACTTTTTCATACCCATATAGACTACGACCGTGGCCTTGCTTTTCAGCGCGAGCCGCAGGTCTTCCGACAGGGTCCCGTCCTTCCTGGTGCCGGTGACCACCCAAATGCTTTCGCTGACTGCCCGGTGTGTCAGCGGTATGTCCGACAACCCCGTAGCCTGCATGCTGCTGATCCCCGGAATATAGGTCACGGCCAGCCCCAGCTGGCGCGCAAATAGTACTTCCTCGAAGCCGCGTCCAAATATAAAGGGGTCGCCGCCTTTTAGCCGGACGATGATCCTGCCTTTTACCGCGGATTCGCGGATCAGTTCGTGGATCCGGTCCTGCGGGGTCGTCGGGCCGTAGGGCTCTTTCCCGACGTATATCTTCTCGCAGGCTTGCGGCGCCAGGTCCAGGAGAGCGGGGTTGGCGAGATTATCATATAGAATAACATCCGCCCGCTGAAGGGCTTTCCAGGCCTTTACCGTGATCAGATCCGGATCGCCCGGCCCAGCGCCTACCAGAATCAATTCGCCAACAATTTTCATATATAATATATTTAAATTCGATTATCATTCACAAATTAAGGCAAAAATTCGGCCTTTTTGAAATTTTATATTACATGAATAATAATTTGAAGGTAAATTTTTAGTATACTTGTGGAAAGATATTACATTGTAATATTTTTAATACGTCTACGATTGCCTGCCTTTACCCTAACTTTTAAATTGAACGAAGATGAGTTATACTGCCAGACCCATAGTTGTGGTGGTGGGCAATGGAATGGTTGGTCACCGGTTTTGCGCCCGGCTAAAGGCTACGGGTATGTACCGGATAGTCCTTTTTGGCGAGGAGCCCCGTCCGGCCTATGACCGGGTTCACCTTAGCGAGTATTTTAGCGGGAAGACGGCAGCCGACCTCAGTCTGTCGATGACCGGTTGGTTCGAGGACGAAGAGATCGTCCTTCACCTCGGCGACCCCATCCGGGAGATCGACCGGGAGCACCAGATAGTCCATTCGCTGAAGGGACTGACCCAGCCCTATGATTTCCTCGTGCTGGCCACGGGGTCTTCGCCGTTCGTTCCCGACATACCCGGCGTCGAAAAAGAAGGCGTATTTGTATACCGGACCATCGACGATCTGGAGAAGATAAAGGCCTACGCTCCGCGCGCCACCAACGGCGCGGTCATGGGCGGCGGCCTGCTGGGACTTGAAGCCGCCAAGGCGCTGCTGGACCTGGGTATCCCCCAGACCCATGTCATCGAATTTGCCACCCGTCTCATGCCCCGCCAGATAGACAGCGCCGGCAGCCATACGCTGGAATCGAGCCTGAGAAGACTGGGCCTGCAGCTGCATCTCAACAAGTCGACGCTGGCCATCGAGGGTAAAACTCACATCGAAAGTTTGCAATTCGCCGATGATACCAGGCTGGCAGTGGACATGCTGGTCATATCCGCGGGTATCCGTCCGCGTGACGAGCTCGCCCGGTTGGCCGGACTGCAGGTGGGCACGAGGGGTGGGATAATCGTGAACGAAAAATTGCAGACCAGCGACAAAAGGATCTATGCCATCGGCGAATGCGCGCTGGTGAGCGGGATGGTCTATGGCCTTGTCGCTCCCGGCTATGATATGGCGGACGCAGTCGTGACCAACCTGACCGGCGGCAACAAGACCTTTACGGGATTCGACATGAGTACGAAGCTGAAGCTGATCGGTCAGGACGTCGCCAGTTTTGGCGATCCCTTCGCCAGCGAGCCGGACTGCAGGAGCATTGTTTTTGAAGACCGTCATAAAGGAGTATACAAACGGATCAATGTCAGCGCCGACGGAAAATACCTCCTGGGTGGCGTCCTCGTCGGGGACGCGTCAGCCTATAATATCCTGCTGCAGACGGTGAACAACCGTCTCGTCCTTCCGCCCGACCCGGAAGACCTCATTCTTGGCAGCCGGGGCGGCGCCAGCGAAGGAGCAGGAGTAACCAGCCTGCCCGACGAAGCGCTGATCTGCAGCTGCGAGTCCGTCACGAAGGCGGCCATCTGTGGCGCTGTCACCGAACAGGGCGCCACGACCATCGACGCGATGAAGAAATGTACAAAGGCCGGCACGGGCTGCGGGGGCTGCGTTCCCCTGGTGAAGGATCTGATCACGGCCACTATGAAGGCCAACGGTCAGTATGTACGCAACGTCGTTTGCGAGCATTTTGACCACTCGCGTCAGGAGCTGTTCGATCTGGTCAGGCTGCACAATGTCCGCACGTACGGCGAGGCGCTGAGCAAATGGGGTAAGGGTGACGGATGTGAGGTCTGTAAACCGGTTCTTGCCTCCATTTTCGCCAGCCTCTGGAATGAAACGATCGTCAAACAGGCGACGATCCAGGATAGCAACGACCGTTATCTGGCGAATATTCAGAAGGGGGGTAGTTATTCCGTCGTTCCCCGCATCCCGGGAGGGGAGATCACGCCGGACAAGCTGATCGTGCTGGGCAGGGTCGCGAAGAAATATAATCTCTATACCAAGATAACCGGCGGTCAGCGCATCGACCTGTTCGGGGCCCATGTCGGCGACCTCCCCGATATCTGGGAAGAACTGATCGCCGCCGGCTTTGAGAGCGGGCATGCGTACGGGAAAGCGCTGCGCACGGTCAAGAGCTGTGTCGGCAGTACCTGGTGCCGCTTTGGCCTGCACGACAGCGTGTCCTTTGCCATCGGGATAGAGGAACGTTACCGGGGCATCCGCGCGCCGCACAAGCTGAAGGGCGGAGTCAGCGGCTGTATCCGTGAGTGCGCCGAGGCCCAGGGAAAGGATTTCGGCATCATCGCCACCGAGAAGGGATGGAATCTCTATGTCTGCGGCAACGGCGGCTCAAAGCCGCAGCACGCGCAGCTGCTGGCTACCGACATCGACAAGGAGACCTGTATAAAATACCTCGACCGGTTCCTTATGTGGTGAATGACAGCCTCGGGATGGGAGCCGCCTGGGAAGAGGAAATGCAGGGGCTTGTCGACAGTTATTCCTGCGAATGGAAGGACGTGGTCGAAAACCCCGAGCTCCGCAAGCGTTTCGTTCATTTTGTCAATGCTCCCCGCAAAAAAGATCCCGAACTGCAATTTGACCCGCTCCGCAATCAGATAAAGGCGCAGGAGTGGCAAAAATAAAACTTATACCATGAGCACAACAACATCAGTAAATCTGCAATGGCGTCTGGCCTGCCGTGTCGGGGACGTCCCGGCCGACGGCGGAGCCTGCGTCCTGCTGGACGGACAGCAGATCGCCGTCTTTTATTTTGCCCGCCGCAACGAGTGGTATGCCACGCAAAACCGCTGTCCGCATCGCGGACAGATGGCGCTTTCCCGCGGTATGACCGGCAGCGCGGGTGAGAACTGCGAGCCCAAGGTGGCCTGTCCTTTTCACAAAAAAACCTTCTCCCTGGTCACGGGAGAATGTCTCAGCGGTGACGACTACCAGATACAGACCTATCCGGTACGCGTGAAAGGGGACAAGGTCTATATCGGTATTTCTGCCTAACTTTCGGCAGAATTATTCCCATGCGCGACATCACTCACAAACAGTCCACGCTGCGAACTGCAAGGGCCGTAGGCATTCTTTTTTGCTCTGCTGCGACAATCGAGCTCATTCAGAACGAAAAACTTCCCAAGGGTAACCTTTTCGACGTGGCGAGGGCCGCTGGTTTTCTCGGCGCCAAGGCGACGCCACAGCTGCTGCCCCATTGTCATCCGGTCGCCATCGACGGGATGGAGTTCGAGTTCGAGTTCCTGGACAGGGAGCTGCACTCGGAACTTTTTGGAGAAAATGTTGCCGGCAGGACGGGCATTGTCATAAAAGGCGAAGCCCGGTCCATCGGCAGGACGGGTATCGAGATGGAAATGCTTACGGGCGTTTCGGTCGCGGCCCTCGAGATATACGATATGCTCAAACCGGTGGATAAAGTGCTGGAGATAGGGCATATCCGTCTGCTGGAAAAGAGGGGAGGGAAGAGCGACAGGGATCGTTATTTTGCCACTCCTCCTTCCTGTGCCGTGCTGGTCTGTTCGGATTCCACGGCCGAAGGAAAAAGAGAAGACAAAAGCGGCAGGATCATAAAGGAGATGCTGGAGGGTGTCGGAGCCTGGGTAAAACACTATGTGGTAGTTCCCGACAACAAGGCGGACATCCAGCGGCAGGTCGGCGAGTGGGTGAAGGAGGATATCCAGTTCGTGTTTACCACCGGCGGGACGGGACTCGGGCCGAGGGACAATACCGTGGACGCGGTAAAGGAGCTGTTCGAGCGGGACGCCGACGGCATTGCCGAAGCCATGCGGGTCTATGGCCAGCAGCGTACCCCGATGGCGATGATGAGCCGGGGGGTAGCGGGTTCGGTAGCCCATACGCTGATCGTGACCCTGCCGGGCAGCAGCGACGGCGCGCGCGAGTCGCTGGAGGCCATTCTGCCGGCCGTTTTTCATGCGCGGAAAATGATGAAGGGAGGGGGACACTGATGATCGACTACCGACAGGCACAACAGCTGGTCCTGGCGCAGGCCAGATCCTACGGACACGAAGAGCTGCCGATCGAAGAGGCATTCGGCCGTGTACTTGCGGAATCCGTCTATGCAGACCGTGACTATCCGCCCTTCCCAAGGGCTACCATGGATGGTTATGCGCTACGGTCCGCCGACCTTGGAAAAGAGATATTTACCTTTACTATTGCGGCGACGATCTATGCCGGTGACGCGGCCGCGCGGGACATCGGGGAGGGGGAATGCTACAAGATCATGACAGGGGCCGCCGTACCTGGGGCTGCCGACGTGATCGTCCGGAGGGAAGACGTCAGGGAGGATGAGGGGAAAGCGTTTTTGTTCGACACACAGGCCCAGCCCTTTCAGAATATCGCGCGACAGGGCGAGGACCTTCGCGCAGGCGACGTAGTCATTGGCAGAGGCTGCCGCTGCGAACCCGCCGTCATGGGCCTGCTGGCCACGCTGGGAAAGGACAAAGTGAAGGTAGAGAAACTGCCCCGCATTACGCTCCTGACTACGGGCAACGAAGTCGTTCAGGTAGGGGAGCCCGTTAGTCCGGTTCAGATCCGGAACAGCAACCGCTGGCTGCTGGAGGCGGCGCTTAGGAAGGAGGGCGTGGAGCTCCACCAGTTCAGTCATGTCCCCGACGATCCGCAGCTGTTGCGCCGGCAGATCGGCGAGGCCCTCGGCGGAGACGTCGTCATCCTCTGCGGCGGAGTGTCTGCGGGTGACGCGGACTACGTGCCGGAGGTGCTGGGTCAGCTGGGAGTGGAAAAGCTATTTCACAAAATGGCCATACGTCCCGGCAAGCCCACCTGGTGCGGAGTGGGCAACGGGGGTGTCATGGTCTTTGCGCTGCCGGGTAATCCTTTCTCCTGTCTGGTGAATACGATCCTGCTGATAAAACCTTTTTTGCAGGCCTGCTGGGGTCTTCCCGTTCCGACGCCGCTGGGACTGCCGATGGGGGAGGCCCGAAAGAAGAAGACGCCGCTCGACGAATTCTTCCCCGTCCACCTGTCCGGTGCGCCGGCCCGGCTCTTCGCCGTCGGTCTCAACGGCTCGGGGGATATCCGGCTGGGACGGCAGGCCAACGGCCTAGCGCTGCACGCGGCAGACAGCGGCGACCTTTCGGCGGGCGATGAGGTCCTCTGTTATTCCTTTGTATAATCGTCCAGTTTTTGGGTGTCTCGCAGGATGATGTTCTTGCCGTCGACTGTGATCAGCTGCCCGGCGGCGAGCTCATTGATGATGCGAAATACCGTTTCATAAGTCGCGCCTACGAAAGAGGCCAGGTCCTGGCGGCTGAGGGTGATGCCGATATGGCCTTCCGGCGAGACCCCGAACTTCTGCTGAAGGCTAAGCAGCGCCTGGGCCACCCGGCCCCTGACCTGCATATGCGCGAGGTTGCGCATCTTGCGCTCGGACTCCTGGAGTTCATCCGCAAAGAACAGCAGAAGTCCGTACATCAGGTCCTGATTGACCTTGAGCGAGGTTTGAAAGAAGTCGAGCCCGACATAGCACACCTCGACAGGCGTAATGGCCGTTGCGGAGATGGGATAGTGCGGGTCATGTCCAAGGCCCCGGTGACCGAAAATGTCGCCTTTTTGGGCAAAGCGGATGATCAGCTCTTTCTCAGTCCCCCATTTCTTGTGCACTTTTACCGTTCCGTCATATACAAAATAAATGCCCTGCACTTCCTCTCCCTCATTGAAGATGGTTTCCCCCTTCTTAAAGTGCAGATTCCTGCGCTGCGCCTCTACGGCTGGCAGCCAGTGCGGCAGACAGCGCTGGCAGAGAAAACAGCTTTTTCCGTCACAGCTATGGTTTCTTTTCTTCATTTAGACCGCAAAATAGCCTTCATCGGGCAGTTTTAATAATATTATTAAAATATAAATATATTTATTCAAACGAAATGTGATTAAAATTCGAGCGTAAAGTCTTATTTTTATTACATAGGTCAGAAAATGGTCGATTTTTTATGGTCTCCTATTCCGATCTAATTATATTGAAATATTTATAATATAAACTCGACTGCTTCCCGTCTTCGATTGCCATCCATCCTCCGATTGCTTCCATTTGAACATTTTTTGTAACCAAAACGCAACTGACATGCAAAAAATTTTTAAAGGGATGCCTATTCTCTTCCTATCCGGATTGGCGCTGTCCTCCCGCGCTCAGCTATCGCTGACGGGACAGCTAAGGACGCGCACCGAACTTCGGGACGGCTATGGAACGCTGGAAACAACGGGTTCGAAGCCTGCTTTTCTGACCTCCCAGCGCGCCCGGCTCAATTTTAACTACCGCGGACAACGGGTGATCTTTCAGGCCTCTGTCCAGGACGTCCGGGTATGGGGCGCAGACGCCTCCACCATTAACAATGCCGACGGCGCGCGGCTCAGCCTGCACGAGGCCTGGGCCGAGATCGTGCTGGCCAACAAGGCCGACAGCAGTTTCGGCCACAGCGCCGTCGACTATTTCGGCGTCCGTATCGGCCGGCAGGAACTGGTGTATGACGACCAGCGGCTGCTGGGCAATCTCGACTGGCTGCAGCAGGGCAGGCGCCACGACGCCGTCGTCTTCCGCCTCCAGCACAGAGGCTGGCAGGCCGACCTCGGCGCCGGCTTCAACCAGAACACCGACGCCTTCAATTATAACGGAACCTATTATACGCCGGCCAACCTGCCCGCCTATATCAAAGACAGCAGGGGCAATCTGGCCCCCGTCCCTGCGGCCTTTATCCCCCTGACCAGCGCGGCCGGTCTCAGCGCCCGCAACGGCAGTCCCTCGCTGGCAGCCGCGCCAGGCACCAACGGCGCTACCCAGGACTACAAGTCGATGCAGTACCTCTACGTAGCCCGCAATATCCGGCGCGCGCGCATTTCCGGGCTGGTCTTCGCCGACGAATTTGGCAAATACCGGCTGGACTCGGTGCGTTCGGTCGCCGGTTCGGACACGGGCTATATATACGGACGCCGGTTCAACCAGACTGGCGTCAACGCGCGCGTGACGGCGGGACTGCTGCTGAATGCCCCCTTCGGCCGCGACTGGCGGCTACAGGCGGGATTTTATTATCAGGCCGGAAAGGACCGGGACGGGCTTGACCTGTCCGCGTATACGTCCACACTGTCCGTCACCTACAGCCGGCAGCTGTTCTCCGCCACGCTGGGCTGGGACTATGTCTCCGGCAACGACGCGTTCTCGAATTCGACTACCAGCCACCGCTTCGATCCCCTCTATGGCACACCGCATAAATTCTGGGGATATATGGACTATTTCTAT
>Ga0310811_10003850_pt1 | contig 18923 bp, 18 predicted proteins | sample YCmetagenome_FD_207642 | JGI IMG/M metagenome (GOLD analysis project Ga0310811, IMG submission 207642) | Soil microbial communities from experimental microcosm in Duke University, North Carolina, United States - YC | ecosystem: Engineered > Artificial ecosystem > Soil microcosm > Unclassified ...
CGCGACCTGTCTTCGGACGCGAATCGCGGTCGAGGTCCGTGGACACCGGAAAACGCGCGCGTCGCTAAACAACTCGCGCGGATGCTCGAGCAGCTCGGGGCGCGACCGGTGTTCGGCACGTCGCTGCTGGTTCCCTTCACGACACCTCCGCGTCCGGCCGACACCGTCCTCAATGTGGTTGGCGTCCTTCCGGGACGTGATGGCACGACCACCGGCGACCTCGTGGGAATCACCGCGCATCTCGATCATCTGGGTGTCGGACCGCCGGACGCGACCGGCGATTCGATCTACAATGGCTTTCTCGACGACGCCGTTTCGATCGCGATGATCTTCGACGTCGCTCGGCGCTACGTGGAATCGCCCGGCGACCGACCGCTGGTCGTGATGTTGTTCAATCTCGAGGAGCAGGGACTGCTCGGCGCGAAGGCGCTGGCCGCGCGCAAGGACGCGACGCCGTTCATCGATCGGCTCAGGCTCTTGATCGAGGTCGACGCGGGATCGCCGGCCGGCGAGGCACTGACGTGGCAGGTCGTGCAGTCAGCGCCCCCCAACCCCGGGGCCCGCATCGCCGATTCACTGGCGCACGTGCGTGGCTGGACCACGACCTCGTCGGCGCCGCGTCCGATCAGCGACGCGTTCGTCTTCGCGGAGCGCGGCGTACCGATGATGTTCCCGATACCGGGAGCGACATGGCGCGGCTATACGGCCGAGGAACGCGCCGAGGCGATGCGCGAGTTCGACCACTACCATCAGCCGTCGGATCAGTGGCGCCCGGATTTTCCCTGGGTCGGCACGGCGGCGTACGCGGACTGGCTATACGCGATCGTGAAGCGTTCAACGCGGGAACTGCGCTGAACGGCTTCCACTACGAGCGCGGGCCCCGCGACGGAGCTAGCAACGCCTCGAGATGTGTCGTCTGATCCGCGGTCGCATCCGGTCTGATCTCCAACGTCCATTGCTTCTTGGGATCATCGTTCTGCGCAAACCGAAGCCCGAACCACTCCAGCATCTCTGAATAGTCGACTTCCTCCGTCGTCGCGACGAGCTTGTGGAGGAGCGGCACCAGCTCGACGCCGACCGCATCCGACGCCGTTTTCGCAAACTCGGCCGCCGTGAAACCGCGCGCGCCGGACCACGCGCGATACTCGGCGCGGATCACGTCATCCATGCTCTTTCGCCCGTTCGTTGCCTTGCGAATGTGGGCGTCGAGCGCGAGACCCACGACCGGCCCTTTCACGTAGTAATCGACGCGTTTGTCGGCGGGAATGCGCTCGAACATCTGCGCCGATGCCTGCTCGAGCGACTGCACGAGCCGTTGATGCCCACTCGCATGTCCGCATCTCGACTAACCAGCTAACGTACGCTGAAGCTGAAAAAGGATCGCTGTGTTCCGACCATTCTCCCTGCTCCCAGCCGCGCTGATGGTGGGTTGCGCCTCGGCGCCCCAACCGCGCGAATCGCCCACGACGCAACCCACGACGCAACCCGCGCTGCTGCCCGCAATGCAGTCCGCTCCGCCATTTGTCTGGAGCAACGAGAACCTCATCGTCGCCGATAGCGCGGCCACGGCCACACAAGCACCGATCGACAAGATCGTCCCTTGGTATCCGCCGGACGCACGCGCCCACGGCGTAGAGGCCGCGTTTGTCACGGCCGTCATCATTGATACGCTGGGTCGTGCGGAGTTGCCGTCAGTCTCATTCGTGGGAACCGTGCCGACTGCGTTCGCTCGGGTCGTCTGTGCGTTCTACGAGGCGGCGCGTTTCACACCCGTGCGGGACGGTGGTTCAGCCAAACGAGTCCTCAACGTCCACCCATGGACGTTCGGACTGACAGGCGGCGAGTGGGAGCACAAGACCATCGACGAGCGTCCGGTGCGTGAACGGCTTCTCCGCGAAGGTCCGGCCGGCGCGATCGAGCAGATCGAGCCGCTCCCACACTGCGGTGCGTTTTGATTAAAGCCCTGAATGAAAACACACACCGTCACCGCGATCTGGGTCGTCTCGATGGCAGCCGTGATCGTTGCGGTCGATGTGTTGTTCTTCAGGGGCCGGCTCTGGGCTCGGCTGGCAGTGAACGTCGGGATCGTCCTGCTATTCGCGGCCTTCTACTTTCGGTTCCTGAAGCGTTCCTGAGAACGGGGGCGGCGCCACGACTGGCGGGCGTGCAAGCGCCTAAATTTCTTAGGCTGTATCGCATTCCCGCCAATTCGTGCTCATCTCCCCGCCTCTGCGTGACTCTCCTCTCGCTCTCCAACATCGGCGTCTCATTCGGCGCAACCGAGCTCTTCAAGAACATCACCTTCACCATCGCCGAGGGCGAGCGGTGGGGCATCATCGGGCGCAACGGCGCTGGCAAGTCCTCGATCTTCAAGCTGATCACCGGGGAGCTCGAGCCCACGGTGGGGAGCGTGGCACGTAAGCCGGGACTTCGTCATGCCCTGCTCGACCAGCACCGCGCGTTCGAAGGCGCGACGACGGTCTGGGAGGCGGGTGCCGCTGCATGGCGGGACGTGATCGCCCTCGAGAAACGCATCGCCCAACAGGCAATCGAATTAGGTGAGCTCGGCGAGCGCGTCACTGACGCGTTTCTCGAGCAGTTCGGGCGCGACCAGGAGCGCTTCGCCGACCTCGGCGGCTACATCTATCACGCGCGCGTCGACGCGGTCCTTCAGGGTCTAGGCTTCGACGCCGAAGAGTCCAAAACACGTCTCGTGTCGACGCTCTCGGGCGGAGAGCGCGGACGCGTCGGACTGGCGGCGCAGCTCATCGCGCCCGCGGACCTGCTGCTCCTCGACGAACCCACCAACCACCTCGACCTCGACACCACGACCTGGCTCCAGGAATGGCTGGGCGACGCCAGCGAAACGGTCATCGTCGTGTCGCACGATCGTGCGTTTCTCGACGCCATCTGCACGCACATCCTGCACGTCGAAGGGCGCACGAGCGAGTGGTACAAGGGCAACTACAGCCAGTTCGTTCCGCAGCGCGCCGAGCGACGTCTCACGCGCGACCGCGAGCTCGAGAAGCAGCGCGCGTACGTGAAGAAAGAAGAGGAGTACATCCGGCGGAACATCGCGGGCGTCAACTCGTTTCAGGCGAAGGGCAAACGCAAGCGACTCGAGCGGTTGCCGCGTCTCGCGCCTCCGCCGGGCGATCCGGCTGCGATGGACCTCAAGTTCGAAGTGGCTGAACGCGGCGGCGATCAGGTGATCGCCGTCAAGGACCTGACAGTAGACGTACCAGGCCGCGTCCTCGTAGAAGACTTCACGGCGGTGCTGCGACGGAACGATTTCGTCGCTCTCATCGGCCCCAACGGTGCGGGCAAGTCATCGTTCATCTCGACCATCATTGGCGATCGTGTGCCGGCGAGTGGCGAGGCGAAGATCGGTGGATCGATCACGCCCGCATGGTTTCGGCAGGATCTCGCGGATCTCCCGCTCCGAAAGTCGTTGGCTGATGCGATCCAGGATCAACGACCGCTGTGGAGCCGGGGCGCGGTGCAGAATTGTCTCGGTGCCTTTGGCTTCAGCGGCGACGAAGTATTTCGCGAGATCGGCACGCTCAGCGGCGGCGAGCGGGCTCGCGTTGCGCTCTGCCTCATGACGCTCTCCCATGCCAATCTCCTCATCCTCGACGAGCCGACCAACCATCTCGACGTCGAAAATATCGAGGCGCTCGAAGACGCGCTCGAGGAGTACGACGGCTCGGTGCTGCTGGTGAGTCACGACCGAGCCTTCCTGCGCGAGGTTGCGACGCGCGTCTGGGAGTTCGACGGCACGCACCTCAAGGACTTCGATGGACCGTTCGTCGAGTGGGAGGCGAACCGAGCGCACCGCGCGACAAAGTCCTAGCGCCGCCGAGCTTCAGCCGTTCGGCGGATCCACTTCGCATCACGGAACCGGAGTAACATTGGACGGATGGCCGTGGAGAAGTGGCGAAATGATCGTGATGTCGATGAAGACAAATATCGCCGCCTCACAGAGCGCCGTGTACGAGCCGGCGCGGACGCCCACACGGAGCGCGGTCGCCTGATGGGCCGATTGGCGAGTGACATCGCCTGTTACGACGACGCCCAGTTGGTCCTCGAAGTCGACTCCAACGTCGGCAGTCGCGCCGTACGCGTGCGTCGTGCGGTCAGCCGTCACGGCCTGCTGCTGCGAGCTGACGAGGCCGACCGAGGTGCTGACGGCCCAGGACGGCGAGAGCCAGCGCTGGCCTCTCGCTTTCAGCGCAATGCGCTTATCGAAGCCGCCAGTGCCCGCTTCGATCAAACCTCCGATCGCGTCGCTGCTGTCCCGATTGAGCATGTAGCCGACATCCACCGCGCCAAAATCGCGGAGGTCGACGTCATCTCCGGGTTCGTAGCCGAACGGCGAATCGACCTGGTGCCAAGCGGGACCGAGGCGGACCACCATGGTGATCGTGAACGGAATCCAGGCGCGACACATGGCGAGCGGTCGGGCCCGAAAACACGTCGTGCGCTGAGCGACGTGCTGCACAATCATCTGCGTGCCGTGTGCGGCCGTCGAGTCTGCCTGAGCACTGAGCACTCCTGGGGTTGGAATGAGGCACGCAACCGCCAGTCGAACAGTTCCGATCGCATCGAAGCGCACACGCGTCCTCCGAACAAGTCCCTCGAAGGATGCGACGCTGCCGCGCGTTGGCGAATACGTAGCGTGACGTAGTGCCGGTCCCGTTGAGTGGGCGACAGGGACGGGCGGCGGCCGATCTGGTTACTGATTGCCGAGATCAGCTCGTTCGGCGAGGAGCTCCGTGCGCCGAACGTCGCCGTACGCGTCGGCCATCCGCGCGAGGTCGGCCCTGATCATACGCGTCCGCGATCTCTTCCACGATCCGCGCGACAGTTGTCCTGTACGGAACCTCGGTGACGGCGATGCGTCCTTGATTCGTCACGTCGTCGCGGTCGCTCGCCACCCGTCGGCGACATCGGTGTCCGCCAGCAGCTCACCGGCGAGCCGAGTCAATCCGACTTCAGTATATGGCGGCGAAGCAGCCGGGTCCTCGTCGATCGATCCGAAATTCCCGTATCCCTCGATCAGCGGGTAGCGAGACGTAAAGTCCTGCAACATCGCGAGGAGCGCGCCGTACGCCGAATCCCCTGCGCGCGGACGAAAGCGCTTGAAGACGTCGCGAACGATCGTGACCGATCTCTTGTACGGCCGGCCGGGAGCCAGGCCGGCATCGCGCATCGAGAGAAGGACGCGGAGCTGAACGAGCGACAGCCCGTCACGCACGTCGGGCAGTGGATGGGTCATCTACGCGAGCAGTCCGCGGTCGCGGCTCCTTTGAGACTCGGTCGGCGCGGTGGACGCGCGTGCGTCGAATACACCTCCCATTCCTGAAGCGCAACCGCGGCGAAGGTCGCGCCGTCGGTCGACGCGTCGAGCACGGCGCGCACGCATCGCGTCGTCACCGGAGAGAAGTCGACGATGTTGTCCGCATCGAGCGTACTCGTGTACGGTGACCTCGCAACGACCGCCGTCCACTTGGATTCGTTCTCCGCCCAGTACTCGAGTCGCCATGCCCTCGGCGGTGCAACACCAACGCCCGATCCCGCGGCGTGATCGCCCCAGAAATGAAGGCTCGTGCCGGTGAGTGTCTCTGGCTGCTCCCACTGATACATGATCCACTGCTGCGGCGGATTTCTGGGCGACCACGTGGCCCACAGATCGGGCGGCAGCGGCGACGCATGCACTTTCCCGTCGTTGACTGCACGCAACCAGTACTGCGCTGGAACGGGTACGTTCGACGCCGAGATGCGCGCATGCGACGCGATGTTCGCGATTGGCGCGTTGTCCACCGGCGCACCACCTGTCGGCACTACCTTCTTGATGCGCGGCGGAGTCACGCCATCGTCCCACTCGAGTCGGTCGATCGCGACCGAGCGACGAAAGTGTCCGCCGTTCCGTGCGTCGGCCGTGTGATAGACGAGGTACCACGCGTTCTTGTAGTAGGCGATGCCCGGATGCGAAGTCGTGGACGATACGGGATCGAGAATCACGCCGCGATACGTCCACGGGCCCAGCGGCGACGGCGACGTTCCGTACGCAATGCACGCGTAGTACACCGCCTCCGTGCACTCGGACGTTGGCCCGGCGGTGTTCGCCGCGTACGCCATGTAGTACGTGCCGTTCCGCTTGAAGAGCCACGCCGCCTCGAAGAAGCCACTCAGCGTGCGCACGTCAACTGGGACGCCCTTGAACGTGATCATGTCGCGCTCGAGCTCGACGCCCTTCAGTCGCCCGAACGTTCCCCAGTAGAGGAAGACGCGCGAATCGTCATCGACGAGCACCGTGGGGTCGATGTTCTGAATCTCATTCGCAATCGGATATGACTGCGACACGACGGGACCTTGCGGGTGTGCGTCATGCCATGGCCCTAGGGGAGAGTTCGAAACCGCCACACCGATCGCAAACTTGTCTCTCGTCGTCGCGGCCGCGTACACGACGGGCGCATAGAGATAGAATTTTCCGCTCGGGCCTTGGACAATCTGGGCGGCGTACGCGCGGCCAGGAGCGGCCCACTTGAACACCTGCTCAGGCCTCAGGAGATGCGGGTAGTGCGTCCAACGACCGGCCATCGGATCGGTGCTCGTGACGAGCATTTGCCACTCGGGCATCCTGAAGTCGTTGACCCGCGGGCCGGCGGTATCGCGGCCAGTGATGATGTAGAGCTTTCCGTCTGCGACGACGGGGGCCGGGTCAGCCGTGTAGTCCGTTCCATCCGCGATAATCGGATTCGACGTTGCGCGAATGGTACGCGCTTCCAGCTTCGCCGAGTCTCCCGTGACGGTAGTTGTGGTCGGAACACGAGCAGACGCGGCGCAGCCCGCGACCGTGAGAAGAGCGATGTAACGCAGATTCATGCAGAAGTCCCAGGGTCCGCGCAGCAAAGCTACGAGCGGCCAATATGCACGATGATCCCTCTCACCGCGCATCGGAAGCACTATCGTCCACTTGCCCGATTATGACGCCGGCCAAGAGCGCGATCGCCGCAAGACGGCGTCTACTCGCTCACAATCTCAAGCTGAAAAATTTTCGCCCGACCACTCCAATCATCGCGACCCAGAACAGCTGCACTGCCATCCCAAGCGCCGCCGTCATCAGGGTGGGATGAATGCGCTTCCGCTGCGCCCGTCCCCGCGCTCGGCGCGCGCTATCCGGAACCTGCCTTACCCCAGCGCGCTTCATCGCGGCATTCCGCGCCGTCGCCACAGGACCTCTTTCTGTGGCGTCGGTGGCGAAAATGACGATTGGAAACACAGCGAGGAAAACGACTATCGCGGCCAGCAGCCGCGTCTTCCATCGACTGGTCATTGCCTCGCCACGTTGTCGATCCCCTTCTGTTTGAACGGCGTGATCGCATAACGGCGGAACGCCCCAGCGATCCAGCTCCAGTTGAGCCCCAGATGCAGGCCCACCACAATCAGGAGGTACGAACTCGTAAGGTTGTGCAGCTGCTCCCAGCGCCGGGTAGCCATTGTCGAAATGCCCATCGCCGGAAGAGCAGCCTCTGAAATCATCAAGCCGGACACGACAACCACAGTCACCATCACCGCAAGCGCAGAGTTAATCAGGAAATTGAGTCTGGCCTTGGGGTGCGTAGCCAGCCGAAGCCGGCGCCACGTCTTTCGGACCCAACCCCACGATAGCAAGACATGTAGGCTCACGAGGGGAATGAAGGCGAGCCCCAGCCATTCGTGCCACGTGAATCCGGTGGCCGCCCCCGGCGTCATGAGACCGCAGAAGGCCAGGAGGAGGACCGTATCGAGGACAGCGATCCAGGCGTGCCGAGAGATGGTTGAGCTCCGCTAGCGATGAGGGAAGGTACGCTTGCTGGCGGGCCCACGTTTCGACGCGACTCTCACACCCGCGCACCGCTGCTGCCCCACGCTCACTCGCTCACGGTTCGGTTCCTGCGGGGAGGCCGACTCGCTCGAGATGCAAGGTGGCGCCGTCCCGACACGGGGAGGGGGGAGGAACGATGCAGAGTATTCGAATCGCGACATTGGGCATCGCGCTGCTCGGGGCCGCAGCGTGCCAAACTCGGCAGGAAGAACAGAACAAGACGAGGACAGCGGCGGGCGAGGTACGGATGCGGACGCTCCCCGATGTCGGCAACGCCACGCTCACTCGCGCTGACCTGGCGTACTTTGCACCGCTCCCGCCGCGCATGGATCTTCCGGGACAGCCGCCGAGTCAGGCGCTGATCGAGCTCGGGCGCATGCTGTTCCACGAACCCGTGCTCTCCGAGGGCCACGACATCTCGTGCAACTCCTGTCACGGACTGAACGCGTACGGAGCCGATGGTCGAAAGGTGAGCTTCGGCCACAAAGGGCAGGAAGGCTCGCACAATGCGCCAACGGTCTACAACGCTGCCGGCCAGATCGCGCAGTTCTGGGATGGTCGCGCGCCCAACGTCGAGGAGCAGGCCAAGGGTCCGATCCTCAATCCGGCCGAGATGGGAATGCCGAATCCGCAGGCGGTACTCGACCATATGAAGTCATCAGCAAAGTACCGCGCGGCCTTCGCCGCCGCGTTTCCGGGCGAGTCGAATCCGATCACCTATGACAACGTCGGCCGAGCGATCGGCGCATTCGAGCGTGGCCTGATCACTCCCAGCCGGTGGGACGCGTTCCTCAAGGGGGATACCGCTGCGCTCACCGTGCAGGAGAAGCGCGGCGCCAAGACGTTCGTCAGTGCGGGATGCACAACGTGTCACGCGGGCGTGGCAGTCGGCGGACAGGCGTTCCAGAAGGTGGGTCTAGTGAACCCGTGGCCGTTGAAACCCGACAGCGGACGCTTTCTCGTGACGAAGAATCCCGCGGATCTGTACGTGCTGAAGGTGCCGGCCCTGCGCAATGTCGAGAAGACCGGCCCGTATTTCAGCTTTGGAGAAGTCGCATCGCTCGATTCGGCAATCACGATGATGGCTCACTATCAGCTCGGCCTGACGCTGTCGCCGACGCAGGTACAGGACATTCACGCGTGGTTCCGAACGCTCACCGGCGAGATCCCGGCGAGATACATCGCGGAGCCGCGACTCCCTGCCAATGAGAAATGACCTCACACGATGGCGACTGCGACGCCGGTCAGCACGAGCGCCGCTGCCCATACGAGATCGAAGTTGATCCACGCGCGCCGCACGACGCGAACAGCGGCGCGCTCATAAACGACGACCGCGAGCACCGCCGTAACGAGTAAGTACCCTGCAGTGTGCACGCTCGTCGCCCAGAGCGTCGGCCAATCCAGCGAGGCAACGCTCGCGAGCGCCGCGGCCGAGTGGTCGGCGTGATCCGAGTGCCCTGCCCGGCCCGACTGCACGGCGCGCAGCGCGAACGGCGCCGCCATCAACCCCGCACCGTGCGCCGTCGCCACGATGAACGACCAGATCGTGAGCTCACGGCTGCTCGCGCTCAGTCCCACGCGCCAGCGTCCGAGCGGCGCGTGTCGATGCCCGCGCAGCTGGAGCACGCCAAGCCCGATGAGCAACACCGCCGCGCCCCAACGCACGCTGGCGCTCGGCACGACGACTCCGAGCCCCAGCGCGATTGCGACGGCAGCGGCGATGGCGAGCGCGTGACCCGCTGCGAGCGGGCCGAGCGCGCGCCACACTGCCCTACGCTCTCCGTGCTGCATTCCCAACGCGACGGCGAAGAGCCAGCCCATTCCCGGGTTGAGGCCGTGGAGGGCGCCCAACGATAGAAGCGCCCACGCCGCAGCCCACATATTCATCGACACCGCCGGCTCACGAGAAGCAGAATGAATCAGACGATGCGTCGCCGCCCTGCAGTCGTACTTGGTGCGGACGCATCCCGTCCTCGAACTCGACGAGGAAGTTCTGATCGAGCGTGAGCCCGCCCGTACGTCCGACATCGAACTTCGCCAGCCAGCCACGGATGCCGTCGGGATAGAACTGTGCGTCCCACGGGCTGTAGAGCGAATTGGTCAGGTACACGCGTCGGCCGTCGCGACTCACCTCGACCATTTGCGGGCCACCGTTGAGCGGCTTTCCCGGCGCGCGTGGATGCGCGGTGCGGCGCACGATCCCACCGATTCGCGTCGAGCCGGCGAGCACCGGGTTGAAGGGATCGCTCACGTCGTACTGACGAAGCTCGCCGGTGCCCCAGCAGGACACGTAGAGGAAACGATCGTCGACCGAGAGATTGATGTCCGTGACGAGCGGGGGAACGGCCTTGAAGCCCTGGAGCAGCGGCGGCAGGTCGGCCGGATCGGCCGGCTCCGCCGGGATCGTGATCACCTTCCTCGCCTTCCACTCTCCCGCGCCGTCCCGGCGGCCGCCGCGGTCGAGGTACCAGAGAAAGATCGATGATGAGAGATCTTTAAGCGACATGACGACACCGACGAATCCGTAGGCGCGGGTCGGGTTGTGCGCTGGACGCAGCTCGAGCACCATCTGCTGATCGGCGCCGAGGTCGATCTCCGTGATGTGGCTGCGCTTCTTCATGTCCCACACGTGGAGCGAGTGACCGTACTTTCCAGCGAGGAGCAGCTCCGGGTTCACGCCGTCTTTCACCATGTTCGGGGTCCCCCACTCGCTCGTCACGATCGTGTCCTGGCCGAGATGCCAGGCGAAATCGTAGGCGAGGCGTTGCGGGCCGCGGTCGTGCTCCCACTTTCCCTTCACGTCGAAGCTGTCGTGATCGAGCATGAAGATCCCGCCCGGGCCGTTGCCGTCCGGCGCGCCGAGGGCATTCAGATAGATGGCGTCTGGCCCGCAGTGAACGGTGTGCGGCGCCGCGTAGCCCGTCTTCGCCATCACTTCTTCGCCCTCGATCACTTTCACCAGGGTCGGCTTGCGGGGATCGGGCTTGGTATCGACGATGTGAATGCGCGACGAATTCGTGCCGGGAACCACGAGGTAGCGTCGCTCGACGTGCGCGTGGGGCGCCCACGGACACAGGTGCGAGCTGCACGCGTTCCATCCGAAGTGATGCAGCTCGTTTCCGCCCTGCGGAAAGTCGACCTGTCCGACGAGCCGGCCATAGCTCGGCGACTTACGGTCGGTATCGACGACGCCGAGTGCGTCGGTCTTACCGTTCCCGTCGCTGGCGAGCAGAGCGACGTACGCGAGGCTTTCGGCCGGCGCCTCGGCGGCGAGCGACGGCGACGGATAGAAAGTTGGATCGGGAAGTAGGCGGGGCATGTGAGTATCTGGTTGTTGTCATTTTGAATTGCGTAGGGAATCGGTTGTGGCGGACACTCATCGGGCGGCGGGCGGCGGGCGGCGGGCGGCGGGCGAATGACGCTCTGATGACGCAGGCCCACTATGGTGACGGGTGACAAAACCGAGCCGGCCCCGCATCAGGGAGTATCGCGACTTGGATGCACGGCAACTCGCCATGCAGATCGTCGTCGAGATCTACCGAGCCGCGCGAGCTCCCGCGGAAGAGAAGTTCGGGCTCATCTCGCAGCTTCGACGAGCCGCAGTCTCGATTCCGTCTAATATTGCCGAGGGACGTAGCCGAATTGGCTCGGCGGAGTTTCGACGCTTTGTATCGATTGCGCGCGGCTCGATAGGCGAAGTTGAGACACAGATCGCGGTGGCAATTGCACTCGGCTTTGTCAGTAAGGACGAAGTCAAGTCATTGGCGTCGGAGCTGGATAGGCTGAGCAAAATGTTGTTCAGCCTCTACCAGAGTCTTGCGCCTTAACGCCCGTCGCCCGCCGCCCGCCGCCCTAAAAATCCAACGACCTCACCGGTTTCCCCCCGGCTTTCTTGCGTAGCTCCGCCGCCTCGGCCGGCCGGTGCTGGAGATCGCGGAGCGCGGCGATGCGCGGGTATAGATACTCATAGGCACGTGGCTGATCACCGACCTGTTTCCGGATGATCGAAAGCGCGTTGCCGTAAAGCGAGTCGGCCGCGGCGAGCTCACCGCGCTGCGCGTGGATGTCACCGAGCAGCATGAGGGGATTGATCAGTCCGAGATTGCTGGTTCCCAACGCGCGGATACGGATCGCACGCATCTCGTCGCATTCCGTCTCCGCCTCTGCCAAACGACCCGTGCGGATGTGTATCTCGCAGAGTCCACCGATTGCGCCGGCAAACGCCGGATGCGCTCGGCCGAGTGCGTTCTCGTAAACGGTAATGGCGGTGCGCTGAGCCGCCTCGGCGTCGGACCACCGCCCGACTCGGGAGTAGACCTTAGCCAGATCGGCATACGCGTCGGCCGTCGAGACATCGCGCTTGCCAAGTGTCCGGTCGAAGATTTCGACTGCGAGCCGCGACAGACGCTCGGCCTTCGGGAAGTTGCCGCGACGCGATTCCAGCGAGCCGAGGAATTCGAGCGCGTACGCCGTTCGCGGATGGCCCTCGCCGAGCGATGCTCGTGAGATTGCGAGACCGCGCTCCATCAGCCGCACGGCTTCATCGTAGTTCTGTCGATCCATCACCAACGCGTCAGCCAGCCGGTACAGTGGCAAGATGAGGCTGGGGTCATTCGGCGCCTTGTCTCGCTCATAGAGCGCGATCGCTTGGCGGATGTACCGCTCGCCCTCCTCGTTCCGCGATAGTCGCCGTAGCGCGCCCCCGAGCATTTCGAGCGAGAACGCGATGCGCGGATCGGCCGGCCCATATGCCGCGATGCGGATCTCGACCGCGCGTCGAGCATAGGTCTCCGAGGCGCGAAGATCGCTCGGGTAAACCGCAAGCATGCTGAGCATCTGCCACGCGTCGGCCACCGAAGGATCGGTCGGACCATTCACTTTTTCAAAAACCCGAAGCGCGCGCCATGCAGCCGAGTCGGCGTCGGCATAGCTCCCAATCACTCTGAGCGTGTTGGCCAAATGAAGCAGCGTCGTCGCGGTCTCAGAGGTTTCGCTGGCGCCATTGTCGCGACGCAGCGCGAGTGATCGTTCGTACGCCCGTCTCGCATCGGCGAGCCGTCCGGCGTTCTGATAGATGCGTCCCATACCATCGAACATCCGCGCCTGTACGAGTGGACGACTGCCGAGCTGCTCGGCCTGCGACATGCCTCGCGCGATCAGCTCCTCTGTCGTGCCAGGTGCGTTGCTTCCCGGCGCGGGCACATCCACGTCGAACAGACCAGCGAGGAAACTCGTCGTCTCTTCCGACTCGTGCAGCGCCTGCTGCGCGTGCGAGAGGGCGGCAGTCGCGCGGTCACGCTCGCGACGCGCCATCGCCGTCTGCTTGATGGCGACGGCGGTGCTCGCGAGGAGCGACAGGACTGCGATGGCTCCGAGGGTTGCGGACGTGCGATGTCGCCGCATCAACTTGCCGAGGTAGTAGGCGCGGCTCGGGTGGCGCGCCAGCACGGGAAGCCCGTCGAGATATCGCTCGATGTCTTCAGCAAGGAGCTCCGCTGACCCATACCGACGGCGTGGCTCTTTGCGCAGCGCCATCATCACAATGGCGTCGAGATCTCCCGCCAGTTCCCGCTCGAGTCGGTCGGGACTCGTGCCGCGCAGCGACGCGATCGTTGAGGGCGCCGTCACGTTGGCATCGTCGGCTGACGGTGGTCGCTTGGCCCAAGTACTCGGCCGCTCGGGCTCGCGCTCGCACACCAGCTCGTGCAGCTCCTGCGCGGCACCGGTGCGTATCTCGTACGGTCGGCGCCCCGCGAGCAACTCGTACATCACGACGCCGAGCGCATAGACGTCGCTTCCAGTCGTTAACGGATCGCCGCGAACCTGCTCGGGGCTCGCATAGTCCGGCGTCATCACGCGGAACGTCGTGCGCGTGTGCGGCACCGCTGTTCCACCGATCGCCGAGTTGAGCAGCTTCGCGATACCGAAGTCGAGGAGCTTCACCTGCCCCGTCGCCGTCACGAGGATGTTGCCGGGCTTGATATCGCGATGAATGACGAGATTCTGATGCGCCGAATTCACTGCGCGGCAGACATCGACGAACAGCCGCAATCGCGCCGCGATGTCGAGTCCGTGGCGATCGCAGTACGTCGTGATCGGCAGACCGTCGACGTACTCCATGACGAGATACGGGAGCTGTCCCTCGGTCGTACCGCCGTCGAGCAGCTGCGCGATGTGCGGATGACTCAGCGAGGCGAGGATCTGTCGCTCGGCGATGAAGCGCCGGTGCAGCTCCTCGGCGTCCGGGCTGTTGCGCAGGAGCTTGATGGCGACCTGGCGCTGAAACTCGCCGTCGACCCGCTCGGCGAGATATACGACGCCCATGCCGCCGCGACCCAGCTCTCGCACGACGCGGTATGGACCGATGCGTCGGTCGCGCAGCGATCCAGCGTCGAGGGCCTTCGACACTGGAGTGACCTGTCGATCGAGAATTCCAGGGGGCGACTCGTGCGCGGTCAGCAGCGCGTCGACCTCCGCGCGGAGCGCGGCGTCATCGGCGCAACGATCTCTTACCCATGAGGCGCGCTGCTCGGGATCGAGGTCGAGCGCGTGCTCGAATACCTCCTCGATCTCGGCGCGCCGAGCGGCTGAGAGTGGCCCGGGGCTCACGGGTCAGGAAGGATGCGCTGCACTCCGCGCTCCGACAGCGCGCGGTAGAGCCAAGCACGTGCCTTCACCCAATCGCGTCGCACGGTGCGCTCGGTGATACCGAGCGCTTCGGCGATCTCACGCTCCTCCAACCCGCCGAAGAAACGACATTCGACCACTTGCCGCTGGCGCGGGTCGAGCTCGTCGAGCGCGTCGTTCAACGTGAGCAACTCTTCGACATCGACGTCGGTGACCCAGTGACTGCCCGAGAGCGTCGCGCGCGTCCAGCCGCGGCCGCGCTTCACGGCCTTGCGGTTCCGGGCCTCGTCGACGAGCACCTGGCGCATCGCGCGCGCCGCGATCGCGAGGAAGTGCGAACGATCCGCGGCCGCCTCCGCGCCGCCGCTGGACAGCTTGACATATGCCTCGTGGACCAGCTCCGTCGGTCGCACGCTTTCCGGGCGGAAGCCCCGGGCGAGCTGGCGCTGCGCGAGCCGGCGGAGGTCCTCGTAGACGAGCGGGACGATTCGATCCATCGCCCCGCTATCCCCCGCGCGCGCCGCGCGCAGGAGTCGCGTCACTTCTCCGGTTCGTACTGCGGCGGCTGTGAGCTGCATGAACGACACCCTCGTTCGTGCGAGAACGCCAAACTTGTGCAGCGGGTCCGAGACGGACAAGTCGCTGTCCGTTCTGATAGGATACGGCGAATCGCGGAGGGAGCGGACATTTGATCGGCGACGAACTGCCGGGGACGGGCGACGGGCGGCGGGGGACGGACGATGAACGGCGGTTTACGACGCCCCGTCGCCCGTCTCCCGTCCCCGGTCGTTAAGCGCCCGTCGCCGGTCGTTACCGACAAACCTCGGCCCAATCCTGCTCCCATAGGACATAGTCGCCCTGATCGACAATGAAATGGCTCGTCACCATGAGCGAGTAGGCGTCGCCCGATCCGGGTGCCACGAAGCGGATGACGTCGGCGATACGAATGTCCGAGTTCAGGTAGTCCTCGGCGCGGGAATTGATGCGCTCGGCCAAGGTGCCACGGAAGAACGCGCCGCTCGTGAGGCCGACGGCGGTGAGATTCGAGCTGTTCGATTTGACGTTGAGGTGCGAGACACCGGACCCGTCGACCGTGGTGTGAACGTCATAGCGCAGGTCGCCCGTGACGCGAACCGTCTCACCGGCGCCGCCGTACATGCAGGAGAGCGAGATGTACCGGTCGACCGACTGTTTCGGGGTCGCGCCGTCGGCGTTCGCGAGGGTGCGGCGCGCTGACGCGGATGGGGTTCGCGGAGCGAAGGAGTCGCTGCCGCTGCATGCGGCGGTCAATACCGCGGCGGCTGCGACGATGGCGCGAAGGATGTTGGAGCGCATGAATGCCTCTGTTTCGTGAGTGGATAACTCGATGTGTGCGAATCGGTCTACGCCACATCGACCCGACATCGGACATTCGAGATCCCTAAACACCTGGAGTTGCCGTTGTAGGTCATTGCGGAATGGGCTCGGTGTGGGCTGTCCGGATATGCGGGCTGTTGTCGCATTGTCTTGTTAGGGTCGCGTCGGAAACGCGATGAACATCAGTTACGCCGAATGACCAGCATGCCACAACACGCCGAAACGACACACTATCTTCGCGTATCCATTGCGCGCTGGAACTTGGATACGTATTCGCCTGAGGCCGAGCGGATCTTTCACGAAATAGAAACCGAAGGCGTCGCGGTGTTTCGCTCGCAGCCTGGGTTCTTGCGCTATCGCCTCATGCGCGAGAACAAGACGACGACCTTCGCCGTCGCGGAGTGGGAGTCCGAGGCACTTGGCCTCGCTGGCGCCGAGAAGTATCGCGACTGGATGCGTGACGCTGGCATCATGGATCACCTTACGCTCGAGACCCACACGGGACAGATCGTCGCCAGCTCGCGCTAGCCCCGCCGTTGGATGCCCCGCCTATCACAACCAATTCAGGCATCGCCTGCACCTGAACCAGCTATGGCACTTCCATCTGAAGTTGTTGAAAGCGCGCGCGTCCCGCGGTTTGGGCCCTACTCGCAAGCGGTTTGCGTCGGCGACGTGGTCTACACCGCAGGTCAGCCTGGCATTGATCCCGTTTCGGGCGAGGCCGCAGGCTCCACCTTCGAGGCGCAAGCACGCCAAGCCTTTGCGAATCTCGCTGCACTACTCGAGGATGCGGGAAGCAGCTTGGCGCGGGTCATCAAAGTGACTTGCTTCACTACCGATGTGGCTGCGTTTCCCATGCTAAACGCCCTATTCGCCGAGTTTTTTCCAGATGCGCCACCAGTGCGATCGGCGCCTATCGTTCAATTGCCTCGCGGACTTCTGATCTCCATCGAGGCGATTGCAGTCCGGTCGTCCTCCCCCGCCGCCCGTCCGTATTAGCTTTCGGCATGGGCACCCTTCGCATTGCGTTGGCGAATCGTCGCTACCCTTCCAGCGCGGAGGAGTCGATTGCGCTGGCGACCGAATCGATCGCCGAGGCGTCGAGGGCAGGCGCGGCGATCGTGTGCTTCCCCGAGTGTTATGTGCCTGGGTATCGCATCCCGGGCACGGCGACGACGCCGCCCGACGAGGCGTTCCTTTCGAGCGCTTTAGTGAAAGTTGGCAAGGCGGCGCGGGCTGCCGGGATTGCCGTCATCCTCGGCACGGAGCGAGTCGTCGATAGTCGACGACACATTACCGCCGTCGTGTTCAATCGCGATGGATCGTTCGCCGGATTTCAGGACAAGGTGCAGCTCGATCCGTCGGAGGACGACATGTTCTCGCCCGGATCAGGGCGGAACGTGTTTGAAGTGGACGGCGTGAAGTTCGGGATCTCGATCTGCCACGAAGGGTGGCGATACCCGGAGACCGTTCGCGCAGCGGTGCAGCAAGGGGCGCAGATCGTGTTTCATCCGCACTACCATTGGCCGGAGCCTGGCGGGCATAAGCCGAGGATGTTTGCCGACCCGCTGAATACCTTCCATGAAAAGGCCGTGATGTGTCGGGCCGCGGAGAATACGTGCTACTTCGCCTCCGTGAACTACGCGACGGCGGATTCGCCGACGACGTCAGTCGTGGCAGGCCCGGATGGGAGCGTGCTTGCGTGGCAGCCGTATGGACAGGACGGATTACTTCTCGTCGACGTAGACGCTAGCGCCGCAAGCAGAGTCCTCGCGACGAGACTTCGTCGTTAACGCCTCTTCACAACACCGCGCGAATCCAGCGCGCAAACCTGTGGATGATCGACGCACGGGGTGGCAATAGCCGGTCCAGTTCATCCGGCTGATCGATCCACGTCGTCCGTGCCATCATATAGAACAGGTCCACGAGACCAGCGGACGCCTGCGGGCCGGATACGATCAGCGTCGCCTCGCCATCGGAGACGAGCCCGCGGTCGTCCATGTTGTGCGAACCCTCGGCGAAGTAGAAGCTGACCCGCCTCCGCTCCGCTTCCGGAATGCTCGCCTCGTAGCCACGCATCATCTGGTCGGCACGCCGAGTCACTGCCGTGTCGACCGCCGGGTGCTCGTTTCCCAGTTGTTCCGCGAAGCTCGCGGTCTGGCGTGATTGCACGCGCATCGCCTCCGCCAGGACGACGTCCCATCCAGGCTGGCGCAGCAGGGCGTCGATCGCGTTCGATCGCGCAACGACCTGCGTTTTGCGATGCGGCTGCGGCGGCTGGGGCTTCTCGCCCTCCGCCAGATGGGTCGCGTCGCGCCCGTCGTTCGCGATCTCGAGCTCCACACGATCGAGCACTGCGAGCGTCTTGTCGTCGAACGGAATCATCCTGCGGATCCAGGAGTAGCGCGCGAGCCCTTCGCGCACCTCACGCAGGCGACCGGCCGCGTCGTTGGCCGTCGCGTGCGCGGCGAAGAGCCCGATATGGAGCTCGCCCTCGCTCTCGCGTATCTGCCGCGTCAGATCGTCGCGCAGCGCAAGCATGCGAAGGAGGACATCGTGCGCGCGCGCCATCGGCGGCGCATCGGGGATCGGCGCGTTCGCCAGCGCCGGGGCAATGATCGCGACGCGTGCGCCGCGCGCCGCCGCTCCGGCGAGCATGCCTGCCCACGTCTCGCTCAGCCAGAGCTGGTCCGGCACAATGATCACCGCGCCAGGCTGCGCCAGGTTATACAACATCGCGCGCGCAATCGACGACTTCTTGTAGCCGAAGCCGACCTCGTTGTGCACCTGCAGCGCTCGTCCAACGAACTCACCGAGGTTCGCCTTCTCTTCCTCGGCGCGTCTGCTGGCGACGGAACGCAGTGGCGGGGGAATGTCGTCCTCCGAAAAGCCGTTGGCGCGCAGTGCCTGCCGAAGACCCGCGCGCGCGTCCAGCGTCGCGGGACCGCGTACACGAAACCCGCGGTCCTCCCAGCTGGCGCTGGAGTACACTTCGCCGATGCCAATGCCCATCACGAACACCGCACCGCGATTGGGCTCCGCTTCGTTCACATCATAGATCACCAGCTTT
>Ga0310811_10003851_pt1 | contig 18922 bp, 14 predicted proteins | sample YCmetagenome_FD_207642 | JGI IMG/M metagenome (GOLD analysis project Ga0310811, IMG submission 207642) | Soil microbial communities from experimental microcosm in Duke University, North Carolina, United States - YC | ecosystem: Engineered > Artificial ecosystem > Soil microcosm > Unclassified ...
CGCTGGTGCTCGACCGCATCGATCCGGCCTGGGTCGTCCCGGGCCTTACGGTTCAGGAGGTTACCGACTTCTGGCGGTTCATCCTTGCACAGACGCGGATCGGCCGACCGTTTGCCCTCGGGCCTGGTGTTCCGAAGCAGCGCATGGAGGCTTTGCGTAGGGCTTTTGATGTAACCGCGAGAGACAGCATCTTCCTCGGGCAGGCGGCGAAGAGTCAGCTCGACATCGATCCCGTCGGCGGCGCGGAAATCGATTCCTTGATCGCTCAGGCTGCATCGCTCTCCCGCGACTCGATCGAGAAGCTTAAAGGCGAAATCAACTACAAGGGGGCCAGTGTGACGGCTCCCAAGCAGCCCTGAACGGGGCGGAGACGGAGAGACGCGGATGGCTCGAACGTTGAAACTCCTGACGCTGGTCGGAAATCCCAAGGCGGGGTCCCGCACCCTGCACGTCGCCGAAGAGGTGGCACGGCAGATCGACGGGCTCGGCAAGGCGCAAGGTCTCGAGATCGCGACCGAGTCGATCGATATCGTGACGTTGGGTGCGGGGTTGTTCGACTGGGACAGCAAGCTCGTCAACGACGCCCTGCAGAAAGTGGCTGAGGCGGACGTTCTGGTCGTCGCGAGCCCGGTGTACAAGGCGGCCTTCACCGGGGTGCTGAAGCTCTTTCTCGATCGCATCCCGATGGAGGGCCTGGCCGGCCGGATCGTGATCCCGATGATGGTCGCGGCGGCGCCGATCCACACGCTCGCGGTGGAGGTACACCTGCGACCGGTCCTCATCGAGCTCGGCGGTTCTTGCCCGGTTCGCGGACTCGTCGTCATGGAATCAAAGCTCAGCGAGCTCCCGGATATCGTCGGAAAGTGGCTCGCTGGAGCAAAAGACGTTTTGCAACCGCTAATGCGCGCCCGGGCGGAAATATAGTCGGCAAAGACAGAGGGGTGTCATGTCGAAGTTCGTCAATTTCGGCGTCTTCATGCCGGTCACCAACAATGGCTGGATCATTTCGAAGAACTCGCCGCAGTTCATGCCGACCTACGACCTCAATTTGAGGATTGGTCGCCTCGCCGGAGAGATCGGCTTCAGCTACCTGTTTGCGATGGGGAAGTGGCGCGGTTTCGGCGGCGACACCGAATTCTGGAAGTACTCGATCGAGTCGATGACGTTGATGACGGGGCTCGCCGCGGCGGTGCCCGACCTGCGCATGATCGCGTCGGTGTCTCCGGCGCTGATGCATCCCGCGGTGTTCGCGAAGATCGCGGCGACGATGGACGACGTGTCCGGCGGCCGCATGGGGATCAACATCGTTAGCGCCGGCAACCGCAACGAATACGCCCAGATGGGCCTTTACCCGGAGAACTTCGAGGAGTTCCGGTACGACTACACCGAAGAGTGGATGACCGTCGTGCGGCGCCTGTGGACCGAGGACAGCGTTACGTCGCACGGAAAGTATTTCACGCTCGACGACTGTCAGTCGTTTCCGAAGCCGGTCCAGGGCGAGCTGCCGGTCGTGTGCGCTTCATCGTCGGAGCGCGGCTTCCAGTTCATCGCCGACCATTGCACCGACGGCTTTTTCGGCGGATCCACTCTCGAACTGAAGAAGAAGACGAGCCGACGCATCAAGGAAGTGGCGGCCGGGCGAGGGCGGTCGGTGCGCACCCATACCCTTGTCTCGCTCATTTTGGGCGACAGTGATGACGACGCGCAGAGGATCTTCGCGCATTACAAGGCGGGCGCCGATCTTGCCGCCATCGAAAACATTTACCACCTGCGCGCCGACGACAAAAAAGGTGTCCGGAAGGAAGGCCTGCAGGCCCGCTATGCCTCCGACGACGTGCGTATCTTCTACGGCGGCGTGCCCTTCATCGCCGGTCCCGAGAAGGTCGCGGCCATGCTCGAGGAACTGGCTGTCGACGGCGACGTCGACGGCATCATGTTCGTGTTTCCGGATTTCATCGAAGGCCTACGGCGCTTCGACCAGTTGGTGTCGCCGCTGCTGAAGAAGCGTGGGCTGGTGTTCGGCGGGCCAGAGCGGCTTGCGATGCCGGGCGCCTCTGCATCGGTGACAGGACGGATCCGCGCCTCTCAGGACCACTGACCGGACACAGCGCTCGGAGGATCGGGATGGTTGGACTAGGGCGCTTGGCGGCGACGGTGCTGGCGGCAATTGTCGGTGTTGCTGCGCATTCGTCCTCGGGGTTCGGAGACAGTTTCTACAAAGGAAAAACTATCCGGATTCTGACCTCGGAGAGCGGCAGCGGCTACGACGCCACAGCGCGTCTCGTCGCGCGGCATCTTCCTGCGCACATCGACGGCGGCTTGACCGCCGTCGTCCAGACCATGCCCGGCGCGACGATCAAGATCCCGCTGTATCTCTCCACGGTGGTTCGTGGCGAGAGCACCGTCATCGGAGCCATCAACAACGCCGTTGCGTTCGCGCCGCTGCTCGGCGTGCCCCAGGCGGACTTCGATCCGACGACGTTCAACTGGCTTGGATCGCCGTCGACGGAGGTGGGCTTGGTACTCGTCTGGCACACGGTTCCGGTGTACTCGATCGAGGACGCTAGGAACCGCGAGCTGATCATGGGCGTCGGCAACAGTAGCTCGTCGGCGACATTCTACGGCCGTCTACTCAACGACGTTCTCGGCGTCCGATTCCGGCTGCTTCAGGGCTACGCGGGAATGGCGTCGGCCTTTCTGGCTATGGAACGCGGCGAGACTGAGGGTTTCCCGAGCACGCTGTGGAACAGCCTCAAATCGACCAAGGCCGATTGGCTGGCCGAAAAGAAAGTACGGATCCTGGTGCAGTACGGACGTAACCCGGCGCCCGATCTGCCCAACGTTCCCGTCGCCCGCGACCTCGTGAAAAACGACGAAGACCGCATGCTGCTCGACGCAGCGGCGGCACCGCTGGATATGGGCCGACCCTTCACGATGCCTCCGGCCGCCGATCCTGAAAACGTGTCGGTGATGCGCGCCGCGGTCATGGCCACCTTCACCGACCCGGCATTTGTCCAGGAAGCGGAGAAGCTGCATTTCGACGTCGACGCGACGCCGAAGAGCGGCGACGACCTTCTCGCCATTGTCCGCAGCGTTTACACGGCACCTGAGGTCGTGCGTGCGCGGCTGCAGAACCTTTACAAGCAGAACTGAAACAGTGGGGCGCGGGCCGCAAGTTGCTGGCCACCACTGACGGTGGCCAGCAACAAGCGCTTACGCTACGAAACCCAGAGAGAGTTGCCGTGGCTGTGGAGTTCGAGGGTGCCGTTTCCGAGCATATCCGCCGCGTTCGGATCCATCGGGCCAGCGGTATTGGTGCCGCTGGTGGCGGCGACCGTTTCACCGTCAATCGTCACCGACTGCACGTAGAGGTTGCGATCTCCGCCGTGCTTGCCGGGGCTGTAGAGATCGTTGATGAAGTTCACGTCGATCGTGTGCGGTCCGTTGTCAAATGGTCCGGTGAGCGTGATGTCCTGCCACTGTCCCTTGCTGTGGAGCGCGGTCGCTGTCTGGGTGCCGCCGATCTGGTGACCGTCGACGAACACCGTGAACTGAGCATTGCCCTTGTAAGCGTCTTCCGACACATGGAGAACCAGGGTGCCCGTCGCAGGGGTCGGCGTCGGCGTCGGCGAAGTCGTGGTCCCAGTTGCGGAGTACGTGACCGCGCCGTTGCCGAACAGCTCCGTGGAACCGTCGGACGGATAGGATGCAACTGTCGACGAGGCCGTACCATGCGAGATGGTCTCGCCGTTCATCGTCACAGATTGGACGTAGAGGTTGCGATCCGTCGTGCTGGTACCGCCCCACGCGTCGTTGATGAACTGGACGTCGATCGTGTGCGGACCGGTGGAATAGGTGCCGCCGATCGCGATGTCCTGCCACTGGCCGGCGGCGTGCGAGGCCGTCGCCGTGTAGGTGCCGCCGATCTGCTGGCCGTCGACATGGACGATGAACTGCGCGTCGCCGTTGTAGGCGTCCTCGGAGACGCGAACCGACAGGCTCGACCCGGTTGCGGGCGGTGTCGGCGTCGTTTGAGTCAGCAGGCCGTCGGCCGTCGTGGCTCCGTAAGGTGTGGTGTCGACCCCATCGGGAGAGGACACGTGATCGAGGCTGACGGCGGGAATCGCGCTGTCGCTCGAGTAGGCGCGAATGTAGTCGATCTTCATGTCGGCGCTGAAATTCGTCGTCGACGGATTTCCCGCCCACGATCCGCCGACGCCCAAGGTGGCGAGAATGTACATCGGCTGATGCTCGTCGGCGCCGGTCGGCGTGGTGTATTGAGCGACGCCGTCCAGGTAGAACGTCATCGTCGTCGGCGTCCACATCAGCCCGTAGGTGTGATAGCCCTGACTCAGGTCCGTTCCGTTGTTGGCCCACGAGCTGGGCGCAGTGCTGCCCGTGTGGTTCGTCATGACGTCGGTCTTGGGATCCCGGCCGAGCACCTCGGTGACGTCGATTTCGGGCGGCCAGGCACCCGACTCCGGAAGCAACCAAAACGCGCTGTTCGTTCCGTACGAGCCGGAAATCTGCGCTCGCATCTCAAAGTAGCCGTACTCCTGCGAAAAGGAGTTATGGGTATCGATCTGACCGGTGGTGAAGGAGGCGGTCACGCCGGCGGCCTGCAGCTCCGGCGTCGTTGGTTGGGCGTGGATGTCGAGAGCACCATTGGCAAGTGAGTACGGCGTCTCGCCAAGTCCGCCGACGCTGCCATCAAGGTAGTAGTCGCTGGCGCCGTTAAGCTGACGGCCACCCCAGAAGTATTTCGTCTCCCACTTTGTGCCGGTGCCATTTGGTGAGGCGCTGAAGGTGTTGAATTCGTCGTCGAAGGTGAGATGGAAGCCAGTTAGATCGACGGCCATTAGTAACAATTCTCCTGACACATATGCCCCAACGGGGCTGAACAGTGCCAAAAGAGAAAACCGGAAGCGCTCGACGTTCATAATCATTAAATCGTGACTTGCGCGCGCACGGCGACACGTACGGTATCCGCGAACAGCGGAGAATCCGCCGTCTCGGCCGCGCGAATCGCGACCCGTCGCGGGAATGCTGACAAAGAAGTGATCGCATGCGGTAATTGATGACCGCGCGCAATCTCATCGCATGAGATGGGAGTGGCCGCCGACAGAAGGCGAGCAAGAAAAAGCGAAGCCGGTTGGCGCGCGACTCGCGATCCGGCATGTAGGATCACAATTCGCGCGACGCCATTTGTTGCCGCCCTGTCTTATTGAGGCCGGGCGCTTTCTCCTATTCGCGTTGTGCGGCGGCGGCGCCGCGGTCCGACGCGCATCCCGCCTGCGGCGCGACAGCCGTGGCGTTCGGATCGTTGGAATAGGCACGGATGTAATCGATCTTCATCTCGGCGCTGAAATTCGTCGCGGGCGGATTGCCTGCCCACGATCCCCCGACTCCCAGGGTCGCCAGGAGGTACATCGGCTGATGCTCGTCGGCCTGGGTCGGCGTCGTGTATCGGACGATCCCGTCCAGGTAAAACGTCATCGTTGTCGGGGTCCACATCAGGCCATAGGTGTGGAAGTCCTGGCTCAGATCGACTCCCGCGGTCGCCGTCGTTCGATGGGCGGATTTGGGGGAAGATGAGTGATTCGTGATGACGTCGGTCCTCGGATCGCGGCCAAGCACCTCGGCGACGTCGATCTCAGGTGGCCACGCACCCGAGTGGGGCAGCAACCAGAATGCGCTGTTCGTTCCGTGGGTGCCGGAGACCTGAGCCCGTATCTCGAAGTACCCGTATGTCTGGGAAAAGGAATTGCGGGTATCGATTTGGCCGGTGGTGAAGGGGGTCGGCACTCCGGCGGCCTTCAGCTCCGGCGACGTGGAACTGGCGCGGATGGTGAGTACCCCTTGCGCAACGCTGTACGGCGACTGGCCGACTCGCCCGACGCTCTCATCGAGGTAGTAGTCGCTGGCCCCCGAGAGCTGGCGGCCTCCCCAGAAATATTTGGTTTCCCATGTCGTGCCGACCCCGTCGGGCGACGCGCTAAATCGATTGAATTCCTCGTCGAACGTGAGCTTGTAGCCCGTGAGATCCAGCTCGTCGCGTCCGTTTGCGTGACGAAGCGCAGCCGCGGTGCAAAGCAAGGCTAGCGACGCGATGGCGGCCAACATGTACCGCCTGCCGAATACGCGCCCCTGTGCGAACGATCGAGACATGCGGGCCCCCTGAGTCTCCCAAGACGTCCGGTCCGGCGTCGGCAACGCGCTAAGCCTTATACGCGCCGTCGTGACGGGCCTGTTCCAAAAGGTGGACACGGTTGGGCCCGAAAGAACACCTGCCTACTCCAGTGAAACTCGGCGCCCTGGCGGGAAGTGTGGAGTCACCACGCCGACACCTGAGCGAATGCGTCTGTTCCTGGACTGAGCGCGTGCGCGGAACGGGGGACGCAATGGCACTACGGTCGACGTACGCAAGGAGCAAAGCGCGGACACGCCTGTTCTAAAGAGCAGGCAATTGCCCATTCAAGGGATGAACGGGCGACGCGTCCGGCGCGCATGTAAGGGAACGCGGAGGCAGGTGATCAGTTAAGTCGCTCGTTTTGAGCGCGCTATTTCATGAATAGCGATGGGGAGTTTATGGACTGCTGTGATACGCCGAATCGCTCTACGCGTAGAGGGAACGTCGACGGTACCGGCATCCGTGAGAACCCGGTCTCCGACGCCGTCATCCGCATTCTCGGCCTGCCGCTCACCCCCGCCCATTCCCTGCGATACGCCGAAACGTTGGTGGAGCCGCGCCTCAGGAGGCGGCCTCGCACACCATTCCTGGTGTCCTTCGCCAATCCCCTCGCGGTCAAACTTATCCAAAGCGATCGGACGTATCGCTCGAACCTGGAGCGCATGGACCTCGTGTTCTGCGACGGGATCGCCCTGACGTGGGCCGCCCGCTGGATCGGGCGGTATCCAATGGCGAGGATCAGCTTCGACAGTACGAGTATCGGACCGGCGGTGTTTGAAGTTGCGCAACGGAACGACCGCACGATTGCGCTTGTCGGAGGCCGACCGGGTGTTGCCGCAGCGGCGGCTGATCGAATCCGCAATCACTTCCCTCAGCTACGCATCGTTGCCGCCATCGACGGATATCGATCTGCCGATCAGATCGTGTCCGCGGTTATCGGCGTGGATCCGGATATCGTCGTTTGCGGGATGGGAGCCCCAAGGCAAGAGGCACTCCTGACATCGCTCTCCGACGCAGGCTGGCATGGCACCGGATTCACATGCGGCGGCTATCTCGACCAACTCGTAACTTGCTTCGATTTCTATCCCGTCCTCATCAATCGTCTCGACCTTCGGTGGCTTTATCGCATCGGACGTGAGCCGCGACGTTTGGGATACCGCTACATCGTCGAGTACGCGCCATTCCTGCGGTCTCTCGCGCTAGAGCTTGTGCATGTCTATGGCAGCTCACATTGGCGGAGCAGGCGATCATGAATCCACACATGCCGACAATGCAGACAACCGAACCGGTGCTGCCCGACTACGAATCGGACTATCTCGGCACCGTCCGGCAGGCGTTCAAGCGCCACCGTTTCGCTGCGTTTCTGGTATTTGCGGTATTCGTCATCACGGCGGTCACGGTGTTGGCGCTCATCACGCCCCAGTACAGGGCCACCGCCATCGTCATGATCGAAGGGCAGGCGCCGCAGGTCGTGAAGATGGATACGGTCATGCCGTCGTTGCCGACGGACCCCGACACGGTCTCGAGCGAAATCCAGGTCCTCCAGTCGCGCGATCTCGTGAGCGAGGTGGCTCGTGATCTCAAGGTCGCGGAGAACCCCGAATTCAACCCGAACAGGGCAGGGTGGAAGCGGCGCGTGGCGATTCGACTCCTGTCGTTGACGGATGCGCTGCTGCCGGAGGACCTGGCTTTCCGGATCCGCAACGCGATCCAGCCGCCCGTCTTGTCGGACGAAGCGTACAGGAACGGCGTTCTCGACCTCGTCGACCAGAATCTTCATATCGCGTCGGTCGGACGCTCGCGCGCCATCAGCATCACCTTTACCTCGAGGCGGCCCGATCTGGCGGCGGGATTCGCGAACGCATTGGCGCAGCGTTACCTCGACAACCAGGAGTTGCTTAAGCAAACCACGACCGAGGATGCCAATCGTCGTATCACCGACAAGTTGGCGAGCCTGGAACAGGCGGCCGCACAATCTGCCGGGCAGGCCGCCGCCTTCCGCGCCAACTCGAGCCTCACGCAGGGCCGTGACAGCGTTCTGGTGCGTCAGCAAATGTCGGAGACCAGTTCCGCGCTCACGGCGGCGATAGCCGATCGCATTTCGGCTGAGGCGCGGCTCCACGAGGTCGAGCGCGCGGCCAGGGACCCGAACAAGCGGTCGAGCGCGCAGGTGCTCGGGTCGCGGGTCATCCAGGAACTGCTCATCCTCGAGGCGAAACTGGCTGGCGAAATCACACCGCTCATTCAACAACTCGGCGAGGAAAATCCGCGTCTCGGAGCGGCGCGGGCGCAGATGCGCGACATCAAGGGCCGGATCGATGCCGAGGCGAAGAACATCGCGGCCAGCGTGCGGGGCGAATACGACACCGCGCTCGACCGGGAAAAGAGCTTGCGGGGACAGCTCGACGACCTCAAGGCGGTGATGGCGAAAGTCCAGCAGGACGAAGTGCAACTCGGACAGCTCGAGCAGAACGCGCAGGCCGCCAGGAACGTCTACGACGTGTTCCTGCAGCGGAGCAAGGAGACTGCCGCCGGCGGCTCCGTGCAGGTCGCTGATGCGCGCGTCATCTCGCACGCATCAAATCCGCTGCGGCCGTATTTCCCGGCTTACGCCATCGCTATCCCGGTGATCGTTGGGTTCGCCGGTGCCCTGTCGTTGCTGACCACGCTGCTACTGGAGGCACGCAATCGCGGAATACGAACCCAGTCCGAGGCTGGCCGCATCATGGCCATTCCGACGCTGGGAAGCATTCCCAAGATCGGAGGAGGTCATCGGGAGATCGATCCGTCGTCGATGATTGGGTCGGCGGTGTCGGATCTGTACATGAGGATCTTTCCGCGAGATTCCGCCAAGTGCGTGGTGGTGGCCTCCGCGCTGCCGCAGGAGGGGAAAACCACGATCGGACTGTGCCTCGCGCGAATGGCGGCACGGAGCGGCCAGAAGACGCTTCTGATCGACTGCGACCTCCGGCGCTCGGACCTGAGCGTCCGCCTCGAACTGGCGGAGGAGGCGGGAATCTCCGATGTCCTGCGAGGGAAGGCGGACAGCTCCGACGTCATCCTGCGGGACACAGTGGTTCCGGAACTGTCGATCATCACCTGCGGCACGGGGGCGGATAATCCGGCCGCGCTGCTCTCGTCGCGGGGAATGGCCGACATTCTGGTCGAGCTGAGACGGCAGTTCGATCTCGTCATTGTCGACACCGCCCCGGTTATGGTGGCGCCCGAGACGATGTCTCTCGCACTGGCTGCCGATGAGACCTTGCTCTTCGTCAAATGGTCTTCGACGCCGCGCGCCACCGCGGTTGCCGCCTACCGGAAGCTGCGGAGCCTTGGCGCCAAGGTCACAGGCGTCGTGCTCACCATGGTGGATGTGAAGCGCATCTCCAAATACAGCTCCGTCGACGCCATCCCGTATTCCAGGCACGTCTCGCGCTATTACTCCCGGGAGGGGCGGCCGTGATCTCGGCGAGCACTGTCCGGCATCCCGTCCTCACGTTCCTGGCGTGGCAGGCAGCTGGTCTGGCCTTGCTCTTTTCCCATATCGGGCTTGCCGCCGTACTCGGCAGCGCCGTTCCGTCCTACTGCCTCTCGATCCCGCTGGCCGCTCTGATCTACATTGCCGACCCCTTGGCCGGCTTCGCGGTGTGGCTGCAATTTCTGCTCTACCAGAACCTTGCCGTCAGCATCTTTTCGGGACAACTCGACGCCGCCGTGTACCAGCAATTGCTCGGCAGCAGCTTCGCGCTGACGTTCGCCATGGCGGCCGCGGCCGCATGGCGTCTGTGGGGCGCGGAGGAGAGCAGGAGGACGCTTGTCGTGGTTCTGGCGGCACTGGCGACGGTGATCGCGTACACGGCGTTCGGCGCGGCGCAATCGTCGTTCGGTTCCGCCGCTGTCTATTTCCGCAGCACCAGCGTGGCCATCCTGTGCCTGCTCATCGGGTGGGATGTCGGTCGCGAGCACAGCTATCGCGAAATCGGCGTGTGCTATCTGACGTCGATGGCTCTGGGCGTCGCCCTTACGCTTTGGGAAGCGACCGCGCCGCTGAGCTATTACAACTGGGTCGACGCAGCGGATTACTACCGTCTCAAGTACACGCCGCCGACGGGGCGCCCGGATATGGACTTCCGCACCGCGGAGGACGTCGTCGCGTTCGTCACGAACGTGTTTTTCAATTTCAGCGATTTCGGGCTCGCGAGTATTCGCTTCGGCGGACCGAACATGCACTCGATCAGCTATGCGTACCTGATGACGATCGGTGCCCTCGTCGCGGCCTCGCTGGGAATCTTCTGGTACGCCGTCATGCTGCTGCCACTGCTCTTTTTGATCGGCGTGAAGGGAGCCGTCGTCGTGCTCGGCGCCACGGTGTTCATTTGGATTGTCGGCCGGTTGTTCGGCGGACGGGTCCTCGCCGTCTTTGGAGCTGTCGCCGGCGTCGGCTACATCGTGTCGGTGATCTCCTACGGTCTGGCCGCCGGCGACTATCACGTCATCGGGCTGATGGGCGGCATTGACGGGTTCCTGCGCGATCCCCTTGGACACGGCATCGGCGTCGGCGGAAACCTCTCGTCGAGCGTAACCGCCGCGGACCTCTCGACCAGCTGGCCCGAATTTCAACGGTACGGAGCCGATCAAGCGCTGGAGAGCGCGATCGGCGTGCTGCTGTACCAGATGGGGATCGGCGCCGGCGTCGTTCTCTATGCCCTGTGGATTCCGTTCCGGGCGACCATTGCCGAGTTTCGCCGTCCGGCGGGACTCATCCCGATCGCACTCGCGGTCTGTTTTGCGAATGGCTTCTTCCAGGAAGAAGCCTTCTCGCCCTACGCACTTGCGCTGCTCACGGTGCTTGCGGGCGTGTTGTCGAACGCCGTCGGCACGGTGGCTGCGACGGCTATACACGTGGAGGAGCATCGGTACGCGATGAGTGGCTAACCTTATCTAGGGGTAGGCGCCAAAATGGACGACATAATCCCGAAGTTGGCGAATTCCGGAATCCTGAGCTTGCTGCTCATTGCCGTAGCGAGCGCTCACGCCGGTAAGTTGCACCTCCTCGACCGACCCGGAGGGCGAAAACAGCATATCGGTGCGGTGCCGACCGTCGGGGGGATCTGCATTTACTGCGCCTTTGTGCTGGGACTCAGTCTCGATCCGCATCTGCTAGCTCCCAATATGCTCCTCGTCGTGACGATGGGACTTCTCGCCGTGCTCGGTGCGGTCGACGATGTCATCGATATCGATCCGGCGAAGAAGCTTCTGTTCGAGACGATCCTCGCCGGGACGCTCATCGCCGTCACCGGAGTCTCGATCACGGATATAGGCGGGATTCTTCGTGTCGATGATCTGATCGGAGCGGCACTCGCGACCCTTATGGTCGTGTGCATCATCAACGCCGTGAACCATGCGGATGGCGTCGATGGCTTGGCGGGTTGGCTCATCGTCGTCGCGTTGAGCTGGCTCGTCATCGGTGCCGCCCTCGTGGGCGATCACGATCTGGGCGGATTGGTGATCCGGCTGGGCGTGCCGGTGCTTGCCTTCCTTGTCTTCAACTCGCGCACGCCCTGGCGTCACAAGGCCGCGGTCTTCATGGGCGATGCCGGAACGTTGATGCTCGGTTATGCCATTGCCTGGCTCTGCTTCGACCTGTCGCGTGACGGCATTTCGGTGATCGGATCCAGTCTGGTCGTTGCCGTGCCGGTGAGCGACACCATCGGTCTTTTCTTCCGTCGACTACTGTCCGGACGAAATCCACTTCCCGGCGCCCGGGACCATATCCACCACCTCCTCGAAGAGGCAGGTCTGGCTCCCGGCACAATTTCGTTCGTGCTTGCCGCAATCTCAGCGTTCATCGGCGGCATCGGGATTCTCGGCGCTTACGCAGGCGTGCCGCCTCAGGTCTTCTTGCTGGTCTGGATATTGGTGTTCGCCTGCGACTGGGCGGTGGTTCTCTGGCTCGGCCGCCGCGTCTCCCGTCTTCACCTGCAGATGGCGCTCAAATGAGGCGCGCATCCACGGTCAGCGGGCTGTTCTGGTCCGTCCTCGATATGGGCGGAGGTCAGGTGCTGTCGTTTGCGACATTCCTGGTCCTCGCCCGCATTCTGTCGCCGGAGGAATACGGTGCGTTCGCGCTGGCCTCGACCTTTGTGAGTCTGGCTTTCTTCCTGCTCCAAGGTCTGGCTCCTGCCGTCGTTCAGCGCGCGTCGATTGATGAGGAACACATATCGACCGCCTTCTGGACGAACCTCGCGATCGGGGCGGGTCTCGCGGCCATTATGGCCGGGTCCGCCGACGCGTTGGCGGCATTCTTTCGAAATCCGCCACTCGCCGTAGCGCTTAAGTGGATGGCGCTGGTCTGTCTGCCGATGGCCCTGGTCAGCGTTCCGATGGCGCTCTTCAGGCGCGAACTGGATATGTCGGCGTTCGCGGCCCGGACCGTGATCGGCTATCTGGTCGGCGCGGCCGTCTCGATCCCGATGGCGCTGCGGGGCTTCGGCGTCGTGGCGCTTGCGTTGGGGCAGGTCGCGCAATGGGTTGCAACCGTTCTTGTTTTCTACGCACTGAGCTCATGGCGCCCGAAATTCCGCTTTTCGTTCCCCGCCTTCGTCGAACTCGGGCGCTACTGCGTCCATTACAGCCTGGCAATGGCAACCGGGTTTGCGACGTCCAAGGTGGACATGTGGATTCTCGGCGCGTTTCTCGATCCCCGGTCGCTCGGATTTTATGCCCTGGCACTAAGGCTTCTCAGTGCCCTCAGCTCGGCGACCGTGCTCCCGGTCGACCTGCTTGTCGTATCTCTGTTGCGACCGCATCGCTCCGAGCACGCTCAATTCAACGCCGAATACCAGCGCATCGTTATCGGCGTCACATCGGCGTGGCTTCCCATCGTCGCCGGTGTGGGCGTCCTTGCGACGATTCTCGTTCCCACCGCGTTCGGCGCAAAGTGGGTGGACAGCGTTCCGGTCGTGCAGGCGATGTGTCTTTCGGCGTTCACGTTCAGCCTGACGGCCTTCACAGGAGAGGCGTTGTCCGCGTGGGGACGACCTGACCTGTTCTCCAAACTCGAACTCGTTCGGCTCGCCGTGACCACGGCGGCGTTCGCGGCGGCGGCGCCGCTGGGAACCGTCGCGGCGGGATTGGCCTGGTCGCTGCTCCCGCTCGCGATCGTTCCCATTCATCTTGCCGTTCTTCAAAGGACCTCCGGCTTCGAGTCCAGGCGACTGGTGGTCGAGTGGGCAAAAGTCGCGGCGAGCGGTGCTTTCATGGTGGCCACCCTGATGGCGATGCAGCAGCTCGACCTTTTCGGCCGGTGGCTTCCCGTCGTCGAGATCGCGGTGGGCGCCATGGCCTATCTCTTCCTGATCGGACGATTCATGCCGGGTTACATCGAGGGGCTGTTGAAGCGGGGCCTCGACTCGATGCCGATCTTCGCAACACAGGTGAAGCGATGAGTGTGTCCGTCATTCCCAAGATCCTTCACTACGTCTGGGTCGGCAGCGCACTGCCCGACAAGCAACGCGCGTTCATCGAGACATGGCGAAGGCACAACCCGGATTTCAAGATCGTTGCGTGGAATGAGGGAAGCATCGATTTTTCAGTTCCCGCCATCGCAAATGCATATCGTCGCAGGCGTTGGACGACGGTTGCCGACATCGTCCGCCTGTCAGCCGTCCTTCAGCATGGCGGAATCTATCTCGACACAGACATGGAGGCTCGCAAATCGTTTGCCCCGCTTTTGAAAGATCGCTGCTTCTTTGGCTTTCAAGCCGAATGGCATCCGACGGATTGGGTCAATAATGCCGTCTTCGGCGCCGCGCCGGACCATTGGTTCATCCGCCGGGCGTACGAGCGCATCATTGCCATCCGCTCGGTTCCTCTCGGCCTTGATCGACCGACAAAGTATGGACCGAAGCTGATCACAAAACTTCTGCGGGAAGAGGGGCTCTCCACCTATTCCCCCGAGGGCGTGCGGGTGAACGGCATCTTCATTCATCCGACGCCCGCGTTTTATCCGATCCCATGGGATCAGCCGGCCAACAGCGGAAACATCGGCCGGGAGAGCTACGCGGTGCACCTGTGGGAGCGGTCGTGGCAGAAGGACATGCCACGACTGTTGATGTACGCAGCGAACACGAGAGCGCGGTTTAGCCGAAGGTTGACGTCAACAATTCAGCGCACGAGGTTTCGTGCAGGGGGGACGTGATGGCCTATACGGAAACCGAAGTCGCAATCATCGGAGCCGGCCCATACGGACTCGCGCTGGCGTCCCATCTTCAACCCTTGGGCGTGGAGCACAGGGTCTTCGGAATCCCGATGGAGAACTGGCTCACGAAGATGCCGGAAGACATGCGTCTCAAGTCCTTCGGCTTCGCCACTAACCTCTGCGATCCCGATGGGCATTACACGCTGAAGCGGTTTTGCGAGTCCAATGGGCTTGCCTACGACGATTATCCGCTTCCGATCCCCTTGCGGACGTTCTGCGATTACGGACTGGCATTCCAGAGGCGCTGCGTGCCGGACGTGGATAGGCGTGCGGTGGCCGCCATCAGGCAAACGCAGTCGGGTTATCGGCTGACGCTGGCCGACGGCGAGGACATCCGCGCCCGAAAAGTGGTCTGCGCGGTGGGGATCAGCCCCTTCGCCTACCTGCCGCCGACGTTCGAAGGTCTCCCCCGCGAACTCGTGACGCACAGTTCGCACCATCGACGGCTCGACCGATTCCGCGGACAACAGGTGACGATCGTCGGGGCCGGGGCCTCGGCGATCGATCTTGCGGTGCTGCTGCATCGCGCCGGCGCATCGGTTGGCGTCGTGACGCGGCGGTCCCGGATCGCATTCGGCAACCCTGTCCACCAGCCGCGAGAACTGTGGGCCCGCATCCGTGCGCCCATGTCGGGCATCGGTGAGGGGTGGCGGTCGCGCCTGTGCACGGACGCGCCGCTGCTTTTTCACGTCATGCCGCAGTGGTTTCGATTGGCCGTCGTCCGGCAGCATCTCGGGCCTGCCGCCGGGTGGTTCACGCGGGACTACGCCGAACGCAATATCCCTGTCCTGGCCAACGTCTCGGTTACCGCGATCGGGACGCAAGGTGGGCGGGCCCGACTGGACCTCAGGCGCAACAGCGACAACGTCGAACACAAGGTCCTTACCGACCATGTGATCGCCGCGACCGGCTACCGGGTCGATCTTTCGCGAATGGCGTTTCTTGACGCGGTGAAAGGTCAGATCCGTCACGTATGCAACACGCCCGTCCTGTCATCAACGTTCGAAGCGTCCCTGCCTGGGCTCTATTTCATCGGCCCTGCCGCCGCGAATTGCTTCGGACCGATGCTGCGCTTCGTGTTCGGCTCCGGCTTTGCGGCGCGCCGTCTGTCCGCGCATCTCGCGTCGAGACCGTGGCGTCTGGCGGCGAGGCCATCGGCGATGGAGCGCCCGATGCGTCCGGCGGCATGAGGTTTCCGAAAGGCAAATGACGATGTTGATCCAGCCCATGGAGCCCAATGCAGCCTAGGTGAACAACGCGAATCGGAGGGAGCCCGCTCATGCGCGGACCGAACGTCGTCTTGCTCGCGATGCGCGGGCCATTGGCCTATGAGGTGCTGCGAGCGCTGCACGCCATGGGGGCGCGGGTGAAGCTCATGTGCGATCGCCGCTCCTCGATACGCTTTTCGCAGTATTGTGAAACGCTATACGTCAGTCCGGATATCGCCACTGAGTCCGCTGACCGAATTCTACAGCTCGTGAACGCGCAGCATGGCCGAGAGCCCATCGATCTTGTCGTCGCCTCCGATGTCGCGGGAGTGATGCTGCTCAATGGAATACGGTCGGAATTGTCGCCGCCCGTTTTTCCGGCACCGGACAATGCGACGCTTGCGCTGCTCGACAACAAATGGCGATTCCAGAAACTTTGCCTCACACTCGGGATTCCTGCTCCCGACAGCATTTTCTTCGAGTCGAAAGAGACGCTGGACCTGGCGCGCGTCGAACGCGAGCTCGGTTATCCCGTCGTGGTGAAGCCGGTGGACCTGAGCGGCAGTGACGGTGTGATCATCGCGGAAAACGCGGAGAGCCTCTTACGCCGATTGAGATCGGATCGGCATCATCGCAAGGCGGGAGCTGGTCTGATCGCGCAACGGTACGTGGCCGGCCAGGATTGGGGGTACATCGCATTCGCGATCGATGGACACGTAGACGTCGCGCTGACATTCGCCTGTGGAGCGAATTGGAGAACGGAATACCGGGATAATCCCGAGCTGCACGACGCCGCACGACGGATCATCGAACATGTCCGCTACACGGGAATGGTGAATTTCGATTGCCGGCTCGAGGATGAGACTGGCATTTTCCAGTTTCTCGAATGCAATCCGCGTTTTAGCCATCGGATCACGGCGACGCGCTTGTGCGGTCTCAATTTCTTGAAGGTTGCACTGGGAGCCGAGGCGCAATTGTGCGGTGACGTTTGTTACAGGCCATTGCGCGACGTCTTCACGCGACAGGGGGCGGGCGATCTGGTGCGCGGGCGATGGCCGCTGTCCATTCTCGTTACGGAGCTATCAGAGACGGTGTCCGATCCGATCGCAGCCCTGATCCAAAAGGGACCGTGGAGATCCACGGCGCAACGCGCAATGTCGCCACTGCTTCACCGCCTGCGGTCGGCCCGGCCGTGAGGGGGGCGAGGTCCAACTCGAAAGACCACCTTCCGTGAGAGGGGCCCTGCCAGTTCATCACGCTCGGGGCCATTGGGTGCCCCTTGCCTCGGGGCGATGCGCATCCCTGGGAAGAGGGTCTTCTGGTTTAGAGGGCGGGCGCGCTCAATCCCGAATTGACTCCGGCTTGGGAAGGTTATTACCGTGAAACCCTTGAAATCAAATCCCAATTGTCCTGAGCGACGGGCGGCACGTGAAAGATCTGCATCACTTCATCGACGGCAAGTTCGTGAACGGCTTCAGCGACCAATTCGCCGATGTCTTCAATCCGGCGATCGGGCAGGCTGTGGCGCGCGTCCCGTTGGCGGGAGCGGGGGAGGTTGACACGGCGGTTGCCGCGGCGCGCCGGGCCTTGCCCGGATGGATGGCAACCACGCCACTTCGGCGAGCGCGCGTCATGTTTCGCTTCAAGGACCTCGTTGAGCAGCACCTTGACGAGTTGGCGAAGCTGATCACCACGGAACACGGCAAAGTCCTGTCGGATGCGAAGGGCTCGTTGCAAAGAGGTCTCGAGGTCGTCGAGTTCGCCTGCGGCATCCCGCATCTTCTGAAGGGCGAATACAGCGAGAACGTCGGCACGGATATCGATTCGTATTCGCTGCGTCAGCCTGTCGGCGTTTGCGCCGGGATCACGCCGTTCAACTTCCCGGCGATGGTCCCGCTTTGGATGTTTCCCGTCGCGGTGACGTGCGGCAATACGTTCATCCTGAAGCCTTCCGAAAAAGTCCCCAGCTGCTCGTTACGTCTGGCCGAACTGTTTCTCGAAGCTGGTGCGCCCCCGGGCGTTCTCAACGTCGTCAACGGTGGAAAAACCGCGGTCGATGCGCTCCTGGCGCACCCTGAGATCGGAGCGATCAGCTTCGTCGGCTCGACGCCGGTGGCTGAGCACATCTATCGCACGGGAACCGCAGCGGGGAAGCGCGTCCAGGCATTGGGTGGTGCCAAGAACCACATGGTGGTGATGCCGGACGCCGATCTCGAGCAGGCGGCTGACGCTCTTATGGGGGCGGCATACGGCTCCGCGGGGGAGCGCTGCATGGCAATCTCCATCGCCGTCGCTGTCGGAAAGATCGCAGACCCGCTCATCGAGAAGCTCACACCGCGAATCAGAGCGCTGAAGATAGGCCCCGGTACGGACCCGGAGGTCGAGATGGGCCCTCTGGTGTCCGCGCAGCACCGCGACAAGGTCCGCGGATATGTCGATCTCGGCGTCAAGGAAGGCGCGGACCTGGTCGTGGACGGCCGCAGCCTCAACCTGCAGGGCTATGAGCGAGGGTATTTCCTCGGCGGTTCGCTGTTCGACAACGTGCGTCCCGAGATGCGCATCTACAAGGAGGAGATATTCGGGCCTGTGCTGTGCGTGGTTCGCGTGAACGATTTCGAGGATGCGCTGGAACTGGTCAACAACCACGAATTCGGCAACGGCACGGCGGTCTTTACGCGTGAGGGCGATGTCGCCCGTTCTTTCGTGAGCCGGGTATCTGCGGGCATGATCGGCATCAACGTGCCGATCCCCGTGCCGATGGCGTTCTACAGCTTCGGGGGATGGAAGCGCTCGTTGTTCGGCGACCATCACATCCACGGTATGGAGGGGGTGCGCTTCTACACGCGCCTGAAAACGGTGACCTCGCGTTGGCCCGCCGGGATTCGGGGTGGGGCCGAATTCGTCATGCCGACGCTGAAGTAGTGAGCTTGTTGCCCGCGCAGGCGGGCATCCACGTGTTTCTTTCGTCACTCCCGCGCCCCTCTTTTTAAGAACGGGCGGGGTGCAACCCGCCCGTAAGAGCGGGAGTCCAGGGCGGCCGCACGGAATCTGACGGCTCTGGATGCCCGCCTGCGCGGGCATGACGAATGAGAGATTGAATCGTCGTCGCAATTCCCATCTTTCCACAGCCCCCTTGCGCGGGGTTTTGTGCGCGCGCATGTTGACCGCGTCGCGACAAGCGGCCGGGAGCTATTAGGCCTAGCGCCCCGTCGAGTGAAGCGATGAAACCGCGAGAGGCCCCCGACAATGGGACACCGGCGCGGT
>Ga0310811_10003852_pt1 | contig 18922 bp, 10 predicted proteins | sample YCmetagenome_FD_207642 | JGI IMG/M metagenome (GOLD analysis project Ga0310811, IMG submission 207642) | Soil microbial communities from experimental microcosm in Duke University, North Carolina, United States - YC | ecosystem: Engineered > Artificial ecosystem > Soil microcosm > Unclassified ...
ACATGGGTTGTGTGATATGCCTATTGCTTTGTAATGAAGCATCGGGCGAAGACAAATAAACAGGTAGAGTATATGTATCCCTGTCAGCGGTATAGATATACCTGCTGTTTTCAATTCTTGTTTATATCTGGTCTGCCCGATGTGCAATATGCGTCTTACACAATTCTCAGTATACTCTCTAAATGAATGAATGGTATAGCAAATGGGATTATTTGCCTGATAGACTGCTTTTTCTATCCACAAGTTTTCAAAGATATATGTTTGAACGTTTCGAATTCTTTTTTTGTTGCGTTTTTTTACGTTGTAAGTGTCTCCAAGTACTGTCATTGTGAAGAAATACCATTTAATGTATATTTATTTGTGTCAATATGCATCTACTATCTGCCATCTCATCAAGCAGATAGTTCTCTAACGCATTGCAGCAAGAGCAGGGCAAGCTGGCGAATGTGGTTCCGTAGTACTTGTGGTTGTTGATCTTTGTGTATCGAGGTGTGTGGCAGAATAACGAATGGGCGTGTTTTGTTTACCCATGTCAGGTATGCAGGAGCGATACCTGTGGTTAACGGGATAATCTGTGGCTCTTGTTGATATATGGCTGCTGTTGCTTTATGAACGCGTTGAGTAAAAGGATGGGATAAGGGTGTATAGAGGGGGGGAAGAGCATGGAGCAGGTGAGTTTGTATTTGATCGAAGCCATGTTGCTGTAGATGTTGCTGGATCTGCGTGAAAATAGTTGTGGGGTTCTGTTGTGGGACCAGATGAAAGTCCAGTCGTGCTTGCGCGTGAGCAGGGATTGTCGAAGCAACAGGAATGGGCGAGTGGTTGGTTTCCTGTCCACTTTGTAGGAAGGATATAGTGCAGGTTGGTGTCAGGAAATGAGCATATTGTTGTTGGAAGCCACTTAATCCCAGGAGTGGTTTCTTCACGTTCCATTGATGGTGCAGGATATTAGTACTGTCTGTCTCTTCCCGTAAAAGTTCCGCTACATCATCTTCTACCGGTTCTATCGCATCATAAAAACCGTCGATAAGGATCTCCTCGTGTGGATCTTTCAGACTATGTAAAGCCCAGAGAAGTTGCCATGCGGCATTCGGTGCGATAGCGCTATAGTGTGAAGGAAGTGAGGATTGGGCGGTTGTGAGCATCAATTCAATACTGAGTAATCCCTTCACTCCTAATGCCAGAGTAGGAGTACTATCAGGAGTTTCATCGATGGGGTTGTACCAAAGATAGCTATCAGCCTGTAACAGTTGCTGCTGTTCTGGTAAAATACATTCTGGTCCAGTCGAGTAGGTAACTCGCTGGTCCTCCAGAATCCAGTTAATATTGATTGGAAGTGCGCCGAGGCTGGTAGTGCATGCATGAAATGCAGCATAAAGGGCAGTGATTGGCAATGCTATATCTACAGGTGCTGTACAAATGGATTCTGAAGAGTACGGTATATAGATTTGTAGCGTATAAGAAGCATTATCCTGTACGTTGCCATAGATAAATGCTGGCTGAGTCTGACCTTTGGGAGTAAGGACGTGTATTGACGGATATCGTTGGAACAAGTGAGCCTGGAGCAGTTGAGCCAGTGCAGCGATATCCGGCAACGAGGTTATGCGGAGTTGAGTATTGAGTGTTTGCCATTGCTGAAAATAGGAAGATAGTTGTTCATCTATGTGGTGAAAAATTTTTTGTTGTTCTGATACATTCATGTCGCATACGCCTTTATCTCAAAGTAGTGCTAGTACCGCAGGATAGAAATCTTGCGTACAGAGGATTGAAAGAGTATACTCAGGTTCAGTGAGCGGTATACGTAGCAGGCGAATGAGATGAGCGCAACAAGAGAAATTGGTATTACGTTGCGTTTTTCTCTGCATCGGTGTATTATAGCCTAAAGTTCCAGCAACTGCCTAGTGGGCAGTGCGCACAAATCGAGAGCTACTGAAGTACGGGAGAGAAGCGCGTTGTCCAGACAACTCCGGCTTGATGTCGCACAGCTAACAGATGTTGGCCGCAAACGTCCCCATAATGAAGATAATATGGCCTATGTCATACCGAAAGACGAACAGGTACTGACAAACAAGGGTGCCCTCTTTATCGTTGCTGATGGTATGGGGGGACATGCAGCAGGGGAAGTGGCAAGTGAAATTGCTGTAGATACTGTGAGCAGTGCATATTATCAAGATGAAAGCAATGACATCGACGTCTCATTGATGAATGCTATTAAACGTGCGAATGCACTCATTCATCAGCGGGCGGCAGAAAATATGATGCGTAGCGGAATGGGAACGACTTGTGTGGCGGCTGTGCTACGTAGTGAAAAGGCCTATATAGCGAATGTGGGTGATAGTCGCGCATACATGGTTCGTCATGGGCAATCGCGGCAGATTTCACAGGACCATTCCTGGGTCGAAGAACAGGTGCGGGCAGGGTTATTAACGAAAGATCAGGCTCGTTCGCATGCTCAACGTAATGTGATTACACGTTCGTTGGGAACTCAGAGTGAAGTAGAAGTTGATGTATTTTCAGAGACTTTAGGTGTTGGTGATACGCTGGTCCTCTGTTCGGACGGCCTTTCTGGTTACATTACCGAAGATGATTTACGAACAATCATCACTCAATATCCACCTCGTGAGAGCGTTTACCATCTGGTTGAGCGTGCCAATGAGAATGGCGGACCGGATAATATTACGGCCATTGTGATTCGGGTCGATGAGCTATCGGATGATGTAACTGATGCTCTTTACCCGGTTCCTGCTGGTAGCCGTGTTGCGGATGAAACGACTGTTTTATTAGGAAGCGTTGCTAGTTCGACGACTGGATCAGTGATGCGTACGACGGATGATCCACGTTTTTCGAGTTCATCTGTTGCTACTTCTGTTGCTGACCCCGCTCAGGCGAATGTTGATGCAACTCTCCGTAGTGCGCCAACTATCACTCGTCCAGGTCGCAAGCGGCTTTTGTTTCCAACGCTCGCTATTGTTTTGTTATTTCTCCTCGTTTTTGCTGGTAGTGGTGCCTATTTCTTTTTTCATGCATCCCATACGGATAATTCCCTGAGCACTGCAAATGATCTTGTGGATCAAGCGAATGGAGAGATTACAACGAATCCGGTAGGTGCGTTGATACAGTTAACACAGGCACAGAGTGACTTGCATACGATCCAAAGTGGTACGTTGGGTGGTCAGCAACTTCAAAGATTTACTACCTTACAGGGGAAACTGGTTTCTGAGTTTAAAACAGCACTGACAAATTACAATGCACATGCGCAGATAGCGCCGTTACCGTGCGCGAATGCGGCTCCTGTGTTAATCAATACCGGGAATGCATCACTACAGGCATGGACTGTCGCCACGGTCACAGACGGGAAGAATCATACGTTCTCGTATGTTCTGGGGTCTGATAAAACGCTTTATCAGCTAGCCGCGAATAATAGTCTTACGAAATTGCCGTCCGCGCCTGCTGATATTGTGTTAATGACCAATGATACACAACATCTTTATTTACTGACAAAGACAACTGATCAAAATAATCCTTATAGTTTATTCGTATTTACACCAACTGCAAATGGTGCTCTGACGAAGACCGGGAATGTGAATATCAGTGCGTCATTGCTAAGTGGGCTTGCTCCACAATTGATGACTTCGTCTAATGGAACTATCTATGTTGTGGCGACATCTAATCAGACCAATCAGAATCAGGCAAAAATTTTCTCTTATCAGGCGGCAAAAATTACTACTACGCCGCAGGCTGCAACTATCTCTATTTCTTCACGCATTGTTGGGGTTGCCGCATGGCCCGATCAGCGTCTATTCCTGTTGCACAGTGATGGAGAGGTAAAGAGTTTGCAATTTACGACGACGAATGCGACTGAAAATCAGGTTGTGTTGCAAAATACGATTGAAACCCCCTGGTCTGTAGATCCGCAGAGTGTTACGGCTACGACCCCTGTGCCTGTGCCATCTGGCCCGATTACTCATTTCCTGACGATTCCTGCTCCGTCTCCAACAACCAGTACACAATCGCTGTTAGTTGCGGCCCAGGTGAATAATGCTTCTCACCTCTATATATATGATGCTGCCAATCACCGCATCCTGGATGTGACTTCTTTTGCGGGTGGGAGCGTTGGTAATGCGAATAATGCTTCTAGCTTACAACTGGTGCGGCAATATGCATCGCCGACCACATTATCTGCGGTCGAAGGAATGACCATCGATCCAATGGGAAATCAGTTGAATGTCATCACACAAAGTGGAAATGGCACATTTGTGACGAAACTTGTTACGGTTGGTGTTTCTCAGCAAACTATGTGTACACCTGCCGCGTAGAGAATTGATGGCTTGTGCCACCATACACTGAGAGAAAATAAAATCACTGCTGGACTTGATAAAAGTCCGCAGTGATTTTTCATGAGCAATTCGTTTCACTAATTGTGCTGATTGCTGGTTTGTGCCAGTTTGTAAGCACAAGCTCTGCTCATAGAATATATGAGACTCGTCGTGTGGAGTAATTTGTGGGATAATGGGTTTTGAATACGACGGTGTGTCTCCTGATCAATATAGTGTGATGCCATGCAATCGTCTGCGTGGAATTGCCTGACAAGCGACATCGTTCTACCGGAAGGTGGAACGTTTGTGTGTCTGTCTTGTGGCGACTTCATGAGCCGCGAGTCAGCGGCGTCAACGATTGTTTTTTTGCAGCATAATGCTATGAGGGTTTGGTGGAGTAATTGTGACGTGATGCTAACAAGCTACATATTGGCAGGAACAGATAGATGAGAAATGCTTCTACACAATTGCAACCAGAAGTATTGAGGCGCATAGTAACTATTATTTTAACGGAACGTTCAAAGGAGTAATACTCACGTGGGTTTTGAGGTGCAGTATCGCACGCATACGTGCGGAGAATTAAAGGCAGAACATGTTGGGCAGCAGGTGACGCTGGCTGGATGGGTGAATCGTCGTCGTGATCATGGAGGGTTGATCTTCCTGGATGTGCGCGACCGCTATGGCATGACGCAGATTATCTGCGATCCTGAGCGTTCGCCTGAGGCTCATCGTGTAGCTTCAGAGTTACGTTCAGAATATGTTGTGCAGGTCAGTGGAACCGTGGTACGTCGTCTGCAAGGAACTGAAAATCCGAATTTGAGTACCGGCCAGATCGAGATTGCTGCGGAACAACTGGTAACACTTAATCCATCTCGCACAACGCCATTCCCCATTTTAGATACTGTTCAGGTCGATGAAGCATTGCGCCTGAAGTATCGCTATCTGGACTTACGACGTCCGAAGATGCGCGATAATATCGTGCTACGCCATCGCGTGGTCAAAGAGATCCGTGATTATCTGGATGAGCGTGAGTTTATCGAAGTCGAGACACCGATCTTGATGAAGAGCACGCCAGAAGGCGCACGTGACTATCTGGTCCCCAGTCGTCTCTATGCTGGTGAGTTCTATGCGCTGCCACAATCTCCTCAGCAGTTGAAGCAGTTATTGATGGTTGGTGGTTTGGATCGTTACTTCCAGATTGCTCGTTGTTTCCGCGATGAAGATCAGCGTGCGGATCGCCAACCTGAGTTTACACAGCTTGATCTGGAGATGTCTTTTGTCTCTGAGCAGGATGTGATGTCTCTGATTGAGGATATGTTGATCCGCCTGATTGAGAAGACAACCAGTAAGCGCATTAAAGAACGCCCATTCCCACACCTGACTTATGAAGAGGTAATGGATCGTTATGGCACAGATCATCCTGATCTGCGTTTTGACCTGCCTCTGGTTGAGATTTCCGATCTGGCATCAGCTGGCAACTTTGGTGTGTTTAAAAGCGCGTTAGCAGCGCAGGGCATGGTCAAAGGCATTCGTGTCCCTGGTGCTGGTGGTTACAGCCGTAAAGAGGTTGAAGGGCTTACTGAGTTCGCACGTACACTGGGAGCGAAAGGGCTGGTGTCATTGGCTATCGCAGCATCGGGCGAAGTGAAGTCTCCATTAACCAGATTTATGGCAGTGGAAGAAGTACAGGCGATTATAGATCGTCTGGAAGGTCAGCCGGGCGATCTGCTGCTCTTTGTGGCTGATAGTGCCAAGGTATGTAATGACGTGCTTTTCCGTTTGCGTGTGACACTGGCTGAGCGCCTGAATCTGATTGATCCCAACGAAATGGCGTTATGCTGGGTGGTTGGCTTCCCGCTCTTCCACTATGATGAGGATCTGAAACGCTATGATGCGGAGCACAATCCGTTTTCAAGCATGGATGAAGCGCACCTTGAGCGTCTGGAGAGCGATCCCTTGCACATCCGCGCCAAACAGTATGACATCATCTGTAATGGTTTTGAAATCGGTGGTGGTAGCGTTCGTATTAATGTCGCCGAAATTCAACAAAAGGTGTTCTCACTGATGAATATGAGCGATGATCAGATTAAAGAGCAGTTTGGTCATATGCTTGAGGCGTTCGAATATGGTGCTCCTCCCCACGGTGGTATTGCTCTGGGTATTGATCGTCTGGTAATGTTGTTAGCTGATGCAGATAATATTCGTGAAGTGATTGCTTTCCCGAAGACGCAGAGCGCACTGGATCTGTTGATGGGTGCTCCATCGCCTGTTGAAGAGAAGCAGTTAGGAGAACTCCACCTGCGGGTGCGTGCAGAAGATAAACGCGAGCAACAATAAATAGTTTTTCGCAGAAAAGTTGAACAGGACGTAGTATTTTATCTACTACGTCCTATTTTTATTGAAAAAACAGGAATGCATAACTATTTTCTCTCTTTTAAGAATATATATTTTTATACAGGTAGTCTACGTGCTAGCGAGAATACATTAGACAAGAAAAAGATGTGTATTTTGTAAGAAATAATTTGGATAGAGTTCTATAATAATTGTAGGTATACACATACCATAAGTCACAGGTCCTAGTTCTAGGTTCAACATCCGGTTGGGAGGATGGAAGGAGAAGAAAATGACATCGATGAATCAGGGAAATACCAATCGAACAACAGCTACATCTGCTGGCGCAGCAAATACCATAGGTATGTTAAACCGTCAAACGGCACCGCTGAATAATCCAAATGTGGGTATTGCTCCGAAGTTTATCCCTACTTTGACGGAAGAGGATGCTGTTACTCAAGCACGCTTGCTCAAGGCATTAGCAGATCCCACCCGTTTGCGCATTTTGAGCTTGCTGAGTCGGCACGAGGGTGAAGTGTGTGTTTTTGAGATTGTCGAGAGCTTTACCTTGGAGCAGCCTACTATCTCGCATCATCTCCGTATCTTACGTGATGCTGGACTGGTTGATTGTCGCAAGAAAGGTCTATGGGCCTATTATTATGTGCGTCGAGAAGCTTTGAATCGCGCTCGTGAAGTAATTGAAAATCTCGCCTAGCTGTTGATGTCTTTGTCTTTTTGTGTGCCTGGTGTAACGCGTACGTATATGTGTCATTATTATGCATTGTCTATTATTGCGGCTTCCTCAATGATATATACGAACGTTTATGCTAGTCTATATTTCACTTGTTTATAGTACATCGAGGCATTTCCTGATGAGGAAGGCGAGAGGGGTTCGTGCAGTGAAGCCTCTCTCGCTTTTGCTTTTTGTTCTATGGGCTTCGGTACCACAAAAAGACGTCGTGAGTACAGTTTTTTAGCGGAGCATAAAAAGGCTTGACATTCAAGAGTAGTTCTGCTATTATACTGACGTCAGAGATCGGAAAACCGATACGCGACAGTGAGTACCCGTAGCTCAGTGGATAGAGCAACAGATTGCGGATCTGTAGGTCGTAGGTTCGACTCCTATCGGGTACATTATCAGTTCCATAACATGGAGCTGATTTTTTTTGTCCTGAGCTTGTTTCAGGTCGGAAGAGGTGTGAAAAGGCTTGACATTTATGGTCGCGTCTGGTATATTTATTGCGCAGTGATCGATTGATAGATCGGGACATGCGATGAGTACCCGTAGCTCAGTGGATAGAGCAACAGATTGCGGATCTGTAGGTCGTAGGTTCAACTCCTATCGGGTACGCTTTGATAGAGGAACTGGTTTTTTGAAGCCAGTTCTTTTTTTGATTGTGCTCCGGTTATGATAAAGAATAGGACTGTACTGGCATGTATATCGGCGTAGATATCGGTGGTACAAGTACACGCGTGGGTCTGTTTTCCTCTACGACCAGCGTTGATTTTGCACTCCTTGCGCATTTTCCTACTCAGCCAGAATATGAGCAGCAATTGCAGAAGATCAATGCTGTGCTCGAAGCTGCTGCTCTGACGACGATTTCTGGCATTGGTGTTTCCATTGGTGGTCGTTTGACCCGCGATGGTCGTGCCGTTGCTGTGGCTCCCAATCTGCCTTCGTATGTTGACAAACCATTTGCGCAGGTTTTGCAGGAGCGCTGGCACTGTGATGTGCGGCTGGGTCATGATACGGTTTGTGGTGTACTGGGCGAAAAGTGCTTTGGAATATTGCAATCGTATGAACGTTGCGCCTATCTGACTCTTTCAACAGGAACAGGCGCGGCGGTACATCTTAGCAAAGGAACGAACACTTTGATCATCTCGATTGAGGTTGCGCATCAGTTGTTAGATGGAAATATTTTAATCTGTCTGTGTGGTCAGACAGGGTGTCTGGAGACATATACCGGTGGTCGTCAGTTGGAGCTACGTCTGGGTCAGAAGGTTGAGCACATTTCAGATCCTGCATTCTGGGAGCTGTTCAGCGACAAACTTTCATTGGGTCTGGTCAATCTTGTGCAGTTGACACGGGTTGAAGCAATTGCGGTGAGCGGCGCTATCGCATTACATAATATAGCCATTTTAGCTTCATTGCAGCATAAGGTAGATGGACATCTGCGTGGTGCGTCAGTGAGGTTGTTACCAGCACTCCTTGGTGAGAACGCTCCACTGGTTGGTGCCGTTGCTTTGCTGACTGCTCCGGAAGATGAAATTTTGCATTGATTGAGCAAGGACATTGGTCCTTACTTTGAACTGGATTGTTTTCTGCTCTTCTTCCTTTGCGCCTCTTTCCGATATATTTTTAGTGTAGTATCCTCAGAGCAACGTGGGAATGAGATTTCCGCTCTTTTTCATGTGATACTCAAAGGAGAGGAGCGCCAATGATGGGGAGATATGATAAATATAGCCCGGATGTACGGCAAGTTATTTCACTGGCTCGTGAAGAGGCCCAGCGTTTGCGGCACCGTTTAATTAGTTCTGAGCATCTGCTATTAGGATTATTACTACTACATCATGTATTAATTGAAGGTGTATTTGCTGCATTGCATGTGTTACCAATCAGTATTTCACAGGCAATCGAATTTGTGGTGGGACGTGGAAACAGGGCGATTCTGAGTGAACCTGCATTGAGTGTTGCCGCTAGATCTATTCTCGCACGTGCTGAAGAAATTGCTGCCGAGCAGCAGATCGAATCTATAGAGATAGAACATATATTTCTGGCACTATTAGATGAACCGGATAGTGTTGTGCTGGGTGTGTTGGAGAGTTTTGGTATTCAAGTTGAAGCGGCGCGTGATCAACTCTGTGTGTTGATGAATGGTGGTTATGAGCGATTGTTGCAATCGACACACTACCATACTCGCTATGATGCTACACCTATCCTGAATCAGGTCAGTCGCGATCTGACGCTGGCTGCCCTTGATAATCAACTTGATCCTCTGATTGGACGAGCGGTGGAACTGGAACGTACGATGCAGATTCTGACGCGCCGTACCAAAAATAATCCTGTACTTATCGGTCCTGCCGGGGTGGGCAAAACCGCGATTGCCGAAGGGCTGGCTGTACGCATTGTGCAAGGTATGGTACCAGAGTGCCTGCTGAATTATCGTATTGTTGCGATAGAGGTGGGGATGCTCTCTGTCGGGACAAAATTTCGTGGTGATCTGGAAGAACGTTTTCAACTGATGTTACAGGAGATTGTCCATAATCCCGATATCATCATATTTATTGATGAACTACACACGCTGGCGCAGACAGGCGTTGCTGAGGGTTCGTTGGATGTGAGCAATTTATTCAAACCCATGCTAGCCAGAGGCGAATTCCAATGTATTGGCGCGACGACGCTGGATGAATATCGTAAGACTATTGAGGCTGATGCGGCTTTAGAACGGCGTTTTCAGCCTGTTTTGATCGCGGAACCAACGGAAAAAGAAACCATTACCATCTTGCGAGAGTTACGACCACGTTATGAGTTGTTTCATCATGTGACGATCAGCGACGATGCGCTATTAGCGGCAGTAAGGCTCTCCTCTCGTTATATCCCGAACCGTTATCAGCCCGATAAAGCCCTGGATCTGCTGGACGAGGCTTCCGCACGTGCTGGTATGCAACATTCGTTAATGCCACAGACCGTGCAGCAATTGCGTGATGAGTTGGTGAAGATGCAACATGCCAAAGAATATGCGATTAGCCAGCATGATTTTCCACGTGCCGGACAGTGTATTCTGCGTGAGCGTCTCCTGCGTCAACAATACTGGCAGGCTGAACAGGAATGGCGAGAACAGGCTCACCATTCTGTTCCTGTTGTTGAGATTCATACGATGGAAGAGATTGTTGCTCTCTGGACAGGCATTCCAGTGACGAATGTTTCGGCTGAAGAACGTTTGCGCTTGCTTCATCTTGAAGATGAACTCCATCAACGGGTGGTGGGGCAGCATGTCGCTGTTGAAGCAGTTGCTCATGCTATCCGCCGTTCACGTGTGAACATGCGTAATAGTCAAAGGCCAATTGGTTCTTTTGTGTTTGTGGGTCCAACAGGTGTTGGGAAGACAGAACTGGCACGAGCCATTGCGGCAACGCTATTTGGGGATGAGAACGCGTTGCTGAAATTGGACATGTCTGAATTTATGGAAATGCACCAGGTAGCACGACTTGTAAGTGCTCCTCCAGGCTATATTGGGTATGATCAGGCGGGTCAATTAACAGAGGCCGTTCGTCGACGACCGTTCAGTGTCATACTGTTTGATGAGATCGAGAAGGCCCATTCTCGTGTCGTGGACCTTCTGCTGCAGATTTTGGAGGATGGCTGTTTGACTGATGCTCATGGGAAAAAGGTTGATTTTAAGCATACCATCATTATTCTTACTTCTAATGTAGGTACAATGCACCATGTACCGGGCATTCTTTCGTTCACGGCTCGCCGTGATGAAAGGAATCAACACGTGGGTAATGACCGTCTGCGTGAGCGAGTACTACAGGGCATGAAAGAGCTATTTAGCCCGGAACTGTTAAATCGCCTTGATGATGTGATTGTGTTCCATCCGCTAGAATTGTCTCATGCTCAGATCATCACTGATAATTTAATTGCACAGACCATATGTCGGTTAGCAGCAAAAAAAATCGTGCTCCAGGTTTCAAGTGCGGCGCGGTCATTTCTAGTGTCGCAGGGATATAGTTATGAATATGGTGCGCGTGCCTTGCGTCGCACTGTGCAGCGTTTACTGGATGATATGCTTGCGGAATTGTTATTACGCAACATTGTGAATTCCGGCGATGATGTGTTTGTTGATCTTATCGATGGGCAACTGCAAGCCCATGTGCATGATGGGTTTTATAAGGTCATAGCTGCCGCATGACTCCTCCGCTGATGGTGATGTAATCTGCTCTGTAAATCAGGTTGGTTGATTTTTGTGTTACTCGCCTCATTGCTGCAGGGCTTTCCAATTCTCAACCAAAAGCAGGGTTGCAAGGGACAGCTAGTCCCTTGATGGAGCGCGAGGTGCACCTCGCTCACACCTTCCCACCGAGCTGCCGAAGGCGGTGAAATGAGAATTGGAAAGCCCTGCTCATTACTTACTTTTGCTTGACCCTTTCTGCTGTTTTCCTTATACTGGAAATATTCTTTTGCATCGTTCGTATCGCTATCCGGTACTTGATGATAATTTGGTATGGGAGAACAATTGAAGAGAGATGTTTTGAATTGGTTCCGTTATTGGCGACCTTTCGGGTTAGTGGGATTGTCCTGTCTTGGTCTGCTATTGCGTATTTATAATGTAAATTGGGATCAGGGAAACAGTTTTCAACCAGATGAGCGCGAAATACTTTTTCATGTGACTGCGTTGGGCTGGCCTCGTAGTTTCGCTCAGTTCCTTAATCCTGTGACGTCTCCACTCAATCCTCATTTTTTTGCCTATGGATCTTTCCCTATTTATCTTCTTGCGTTGCTTGGTCGGTGCATGGGATATACGTTGTCGGCTCCGAGCAGTTTCGTGCCGCTGACATTACTGGGTCGCGTGGTGTCAGCGCTTTTTGATGCTGGTTCAATACTGCTTGCGGGGTATCTGGCTCTGTTTTTATTTCCAAAGCATGAACAGCGTTCTACTTCATATGCCTGGAGCGTTGCTTTTCTTGCTTCAGCGCTTGTGACATTTACGCCGCTACAGTTGCAGCTATCTCATTTCTTTACGGTTGATACTATTCTGGTCTTTTTTGTGATGTTGATGCTGCTGGCCTGTGTTGCTCTGGTGCAGACCGAGCACCCTATGCGCTGGGCCTGTGTTGCGAGTCTGGCATATGGGCTGGCTCTTGCAACCAAATTCAGTGCTGTTCCTCTGATTGTCCCCTTGCTGGTTGCTTTATGTCTGCGCTGGCATCAGCGTCGTAATATTTTTGATGTAGTGTTGCAGTTTGTGTGGATACTGGTCTTTGGGCTGTTCATTTGTTTGATCGCGCAACCATATATGCTGCTGGATTATCCCAATTTTATCCAGCAGGTAAGTGAACAGGGGGCGCTGGCACGAGGATTGCAGAGCGTGCCTTACACTATTCAATTCGCTGGCACGACTCCGGTAGTGTATCAACTGCGGAATTTAGTGTTGTGGGGTATGGGCTGTACGCTGGGGATTGCCGCATTGGCTGGTGTCTGCTGGTTATTGTGGCGCTGCTGGAAACGGCGTTTAGATGCCTGGTTGGTGTTATTGGCCTGGATTATTGTCTATGGAGCCATTATTTGTAGCTTCTATGTGAAGTATATGCGTTATCTGCTGCCGCTGTATCCTGTTTTAGCGGTTGTGGCTGCGGCAGGGGTATTAGCATGTGGAAGCAGGATCGCCAGCGGTATACAGCGCATATCGCCGAAACGCAGGCAAGGACAGCGTATGGTGGCGCTGATTAATGTTGCATTGAGTATACTGATTTTGGGAGGAACAATCTTTCAGGGATTAGCATTGTTGAATGTCTATAGTTCGCCAAATACAAGAATTCAGGCATCTTTATGGATCTATCAACATCTACCAGCGGGAAGTGTTCTGACCTATGAACAATGGGATGATCCATTACCATTTCCGGTTGATGGTAAGAGTCCTGCGCTCTACGTTCAGGCGCTCTATACAGAGCCAGATGGTCAGACAACGACGGGGTTAGATCTTTATGGGGCTGATACGATGCAGAAGGCTCAGGAATTGGCGAAGATTTTGCCCACCGTGAATGCGATTACCATGCCAACTGATCGTCTGGATAAGTCGATTCCGCGTTTACCTGCGCAATATCCTCTTACCATCCATTACTATCAGTTGTTATTTAGTGGTCAATTGGGCTTCCATCTGGCTGCGGAGTTCCAAAATCACCCGCATCTGCTCGGTATTACGCTGAATGATAGTGGGGCAGACGAGAGCTATTCTGTGTTTGATCATCCGACTGCGCGTATTTTTGTGCGTGATACACCGTATCCCTATACATCGCAACAGCTCTTGCAAAAGTTACTTGCCGGTGTAAAGCTTCCCGCGTCAACATAATTGTTCTGCTGTATGGCAGGCATGGGGTTATGAGAGTCCTGTTTTTGCAGCGAAACAAAACGGGTTTCAGAGTACATACGTTAGATTATACAGATGTTCCTGACAATGAATAAACCCTCCTTTATGTAGTAATGTTGAAGCTTTTGGTCCGGAAATTATATCCTGGTTGGTGCCGTTAGCGGTACTTGCGTGATATACACATGTCTGTTATGGTTTTTCTACTGATTGCTCGATTGGGTATCGAGTGTTATGAGGTAGAGTTCAAATGGTACAGGTATTGTGAAGGGATGATAGGTGTCCATGAGCGTGGAACAGGTATCTAGCAATATATGGTCATAGAGATGATAAAGGGAATAATAGATTGTATAGTATGCTCAACCGACTTGATCCCATTTATTTGCAGAGTCCAGATGTCGGATATCGTTGTTCAGAATAGATACATAAACCACTGGATACCACTACCGGCGGGAACTTTACCAGAGAAATCGGTAGCGTCTCGCCTTTCTGGTCAAATTGGCGTCTCATAAGGGAGACTTTCCCTTACTCCAATAAACAATGGTCGTACCCTCTTTATTGTAACCTGTAACCAATGGGGAGAAGAGGATATCCTGGCCTGATTTGGAGAATCCATAGGAGAGGACCGCTTTGAAGAGTTACGAGAATAATTCGAATGATTCATCGCAGGAGACAGAAATGTCTTCTGTGCCCAGGACAACGGAAAATGAAGACAGCGAAACCACACATGATGCGACTGTCACCTCTGTCGCGACTGAAGAGTTCGTGGCTGAGCAATATCTTGATGACGATGAGTTAGAACTAGAAGAGGAAGAGGAACGTCGCTGGTTTCGATTGCCGACGAAAGAGCAATGGCGGGCGGCGCTTCCTTTTCTGGTTGTCTACCTTCTGGCGGCTATCTTGCGCTTCTGGCAGTTGGGAGAACGGCCTCTGCACCATGATGAAAGCCTGCATGGTTATTTTGCCTTACAACTCCTGCATAACAATATTGAGCACTGGTCGTCCTGTCTGATCCCTGCCAATAAGGGTGCCTGCTATAGCTATGATCCTTTGTTACATGGACCATTTCAATTTCATGCCATTGCCATTGTGTATCTGATCAGTCAATTGCTTGGGGTAGCAGATCATGGTGTGAATACGACGACGGTGCGTATTGTAGCGGCAGTCATGGGAACAGGGATGGTGATGCTGCCGTATGTGTTGCGTTCCTATATTGGACGATTGGGAGCCTGGATCGCCAGTTTCCTGATGGCAGTATCGCCCAGTCTGGTCTACTATTCGCGTTTTGCGCGTGAAGATATTTATATGGCCTTTTTTACGCTGTGGATGGTGGTGGCTTTTGCTCGCTACATTCAGACGCGTAAGGCAAGCTGGTTTATTGCGGCGGCAGCAGCGTTTACGCTCTCGTATGCGACCAATGAAGCGACGTTTTTGACGATTGCGGTCTTTGGTAGTTTTTTTGTGGCGGTGATCGCATGGGAGATCGGGGGACAGTGGACGTTGCGTTTCAAGCGAGAAACGGTTCTGGCTTCACGACTGCCACGGACAGGTGCTCCACTGGTACTGGTGGCTTATTTCATTGTGCTGGCGTTGTTCGCGAAGTGGTTCTTTGGCTATATGGATTCTCTCTCCCGCTATATTACCGGGAGCCAGCAGCATCAGGATATTGCGAATGCGTTTGTCAATCAGCTAAAACTGAACACCGAGCGGTTGATGCCGTGGTTGGGCATTGTGCTGGCCTTGATTGTGATCGTGATTCTCCTGCGGGAGCAATTTGGTAAAGTGCCGCTGATTGGGCGACGTGGGATCGCACGCAAGATTAACCCGCAGCGGCAGCGCTTGCTGGATACGATCTTTACGATGCCCTGGACCCATTGGTTTTTTGCCATCGTATTGAGTTGGTTTATCTTCCTGGTGCTGTTTACAGCACTCTTCACCGATCTGCCCAATGGTATCGGGAATGGCATCTGGGAGGGACTCTACTACTGGCTGCAACAACAACAGGTGGCCCGTGGTGGTCAGCCCTGGTATTACTATTTGCTGCTGATCCCATTGTATGAGCAGATTGGTCTGGTCTTTGGTATCGTGGGGATCATTCGTTGTCTGGTGCGACCGACGCGGCTACGGCTGTTTCTTGTGTACTGGTTTGTGGGCAATGTAGTGATTTATAGCTGGGCAGGCGAGAAGATGCCGTGGTTAACGATCCATATGACGATGCCGATGATGATTTTAGCAGCGATTGGGCTGGAGCCAGCAGCGTTGAAGGTCTATCATTTTGTGCGCGAACGTTGGTTGGAGCGACGTGTAACGGCGATCGTTGCCACGGATCAGGAAGAGGGCAGTAAGGGAACCTGGGGGGCGAAGCGACGAGCAAAATGGGCGCTTGGTGGTTCGTTTGCGACTCTTGGTGTTGCGCTGCTGCTGTTGCTGCCAACCTTGCAGAATATGTACCAGTTGAATTTTATCCACGAAGCCGATGCACCACACGAGATGATGATTTATGTGCAAACGACACCAGATATCAACATTGTAATGAACAAAGTTGGGCAGATTGATCAGAAGATGGATGGTGGAAATCATCAACTGATGGTCGGTATCACCAATGATGCGACCTGGCCGTATGCCTGGTATATGCGTGATTATACGGATGTCTGTTATAACTTCACTGATGGTTGTGGCTCTACTGCCGATCCGCCAGTAATCATCACAGCAGCCGATGATGTTGCTACGATAGAGGCAAGATACGGTGCAGATTACGATATCCATCAATATGTGTTGCGGTCGCAATGGGATCAGGGCTATATGCCTCCTCCATGTATTCCCACGCCGGGAAAGACTTGTCCGGTGCAGCAATATGTCGGAGTTGGACCCTGGCTCTGGTTAAGCTATGGTGATAATCCTCCTCCTGGTGCCAAATTCAATCTGGCACGTGCTGCGACAAATATCTGGGATTGGTGGTGGTATCGCAAAGCCTTTGGTGCTACCAACGGAGGCTACAATATGTATCTCCTCATTCGCAAAGATGTTGTACAGCAAACTGGCGTACAGCCATAGGTGATTAAAGAGAAGAGAACAGGGAGTAGACAGACTGGTCTGTCTACTCCCTGTTCTCTTTATTCTTCTACAGTTTTTGGTTAATGAGTAAAGGTACCAAAATGGCCCTTGTAGTAGATCAGTGGTTTATCATCACTGATGATTTTCATATTATGGACGCGTCCGAGTATGAGATTACGATTGCCAGCGGGATGTATGGCGAGGACACTGCATTCCAGCCATGCTAACGCACCAGCCAGGACAGGAATGTTTGAAGTTGTACGGTAGTATTCAGTGGCGTGGAAGCGCGTACCGCCAGCCTTTGCAAAAACAGGAAAAATAGCTTTTTGTTTATCAGACAGTATATTGACGCAGAAGTTCGTTGTTTCATCTAACAATGATCGAACTGAAGCATGACTATCAGTACAGAATGAGATTAATGCGGGTTCCGATGAAACAGAACAGAAAGAATCAACAGTGAAGCCAATGGATTGTTGCTGGTGAAGTGTCGTAATGATCGCGATTCCTGTCGCATAATAGCCCATGATGTGCTGGTACTGCATTGAATCGATGGCAGCCTCAGGTTCGGACAATGCAGTTTTCATCGTTTGATGGATGTTGATCTTAGAGGAATAATCATAGGTAGTCATCGTCTCATCTCATCCTATCTCTAGCGTTTGTTTTTATGCTGGCAACTATCTCCAGAAGGAAAGCATCTGCTCGATTACAAGTTTGTTGATCAACTTTGTCATAAATAACAATAACATAAAATCTCCATGCTTTCAAGTTATTGGGGCTATAAATAAATGTTATTATGGAAGAGGATCAGATGAATAGGTGTAGGGTAGTCAGGAGAGGTGGAAGCAGGAAGCTCCCCGCAATGATATGGTATAAGAGAGAGGCCTGTGTTGCATTTTGTTTTGTGAACAAGCAAGCCTCTCATAGAACGATGAATAATTACTTGGAAAGCAAAGTTGCTAAACGACGTACGCCCTCATTAATCTGTTCTGGTGTCAGAGCACAGAATGGTAAGCGGACGAAGCGTGTACCCTGATCCGCATCTTCATTCTCTAAGGGTTCGGCAAAGAAATCGCGTCCATCGGTGAGAATTAAGCCAGCCTCTCTGGCATGCGCAACAATATTTTCGTTGCTGGCCTGTTTCGGCAGTGTCAGACTGATAAAGAAGCCACCCTCTGGTACCGCGACAGGGATCTCTGGTAGATAGGTTTTTAGTGACTGTGCAATCGCTGCTAGCCGGGGGCTATATAATTGTTTCAGATTTTTCAGATTTGAAGCGAAATAACCTCGTTTATGGAATTCAACTACCGCTGCCTGCGTTGGCAGGACCGGAGCCAGAATGGTTTCTTCTGCGAGTTTTGTTAATTGCTGCACCAGACTTGTCGGACCAACAAGATAGCCCACGCGTAATGCAGGACTGATGAGTTTGCTAAACGAGCTGATGGTAATGACGCGTTCCTTGCTAAAATCGCGTAGCAGGGGGAGGGACTCACCAGAATAGCGGAGGGTCCGATATGGAATATCTTCAAGCAGCCAGAAATTGTAGCGTTCAGCCAGATTGACCAGTGCCTGTCGTTTTTCGGTAGAGGTTGTCACACCAGCAGGATTCTGGAAATCAGGAATGACATACATAAATACAGGCTTGTATTGCGCGATGGCTTGCTCTAACTTTGCCAGATCGATGCCATCGTGCTCAAGTGGAATACCAATGACTCTGGCTCCACGGCGACGAAACGTTTTAATAGCGCGGTCATAGCTGGGTTGTTCAACGAATACAACATCCCCTGCTTTGACGAGCATGCCAGCCAGAATATCTTGCAAGTGCAGTGATCCGTTGCCAACCAGTACCTGATCGGTTGTTGCGCCATATTGTTCGGCAAGTAACTGTCTCAGCGGTAAATAGCCACCATTATGACCATATTGCAAGACAGCTTTGCCGTCTGGTCCCTCAAGGGCTGCTTGTAAGCATTCACTCAAGAGATGATTGGGGAGTGCTTCTATAGCCGGTACTCCTCTGGTAAAAAGGATTTGTTCATTGCTCACCTGACCAGGCATGATTTTTCTCTCCTCGTTATGTGTTTTGTTGTGGATAGTTGTCTGTCCCTTTATGAATGGAGCAGGACTATTTTGCCTTGTATA
>Ga0310811_10003853_pt1 | contig 18920 bp, 15 predicted proteins | sample YCmetagenome_FD_207642 | JGI IMG/M metagenome (GOLD analysis project Ga0310811, IMG submission 207642) | Soil microbial communities from experimental microcosm in Duke University, North Carolina, United States - YC | ecosystem: Engineered > Artificial ecosystem > Soil microcosm > Unclassified ...
AAAAGATCATTCATTTCCCTGTTGATATAGCGCATTACCAAAAACCATATCAAATCCGGCGCAGGCTTACTAAAATGAATGCTTGATGCCCGTCATCACCAGAGCTTGAGTACTCCGCCCGGCATTAATATCTGCGGGGCCAATGACCGCCTGGGCGGCACCCGCGCCGTCCTGCCCGGACGCACGCGTGTACCCACCCGAAATATAAAGATCGGTGTGTTTGCTCAAGAAGTAGTCGCACGCAATCGTGATCTGATGATAGTGGCTATGTGAATTCCCCGTAGCCCACAAATAGTTGTAGCCCAATTCGACGAAGAAAAAGGGTGACGTCCTCCACAGCGCGTAGGTATTGTAGTCGCGAAAATTCTCGTTGCCGATGAACTTCGATTGTCCATCGGATTTATAGCTCGTCTGGCTATAGTAGCCACCAACCTGCGCGACACCGAAATCATATTTAGCGGCGATTCGAGCGGACCCCACGGCGCTCGCCGTACTGTACGCTGAATTGACCGCCGTGTAGAACAACGTATCGACGCTGCTGGTTCCGCGTGTCGAGACGGAAGGTTCGCCGTTATTGAAGTAAAAATAACCAGCGCCGACTCCGAGCGGGCCCTGATTGTAGGAAATCGCCGCACTGTAACCCTGCCCGGAACTAATCGAGCCGGCCACGCCGCCGAATGAATACAGCATCGAGCCGACGAAACCTCCCAGATTCGGCGTCGTGTACTTCACGGAGTTGTTGAAGCGGGCACTGTTTTGTGTATTGTCGATATCGCCCGGCGTCGAGAAATACTCCATGAACCAGTTTCCCTGGAGCGGCTCGACGAGGTCGACCAGAGGATCGTACTGACGGCCGAACGTCAACGAACCCGTTTCGTTCTTGCTCAATCCGACGAACGCCTGGCGCCCGAACATTCTGGCACCTTGCCCGAGCGTACCGTTATCGATGTTAAATCCGTTCTCCAGCGTAAAAATCGCGCTGAGCCCGTTACCCAGATCTTCTTTTCCCTTGAGTCCCCAGCGGTCTCCGAGATAGTTTCCGCTGGACAGACCCAATTGATTCGATTTTCCGTTGGCATTATGGACGTACAACAATCCGGTATCCAAAATCCCGTACAAAGTGACACTGCTTTGAGCATGTACGGCACTCGCAAATAGACTGACGCCACATGCGATACCCATGCGCATTTCTTTTTTCATGTTGATTTCCAGAGTGCGTTGAACATCGGCATCGCACTCCCGTGCGATGCGTGTCGAAACAGATTTTGGGACAGACGTTTAGTTGAGATGCTGCTTGTCGAGCCAGTGAAGCACGATCTGAGCGACCTGATCTGAATTACGATCCATCATGATGAGGTGCGTATTCCCATGGATGCCCAGATCCGGCAAACTGACCCACTCGGACGGAGAGCCCGCTGCCCGCAGCCCGTCGTAGTAAGCGCGGGCCTTCGCCTGGAAGCCCGGCCAAAGGGGGCTGTCGTTGATGTGGTCGCCCCAGATGAACAGATACGGTATGTGCTTCAGTGCCGCGAAGTCGACGCCTTTGGTCATCGGGGCGGACGACGCCTCGACCAGTACGACCGCCTTGATCTTGTCCGGCGCGTGCTCCGCCGCACGAAGTGCGAAGCTTGTACCCTGGCTGTGTGCGACCAGCACGCAGGGGCAGACTTTCTGCACTTCCTTGTCGTATGCTTCCTGAGTCGGAACATCGTTGGTCAGCCAGCGCGGCGCATTTTCCGCCGCGAAGCTACGAAACGCCTGCAGTGGAAATTGTGTGTTGGAATAGGCGACCGGGTTTTTCCCATCGTTATAGTTCGGCCCTAGCCGGAACAGTTCCCACGCCTCCTTTTTGGTGCGGAAAATGGGGGGCGTCTTATAGATCTCCGGGAACTTCGACCACGTCGATTTACCGCGCTCCACGGCGTCCGACACGTACACGTCGAACCCGGCGCGCATGAAAAATGTGTTCCATCCCGGCTGACCGTCAGGCTTCGTTTCCCATGTCTCCCCGGTCAAGCCTCCGCCGTGCCACATCAGCATTGGCACGGCGAACCTCGGGTGGGCCAACTTGACGTACTCCACGTACATCTGCCCCGTTTCGTAGTCCCCATTCGGGTCATTCCTGAACGGCTTCATGTTCGGCGCCGTAGCGATATCGGTGACCGGCTGCCCGCTCAATTTGACGTCGCGTCCGAGGATCATAAAGCTTCCAATATCCTTCGCCCTGATATCCCCCACTTGAGCCGCATACCCGTTTATCGCCCACGACGCAAGCAATGCAGCCGTAACGCATGCCCTTCCAATAGCTCTCATCATCCATCCACCCGTAATAAATTTAAAATTACTCGGACAACTAATTATTTTTCAGCCTTTGAATCCGGACACCGGACTCCGCCACACGCACGACACCAGCAGTCTCAGGCCTTGCCTTCGCCAGGGTGGTCACGCTTCGGGTGACCACCCTCCCACATCCTCCTCCAACCGACTAAACACAATGTATACACTCAAAACAATCATTGCAACGTAAATAGAAATACCGCCTTCCTCATAGCATGAACAACGTTTTTCGAGCTTTATCTAGTACATTCCTTTTCTGTTCGATTCGAAGTAAGGTTACGCGCCGTCATCCAAGGGAATCAATACAAGCGTGTACACTATATATCCATGAGTGATCGTCAATCCACATCCTGCAATCGCTCCCGCGAAAACAATGGCGCCGGCCAAACCATCTCCAGTTCCAAAGCGATAGATCTCGCGAGTCCGTCGAGCCCAGGAAAGAGCGACGCATTCGTGATGTTCATCCGGTACAACCAACTCATCGCGTCCGCTCGCACGGAAGCCGGCATGATGATTTTCCGTAACAACGGTTCATCGCTTTCGTAGCCATCGAGAATCGAGTCAAGCGGCCGATCGATCACGCCCGGCAACACGAACGTGCCCGACTGGGCAATCAGGCGGTCATCCATTTCGGTTGGCTCCCCAAACCAGATGACGTCGTTATCGTTGGCAAGGAAGTACTTCGAGAGATTGCCGGGAAGGCGCGGATCGATCGTGTCGCGAGTCATCTTCGGGGACGAGCGCGGCCGCGCTCGCTTGTTCCACAAAATGGGAGTGTTCAGCGCAAAAATGGCGACATCCGAAATGGCCCGCTCCAATGCAAAAAAGGCGGCAACGAATGGGGATTTCGTGAAATCAAGCAGACGCGTCGGCGCGCCGTGGTGCTGCATCAGACTGAGGCAACGCAGATCGTCGTCCAGCAATCCTGGATTCGCCAGATAGTTGTGCGCCTTGCGCCGGAAAATGCGGATAGCCCGCTCTTCGCGCGCGCGCCACTGGGAACGGTCAGAAACGTAAGACAGCATGTAACGGGACAGCGAACTCTGGAGGTGCCACTCGGCACGCTGCTGTCCCCGAAACGCCCAACCGTCGAGATCGGACGAAAGATTCATGAAGTCGCGCCAACTCGACAGTACCGTGATTTCCATGCAACCGTGCTCCTTCAGCGTAGGGTAAGCAACAGTCTAGCCGCTCGGCACGACAGTCAGTGAGGGATGACGCCAGCGCGCGTCTGCAAAAAACACTGGCGATCCGGTTGACTGCCGCGGCGCGCTCCGTCTCGTGGCCTTAGTGCTCCGCACTGCTGCCGGTGAGCGTCTCGACGGTATTGGGCATGGCACTCCTGACCGGCGCGACTGCCTCCACACCCTCCAGCGGCCGCTCGGGGTGAAGGAAGATCCACAGGATTGCGCCGAATGCGGCAGCGGTGGCGATCAGCACGAGCCCGCTCTCCCAGTTGCCTGTGACCTTGACCGTGAACGCGACCAAGACCGGCCCCGCCACGTTCGACAGCGCGCCCCACACGTTCGTCCAGCCCGACATCACACCGGTAAACGTCCGTCCCAGATCCTGCGCGGCAGACCAGACGACCACCTGGACGAAGCCGACCGCGGCAAACGACGCGCATAGCAGCGTGATCACGACCGGCATGGTCGCCGCGCGCGACGCACCGATCAGGGTTGCCGCGCTGATGACAAAGCCCAGCATCGCCACCGGCGTACGCGCCCAGTAGATCGAGTCGGTGCGCCTCAGAAGGAGATCGCACACCCGGCCGGCCAGGAATACGGCGACAAACACGGCGACCCACGGCAGCGATGCGTACATCCCCATCGTCTTTAGCGAGAGCCCGCGCGCGTTGGTCAGATAGGTCGGCAGCCACGTCGTGTAAAAGCTTTGGATCAGCACCAGCAGAAAATACTGGATGCCGAACAGCCAGAATCGGGGCTTGCGAAAGCAGCGCAGGAATGCACCTGGGGGCGCAGCCGCTTCCTCGGGCTGGCCTGCCGCGATGTACGCTACTTCCTCGGGCGTAGCCAGCGGATGATCGCGCGGATTGTCACGATAACCGAGCCACCAGATCGCACCGAGAACGAGACCGAGCACGCCGAATCCATAGAAAACCGCGTGCCAGCCGAAATTGAGGATCGTCCATGCGGTCAGGGGTGCCGCAACGATCGGGCCGAGATACAAGCCGCCGAGGACGAACGAACTGCCACTCGCGCGCTCGCTGCGAGGAAACCAGCGTTTGACTGCCACGATCCCGCTCGACCAGTCCGCGGATTGCGCGCCGCCCAGGATCGCGCGACAACCGAACAGCCACGCGAACGTAGAGCCCAGCGGCGTCGCGATCATCATCAACGACCACATCACGCTCGTGCTGAAAAGCACCTTGCGCGAGCCCTTGCGCTCGGCCATGCGGCCGGCGGGCATTTGGCCCAACGCATACGTCCAGAAATAGACCGTCAGTATCATCGACATCTGGACAATCGACAGCCCAAACTCCTTTTGGATTGTCGGTGCCGCGACCGTCATCGCTGCCCGGTCGAGCGTCATCACGAACGTGATTGGCGCAACCAGAAACATGACGATCTTCCATCTAAGGTTATTTGTATTCCTTATCATATCTCCCTCTCAAGCCTAATAGGATGCGGCACGGATAGTGGGACCGCCCGCTTGTCGATGTACGTTCAGGCTCAGTTTTCGTCGATTACGATGGCGGGAAGTCCCACCACCGCATCGCGCGCCTTCGCAAGGCTTGTGTCGTCGGCCGCGTGGATTCTAAAGAGAAGATCCCCGCGAGCAACCCTGTCTCCGACCCGGACCAGCAGGTCGACCCCCGCCTGCCTCGCGGTCGGTGCGCCGGCTTCGATCGCGATGCCGGCAATGCGCCAGCCGTCGATCTGCGATATCGTGCCCGGGCGCTCGGCCCGAACCGTCGCGACCAGCGTTGACGGCTCGACGTACGCATGCCTGCCCTGCGCATCGACGATGCGCTCGAACGCCTGACGCGCTGCGCCGCTCGCGAGCAGCCGCTCCGCTTGCACTCGACCTTGCGCGACTTCTCCGACGCGTGGATCCCACGCCAGGATCCGCGCCGCAAAGGTCAGCGCCTTATCCCTCAATTCGCCGGGCGCGCGTGGATCTCCGTCGAGCACCTGCAGGACGTCACGCAACTCCAGCGCCGGGCCGATGCCTCGCCCGATGGGCGCACGTCCGTCGCTGGCGAAAGCGCTAACGGTCAAGCCAAGCTCCGCCCCGACCCGCTCGAACAAATCACCGAGCTCACGCGCGTCGGCCTCGCTTCTCAGCTTGGCCTGCGGGCCGAACGGCAAGTCGACGACCACGTGCGTCGCACCGGCGGAATACTTCTTCGACAGGATCGACGCGACGGACCAGCGCCGCGTGTCGAGCCCAAGCGGACGAACCATCGCATTCGTCACGTCGTCGACATGGGAGTGATTCAGCCGCCCGTTCCAGACGATACATCCACGCACCGCGTCGACCACCCGCCGCATCTCACCCGCATCGAGATCGACGCGCGCTGCGGCCTCCATTGCATCGGCCGTGCCGGAGGCCGACGTAATCGCGCGCGACGAAGTCTTGGGCATCAGCAATCCGTGCGCGGCCACGATCGGCACAACGATCAGCGTGATGCGGCTGCCGGGTACGCCGCCCATTGAATGCTTGTCGACGACGAGTGGCTCTCCCCAGTCGATGCGTGGCATACGGCGCGTGCGCACCCGGGCCAGCGCGACCACTTCCTCGTCGCGCAGGCCGGTGATCAACGTGCGCAACACTTCGCGACCGTCGTCCGCCGTATAGCGGTCGTTCGCGAGATCGTCGATCAACGCGCCATACGCAGCCTCGTCGAGCGTCGCTCCCGCGAGCTTCGCCCGCCACGCTTCCGCGCTCGCGGGCTCGTCGCGCACGGCGGGTTCTGCGGGACGGCTTGCCGCCGCGCGGATCGCCTCGACGAATCGCGCAATACCGACCTCGCTCGTCGAGTCATTCATCACCCGCACGAGCTCCACGCCGCACGGGACCGGACCCACGCTGCGAGCGAGACGCGCGGCGATTTCGTCGGGCGTCTCGCGGCCGCGCGCCGCGATACGTGCCGCGAGAACCGACGCGGGTGCGCTCACTTCGATCACGACGAGCCGCGGCACGCGTGTCGCCAGCGCATCGATCACCGTACGCGAGCCGTTCGCGACTACATGCCGGCCGCTCGACAGCACCGTCGCCAACTCGATCGGCAGTCCGTACTGCAAGCCATGCGCACGCCAGGTAATCAGGAATCGTCCCGCTGCTTCCCTGGCGGCGAACTCTCCGTCGGTTACGCCGACGTGCGCCTCGCCCGGCGCGCCGTCGGGCCGGGTGATCGTACGCGTCGCGAACACGAAGGCCGGATCTTTACCCAGGACCGCCCGGGCGCCATCGATTAGTGTGTCCTTTCCGACGCCGCTTGGACCCACCACGAAGAAGAAAACGCCGCTCATCGCCGGTGCGCTCACTCGCCGTCGTCGAGGCCGATATCGACCGCCGGCGCCGACTGCATGATCTTGCTCGTCGAAATGTAGTCGACGCCGGTTTCCGCGATCGGCCGGATCGTTTCGAGGCGGATACCGCCAGACGCCTCGACCTTCGCCCTGCCCGACACCATCTTCACTGCCTCAGCCATATCGACCACCGACATGTTGTCGAGCATGATCACGTCGACATCGGTCTGCAGCGCTTCGGCGACCTGGTCGAGCCGGTCGCACTCGACCTCGATCTTCGTCAGCACGGGCAGCTTCTTGCGCGCTCGAGCCACGGCCGCCTTGATGCTGCCGCATACCGCGATATGGTTGTCCTTGATCATCACGCCGTTATCGAGTCCGAGCCGGTGATTCAGCCCGCCTCCGCAGCTCACCGCATGCTTCTCGAGCATGCGCAGGCCCGGCGTGGTCTTCCGGCTGTCGAGCAGACGCGCCTTCGTGCCTTCGATAGCTTTCGCGTACTTCGCGGTCTCATTGGCGATCCCGCACATGCGCTGCACGATGTTGAGCGCCGTGCGTTCAGCGGTCAGGATGCTGCGGGCGTTACCGCGCACCGCAAGCAGGATGGCGCCCTTGCCGACATGCTCTCCGTCGCGAACGCGCACATCGACCCGCAGCGTCGGGTCATAACGGGCAAATACACGCGCTGCGACGTCGATACCTGCGACGATCACGGGCTCGCGCGCATTCATCACGAATGAACCAACGTCCTCCGCGTCAATCATGGTTTGAGCGGTGAGGTCGCAATAACCGATGTCCTCGGTCAGCCACAGATCGATCAGACGGTCAACTGCAAAGCGGTCGTACATAGCATTTCCTGTCAAAAAAGAAGCGGAGCCCAAGTCATCCTTCCGAGCCGGCCGCAGGATTTTCAATAAAGCGTATACACTACAAAAAAACGATGCAACACAATTCTTGTGGACTACGATGATTCCTGACATATCGCGAATTATTCGACAAATACGCGTCCACTTAGCAATTCAGCAAGGTTTTCCTATACAAACACACCGCTCATTTTGAGTGCACACACTTAAAATGAGCGATGGGTGTCGTACTCAATGGACCGACTCGCGCAACCGGGCCGAAGCGGCTTCGAGGTTCCGCCACGGCGGTTCGCCCGGCGCGTAGCGCGCGCGAAGGTACGCAACCAGTTCCGCGATCTGCCGATCGTCGAGTACATCGGCGAAGCCGGGCATATAGCCGAGTGCACCGGTGGCAGGCTCGTCGATGCCCCGCTGCAGCACCCTCAAAAGATTGTCGGGACCGACCTGCGTCACGCTGGTGTTGAGGCCCATCAGCGGCCGTACGCCGAGGTGGCCGACGCCGCCACGAGGTTCGTGGCACACCGCGCACGCGGTCTCGAATGTGCGGCGGCCGTTAGCAAGGTCCATCGTCGTCAGCAAGTCCGCACCCGCAGCGCGCTGCGCAGCCGCTCTTGCGACTGCGGACGCGTCGACGGGCGGCGACAGCGACGCGACATAATGGGCGATCGCGTGCACGTCGGACTCCGGCAGTGTCGCGAGACCGGCGACCACGGGCCCCATCGGACCGGCCGCCACGCCATGCTCGGCCGAAAAGCCCGTGCGCAGATAGTCGAACAGCGCCGATTCCGTCCACGGCACCGGCGCCGCGCGCTTGCCGTGCCGCGCGACGAGCGACGGTGCGTCCCAGCCTTCCGCCTGGCCGCCGGACAGATACGCGAAACCGCCCTTTTCCGCACCCAACGCGTTGCGCGGCGTGTGACACGCGCCGCAGTGCCCGGCCCCGTCTACCAGGTATCTGCCGCGATTCCACAGTGCGGACCGCGCGGGATCGGGCCGATACTGATACGCGTCGCTGCCGTGAAAGAGCCAGTTCCAGCCGGCAACGAGGGAGCGCTGATTTAGCGGGAACGGCAGGCGCGTTTTCGGCGGCATGTTTTTGACCGCCGGCTGCGACATCAGATACGCGTAGAGCGCCATGATGTCCGGCTCACTCATCCGCGCGAACGCCGTGTACGGAAAAGCGGGATAAAGATGCGAGCCGTCGCGGGCAATCCCGTCGCGCATCGCGCGCGCAAACGCTTCGTACGACCACGCGCCAATACCCGTCTCGCGATCCGGCGTGATGTTGGTAGTCCAAACCGTGCCGAACGGCGTATCGAGCGCGAGGCCCCCTGCATTCGTCGCGCCTCCCGGCGCCGTATGGCAAACAGCGCAGTCGCCGGCAGCCGCGATCAGCCTGCCCCGCTCGATTGTCGCCGCGCTCCACATCGACGCATCGACCGACTGGATCGGCGCGATCGGGGCCGGCCCGGGCCACATGGCACACGCGAGACCGATCAGCCCGCCCAGAGCGCCGCCGATGCCGCTGCCCTTCAACCACCGCCGCCGTCGTACCGACTGGGGCACACCGGCCGGTGCGTCGGCCAGCATGGCGGGCGCAGCTTGCGCCAATGCCGACCGAATCCGGACCGCATCGAACGGCGGCGCGCGGAAACGCAAGCCTGTCGCGTCAAAAAGCGCATTGGCGATTGCAGCCGCGACCGCGCCGGCCGAAACACCGACGCCACGCACGTCCACGTCGTCGGGGTCGCCCGCTTCACCCACCGTCAGGCCACCCGTTGCCGCGACGATTTCGTGGGACACCGCAGGCGCGCCGGGCGCGGTGACGATCTCGTCATGCGCAGGCCGCGCGAGTCGCCGGATCCCCGTCGCATGCGCGATCGCTGCCTCGACCAGCGATGCGGGAATGCCCGACAACTCGCTCGCGTCAGGATGGCCGCTCGCGCGCCCGGCCACGACACGACGCACCGCGACGTCACCGGTCTCGCGGTTGACGTCGACGTCGACCACCCAGGCGGACCACTGGTTCACGGTGGCTGGCCCGGCGGCATCAGGCCGGACGTCGGCAACTTCGGGACCCCGCGCCGGAAGTCCAGCCTTCGCCTCCAGAAATCGCGTCGATCGTCCGCCATCCCGCGCCGCCCGCACCTCGTCAGCCCCCACATCCGCATCGAAGGCAAAGCCGCGTCCCCGCAGCCACGGCGAGGACGTCGCGCTCGGGTACGGCTCTTCCCTTCGCCCCCAGCCGGCGCGCTCTGTCACCATGCGGATCAATTTGACCGGCCCAGCATCGCGCCAGGCATCGAGATGCTGCAGACGCAATTCGACCGGATCGCGACGCGTCTCGCGCGCAATCTCGTCGACGAACGACTCTCGAGCGAACGTATGAGCGTGCGACGGCAGACCCCGCAGCGAATCCTCGATGCGGGTCGACGCCACGACGTGTCGATAGACGAACGGGGGCACAGCCAGCTCGTCGCGATTTTCCCGCGCCGCGTCAGGCGTATCGCCGGTGACGCCGTCCAGCCGTGCGCGGTAGCGCCATTCACTCATCGTGCCGTCTGGCGAGAGCCATGCGTCGAGGGACATCCCGACCCGCAGCGGCACCGCGTCGGCCACAGCCGGCGCATTGTCGCCGGTAACGGGCCATTCATAGCTGGCATGCCGATGGCGGGATGAGTCGCGCGCGGGCGCGCATTCGGCCGGCGTTACCCCGGAAGACGTCACCGGGCGTTCCGGGTCCGCGCCGTCGCCTCCGGCAAGAAGTTCACCGCCCATGATCGACCTGCTCCGCGCCCGACTGCCGAAGGTACTGCGCCGCGCGCCGCACCGCCGCCACGATTTCGACGTGGGTTCCGCAGCGGCACAGGTTATAGCGCAACGCATCTCGAATCGCCGCGTTGTCTGGCTCAGGTATACGGTCGAGCAACGCCTTCGCGCTCATGATCATGCCGTTAAGACAGTAGCCGCACTGCGCCGCCGCTTCGTCGATAAACGCGCGCTGTACGGGATGTAGCGCGCCGCGCTGGCCGAGTCCTTCCAGCGTGGTGACGTCCCGTTCGTCCATGGCGGCGACCGGCACGACGCACGAGCGCGTCGCCTGACCGTCCACCAGTACCGTGCAGGCGCCGCACTGGCCGATTCCGCAGCCGTATTTCGGCCCATTCAGCGCGCAATCGTTACGCAGTACATAGAGGAGCGGCGTATCGGGCGCAACGCCTTCGACGTGACGGCGCTCGCCGTTCACGCGCAGCGCGATGCTGCGTGGCGAATCGGATCGGGGATGGGACATGACCTAAACAATGCGGTGATGACGGGTTGCGATTGCGGCGGCGCTTCGTTGCCTCGGGAGACGCCCGCGCAACCGCGCGAACGCCCTCGAGGATCGCTCGACAAAAAAACTTCAGCCGTCGGCGCGCACCGGCTCCGACGCAGCGGACACCAGCGGCACGCTGAACACGTCGTAGCCGAACACCCACGACGGGTCTTCGTTGGTGCGCAGCCACGTGTTGTTGTGCGAGACCAGTTGCACCTTGGACGCACGCTGCGCGCGGTTCGCCTCGTACAGCCTGAATGCCGCCTCGTAATCGCTCAGGCCGACCTCGTCCAGACAGCGCGCGAGCATCGCCGCGTCCTCGATCGCCATTGCCGCGCCCTGTGCCATGTGCGGTTTCATCGGATGGCACGCGTCGCCGAGCAGCACCAGCCGGCCACGACTCCACAGCGGCAGCGGATCACGCTCGAGCAGCGGCCACTTGGTGATCGACGGGGACACATCAATGAGGCGCTGCACGTCTTCGTGGTAGCCCGCAAATGCCTCGCGCATCTCGTCGCGGCTGCTGTCCATCATCGACACGCCCTCCGGCCACGTTTCCTGCGGCACGCCGGTCACGTAGTAGTACTCGTCGCGCTTGCTCGTCACGTAGTACACCATCATGTGACGGTCGTCGGACCACCACTTCACGCACAGGTCATACGGCCTGTCGCCAAGCAGCGACGCCGGAAAAACCGCGCGATGCGCGACGTAACCGGTGTAGCGCGGCGGTTCCACTCCCAGCAGATGCTCGCGGATCTTCGAGTTCACGCCATCCGCGCCGATTGCGATGTCCGCCGTCTCGACCGTGCCGTCGTCGAACGTCAGGCGCACGTTGCTACCGGTGTCCTCGACGGAGGTCAGACGCTTGCCGAAAGCGAGCGTGCCCGGTGCAACGGCTTGCGTCATCAGCGCGTGAAAGTCCCCGCGGTGCACGGTCAGATAGCTGGCGCCGTACTCCTTCACCGCGTAGTCGCCGAGTGGGATCCTGGCGATCGCTTCGGCCGTCTTCCAGTCGCGGCTGTACCAGAAGTCGGGATGCGAGCCCATCTCGCTTAGCGCCTCCTCGCAGCCGATGCGGCGCAGGATTTTCATCACGTTCGGGCCGACGTGAATGCCCGCGCCGAGCCGCGAGAACGCCGGAGCCTGCTCGTACAACTTCACGTCATAGCCGCTCTTTTGCAGCAGCGCAGCCGCTGCCGTCCCGCCAAGGCCCGCGCCGATAACGGCGATACGGGGTTGTTTCATGAGGATCTCCTGATCGTTCGCCCGCCGCGATCAGTACAGCGACGGGCATGGGGGTGGGTTAAATAAAGCGTACACACTTCAATATTTCGTCGCAAGGGAATTTTAGCGTCATTCGTGTTTATCCCTATATACGCGACATTTACACCGACCGACCATCAACCTCCCGCTCAAGAGCGATTTATTTTCTATTGTCCATTTATAATGCACACGCTAGACTTGACCACACTTGGCAGTAGCAGCAGCCAATCACAACCGATGGAGCACACCGACATGAGCAAGACATTCCGAATCGGCCAGATCGTGCCGAGCTCGAACACCACGATGGAAACCGAGATTCCAGCGATGCTGCGGCTGCGCGAAGCCATTCGCCCGGAACGCTTCACCTTTCACTCGAGCCGAATGCGAATGAAGAAAGTGGTGAAGGAGGAACTGGCCGCGATGGACGCCGAGTCCGACCGCTGTGCGGTGGAACTGTCCGATGCATGCGTCGACGTGCTCGGCTATGCGTGCCTCGTCGCAATCATGGCCATGGGCCATGGCTACCACCGCGTATCACAAGAGCGCTTGACAAAGCACACCGCCGACAACGGTGCTCATGCACCGGTGCTGACTAGCGCCGGTGCGCTCGTCGAAGCGCTCAAGGTGATCGGTGCGAAGCGCATCGTGGTGGTCGCCCCGTACATGAAGCCGCTGACGGAACTGGTCGTGGACTACATCCGCAATGAGGGGTACGAGGTGATCGACTACTGCGCGCTGGAAATTCCGGACAACCTCGAAGTGGGCCGCCACGATCCGTCGCGCCTGCCCGACATCGTCAAGACGCTGCGTTACCAGAACGCCGATGCCATCGTGCTTTCGGCCTGCGTGCAAATGCCTTCGCTGCCGGCCGTCGCCAAGGTCGAGGCGATGACGGGCAAGCCGGTTATCACAGCCGCCATCGCGACCACATGGTCGATGCTGCGCGAGCTGGATCTGGAACCCGTGGTGCCAGGCGCGGGCTCGCTGTTGTCCGGCGCGTACCGCTAATCCAAACACTGCTGCACGAGCGACCCCTCATCACCGGAGCGTTCCGATGTCCACCACTTTCCTGTACGGCGCCAATGTCGCCGCGAACGACATCCGCCAGCATTACCTGCGCTACGGCGGCCGCGAAGGCCCGCGCGCCGACCGCACGGCGATCATCCTGATTCCCGGCATTACCAGCCCAGCGGTGACGTGGGGCTTCGTCGGCGAAGTGCTCGGCCACGCCTTCGACACCTACGTGATCGACGTGCGCGGACGCGGCCTGTCCGAAGCGTCGCCGACGCTCGACTACAGCCTCGACGCACAGGCCGACGACGTGATCGCGCTGGCCGCAGCGCTCAAGCTCGAACATTACGCACTCGTTGGCCATTCGATGGGCGCGCGCATCGCCGCGCGCGCGGCGGCGCAGCAGCCGGCCGGGCTGGCTTCGGTGGTGCTGGTCGACCCGCCGGTGTCCGGCCCCGGCCGCCGCGAATATCCGGGCAAGCTGCCGTGGTACGTCGATTCGATGGTCCAGGCGCGCGCCGGCATGGATGCCGAGGCGATGCGCGCGTTCTGCCCGACGTGGACGGACGAAGAGCGCCGCCTGCGCGCCGAATGGCTGCACACCTGCGACGAACGCGCCGTCCTCGAATCGTACGAGGGCTTTCATACCGACGACTTCCACGCGGACGCCGCGCGCCTCATCGTGCCGTCGCTTCTCATCACCGCCCAGCGCGGCGACGTGGTGCGCGACGAAGACGTGGCCGAGTTGCAGCGCGGCACGCCCGCGATGGGCCACGTGCGCGTGGCCGACGCCGGCCACATGATTCCGTGGGACAACGCGGCGGGCTTTTACGCGGCGTTCGGCGATTTCCTCGGTGCGCCGCTCGTCTTCTGACGCACCCCCGCCCTTGTCCTCGCCACCCTTCACTCACCAGGAGCCGCCATGCCTATCAGCGACCACCAACTGGTCGAAGCCTGGAAGGAAGTGCTCACGCTGTCGCGTCTCGAACGCGGACAGACCGTCACGATCCTGACCAGTTCATCCACGCACCCACAAACCCTCGCCTGCGCGCTGATCGCCACCCAGGCGATGGGCGCAATCGTGAACCGTCTCGATCTGCTGCCGGTGAACGGCGAAAAAGCCTTCAGCCGCGACTCGCTCGCCTACCTCGGCACCACGCCACTGACTGGCAACCGCGCGGCGATTGCCGCGCTGAAGGAAAGCGACCTCGTGCTCGACCTGATGACACTGCTTTTCTCGCCCGAGCAGCACGACATCCTGAAGTCCGGCACCAAGATCCTGCTCGCCGTGGAGCCGCCCGAAGTGCTGACGCGCCTCGTACCGACGCTGGCCGACCGCGAACGCGTGCTGGCCGCAACGAAAAAAATCGGGGCCGCTCGCGAGATGCGCATCACTTCGCCGGCGGGCACCGCGCTCACCTGCCCGATCGGCCGTTTTCCGGCCATCGCCGAATACGGTTTCGTCGACGAACCGGGCCGCTGGGACCACTGGCCGAGCGGCTTCGCGCTGACCTTCCCGGACGACGGCCGCGCGAGCGGCACCATCGTGATCGACCGCGGTGATATTCTGCTGCCGCAGAAGTTCTACGTGAACGAGCCAATCGTGCTGACGGTGGAAGGCGGCTACGCGACGAAGATCGAAGGCGGCGTGGACGCGGCGCTGTTGCGCGACTACATGCAAACCTTCGATGACCCCGAGGGCTACGCGATTTCTCACATCGGCTGGGGGCTGCAACCGCGCGCGCGCTGGTCCACGCTCGGCCTCTACAACAGCGAGGCGACCATCGGGATGGACGCTCGCGCCTTCGAAGGCAACTTCCTGTTCTCGCTCGGCCCGAACAACGAAGGCGGCGGCAGCCGCACAACCACCTGCCACATCGACATTCCGCTGCGCCGCTGCACCGTGATGCTCGACGACGAAGTCGTCGTGCGCGACGGCCGCGTGGCCGACCACAACCCTTGAGCGCCCAGCCAAACACCCGACATACGAGAGACGCGATGACCGATTTTTCCCAACACGCCGAAGCCCACGTCTATACGAAGCAGGGATTCGGCACACCGCTGCCTGTCGAAGGCAACGTCGGCCTGCTTATCGTCGACCTCGTGGTCGGCTTTGCCGACCCGGCCACCTTCGGCGGCGGCAACATTCCGGCCGCTATCGCACGCACCGTCGACGCGCTAGCACTCGCGCGCCGCAACGGCTGGCCGGTCGCGCACAGCCGCATCGTCTACGCGGACGACGGCAGCGACGACAACGTGTTTTCGCTGAAAGTGCCCGGCATGGCCACGCTGACTGAAGACCATCCAAACAGCGCGATCGTGCCCGAACTCACGCCCGCCGAGGGCGAACTGGTGGTGCGCAAGCGGGTGCCGTCCGCATTCTTCGGCACCCAGCTCGCGCCGTGGCTCACGCAACGCGCGGTGCAGACGCTGCTCGTCGCCGGCGCCGTAACGAGCGGTTGCGTGCGGGCGAGCGTAGTCGACGCGATGTCGCTCGGCTTCCGCCCGCTCGTGCTGTCCGATTGCGTGGGCGACCGCGCAATCGCACCGCACGAAGCAAACTTGTTCGACATGCAGCAGAAGTACGCGGCAGTCATGCCACTCGCGGACGCGATCGTCGAGATCGAAAAGAGCGGCCGGACCGTTCGCTGACATCCGGCACGAGGCGCGGCATCCGCGCCTCGTATCCGGCTTTTTTTTCGGAGCACCCGATCGTGAACCGTACGGATCTGCTGTCGCGCAACGGCTGCCTTGCCATCATCAGGCAGCCCGCGAAGCCTGTCCCGCCCGCCGCCGGCCAGCCCGGCACGATGTCGACCTATGTGTCCGATGCAGCCGAGGTATTTGTCGCGATTCTCGACGACGGACGGATTCTCGCATTCAACGGTCACGTCGACCTCGGCACCGGCATCCGGACGTCGCTCGCGCAAATCGTCGCCGAGGAGCTTGAAGTCCCTGCTGCCCGCGTCGAGATGCAGCTCGGTGATACGGCCGCAACGCCAAACCAGGGCCCAACGATTGCGAGTGCAACGATCCAGATCTCCGCAGTGCCGCTGCGCTGTGCCGCGGCACAGGCGCGGGCAAAGCTGCTGGAGCTGGCGTCGTCGGCACTGGGCGAACCCGTCACCCGGCTGGCTACTGACAACGCCCAAGTATTCGTTGAGGCGGATCCCGACGGACCGCGCATTACGTTCGCGGAACTGGTCGCGGGGCGCCGGATATCGCTGGCGCTCGACGCGTCCGCGCCGGTGAAAGATCCAGCGTCCTACCGTGTGGTCGGCAAGTCGACGCCCCGCATCGACTTGCCGGCGAAGGCAACCGGCGAACTGACTTTCGTGCACGATATGCGCGTTCCCGGAATGCTGCACGGACGCGTCGTGCGCCCCCCATATTCGGGCGTCGACGCCGGGCCGTTTGTCAGCATGCTGCTTGAGCGCGTCGAGCCGGAGTCGGTCTCGCACATTCCCGGGCTGCGCGAGGTCGTGGTGATCGGCGACTTCGTCGGCGTCGTCGCTGAGCGCGAGGAACAGGCGATCCGCGCCGCGCGCGAGCTGCGGATCGTATGGAAGCCGCTGCCACCGCTTCGCTCGATGGATGATCCCGGCGCGACGATCGCCGCGGCGCCGGCGAAGCGGCGGCTGCTGCTCGAAGAAGGTGACGTGGAAGCCGCGCGCGCCATCCCGGGATCCCGCACGTTGTCGCGTACCTATGTGTGGCCGTATCAGATGCACGGGTCGATCGGGCCCTCCTGCGCGCTCGTCGACTATCGCGTGCGCGGCGCCGGACGCATCACGGTATGGTCCGGCACGCAGAACCCGGTTTCGCTGCGGTACGATCTCGCGACGCTTGCCGGGCGCGATGAGGCGGATTTCGACATCGTGCGGATGGAGGCATCGGGCTGCTACGGGCGCAATTGCGCGGACGACGTGTGCGGCGACGCGCTGCTGCTGTCGCGGGCGGTCGGCCGACCGGTGCGGGTCCAGCTCTCGCGCACGGACGAACACCTGTGGGAGCCGAAGGGCTCCGGCCAGGTCGTCACGGTGACGGGCACCCTGGACGCGGGCGGCCGAATACTCGGATACGACTTCGCGACGCGCTACCCGTCGAATGACGCGCCGCTTCTCGCATCGTTGCTCACCGGCGTACGACCGGCCGACAAGGGTGGCGTGTTCGAGATGGGGGATCGCACCGCCGTCTCGCCGTACGCGAGCCCAAACCGCCGCTTCGTCTGCGACGACCTCGCGCCGCTCGTGCGCGCATCGTGGCTGCGTGGCGTGTCCGCGTTGCCCAACTCGTTCGCGCACGATTCGTTCGCCGACGAACTCGCGGCGCTCGCCGGCATCGATCCGCTCGAATTCCGCCTGAACCATCTGCAGGACGATCGCGCGGTGGAATTGCTTATGGCGGTGGCCGCCCACGCAGGCTGGACGCCGCGTCCGCAGCGCCCGACCGGCGACGAGCGCAATGCCGATGCGCGAATCGTGCGCGGACGCGGCCTCTCGTACGCGCGTTACGTGCACAGTCGCTTTCCCGGCTTCGGCGCCGCGTGGTCTGCTTGGGTCGTGAATATCTCGGTCGACCGGGTATCAGGCGAGATCCGCGTCGAACACGTCACGGTCGGTCAGGACACCGGCATGATGGTCAACCCGGACGGCGTGCGCCACCAGATTCACGGCAACGTAGTGCAGGTGCTGAGCCGCGCGCTGAAAGAACGCGTGCGATTCGCCGACGGCAAGGTCGCCAGCCGCGAGTGGAGCAGCTATCCAATCCTGACCTTTCCGGAACTGCCAGCTATCGACGTCGTGCTTATGCCTCGCCAAGGCGAGCCTCCGCTCGGTGCGGGTGAGTCGGCCTCCGTTCCCGGTCCGGCCGCCCTCGCCAATGCGCTGTTCGATGCAACCGGCGTACGCTTCACCGCCCCACCCTTCATCCCCGAAACGATACGAGCGGGACTTCGCGAGGCAGGCAAGCTGCTCTCCGGCACGGCGGATACAAAGAGTTGAAATGTTACGATTGTCCCTGCACCGAGCATCAAATGGCGTCTGAGCCGATCATCTTGCGGAGCAGGAAGACCAGCGCCACCCGTTCGGCGGCGTTCAGCGAACCATAGGTCCGTTCGGTCACCTCCTTCGCGAAGGGCACGGTCCGGTCGATCAGCGCCAACCCAGACGGCGTCGCACGTACCAACAATTTGCGTCCATCGCTCGGATCGTGCATCACCTGAATCAGCGAACGCGCCTTGAGTCGCTCGACCACGCCCCGGATCGTCGCCTGATCGATCGCAGTTGTCTTGACAATATCGTTGAGCGAGCAAGACCGCTTTTCTTTCACGGCGCACAACGTCACAAACTGTGCGGACGTCAGGTCGGTATCGGGAATAGCCTCCTGAAAGATCGAGACGTGGTGTTGATATGCACGGCGCAGAAGATGACCGATCTGGTCGTGAAAGTCGTAGTCGTCCTTGTTCGATGGCATGGATTCGAATAGCCAGTGGCTCGGGAAGAAACTGAAAGAGTGTACACCTTCCAACGAGATGAGCATTAAACGCATCTCTCCGAGGTTGCCTCATGCCATACAAGGAACGCCTCGATCTGTGCGCGAAGCCAAATGATAACTCAACTAGCCCTAAAATTA
>Ga0310811_10003854_pt1 | contig 18919 bp, 46 predicted proteins | sample YCmetagenome_FD_207642 | JGI IMG/M metagenome (GOLD analysis project Ga0310811, IMG submission 207642) | Soil microbial communities from experimental microcosm in Duke University, North Carolina, United States - YC | ecosystem: Engineered > Artificial ecosystem > Soil microcosm > Unclassified ...
ACGCCAAAACCTCATTCTTTGCTTGACCGGCGGGCCAAATCCAAAGGCCGGCATGTATTAGCCAGCGAGCCAGCCTATAGCGAACGTGGGATCGCCAGAAACGCGCCATGGTTCTTCCTCACTGAGAAATGTCGGTCGGCCATTCCTTCGGATACCTCGCCTTAATGTATCCAAGGGTCGCCCACCTCTGGCGCTCATCCATGGCTTCCAGGGCCATGACGACGACGGCAAATCTGTTCATATCGTCGCTGCCGTAGTCCTTGACCTTGACGGTCTCCTGCAACTTGGTCGGTTTCTTCGTCATCGCTCTATTCCTCTCCCCGAAACGAACCTCAGCCAACCACCACGCCGCGCTCGGCCAGCTCAGACCGCGCTCGGTTGATGTTACGGGCGATCTCGGGCTTGCGATCGAGGCCGGCTGAGGGCCATTCTCGCAAGGCGCCGATCAGGATGTTGAAGCGCTCGAAGAACTTAAATTGGCCTGCGTATGGCTTCCGCTGTTCGATCAGGATGCCAATCTCCTTATAGTAGGGATTGACGAAGAGGGGCGGCGGCTCCGGCACAACGCCATTGATGCGGTTGATCTCTTGAAGGATGGGTTCCGCGTCACTCCGGAACCACTCGCCACGAATGAGATATTCCTCAAATCGATCGTGGTATTCCTTCTCGGTCAGCCGAGTGCCTGGGATCTGAGCGAGCAAGGTCAGATTATTGTGTGTGCTGATCTGAAGGGCACTGAGCCGGGCAGTTACAACGCTCGCGAAGCCGATTTTGATCGCGTCGCCAGCGCTGATGAAATAGACGAATCCCGGCTTCGTCCAATTAGGCACTTTGGATTTTTTCTTAATCATTTCAATCTGGCCTTCTGTAGGAGTTAGGCAGTGTAAGCTGTTGTTTTGTCTGAGTTTTCCTGCAACAGCTCGTTAAGATTAACGGATTTACGCTATTTGATTTTATTGGAGAATTTCCGAGAATTGCCTAATGGCGTCTTGCCGTTAGGCATTTTCTTCATTCCGTCGAGCGCCAGGCGCCGCTGGTCGGCGGCCTCAGTGTAGCGTTGGACCTCCCGGAGTGTCTTGTGGCCGCTGATGGCCGCGATCTGCTTCTCGGTGGCTCCTGCCTCGGCGAGCAGCCTCATGGCCGCCTTGCGCAGCCCGTGAGGTACACAACGCGCCGGCAACTCTGCCGCGTCGATCGCGTCGCCCATCATAGCCGTCAGGGCAGGGCGCTTGATCGGCCGACCAGCAGCGTCACCGATCAAGGTGAGGCCCTTGGCCGGATAAGACTTCATCACGCGGGCGAGTTCTGGATGGATCGGCACCCAAAGATCCGCGCCGGTCTTTTCCTGAATGACCTTCACCTGGTTGTCCGTAATGTCGCCGCGGTGCATTTTGACGACATCCCCGCCACGCTGGCCTGTATAGAGGAGCAGCGCATAGGCGAGCCGTTCCCGCGTTCCCAATGGCCACCTCTTCTCAAATTGCCGCAACTCAGCGTCGGTCCAGGTATGGATCTTGCCGACCTTGAAAGGCTCTATGTTGGCGGCCGGGTTGGCGTCGATTAGCTTGGACTTAACGGCAAACTTCATCAGGCGCCGCAATACAGAGCGCATCAGATTGGCCATCGCCGGCCGATCCTCGCCCACGCGATTGACGATCCGCTCGAGTGCATCCGGGGTGATCATCGAAACCCCGCGGTGCCCATGCTCAAGCGCCAACTTATCCAGGATCGATCGATATAGCTTGCGCGACGATTCCTTCGTGTTGTTCCGAAACAGCGCGGAAGCGTAGAAGTCCGTCACCAGTTTGGCGAACGAGCCCTCCGGCTTCTGCCTGACGACGATCACCGTCTTGGCGTCGAGGAAGCCCTGATAGGCCGTAATGAACTCGGCTGAGCCCGGAAGTCCCGGAAGCTGGCCCAGGCGCTTGCCGCCTTTCCGGAAATAACGCCGCAGTTTACCGTTTCGATCAACATACTCATCGACGTATTTGAGCCGGATCTTGGTCATGGGCGCCCTCATGCATCCTCCCATGAGGCGAGGCCCTTTGCCCGTTGTCCAGAGGGAACAGGCTCGATTTCCCCAACCACGACTTCTATAGAGCCGTCCGGATAGACACGGACGCCACGTACCTTCTGGCCAGCATCCTTCGTCGCCTCAACGGCTCGCCGGACTTGCGCCTTGGTGAAGGTGATCGCTCGCGCCATGATCTTAATCTAACATGTCTTTCCGTTAATCCAAAACCGCTCTACGACGCTCTATGCTTCCCGTTGCCCGGCTGATGACTGACTCGCCCTTGTAAAATCAACGCGCGGCGTTCCTGGTGTTTTAAACTATTCCAAGGATCGTTCTTGCAAGGGGACGGAGCTTGAAGGGCTTTCATGCAACACGAGCGCGCAGATGCGCCTGATCGCATCAAAATCGGCAGCGAAGTGATCGCTGGCGCCTTTATGCTTCGTATTCTTCGTGGGCGTGTGGACGATCTTCCAAATCTCACCAAGGGCGGCAAGTGCTGCAGTTTCGCGAGACTGACAACCGCACGAGATCGGGTGGCCCATGCAGCCAAAAGGGTGTTTTGGACAAGGGCAGGTCATGACCCGGAAGCCTCGTCCTTCGAGGGGAGTTGCGGCAAGGGCGGGAGGTCCATCCAATGCGTCGGATGGCACCAGCGATCAGTCCAATGCTTGACGCCTTGTGGCGATGTGGTCGGACTTCTGGTGGTCTTGGCGATCGTCAGGGTTGGGTCGCCTGTCTCCATGGCCATCGGCCGATAGACGAGAACATATCGGCCGTCGCGCGGAAGCGTTTCGATTGGTTGCCATTCGCTCATACTGTCCCTCATTTGTGTGATACAAAAGAACATGAAGGATTTGCGAGGCGCAAAAGCACATCGGCGTGACACGGCTGGTCGAGCGGACACCAGCACATGAGATTTTTGCCGCGTAAGTCGTAGAGATTTGCGTGAGGCCGAACGCGGTCGCTGAAGCGGTGACCAGCCGGATACATTTCCGGCTTCATGAAGCCATCCAGGGCGTTCTCATAGAACTCAATGCACTGATCGAGGGTAAGCGCCGGAATCAAGATCTCTGATTGATCTCGCAAACCGAGCGGTCGGCCATCCTTGCCATCAAAAATTCCGGATTGTTCGCCAACAACAAACGGGTTGCCCCAGCGCGATCCGCGGCCGACATACACAGTGTTTGGAGGCGCTCGCCAGCCCTTCGTTCGCTTACGCTGAATGCGTTCAACCACGACGCACCTCCTCGTGAAGGATGAAAAAGCTCATGGCTTCACCATCGAGATCAGTAGATCGCGGAACTCGTCCGGAGTGCTGTTGCGGATTTTGGTTTTGTCTTTACCGCCGACCATCGCCATCATTCCGATGCGACGAGCTTTCTCATAGCCATGCTTGGCGAGGGCGATCGGATGCAGGCGCTGTTCGCATGGTCCCCAGCGCAAATCAGGAAGAACGATTCCGTGGGGCGCTGCTCCATGTGCGTAGAGCCAAGTCGGTTTGCCCGAGAAATGGCCATAATGGCCCTGGTAAACGCAGCAGGTCCAACCGCCCTCGAAGTCTGCGGCGATCCAACCACCTTCGCGGGGCGGCCGGTTGAGATTGAAGACTGCCCATGCGTGGCTATCGGCCGGGTGCTCCAAGACGCCACCCCAGCGCCGCACTGCAGCCAGTGCTGCAGCAAAGCAGCCTTCGTCGTCGCCGAGTTCGAACTGATGCGGCTTTCGCGTAGAACCGTGCCAGAAACGACCCCAGCGCTGGCAGGGTGGGTGGGCGACGACAGGATGAGGACCTGCATACTTCCGAGCGTCGCGGCCGATGTCCCATGCGTCTACGTCGGGTAGACCATAATAAGCGCCGTCCGTCTCGACATAAAGGGCTGCAATCACTGGAGCACCCAGCCCTTGGCTTCGCCATTGGACAGCCATTCCTGCTTCTGGGCTTCGTCCTTCGCAAATGCGGTAAAGACGCGGTTTTCGCTCGGTATGAACCACTGGAGCTTGAGGCCCTTAGCGGCCCGCTTCGCCTTTGCCAGTTCCATCATTTCCAAGCCGGTCATGTTGTGTTCCCCTTGTCTCAATTTCTGATATGACTTATATACCTCATACGAGATATCGTCAATACCTCATATGAGAAATAATCGATGGGACGCACAAAAAGATGGGCCGAGGATATGCAGGCCCGATTCTCGGAAGGAACTTTCGAGCGGATAGAGGCTGTCCTGGAGGAGGGCGAAGATCGGACTGACTTCGTGCGCCAGGCAGTCGAGCGCGAGCTGAAGCGACGTGAGCGCAAGAGCTGATTCATTTTTGCTCCTGCGGAGAGAATGACCAGATCGAAACCAGATAGTCGCGCTCGACTTGCGCCTTGATCGCGGTGATCTGGTGATGCGTCAGTTCGTGCTTGAACTGCTGCAACGCATTTTCGATCGTCGCTTCAGAGAAGCGGGCTGCTGATGCGCGAACATCCTTGGATGACTCGTCGTATGCCTGCTTTGTGAGTTTGGGGTGACCGACGATCATGTGCCGCCCCGTTCGCTATTCGTCGATGGGTGTGCGATTCGGTCCAGTCGCTCGATCTCAGCGATGATCAGTGCGCCGGCCCGAACAAGATCAGCGCGCGGGTTCTTCGGCTTCCACCATTCTCTTGCCCACGGCCAACACATCGGGAAGGTGAAGGCTGCACCCGGCTTGCGCGAAAACAAACGTGGTCGCGCGGCGCTCTGGCAGTAGGCGCCTGCAGCGTTAGCCATTTCACCTTGGTTGTGGGTATCGTCGTGCGCGAGAGTCCATCCCTCCGTTTCGATCTGGCGACGGCGTTCCGCCGCGATATCCCGCACCGCCGCTCCCTCGACCGCAGCGAAAGCGTCCCGGACCTCCGGATAGAGATGCTTGATGTTCTCCAGGCTCGGCATTGCGATGCCGCCACGGAGCATGTTGAGATGAACGGCCACAGGATCTTTGAGGATGGCTTCTAGTTCCGGCGAGCTCCCAGCCGGGGAATGCGGCTTGGGTTCTTGAACCTTGTTGATGAACATGTGCTCAACAGGCTTCCAGCGCTCGCGCTCTCCGTTTTTCAGCTTCCGCCATACCTCATGCGCAGCGCGCTCGCTCTCAAAGCGTCCAGCCTGCCAGACATCGTCGGTCGACGAATGAATGTAAACGCCACTATTGTGCGTATAGAGAGCCCATCTGGCACCGTCAGACCTTTCTAGAAGCCAGAAAGTCTCCCGCTCGGGAACAACCCCTATGCTCTTTGACGCAGCCGAACAACGCTTCAGGGTGGCGATTGTCTGGTCAGCCTCGCGGCAAATATTCATCAGGCCGTGATCATATTTGCTCCACTCGGACTGATCTGAACCGGCGGCCTCGACGATCAGCGCATGGGCGCGCGTCGTGAGGTCGTAACTAACGTCGATTTCCTGCGGTGAGATACGGTCGTGATCGGTCATGACTGATCCTCAAACGTCAAAGCGGCAATCCGAGCGCGCTGCTTGTCGATCGACTTCAGTTTCGCGGCCTGCATTTCCTTCGCTCGCGCGATGGCTTCTTCGTGCGAACGATGCCAGTCATTGCCATGGAAGAATGTGTTGGCCGGACCATTGATCTTTTTCACCATGTCCGGCGAGGTGTCGAAACAGTCCTCTACCTGCATCTTTAAAATGCCATCGGTGAGGGCGTACTTCGTGACCCAGGCCATGAAGCGCGTGCGCTTTTCTTGGGCAGGAACGCGATCAGACATCAGCCTTCTCCTGTTTCGGAGCGAAGTATTTGCAGGCCGAAGTTTTCTTGCCGAGATTGGCTCCCCACTCGTGCGCCATCTCGCGATACTTGGTGCACTTCTTCTCCAGTTCCTTGAAGCCGTAGAAGGCGCACTTTCCGCAGACGGCTCCAGCCGGTCCCGTGCCAGCGAAGTAAGCCATCCCGGACTTCACCTCGCGGCGGCCGGGAACGCCGTCTATTTTGGTCATGAAATCGAATGCCATTTCTAACCTCGATGCTCTGCGGCTCGTCGATCGGCTTCGGCTTTGGCTCGATCGAGACCCTTTTGACCTTCTGCCGGCCAAAGATAGATCAGCACGACGATGGCTGCGGCGATGGTGATGGCGCGGGTCATGGACAATATCCATCGATCAAACATCCAAGATAAACAGTCGCGATCCATGCCAAAGCAATGAGGACTGCGGCTGCGATCACTCCGCGGCCGGTGCGAAGATCGATCATGCAAACCTCCTGGAACGGATGATGGCGATGAGAACAATCGAGCCGGTGTAGAACAGGGCGAAGGTGAGGAACCAAAGTGCGGTCATCTTTCCCTCGCTGCATGAACGATCTCGCCATTGAAGCGGCGCCAGGCGCGGATGGTGCGAGGCTTTTTCATTCCGCGATGACGATCCTGAACTCGCTTCATCTTGGCGATGTTGCGAGCATCGATCTTGCCGGTCTTGTCCTTATGGCAGGCGACGCAGATCACCGCGCAATTCTCCAAGGTCGGTTCGCCACCGAGCGCATCGGGTATAACGTGGTCATAGTGGAACTTGCCCACCGTCAACCGAGCGCCGCACCACGGCACTTCGCATTTGCCATTCGCCCGCATGAAGGCGTCGCGCATAATGCGCTTGGAAAACTCGCGCCTCACGAAATAACCTCCAGTTCGCGAAACTTGACTCCATGCTCGGCACCGAAGGCATAGGCAAGTTCGATGACCTCGGCCAATTCTTCCTTTGTCATTTGCGAGGTGCGCATGCCGAGCGGAACGAATGTCCCAGCGTCGATGCCTGGGACCACCCGGGCGCGACGAAGGGAAGCGGTCAGTACATCCTTCCAGTCTTCACTGGTCAGCTTCTGGCCGTACCAATCAACGTGCTTGCTGATCTGACCGAGGAGGCTCCACATAAGCGCGTTTTGGTCCAGCGACCGACGAGGAGCGCGAAATTCTACCGTCGTTCCTTCGGGAACGTTCTTCGCCCAGGTCGCGATTAGGTTGCGATCAGCCGGCGCTTTGATCTGGACGACCGCGCGGCTCATGATTTGACTTTCTTGGTCAGATGGACGCGGATTGCTTCAAGCTCTTTCCGAATTTGAAGCGCATCGTCCTTATGCTTCGCCCAGAAGCGCTGCAGGCCTTCGCGGTTGCGCATCTGCAAGCCATCAAGCTCGGCGAGCTCGCTGCAATTGTGTGCATTCATCAGGATATGATCGGCATACCGACCAGCCGGCATGAACGTGAGCGTGCCTTGATGGTCAACGAACGGATATTCGTCATCGACCATGGCGATAGTTTTCATGCGGCGCTGCTCGCGCTCGATCTCAACCATTTCGGACGCCGAGCGATCCTGCACGTTGATATGCTCGATCTCCTCTTCGGCATAAACGCCGTCGAACGTCTCGGGCCAACCGGCGCGCAGTGCCACCATGTTCGCGCATTTTGCGAGCATGACGCGCGGCATCTTGGCCCAATTGCCGCTATCGTCGAGCGCCTGCATCTTGGAGATATCGGCGCCGGCCTTCAGTTGCTTGCGCTTCTTGGGCTTGCCGGAGTCAGGATAGGTTTCGCCGGTTTCGACCCATTCGAAGGCCTCACCAGAAGTCTTGATCGGGGCATAGTCAGTCCAGTATGCCCACCCCATGACCGGATGCCATGCCTGCGTATTGTCCTGCTTCCAAAGCTTGACGGTGCATTTCTCGATGCCCAGAGGATTGGTCGGCCCCTTCAATTCGTCCCTATAGGTAAATTCCGGCTCGGTCTCGGCGGGGCGATAATCCCGGCACCTGGAGGCAAGCACGCGCTGGCCGTCCTGGGTGACGATGATAGTCATCTTCCTTTTTTTCGGATCGTCCTTGGAATAGACGACGGCAATGATCTGCTTGGAGAAAGGATCCAGCCGCTTTGCCTTGGCATATTCGATGAAAAGATCAAATTCAGTGTCGCTCGTGTCGCTGGCCACCGTCTGCTTGATGGTCGCGAGCTGGCGCGGGCTCCAGCCGGCGGTTGGCGAGATGTGTGCGATCTGGTTCATACTCAACTCCTGCGAATGGTGAGGGTTGTGCCGATCTCAAGATGGCATCCGGGAATTGAAGGCATTTCGGCATCAAGCATCTTCATCGCGGTCTCCCGAATTTCGGGATCGCGGAGTTCGTTGATCTGATCCAGTTTCTTCTGCCGCTCCTTCAACACCTTGCCCAAGCCCGCCTTATCCAACGTCGGATCGGCCCGCTTGAAGAATTGGCTTGGAATCTGGCTCTCCTCGTCGATTTCGACGCGGGGCGCGGACTTGCCGAGGCTTACCGTTCCGATATCCATTTCGTGCTTGGGCCATTCGGCAATGGTCATGGCTTGCTCGATCAGCCCGCGCGTGGCCTCGATGCGCTTCTCTAGCCGCGATCGCCGATCCTTCAATTCTTTCTCACGAACCTTGATACCGTTGATGAAGATTTCATCCTCTTCGATCGCGAGAACTGCATTACGGATTTGAACGTCGAGCGTGGTTTCGCCGTCGAATGAGTCTTGCAAGGTTTGCAGATCGTCGGCCGTCATTTCGTCGCTATTCGGCGCGATCATCCGCGCCAGCTGCAGACGCAGGCTTTTAGCTGCCTCGATCGAGCGATGCAGACTGTCCGGATGACTGTTCATCACGCGCTCTCCTTCATCGCTTCGCGGACGCCCTGTAGCGTCTCGCAGTATTCGTAGTCCTTGGTGATATCGTCGATGCGCTTGATGCGCTCGGCGGCGGGGAGGGGCCAAAGCAACTGCCAGTGGCGAAGCAGTTCGTCAGCCTTTTGCTGGCTGGTCATGGCTCAAGCATCCTCGGAAAGTTGTTCGATAAGATCGGCAATTGCGCCCTGTTCGTCGTATCCGTAGCCGATCGGGCAGCCTTCGCCGTCGTAGGTGTTGTCATCGACTGCGCAAAAATCAAACGAACGAATGGGGATCGGCGGGAAAATGTGGTCGGTGCGGATGCGACGACCGTTGATCTCGTGAATGGCCATGGCTCAAGCATCCTCCCGCTGGCGGTACTTGTTGGCCGCATCGCGTTCGTATGCGCGCGGCCTCCTGGCATAGTGTGGAGCTAGCAGCGCATCGTCTAGCGACCACCCCTGATCAAGGCGCCAAATTACTTGTTCCGGAGCAATAGAGGTTGCTGATCGCCGGCAAATTTCACGGATCGAAAGATAGTGCCCGCCCCAATGGGCCATTCTATTGGTTCTTTTATTATTGGCCTGTTCGAGGACGGTCGCCCATCGGCAATTGCCCGGCTCATAGTTTTTATTGGTATCGTTTCGTTCAATTGTGTGCTTCGACGAAGGGCGCTGACCCATGTCAGCTAAGAAGGTTTCGAAAGATTCAGCCCATGCCTTACAGACGGAAATGCCGCGACCACCATAGTCTTGATAAGACCGATGTTTGGGATTGGAGCAGCGCTGTTTCATCGCGCGCCAAATTCCATGCTCCGGAGTGCGTGTAAGGCCGTGAGTAGAGTTGAACTCTTTAGGACCATCGATCAGCCAACATCCGCAAGACTTCGTAGCGCGGCGCCGAAGCGCGTTACTCGTGACCACCGAGAATTGTCCGCAATCGCATTTGCAAAGAAATGCAGTCCGGCTGTGCAATTGCTCAGAGCGCTCCAACACAAGGAGGCGTCCAAATTTTTGACCAGACAAGTCAATGAAGGAGCCCATTAGATAGCCTCATGCTTGCGCAAATCGCGGGCGCGATCCCACGCCGCTGTCTGCCGATCGACGCGGGTTGCTTCGAAGTCATCAGCGAAGCGCATTGCTTCGGTCTCAGAGAGGATCGATTCCGTTACATCGCGGCTCGAATGTTCGGCCGGGTTGAACTCGATGACCGCAACGACATCGGTATACTGAGCTTCCGCGATGTCCTTGATGACCTTGGCGCGGTCCATCTCGCAGACGTTCTGCTCAGGGACGTAGGCGCCGGACTTGTGGTCGGTGATGATCAGATAAAACTGGCGATCGAGGTTGAGCGTCATTCCGTCCTCCCGAAGCGCTGACCATTGGCATGCGTTAGCCTGAAGTCATCAGCCAGCCGCTCAAGTTCGATAATCCTCTCGTCGCTCAAGTCATCAATCCAAGTGTCAGAAAGGCGAGCAAAGAGGCGATGAAGACGATCGCCGGGAGCGAGACGAACTTCATCTCGCAGATATTCGCTATCAATGGGCTTGAGGTCCTGCATCACGCGGCCTCCGAACATGTGAAGGAAGTTCGTCCGTGGTTCTTGCCGCCGCAAGAACATTCACAATTCATCGTGCGTCCCGTCGCATTCATGCAGCGTGCATCGCACTCATGCTTGGAAGGGTTGGATTTGTAGGTGACGACGCGCTGGACAGGACGATAATCGTTGCGCCATTTGCCAGCTGCGCGGTCGAAGGTCGCAACGAAATCGACAGGATTGCCGACCATCATGCTGTAGCCGTCATAACGGCGACCCTTGATGCCGGGGAAACGAGCGGCGAACTCAGCGTTCCTAATCGAGGTAATGCCGGTCAGTTCGGTTTCGCCGCTGAAGTAAAGAACCTTGGCCATTTTCCCCGTCTCCGTTCGGCCTGCAAATCGCTGGCCTGATGGAGAGGAGAATAAGTCGGAAATTTCCGACTGTCAACACAAACAGTCGGAAATTTCCTATTTTTATTTTGAGGCCCAGGCCGGGGAGGGAAGAGAGGGGCGTTTCCCCTCAGGGGAACAGTTGAGAGTGAGGCGACAGATTGCGACATGCGCGCTCCAGTTGTTGACCGGAGCGCAAGCTAAGTCGGAAATTTCCGACCGTCAAGAACAAAGTAGGAAAATTCCGACTATGCCGATCGTCTAAGCGCCTTTTCCTCGGAAGGGACGAGATTTTTGATAGGGATGTCCCATCTCTCGGAAAGGGCTATGACAACTTCTATTTTCAGGGAATCCTTTTTGCCTTCTAGGAAATCTCTGAGATAGTCGCGGCCTTTCCCGAGTTCCAAAGCCAGCGTAACCGGCCCAATGCCCTCCTTTGCAAGGGCAGCCGTGATCGTATGCCGGATTTGGTCCACAGAAGGCATAGCGGATTTATCCGACTTATCGGTATCAGATGCCAGTCGGAAGTTTCCGACCAAAGCCTCTTGCGCGGTCGGAATTTTCCGACTATCATTCTTTTCTATGGAAACCGAACTCCGTTCACACCTCATAGCCTGTGCATCCGCATATGCGGCGGCTCGCGAAGTAAGCTTAGCAACCTTAGGGCGCTTAGCTGCTGGCGATTGGCGCTTCTTTGATCGTTTAGATGACGATGGCAAGACGTTCACAGCGCGCAAATACGACGAAGTTATTGGGTGGTTCTCAGACCGCTGGCCGGAGAATGCCGACTGGCCTCCGGAGGTACCGCGCCCTGCTTTTGTTGATGAGGTCCGCGCATGACGCCGCGTCGGAAAGCGCACCACAATTCCCATTGTGCCAGTCCCCGTCATGTTTTTGTTTTTTGTTCGGGTGACTACAGCACATCAAAGACTCATCCGCCATATAACTTTCGCGAAGAGAACAAACTTTCGCCAACGCGACGCAAGGTTGCAACACCTGTTTCAAACTGGAACGCCGTTGCGCTCAACAATCCCTACAATTTTATCACGAGGCTCTCATGATGCTCATGTGGATAGGAGCCTGCGTGCTCCTCTGGGCAGTCATCGGGTTCCCGATCGGATCCATGCTCGGCCGTCATCTCGCTAACAGGAGCGAGGAACCATGAGGAAACAGTTTGGCCGCCGACCGCGCGTCGGGGAAAACCACGCGGCCGGCGCCCTTGGCGTTTACGCAACGCACGCCAATGAAAACCTATGGCCGCTTCCTTCGGGGTCGGTCGATCCCCGCGGCTCTTCGCTCAAACGCTTCAATGCGTCGGACGCTTTCCGCGATGTAGTCGCGGTCGGCTTCGTCCTTCTGTTCGTGCTTTCGGTCGCGCTCGCCTTCGTGGGCGGTATCTTTCTCTGTTTCTTCTGCCAGTTCTAGGAGCTGCCTTTCGCACTGAAGTCGATTCAAGATCGCCAACGCTGCCAGGCCAATCGGCGAAAATGGATCGAAGTTGTCGTTATCTGCATGCGTACCCATGGCCAACAATCAACACCATGGAGTTTTGCAAGTGTTCAAAAAGAGGTTGCCAGTGTCCGATACCGCCTACATCGATGAGGCTCAAAGGTGGTCGAAAGACCTCACGCGCATGAAGGCGCGCGGACCTGGAGACACCGAAAATGCCATGCGCCAGATCGAGCGCGAATACGGCATCGAATACGGGTTCCTTTGGTCGCTTCGCTATCGCCGGGAGCGCTTAAGGACAATCAGCATCTCGGTTTACGAGAGCATCAGGGCGGCTTATCGCGCAGAGTGCGAACGACAAATGCGAAAGCTGGGAAATGAACTCACTAAGACCAGAGAAATCGCCGGGCCTGATTACGATTCTGTTCGCTCGGCTCAGACTGTTTTGGACGCGGCTAACAAAGCGGAGGGCTGACAGGTAATGTTAGACGGGGCAAGCATCACACCGACGCAGCGCAAGGCCTACGAGCACCGCCGCGCCTTTCACGCGCATATCGACACGCTCGCGCAAAAGCTAAGAGGGGAGCCCAAGGCTCCTGTTCCTAAAATTACTGCGCCGAAAAAGCCGGAACGCCCAACGCCGAAATACTGGTTTGAGATCATAGAAGAGATCGACCCCTCTAACGGGGGGCACCCTTCGATCCTTAGGATTCAGGAAGTGGTCGGCGCTTATTTCAACATTCCCGTTCAAGACCTCATCTCGCATCATCGGACTTACTCGGTGGCTCTCCCCAGGCAGATTGCGATGTATCTGTGCAGGGAGCTTACGCTGTTTTCGTTGGCTCTCATTGCGAAGAGATTTGGCGGCCGGGACCATAGCACGATCCATCATGGGCACGGGAAAATATCTCGCCTGATTGCTTCCGACGCGGCATTCGCCGGCACCGTTGAGGAAATTCGCGGGAGGTTGACGGTATGAAGCCAGTCCCGATCGCGAGCGTTCTTCGCCGCATCCGGCCGCTCGCCCCCAAGCACAAGGCCGATCATCTCCGCGCGCTGATTTCTCTAGAGCCCAAGCGCGGCATCCGCCGGCGTGAGCTGGAGGAGGCGCTGAAATTCGTGGTGAACAGAGAGCTTCGGCGCGAGAGCAGGGAGGATGCGGCATGACTCTCGCGCGCATCGCCTATCTCAGCACGCCAGCGCCAGGCGTCTACGTCCTCAATCTTCAAGTTGAAGGCGAGGAGGGAATACAGCGGTTCGAAATCAGCCGCGCTCACTTGACGAACATACTCATTGACGGCTGCGCCTTGGCGCTCCGCGAGACTAGCGTTCCTCACCGCGTTCCATCTTCTCCAGCATCACAGGGCGCGCATGAGCGAACCGAGCATCGGACATAACGGGCAACTCAAGTCTATCGTCGAAAGGATCGAAAACTTAGACGTAACGATCAATGAGCTTCGCAGCGATCGGAATGACATCTTGGCTGAGGCCAAATCGGCGGGGTTTTGCCCAAAGACTTTGCGCAAGGTCGTTTCCATCCGCAAGGAGGATGCAAAGAAGCGTGAGCACGCTCAGGCCATCCTTGACAGCTATTTGTCATCGCTTGGAATGATCTGATGCCCGGATATCTCTGCAAGACCGTATGCCTCCCTGTCGAGGTCTATGAAGGCGCGAGCGGTGATCTGATCCTCATGCAAGAGTTCCCCGACATCAGCGGGGAGCATTATGTGCGTCTTTTCATCGATATGGATGAGGCCGAGAAACTTTGCGCGTCGATAATGGAAGTCGCGAGGGCCGCGCGCGCGAAATGAACACACCTATTGCCAAGATGATCCTGGAAATGCATGCCGCCGGAATTCCGGTGGACATGATTGCCAACGCGGTTGCGACACTCGAAGAGGCGATGGCGGCGAGGGCCGTTTCCACCGGAAATCCGGTGGACACTTCGATGATGGAAAAGCGCCGTGCTTGGGACCGGGAACGGAAGCGGCGGCAACGCGCGTCCGCAAATTCCACCGGACATCCTGCGGATTCCACCGGAATTCCACCGGACGCGTCCTGTATTATAAGTAAGAAAGAAGATGTTCTCTCAATAGAAGTTAAGGAAAAGAAAGAAAGTAAGAGAGAGAGAAAGAATGCGCGAGGGACGCGGTGTCCACCGGACTTCGCCATCGACGATGATGATCGGAAATTTGCCGCCTCGCTCGGAATTCCACCGGACATCGTCGAGGCCGAAACGCCGCAGTTCATCGATTATTGGTCGAGCGTCTCCGGGGCCAAGGGCGTGAAGCTCGATTGGAAGGCCACTTGGCGCAATCGCATGCGCGATCTCAAGAAGTACCAGCCGACGCGTCGCCCCGGCAATGTGTCAGCGTTTCATCAGCGACGAACCGAAACACAGGAAATTCTCAATGATCTCGGCAATTTCGCCGCAGCAGGCGGCAGAAGCAACAAAGAAAATACTCGGCTTTTACCCGGAAATTCCGGCGAGCGACCCGAAGGGCTTCACGGCGGGCCTGATGCAGACGTTATTGATCTTCCCGCTACCGGTTATCGATCGAGCCGTTGATCCGGTTCAGGGCATTCCTGCGAAGGTCCAATATTTGAATCTCGCGAAGATCAGGAAATGCCTGGACGAGTGGGCAGAAGAATACATGGAGGATCTGCGACGCCGGGAGATGGTTAATCGCAAGCGGCTTCCAGAACCTCCCGTCGATCCGGAAATGCATGCTCGGGTATCGAAGGGGCTGAACGATCTGGTCGCTCAGCTCAAGCGTGGCATTGGACCGTCAAGCCAATGACCGAAGGCATCACCTATTATGAGCGCGACGAAGAGCTTTGCACTGATCCGCTTTGCTTGAGTTATGGATGCAGGCGCGAGCACATGTCGGAGATGTCCCCCGCTCTAGACCAAGCCATCCAGGACGAGCTCGACCATCCGCCTAAATCGATCATCGAGAGGAAATGAAATGAACTGCTTTCTGACGGTCCTAAAATACATCGGCATCATTGGTTGCGGACTGGCCGGCGTGATGGCGGGGTCTGCTTTGCTAGGATTGTTTTGCATTTGGCTTTGCGGACTTTTTGGTTTTGAAAATAATCCGATTGCCGTGACGTCGGCATTGGTCGCGTGCATGGCAATTGGCGGCGGTTGCTTGTTTGGCGTCTTGGAATGTCGCGGCTAATGCGGGGGAAATGAAATGCACGGGGGCTTTGCAGTGGTGAAGAAGAATCCGCGCCGGGTAGAAGGAGTTGAGTCGAAACATCAGGGCGCTCACAATGAGCTGCTCGCAACTGTCTGGCTGCTCCGTCAAGGATATGAGGTTTTTAGAAATGTTTCTGCCCATGGTCCGATCGATCTGATCGCAATGAAAGCTGGAACAATATTCTTCTTTGACGCCAAAAAGGTAGATTATCGGGCAGATGGATCAATGGGGTTTGCTCGGATTACAAAAGAACAAGCCGCGCTTGGCGTGAAGATCATCAGAGTGTTCGCTGATGGAAATTGCGCAATTGATGATGACCCTCTCGTTGTTGGAAGCAATACTTGCGCTCCGCGTCATTGTGAGGGCTGTTCTAAAATTTTCACGCCTATCAGAGGGGGAAGATATTGTGCGGATGCTTGCAGACAAGTCGCTTGGAAAAAGTCGAGAGAAAATAATGCCGCCGAGCCGACGTGCATTGAAGTCTGAGGGGCCAACTCCGGAAAGGCTGAGGCACTCGTCTGGAAGCTTCACCATAGGCGATGACAAGCAGGGCACTCGCGTCTACCACTTCCACGACGCGCCTCTGGAGCGCCTCTACAGCCGCTTGGGAAGGCAAGCCAAGGGCAGGGGGGAGGAAGAGACCGTGCGGGCCGAATATGCCGCGCTGATGAAGTATCGAGTCCACTGGCATAACGGCGGCCTCGAGATTCCGATCGGGAGCGTCGATCTCAACCGGATCTTCGCGTCTGATCCATCCTCGATGTCAGGCATGGCCAAGACAGAACGCCAGGCTCATCATCGGCGCCAATACCGAGAAGCTCGGGAATTGCTCGGCTGGAAGCCCCACATCGTGGTTGAGAATGTGATTTGCGCGGAAACCTCGTTGGAGGTTGCCGGCTGGTCTATTGGCAGCTTTACCTCTCGGACATCGGCTCGTGACGGGGCAGAGCGGATTTTGCGTCAGAGCGCGCGCAAGCTGGCGAAGCATTGGGGGATTTGATTGGCGGCTCCGTTGTAACATTTCGTGATTACGCGGGACTTGCGTATACGCGGGAATGGCGTATTATATTCTCCGTTAACAACGGAGCGCGGCAATGACCCTCGAAATCGGCGACATTCTCAACATTAACCCGACATCTCGCCTCGTCTACAAGGGCGCCAACAAGGCGGATGCCGAAATGCTTTACCCGGCGCGAACGGACACGGGTGGACTGGACAAGTCTCAGCCCGGAACATGGAAGGTGCATAAGGCAAATCAAGCACTTAGCGACGCCCAGATCACCTTTTGGCTCGGCAAGAAATAAGGGACCAGAAAATGACTAACCATCGCTATTTCAAGGTTTGCCCTCGTGGTTTTGTCAACGAGGTCACCTATTACAAGGTGCCCTTGGACAAGACGGCCGAATGCGAGGCTGAATACGCCAACTACGCTGATGACACCGAACGCGGCGGTTATGCTGGTTGGACCAAGGATGCCGCAGCTCGTCTTCCCGGCGTCGCGGTTGAATGGGCTGATCGCAATTGGGGTGGCGCGACGACTCAATGGCGCTGAGAAATGACCCCCACCCAATATAAGACCGCCATAAAAGAGCTTGGGCTATCTCAGGAGCGCGCCGGGGATTGGCTGGGGATTGGGCGCCGAACATCCCAAGGATACGCGCTAGGGGAGTATCCGGTTCCGGAGCCCATCGGTAAGCTTCTTCGGCTTTGCGTCAAGATGAAGCTTGATCCGAAGTATGTGAAATAATTGTGGGATATGACCGGATAGTGGGCTTGCACCTCCGTCAAGAATATGACCAAATCAGTCAACCTCGTGATTTGCGCCCGGCAGGAGAAATCCTCGCCGGGTTTCGCTTTTCGCAGGCCACGTTTCCTCCCTGTTGTCACAACTTCATCCCCGGCTTAACCGCCGGGGATATTTTTAGGTCCCTATGCGCGCGATCAGCGATTATCTCGCCAAGGACTTCGCGGCGCTTGGTTTTCGTGTCGTGGCGCATGAGATCGATGGTGGGAAGCAATACCTCAAATTCGAGAGCGGCGCGTCGATCCACGTCAGCCCATTTGCCTCCGACGCCGAAATCATGGCCGCAGCGCGTGATGCCCATAACATGACCGATGACAATATCGAGACGAGCGATCCCGTTCCGCCGACGGCTGAGAAAATGCCCATGGTTGACCTAGCGCCGGCCATACAGAAGCCCACTGCAGCCAAGCCTATTCCGGCCGGGTCGCATGCTCCTGGCACGCTGGCGGCTCTCCTGAAGGGCTTGAGGGATCGCAAAGCCGCCGTCATCGACAACGCGATCAGCGAGGCCAAGCGAGCTCACAAGGCGCTGGATCACGTCGAGCGGGCGACTAGCGATATCACGGCCACGGCCGACGGGATCATGTCAGAGCTGGGGCAGTTCAGCAATTTCGGGGACGACGACGAAAGTTCCCAAGGACTTGAGTAATAAAATATGGCAGGCCGCCCAAAGGGTTCTCTGAACAAGGACAAGCCGTTTCGAGAGGCAATCCGAATGGAAGCGGCTCTTGCCGAAAAGGGCAAGGATACGCCGGCCAAGAAGGGCTCCATTCGCTGGATCGCGCGCCAACTTCTGGAGCGCGCTGGCCTCGAAACAGCAGCCGCCAAGGAGATCGGTGATCGGCTTGACGGCAAGCCGGCGCAGGCCGTGGAGATGAGCGGGGGCCTCAGCATTTCGCACGAGGAAGCCCTTGGGCAACTTGAATAAGCGCGAACTATCCATTCGGCAAAAGCTGAAGGACGATTTCGCCCACTACGCCGCAAAATGCCTGAAGATCAGGACGAAGGCCGGCAAAGTAGAAAAGCTGATCCTCAACCAGGCGCAGCTTTACCTGCATAGCAGACTAGAGGATCAGCGCCGACGGACTGGCAGAGTCCGGGGGCTCGTTCTCAAGGGACGGCAGCAGGGCATCTCGACCTATATCGGTGGGCGGTACTATTGGCGTTCATCGCATAGCCGCGGTGTCCGGGTGTTCATTCTGACGCATGAGCAGGACGCCACGAACAACCTATTCGGTATGGTTGAGCGCTATCACTCACATTGTCCGGCGCTGGTCAAGCCGGTCACGGGCGCGGCGAACGCCAAGGAGTTGAGTTTCGAGGCGCTGGACGGTGGCTATGCGGTCGGTACCGCCGGCGCAAAGGCAACGGGCCGCTCGCAGACGGTTCAACTCTTCCACGGGTCGGAGGTGGCTTTCTGGCCAAATGCGAAGCTTCACTTTGCGGGTGTTGTCCAAGCCATCCCGGATTTGCCGGGAACCGAGATCATTCTGGAATCGACTGCCAATGGGGTAGGAGGTGAATTTCACGAACGCTGGCAGCAGGCGGAAGCTGGCACTGGCGATTATGAAGCGATTTTTATCCCATGGTTTTGGCAGGATGAGTACCGCAGGGCAGTTCCTCCCGGTTTTCAGTTGGACGAAGAGGAACAGGCTTATGCCGATGCCCACAAGCTCGACCTCGAGCAAATGGTGTGGCGCCGTGCGAAGATCGAGGAGCTAAAAGATGCTCTACTCTTCAAGCAGGAATATCCGGCGACGGCTGAAGAGGCCTTCCAGCTTACGGGCCATGATAGCTTCATCAAGTCCGAGCGAGTTCTTGCAGCTCGTAAGCAAAGTTGCGAAGGAATTGGACCCCTCGTCATTGGAGCCGATCCGGCGCGCT
>Ga0310811_10003856_pt1 | contig 18915 bp, 26 predicted proteins | sample YCmetagenome_FD_207642 | JGI IMG/M metagenome (GOLD analysis project Ga0310811, IMG submission 207642) | Soil microbial communities from experimental microcosm in Duke University, North Carolina, United States - YC | ecosystem: Engineered > Artificial ecosystem > Soil microcosm > Unclassified ...
TGCTCCACATCGTGCTCTGGAGTTCCATCGTCTTCGGCATCTCCGGCTCCTTCGCCGGCGTCATGCGCGGCAGCGGCACCGTCCTCGCGCCCACCATCATCACCGTCGCCTCCATCGGCGCCATCGAAGTCCCCGCCGCCTACCTGTTGAGCGCCCACCTCGGCATCAACGGCATCTGGACCGCCTACCCCATCGCCTTCGTCGCCATGCTCCTCATGCAGGCCTCCTACTTCCACTTCATCTGGCGCAAGAAGACCATCCAGCGATTGATCTAGAAAACCGCAGTCTGATTAACCGCTATGGCTCCAGGAACACGAAGCGAAGCGCTTTGCTGATCAACTGCCTCAAAAAACAATCACGTTGTCCGGCTTGAGATTTATATCCGCAAGCTGTTCAAGATGAAATTGCCACATCTGCAGATCGATCGGAATGACTCCCTGTGGTGAGCGAACAAAATTATCTCGCTTCGCATCCAACGCGACCACTCCATCGGTAGGCCTCCACCATCCGAAATAAGAAGCCGGGATACGACGAAATCCGTTGTCGATCATGAACGACTCGAGTTCCGATTCGGTAGGCGCACTGTCGTTTGGGTCATGAGGCTCCACCCATTTCTGAGAGACCACGAAACTCGGCTGGCCGCTAGGCTGCCCAATAATCATCGAAGGCTTGTCTGATTGTGACACTCCCTCGAGTAGAAAAGTACTTTCGAAAACGGCGTTTTGTAGTCGCATCCTGTGCAAATATTGCCGACGCGTTGCCGGCTTGCGGTCCATACCGTTTCCCTCAATCGCGGGAATCTGACCGAAGTTTCCCGCCCAAGTGCGCTTTACCGCGCAATCGTCAAGTTCGCGATAGCGGACTTCGTGCTCGCTCGTTGTATTCGAAACGAGTGTGAGTTGCTCGAATACGTGATCGGGCACGATCAGCCCAGCTTCTCGAGCCCAGTTTAAGACCAGCTCTTGTTGGCGGAAAAAGGTGTCCGATTCACGGCCGCGAGCGATGAGGTCACTTGTCTCGTTATCTCGCTGGATGAACGCTGCCGCGGCATCGAAAGCTGTCTCATGGCTTCCTTGAGCTTCGGCGAAGCTAGAACCACTTGCGGCTTCTTCTTGCTCGTTTCGGAATTCATCCATCAAATCTCTAACTCACGTGCGATTGAGATTCAACTCCGATTCCTCATCTCCCCGCTACCACAAGCGCTCACGGTCCGTCCCCCCCGGCTCATTTGAGCCCGGCATTCTACCGTGCTAGAGATTAACAACATGCCCAACCCAAACGCCCCGGTCTGCGGCTGTCGATGGTTCGACGAAGCCGTAAAGGATCCTCATATCCCGGTTGTTTTCAATTCCGAGTCGAACGGCTTTTACCTCGCCCACCAAGACGGCAGGGGATGCTCCCTGTTTCACCACTGTCCATTTTGCGGCGGACGTGCCCCGGCGAAACCCCGGCCCATCATTTTCGCCGACGTCACCCATGAAGAATCCCTGCGACTGCACAGCCTGACCCGGCACCTCAAGTCCGAGGAAGAACTCATCCAGGAGTTCGGAAAGCCCGACCAGATCTTCGACCCCAGCGGCAGCTTCACGACCGCCGGCTCGGATTCGGATCCCCGGGAGACCTTTATCGGAAGTCGCAGGCTGATCTACAAGCATCTGTCGGACACCGTCGACGTGAACGTGCAGATCAACCGTTATGGCAGATTGAAGATCTCCTATTGCGGCAAGCGCCTCGTGCCAAAGAAGCAAGCCGAAGGGGACTCATCCACACCCACCGCGTAATCCGTGGTTCAAGGGATTCGGTACGAGTTCCCAGCCTTTTCGTATTTTCCTGCCTCGTCTCGTATCAAGTTGAAGAAAAGCAACGCGGTATCCGCTTTGCCTCGAGTCCTGGCCTCCCTGGACCACGTGCCGGACGCCTCCCGCGTCGCACCGACATCCGAGGTCGTGCATTTTTCTTCGCGCCCCATGCCCGCCTCACTACGCGCAGCGTTGTGGGCGTGGCTCGCGCCCTTCGTAAAAAAATTTCCGGTTTCGCATCCGAATCTACCGTGGTTGATTGACCAAAGCCGGAAACCCTAATTTCCACCAGATCGCCGCCGATGTCCCACGTGCCCGAATGACTTTTCCCCGCCCTCTCTCCGATTCGGAGCGCACCCTCACCCGTTGGATGCTCGAGCATGGCCACGGTGATCCGGAGCCATTCCTTCGGCATTTGGAGCAAGCCAGAGTGATCCGGGGCTGCGGCTGCGGATGTGCGAGCGTCGATTTTCAGATCGGTGAAAAACCGGGCGACTCACGCTCGGGAATGCAAATCCTGGCCGATTACGTTTACGGAAATCCTGAGCAGGATTTTTACGGCGCATTCGTCTTCGCAAAGGACGACATTCTCGCCGGCCTCGAGGTCTATGCCCTGTCCGGCGCGACTCCGATCACCCTTCCGCGCCCGGAGGATTTGCGTCCCTTTAAAAACGTGGCCGAACACGACGCGTCCAACGCTTCCGGGGTGGAGCCGGTAACCAAGGGACACAAACCGTAGTCTCGGCCGAGGCCTTCTTACCCTCCCCTTTTTCGCCACCCCCTTCCTCGGAGATCGGACCAGTAATTGCCGAGCGTCCTCCACTCGCCCCGTTGATGTGGATCCTCCCGGCCGCCTTCCTGTTGAGCGCCCACCTGGGCATCAACGGCATCTGGACCGCCTACCCCATCGCCTTCGTCGCCATGCTCCTCGTGCAGGCCCCCAACTTCCACTTCATCTGGCGCAAGAAAACCGTCCAGCGGCTGATCTGAGAAACCGCCAAGAGCGCAAAGACCACGAAGGGAAAAGACAGAGGCTCACGCGACGGCGCGAAGGAATAAAATTCCCAAAAAGATGGTAGGGCTGGTCCCGCGGCTGCGGGACCGCCGGCCGACTCTTCATGACGAATTACGCAAGTTCACCAGCCTTCGGCTCTTTTTCAGACAGGCTCTGAGGGGCGCACGCCGCCCGGGCACCATTTAGTGGACGACATTGTGTCGAGTGTTCGGAAGCGATAGAATCGCGCTCAGGCTTTCCTCCCGTGCCAATGGTTACCGCCCTTGGTCAGGGCCGTTGAGCCTGCCATTCGCATCTCCCCGATCCCATGGGTTTTTCACTCTACATTCAGCATAGCAACGGAGATTACATCGATTCCGAGGTCACGACGCTCGCTTCGGCGCTCGAGACGTTCGACTCCGTTCCCTGGCGCGACGAATACGCCTATTTCGAGTCGCTGCCTCGGGAGCAGAAAAGCGAAAGAGATCCGGAGTTCGGTCTGGTCGACGATCTGGGCCGGGGTTTGCGCATCTCCCCTTATGACGTCAAATGGACGGCATTTTCCTACAGCTATCCGGTGCTGGGCGTGCTCGATGGCTCGACTGCCGTTTCCTCCGTGACCGATTCCTTACCCGCCAGCCGCACCCGGGAACTCATCGAACTCTTCTTCACCGAAGATCACCGCCCGATTTTGCAGCTCCTGGAGGAATATCCCCGCTCCCAATTGCTGGAATGACCGGCCGAACGACTTCCGAACTCGTACGCGCGTTGAAAAGCCTGGCGTTCCTCCTCGCCGGCCTCGTCTCCGCCGTCCTCCTGTTTGTCGGATCCGTCAGCTACCTCTACGCGCGATCCGAAGCAGAGATTACCCGGATCGTCTCGGAGATTCCACCCGGGACGTCGCTTTCCACCGTCCTCGCCAGGCTTGGAAAGCCGGCTCAGGTTTGCCGGGATGAACCCTCCGTCCGAGGCATGTCCTTCGGGAAGAACCCGGACCTCTACTCGAACTCGGATCTGTATATGTTTCCCCACCGCGCCATCCCCTATCGCTGGATCTTGATCTACACGGACAAAGGCTCCTCGAAGGTTAAGCATGCGGACTGGGCCAACATGTGACAGACTGGGCGGAGGTCACGGGCGCCACTGGAGACAGACCACCATCGATCAAGATGAATCCGGAATCCGAAGCTGACGATCAAAAGGCCCTCTGCCTCCAATGCCTGCACCCGAATGACCCCGAGGCCCATTTCTGCGAGAAGTGCGGCGCTCCCTGCGACTCCTATGCCGCGACCGCGCCATTCGAACAGATCTTTGCGCAGGGACACGCCTTTCGCAACGCGACCAATGGCCGGCCTCGGCCGATCGTTGTCATCGGGATCTGGCTCATCTGCCTGCCCGGAGTGATCAACGCCCTGGTCTTCAGCAGCCTCCTCTTCAGCCATTCCGAAGGGAGGGTGAGTGCGCTCATCTTCCTGCTCTACGGAGCGCTATCCGCCGCCTTGATCGTCCTCTCCACCCGGCGGTATCTTCTCACTCGAGGCGGGAAAGATGCCGAACCCGAGCCGGAAGGCGACGCCCGAGGCGGGAGCCCGGGTTGAGCGAAGACCATGCGCTCATTCCTCATTATTTCCTTCGCGATCTCCAGCTGGGCGAGCCTGGTCTTGATCATCCGCCTGTGGGTCCGCCATCAGAGCGATTCGATCTCCAGAAAGACCTCCTGGTCTCTGCTTCTGTTGATCCCCGCTCTGGGCCCCCTGCTCTACGGCGCGCTCTTTCGCCCACTTCCCCCTCATGGCCTGGGCAGCAGTTTCGACTGGGGCACCGGCGGATACGACGGCGCTGGCGGTGGTGGCGGCGACGGAGGAGGAGGCCACGGCCACCACTGAAAAAACAGATCCCGCTATCCGAGCCGCGCCTCCGGTCACTCCGAGGAGCTCCGGGGAAGCTTGCGTCCCTTCCGCGAACACGGTCCCGAGGTCGCAAGCGGGTCAAACTGTAACTTCCCCCTATCCTCCCTCACGTCTTCGCGCCCTGTCTGCGCTCACGCATTCTTTTCAAAGCGCTCTCACCCTCCGGTCTTCTCTGCGCGATCCGCGCCCTCTGCGGTTCGATCCCTTCGGATATTTTGTGCCGGGCGATCGAGTGCCCTTTGTCTCCTTTCGCGCGCCCGATCAGCGACGGGTCACGACGATCGTCTCCGGGAGCGAATTGAGCTCCTTGCCCATCGCGCGGATCGCGATGCGATTCTGGCCGGGCTTCAACTGAGCCGTGAAATGCCACACGTCGCGGCCGTGGGCGACTCTCTCCCGACCGCCACCGACCCGGTACCGCACGCTCGTGGGATACCCCGTCGACCGGCCACGAATGACGATGTGCGACGCCGTGGTCATCACGGATTTTCCCGCCGCGATGATCACATCCGGACCCGGCGTGAGGATCACGCCCTCCGGATTGCCCATCGCGTTGACTGCCGTGCCCACGATCTGCCCCTGGTTGTTGATGTCCGCCGCGGTGAAATGGCTCCAGCCCGCCGTGATCACGAGGTTCTGCAGGATACGCAGCCGGCCGCCGGTGTAGAGATAGAGGGGCGATTGCTTGTTCGGCGCGCTGATCAGCATCTGGTTCGACTCGTTCAGGGCGATGGCCACGCTGTTTTTCCCGCCCGGCGGCTTGATCAGCGTGAGGCGGCCCTTTGCGTAGAGGAAGGCGGTCTCGTTCTTCTGCTGGGGATAGTGGTAGCGGATGCCACCCGCGATCGCTCCATGGTTGTTGATCATCGCGCCCGAGATCTCTCCCGCACGATTGAGCGGCGCGAGAGGGCTCTCCACCTTGCCATTGCGGATGATCTCGACCTGGCCTGAGTTCTTGTTCGGGAAGGCCAGGATGTCTCCGCGGTTGTTGATCGCGATCGGGGAGGTCCGCGACACTCCGGTGGCCTGGTAGAGGAAGCTGGAATAAGACCATTCCCCATCGAGCTGGAACACAAAGCAGGCCGTGACCTGCCCCGAGTTATTCAGGGAAAGATGCTGGAGCGCGGTTTCATCCGAGTACCCGGCCCCGAATTTATCGGGGCCAAGGATCTGCTGCATCACTCCGCCCGTGTAGAGGAACAAGGCCACATCACCCGAGAGCGTCCGGCTCGAGCCCGCCACCTGGCCGACGTCATTGATCTGGAGCGCCTCGCTCCGTACCCCGCCGAGAGTGCCGAGATCCGTCACCACACCCTGGAAGGACACCGCCGCATGGCCACCGAAAGTTATCCCCGCCACGTCTCCGCGACTGTTGATCGAGTTCGGAATCAGGCCCAGCGGTGCGACCGTGAAGAGCGGTGCCGCCCCGGCGGAGGCCACCGCACAGAGCGAGGCCAGGCAAAGAAGAAGTCTCATTGTAATACCAGAGCATTAACCCATCTTCCGGGCGGCGTCCTATCTTTTTACACGGAAAAGCGGCTCGCCAAGAACCAGAACCAGCCAGCCACATCCGCCCCCCCCCGAAGCCCTGCCCCCACCACTCGGGCAAAGTATTTACATCTCATTCACGGATTTTTGACATCCCGTCCCTCTCGTAGTCCCAGGATGCCGGTCCACCCATCCGATATGACGAGATCCGCCCGAGCCCTCCTTTCGACCTTCGCCATCCTGTGTGCCGTCTCCGTGGGATATCTCGCAGGCAGCTTCCGCACCGCCAGGACGCTCGAGGACAATTTCAATGGATACCAACTGGCGCTGAATTCGATGTATCTGCTCATCCTGCAGCAGAAAGGACAGACCGCCCTGGATGATCGGGTCGTCGTTCAGCTCAATGCCACGATCGAGGCCTTGGAAAAGCCATCAACTTTAACCATAGGCTGCCTCGTCAACTCCGTGATCTTCGGACGGCCGCTTCTCAATCAATCATTCTACTCCACCTACGCGTCCGGCCTGAAAGATTACAAAAACCATTTCCCCGCAGTGAAGTTCTCCGCAAACACGGATCGCTTTATCGATCACTACAATCAAAAATACCCCAGATAAGAGCCGCCCCCCTGACTCTCTCTCCTCCCAGAAAACATCCTCCATGAACCCAAAGCTCCATCTCCCCGCTCTCCTGCTCGCCGCCGTCGTCGCCTGCTCCTCCTGCACGCCATCTCCCGACGCCCAGTCGACCAGCCATGAAAGCTCCCCCGTGAAGGAAGGCGACGTTTCCTACATCTGCTTTCGCTGGGCCCCCGACCGGACCATGATGGCCGACTCCGGGACGACCGAGGGCGTGAGCGCCACCCTCTACTCGAACGTCTTCAACCACTCCAGGCCCCACCTGGAGCTCTACGCGAACTGGGCCCGGATCTCCTACACCGCGCCAGACGACCCGAAGACCCGAGTCATCTGCGTCCCCTTGTCCTCCATCATCGCCTTCAACTGGAAATAAGCGTCCGTCCGAAAAAGGCGCTCCCCCATGAAAAACCTCCTCCGCCTCCTCGCCATCCTGACCCTCACCGGCATCCCCGGCACGCTGCGCGCCGGGGATACCGTGACATTCGGCCCCGGCACCGTCGGCCTCCTGCTCCGGCAATATTCCCTGCAGTCGAACTCCGCCGTCCTGTGCGCCACCCCCATCCCGGACTATCCCATCCAAACCCCGTTTTCCGCGAACCGCGGCGAACAAGCGCAGGCCATCGCCACCTATCTCCAGTCGACCTTCGGCATCCACCTTTCCAGGATCGAGGACGGCATCTCCATCGCCACCCTCGGCCACGAATCGCCTCCCGGCGCCCCAGCCCCCGGATCACTGCCGAAGATCATCGTCGGCGGAAACCTCCATTTCTCATACCGCCTCGACGGCGGCCCGGTGATCAAGAAAACCGTCACCGCCGAATAACCAGCCGCACCAGCCCGATCCACCGTTCCGCCAGTCCCTTCGACATCCCCGACATTCAATCCTCTCGATGAACACCTACACCAAGATCGCCGCCCTGATTTTCAGGCTCTCCGCCGTTGGAATGCTCATCTATTCCGCCATCGTCACCAGCACCCTGGTCTTCTTCATGCCCGCAATGATCTGGACCGCCGTCCCTTTCGCCGTCGCGGGTTTGGTTCTCTTCGTGCTGTCCATTCCCCTGGCCAAAATCACGACCGCCAGCTTCGGACCATAGCGCCGGCGAACCACTGCGGCTGATCGCCCATAGCCCATCTCTGCTCCTCCTTGACGGGTCACCGTCTCCAAAAAAGCCCCCACTGTCCGCAAATGATCCGTAAAACGTTCCTGTGGCTTTCCGCCGTGCTTCTCGCGGCCTATGTCGCCTCGTTTGCATTTCTCGCCTGCCGGGGCGGCTACACCTTTGTACCATCGGGCTCCTATCGCCCGATGACCCTCGCCTCGCCGGACACCTTCGTCTGGCAACCGCTCCACGGCACCTTCTACCGCTTTCACGACGCTTCAGACCATGACCTCTATCGAGCGGATACTCTCGGCTATTTATACAGCCCGCTCATCCTGGTCGCCCAACGCATACGTCCCAGTGTGACCGTGTTCGATCCGGATGGCTCCTCCCATCCATTCCCGCCGATGTCACAATGGCATCCCTCGTTTCGCGAGGCCGTCGAAAGCCTCGACCGGAAGACCCGGACGGGCGTCTCCGGAGACAAAACCATCCAGCCAGATGCGAATTAGCCGCGTTTTTCAGCCAGGCAAATTCTTTTGCTCATTCGCCGTCCTCATAGGCATCGCCAGCGACGGATTTTGCCAGGACGGGATCAAAGTCTATGCCGCCCGCACCGAGGTGCTCAACCTGGACAACGTCCAGGCCAATTTCCCGAGAGACGAACAGGGAGTGGAAAAGTATCTCGAGCAGGAGCGGAAGAAGGAGACGTTCAAAGTCCCTCCGGACGCCATCGTTTTGACCACGCAAGCGTACGTCATCCACGCCGTGAAAGAAGCTCCGGCGAACGCAAAATTTCGGAAGCTCTTCCAGCTCAATAAGGCGAATGCTCGGTGGAGGAAGATTTCCGAGCTCACGGACGAACCGATAGGACTTTCACCCGAGCGGATACTGATCGTCGTTGAGGAAAAGACAAACCTCGTCTGGCTTTTCAACCTTTGGCCCGGCCAGGCCAAAATGTATTTGGGAACCGACTGTGGAATGAATTTCTTCCAAGGCCTTTGGGGAACGAAAGTTTCATTGGTGGAAAGTTCCGCCTTCTGGGAGGAGCTGTGGAAGGCAGCCCGACTCGATGAGCCGGACGCGGCGAGTCCAGCCATGACCCAGACAACGCTCGAGAGAAAAATCCGGCCAGCCGTGAAGATGGAGAACAGCTCGTCGCAGCAAGTCGTCTCCTACCTGAAAACGATAACCGACAGCGATCACCTCATCCTCATTACCCCGGAAGACCTGCCCGAGCGGAGCGTCACCTATTCCGCAAAAGCGATCTCAGAGCTGAATCTCCTGAAGGCTCTGGGCGAGAAGCTCGGCCTCGAAATGCAAATCTCCGAAGGAGCAGTCGTCTTTGTCCACGCCTCTCCCAAAGCCAAAAAAAGCCCCGCCTCTCACTGAAAGAAGCCTCCGCACTCCCCACCCGCCAGCCCGCCTCACTTCGCATAGCGATGTGGGCGTGGCCCGCCCGCCTCACCACGCGCAGCGCTGTGGGCAGGGTTCGCGTCCCTCCGCAAAAGAATTCCGCAGTCCCCTTCATCTCCTGTTAATCCCGTAAATCCTCCAACGCTTGCGTTGTCCCGCGACTGCGGGACCGTTTAGTTTTCACCGTTTAGTTCACACTATGGAAAAGCTCATCCCGCTCATCAGCTCCGGCACGGAAGGCCCGCTCGGCGTCAAGCACCTCCCCCGCCTCTGGCTGAAAACCCTGCTCAGCGCCACCGGCCGGCTCCCCGACGGCTACAAAGACATCCGCCCCGGCTTCGACTACATCGTGTTGGAGGGCCTCGGCATCGATCCCGACACCACCCGCGACTTCATCGTCCGGCATCGCCCCACCTACCTCTCCTTCGAGCAATGGATCCGCGAGCAACCCGGCGCGGACCTCTCCCCGGAGAACCTCGCGAAGATCAACGACACCATCGCGAACCGAATCAAACCCGCCGAAGCCCGCCTCGAGATCTTGAAGGAAGTCGGACTCCCGGAAGACACCCCGATCGAGAATTCCATCATGCTCAACAACCTCGACGACTGGAAAGCCGTCCACGACCGGATCACAGGCTGATTCAAAGGTGCGGGCACGTCGCCATTGACCGCGGATTTGTAAAGGAACTTCGGCGCATCTAGCCGATCACAAGTGGAGAGCAACGGGCCATGCTGGAAGATGATATTCCATCTCCTCAGCACGGCCCGCAACTAGCGATATCTCAACTCAATCCAGTTTCTCGCAATGCTTGCAGAGAGGTCTGCCTCCCGTGCCAGACTTTCTGTAGTGAGCTTCGATGTTGTTGCCCTCGGTGCACTTTGTATTGTCGTGATGTACCGTTTCTCCGGGCGTGTTGAATGCCATGGTGACGTTTTCATGTTCTGTTTTCCTTGGGGTTGGTGCCGTATAATTGCGGCGACGGGAGTAAATCATTCTCCCTAGAAAAATGCATATGGGGTCTTTGCCCCCCCGGAAAATCTACCGCTCTTGACAGACAACAAATACGAGCGATTAGTAGCCTCTCGAAGACATTTGCTCGGTAAATAGGGTTATTGCTGTATGTCATTTGATCTTTCAGACCTTCTGGTAGTTGCGATCTCATCGAGTGCCCTTTTTGATACTCGTGAGAGTCACGGGGTATTTGAAGAGAGCGGACTCGCCCCATACATCGCTTATCAGCTTTTACATGAGGAAGAACCACTAGGGCATGGTCCCGCGTTCCCTCTGGTAAAAGCCCTGCTACGGCTCAACAGCCCAACCTCTCAGCGGGTGGAAGTGGTAGTCTTGTCGCAAAACGAGCCGGAGGCCGGTCTGCGAATCATGAACTCGGTCAAGCATCACCGCCTGACTATCACGAGGGCGGCATTCACTGGTGGAGAGTCGGTCGCACGCTACCTTCATGCCTATAACGTCTCTTTGTTCCTCTCAAGGAATGAGGAGGACGTCCGAGAGGCCATCGAAATGTCGGTGCCTGCAGGTCTACTCTATGACGCCCCATCGAACCCGGATACCGATCTGAACCAGCTCCGAATCGCCTTCGATGGCGACGCCGTCCTCTTCTCCGATGAATCCGAAAAAATCTTCCAGGAGCAAGGAATGGACGCGTTCTTTGAGCATGAAAAACTCAACGCGAGGAAGCCGCTCCCGGAAGGACCATTCGCTCCGTTTCTGCGCATCATCGCCAAAATCCAGAATGATCCAGATCTCCGCAGAGAAAGCACCATCCCGCCGATCAGGACTGCGCTGGTGACCGCGAGGAACAGTCCTGCCCACGAAAGAGCGATTCTCACTCTCCGCGCGTGGGGGATTAAAATCAACGAGATGTTCTTTTTGGGAGGGATCTCGAAAGATCAAGTGCTACACAAATTCCGACCTCACATCTTCTTTGACGATCAGGATCTGCATGCCAAGCCAGCATCGCAGTTGGTGCCTTCGGCGCGCGTTCCTATTCGTCGGCAACCCAAGGTCAACAAAGACCAGGTGTCGCTTAACCTTTCCTGAAATCCCCGCCGAAAAGCTGTAACACGCTTTCCATCCCCTCCGGCGAAAGCTGACGTGCAGCGATCGCTCCCGAGACGAACTGCTGAACAGCGGTAACCGCCTTGACATGGACATCCCGAAGAGGTGCGGTGGCGTCGATACACACCGAGTTCGTGCTATTTTCGTGCAGTTGATTGAAAATAGTCCGCGCTTTGGTGAGAGCTTTGACCTTCTCAAACTCATTCGGGATATCCCCTCGGATTCTCACTCTCTCGAGCCCGTTTTCCGGAGACGTATCCAGCAGGATTACGAGCCCAGGGACCGGAACATGCTTCTCGTTCTCCCTGACGATATCGAAGGGATCTACACCTCTCGCTCCCTGGTACGCTGCGGTGCTCCAGTAATATCGATCAAGGATCACGACCGCGCCAAAATCAAGGGCTGGCTGAATCGACCGGCTGGAATGGTCGATCCGATCTTTCAGAAACAAATCCAACTCGTCCTCAACACTCAGGCGACCGGTTTTCGCAGATTCTCTCAACTGCATCCCGTATTTCAGGCCGGTCGGCTCCTTGGAATAAGCGCAGGCGATACCCCGCTCCCCGCAATATTGAGCGAGGAGCGCGGAGATCGTGGTTTTTCCAACCCCATCGATGCCCTCCACGGCGATCAGAAACCCTCCAGGCAATAGTGGTCTCATCGCTCTTCGAGATGGAAAAATGGATTCTCTGACACGCCGCGGAAGTCTTTATCAATGACCTGCCGTGTCGCGAGGAAAAACTTTCGTTGCCTGCCCCTACACCCGGATTTGTTGCCCACCGTACTCCTATCACGCCAGCAGCTCATTCACCACTGCCTGCGCGGCGCGCTGGCGGTCGTACCCATTCTCGCCCTGGTAGTCGCGGGTGAGCGGGTCGGTGCCGTTGGGGTTCATGATCTCCTGGGCGCGTAGCCGGCCCGGCTGCTGCGACGCGAAGCCCGGGCCGCCCTGCACGAGCTTGCTCTCGCCCATCACGCCCGCCACGCGGACCATCATCTTGATGAACTCCGGGTGGTTCGCGACCGGGTTCGTGTCCGGATTCACGTCCACACCGAGGAAGTTCGCCGCGCGGGCGGCATCCGTCATCTTGCGGTCGTAGTCGGCACCCAGCTCGGTCCGGAGCGCCTGCTCGGTCGCGGCGTCACGATCAAGCACCATCTGGATCGCCGCCTGCTGACGGGCGCGGTCTACGCTCGCGAGCACGGCGGGCAGCTCCTTCACCGCCGCGGCGGGGATGTGCGAGCGGTGCGCCCATTCCTTCACGCCCTGGAAGACCTCGGCATTCCAGGTGATCCCCTCGGGCAATGCCCCCTCCGGCGGGGTGAAGTCATATTTGTCCGGTGCCTCCGGCACGCCGTGCGCGGCGCGATACTCGGCAACCTGCTCGGGGGTCCACTCCGCCGTCGGCGCGCCGATCTTCCGGCCGGCGATGCCCTGCAGATGGAGCGCCCCCTTCAGCAGCTCGGGAATGGAGCCATGGTATTTCCCCGCCAGCCCGGCCAGGGCCGAGGCTTGCGGCTTCAGGTCATCGGGCAAATGATCCGCCCACCCATCCGAAAGCCGCCCATCCGCCCCCGCCCAAGACCAACTTGCCGACTCAGTTGGTCCCGCCAACTGAGTTGGTCCCGCCGCCACCGTAGGTGGTCCCGCGACCACTCCGGCCAACTTGGTTGGTCCCGTGACAGCCACCGTAGGTGGTCCCGCGACTGCGGGACGGCTAGGACTTGTGGCTGTTTCGGTCGGAGCCGCAACAGCGGCGGAGACAATAGATTCGTTCATAGTTGGATGTTTTTAGGTTTTTAGTTTTCCGACGAAGTTGGTGCCGCGGCTGCGGCAGATGGGGAGAGACTTTGTGCCTTCACGTGAGACAGACAATGGCGATGCCCATAGCGTGCCGCGAAGGCCTCCTCGCCCCGCTCGGCGAGATACCAGGCCATGAAAGCCGGCGTCTTATCCCCCATCTTCGGATCCTTGGCGGGCTCACCCGCCTGGACGGTGGCAGACGAAAGTTCCTCCCTGTTGGCAAAATCCCCCGCCCCGAGTTCAAAGAAACCCTCCCCCGCCTCCCGGGCGGCATCGGCCTCCAGCTCCTCCTTCGAGGCAAACTTCAGCTCCGGCTTGCGCCCAATCGCCGCCTCGACCGGCGCATAAAGCGACGGCGAGATCCGCCGTGGAAACCAAGCCACATTGCGCTCCTCGTTATAAGTCCCAACGGCCACGCCATCCCGCAGGATGATGCCGTCATCAATCGTAATGGTCATAGAATTTTGGATTTTGGATTTTGAATTTTGGATTTTTTTTCCCGCCTCATTGCACGCAGTGCTTTGGGCGCGGGGTCACTGGTTTTCTGCCTTCTGACTTGGCCTTCTTCCTTCATCCTTTTGCCTTCTTACTTGGCTCTCACTCTCGGCTTCGCCGTCTCGACGTTCCCGTCCCCTTCGATCGGCTGGGCGAGGTACGCCTCGATCTGCAAAAGCACATCCCGCTGCCCATCCCGCTTCGCGGCGTGCAGCGCGTCGTAGCGCACGCCACCCTCCCTCCCGGCCAGATTCAAGAACGCCGGCTGATCCGTCTTGAAGGCCGCCCGCAGCAGCTCGAGCACCAGCCGCCCGTCCTTCGTCCCGAAGGTCCGGTGAAACGCATTGATCGCCACCTGCCGCCGCTTCCGCTTCTCGATCGCCTGGCGAAGATCGTCGCTCCTTCGGAGCTCGTCACTCCTCCCGAGTTCATCGCCCCGCTGGAGCCCGTCTCCGCCCCGGAGCCTGTCGTCATGCTGCATTTCCTCGCTCATGCGTCCGCCTTGCTGAGTTGTGCCTTCGCCTGCGCGGCGTCCTTCACGATGCCCGCCGCGTGCTGTTGCATGGCCATCTGCTGCGCCTGTTGCGCGGCCTGGGCCCGGGCATCGCGGATCTTCTGCACGTCATCGTCGAGCATGAGGAATCGCGACGGGCACCCATTGTTCCGCGCCACGTCCGGCACCGCTTCGTCGAAGTTGATATAGTCCAGCACCTCCGGCTTCCCGGCCTGTACCAGTGGCATGAGCATCTGGAGCGTCTTGAGGAAGCCATCCGTCTCGAGCGACTTGATCGCCAGCGCGATGCGCGAGGTGTACGTGATCTCCGGCTCGGGAATGTATCCCTGCTGGTCCGGTCCCTGCTGCACCGCCTCCTGTGGCGGTGGCGGCAGCACGCCCGCGCGCAGGCACAGGCCCCACACCCGCTGCAGCAGCGGATTGAAGAACTCCGTCGTCAGCCGCGTATTCGTCGGGGAAAATTGAATCAGCTTCTCGTTCTGCCGCAGGCTCGCCTCGTAGGCCGTCATCTGCGGCCCCTGGTAGTCGGAGAACATCTTGAACAGATCGACGTGGTAGGCCTCGTTGATCGACTCCTCCTTCTGCAGCACGCGATCCTTCCCGATGTCGTACCGGCCCTGCGTCTGCCACTCGCGCAGGATCTGCGTCTCGTCGCCCTCCACGTAGGTCACGCCATTCGCCCGCACGTCGACCGTCGTCACGCCCTCCATCGAGGCGGGCGCGATCATCGGCGGGAAGGCGGCCTTCTCCGCGAGCGCGTCCATCATCTTCTCGAGAAAGTTGAGCTGCCGAGCATCCGGCAGAGCGAACCACGACGGACACCACCCATACGCGAAGCCCTCGCCCCACTTCAGGTACCGCGTGACGAAGGTCGGCATCTCCTGGTAGCCGCCCTCGTCGATGAGATGCGGCCCCTCCTTCTCGATGTAGCAACTGGCGATCGGCATGTTCTCCGCGCCGATCTTCCCCTCCTCGTACTCGCCGGGATCGCGCGGGTAGATGCCGTGAATGATCGTGATCTTTTCCTCGCGCGCCTTCGGGTTCTTCGCGTCGTGGTATTTGTCGCGCACCCGCTTGCTCAGCCGCTCCACGCCGAACTTCTGCACCGCCTGCCGGATGGTCATCGGGATCTCGCGCATGACCGTGTCGACATAGCCCTCGTCGTTCTCCGAGATCGCATACGTGCCGATCGGCAGGTTCGTGAAGTTCAGCACCTGCCGCTTTCCCTGCTCGACATGCATCGCCGCCGTGCCGAAGCCGCCGCGATCGAGGAACATCTCGTGCACCTCGGTGTAGAAATTCGACGACGCCATCAGCGCCTGGATGATCTCCGTGCACTGCGCATACCACGCCTTCACCGCATCGACGGACTCCTGGCTCGCCGGCGCGTCGAAGGCGAACCACGGCGACTCCACCGGCGTCATCATCGAGACCATGCCATTCGCCAGGATCTGATTCCCCCGGATCGCCGTGGAGGTGAAGAGCTGCGCCTGCGGCGCCGTATCCCCATACGACCGCGTGACCGTGATCCCCGACTTCCGAGGCTGGATGTACGTGGCGATATCCTGCCAATTAGTTTTCCAGACGCCGAGCTCGGTGGAGAGCGCCTCCCAGCGCTCGAGGACATTACGGGCCCCATCGGAACGATCGGGCGTCATTGGTGGTTGGTCATTAGTCATTGGTGGTTGGCCTGCCCGCCTCATTGCACGTAGTGCTTTGGGCGCGGTTATTGGTCATTGGCCCTCTGAATTTTGGATTTTGGATTTTGGATTGGGGCAGCACCGGAGCCTATTGGCCCTATAAGTCCTATTGGTCCCATAGGCCCTATCCCGCCCGCGTCTCCATTCCGCATTCATCGAGCCGTGATGAGTGGCGTGCGCGTCGCCACGGAGCCAGAGAACACCCCCGTGCCCCCCGCCCCGGAGCCGCCGGGAACACTCGGCGCCATGAGCGACGAAGGCACCGCGCCCGCGGCAGACGCCGTGGCCGCAGTGGGCCCGAGGTTCCCGGCGATGATCGATTTGCGAAAACCCTTCCGCGCCGCCGCGTCGATCGCGACCTGCCGCTGCGCCTGCATCACCTCCGGGCTCGAGAGCCCGGCCACCGCCGGCGCCGGAGCCACGGTCAGCGCCTGGAGCTGCTGCAGGTAGGCATCCCGTTCCTGCGCCGCCGCGCGGGTCTGCGCCTTCAGCGCCTTCTTCTGCGTGATCAACGACTTCCGCCCATTGATCGCCAGCGCGGAGAGGCTCTGGTTGAAAGACGCGATCAGCGTATCGATCCCCGCGTCACCGGTATAGACCGCATTCGCCGCCTGGGTGGAGGCACTCGACGAAGCCCCCGCGTTCGTCGCATTGCCCGCCGTCGTGGTCGCGGCCGTGGTCGAAAAAGCCGCCGCCCTCGCCGCCGAGTTCGTGGAGGCCGTCTTCGTCGCCGAGGCCTTCGTCGCCGCCGACGTCTCGGAAGGCAGGCGCGGCTTCGCCGTCTTCTTTGCTCCGTAGGTTGTTGCCATTCCCTTGCATTATCGCAAGCAACTTGCATATGCAAGCAAAATGATACGATTGTTATACATTTCCCGGAAAGCTTCCAGCATCGGGTTCCTCCAGCCCTTTCCCTTCCTGTTAATTCCGTAAATTCTGTAAATCCCGTTTAGTTTTTCACTGCTTCGCGTCCTTGGCGGTTAGTTCACACTCCCCGGAACCCAGCCACGACCCCACTCCCCATCCGCCGCACCCTCGGCTTGCGCGCCACCGCCGAGCGATCCAGCACCAGCCCCAGGCCAATCGCCTGGTGCGCGAGGCTGAAGGCATCGCTGTAGTGGCTCGACCAGTCGTGCACCGGCACATCGCGGATCGTCACGCCATCGCGTTCCTCCCGGCTGTGATAGGCATCCAGCGCCTCCAGCCCATCCGCGCATGCGGCGGAGTGGAAGTGCGTGCGCGGGAACGCATCCACCGCGAGATTGATCCCATCCCACACCGAGCCCTGCCTCGGCACCGCCACGATGTGCGACAGCCCCGCCTTTTCCAGGCCATCCTGCCACAGCCCGCCCTGCTCCGCGCACGCATCGTGCGGCAGGAAGTGCGCCCCGTAGGAATACGGCCGCGTCCGCAGCCGCGCCGCCCAGTCCGCCGGCGTCTTGCACTCCTCGCTGCCCGACAGCGCCTCCAGGAAATTGATGCGATCCCCCACGAGCTGAAAGACCCACAGCTTCTGGTTCCGCGGCGCCCCGACGTCAAAGGCCGTGTAGCACGGCACCTCCTTGAACCACAGCACCCCGTCGCCCACCCGCCGCTGCTCCCGCGCCCGCTCCAGGTCCCGCGCATAGATCGCCCCCGGCCGCCCGATGCTGAAGTCGCACTCATACTCCTGCCGGTAGATCGGCTCCGGCGTCGCCTTCCGCACATCGCGGATCTCCCCCTCGGGGATGAGTCCCGACTCCGACGCCCGCAGCACCAGCGAGTACCACTCCGCATCCTCCAGCGCATGCCGGTGCAGCCGCCAGAACTCGTTCCGCCCCTTCGGCGTCCCGATGAACGTCGCCCACCCGCGATAGTCCGTCAGGCACGGCCGGATCACCGCATGCCACGCCTGCGGGTCGATGTCTCCCATCTCGTCGATCACCACCCCGTCGAAATACAGCCCGCGCATCCGCTCGTAGTTATCCCCCGAGTACAGGCGGATGCTCGCCGCGTGCGGCAGCGTGATCGTCAGATCCGCCTCGTTCACCTTCACCCCCGGCACCGTCGCGCAGAATTGCTTGAGATAGCCCCACGCGATGTCCTTCGCCTGGTTCCGCGTCGGCGCCACATACGCGTAGCGCAGCGGCGGCCCCGGCCGCTCGTGCGAGAAGGCCCGATGAATCAAATCCTGGATGCAGCAAAACGTCTTCCCCCCGCGCCGATGCACCACCAGGCACGCCCAGCGCTCCCGCCGCTCGAGATAGGCGCGGAAAGGCGCCCGGGGCAGGATCTCCAGGCACATCCTCGCCCCCGCCGGCATCATCGCCACTGCCAGCGGCGCCGGCACCGCCGCCATCACGTAGCGTCGCCCCCGATCCGGACGACCACCTCGACCGGTCCCGCCGCCTCCGGACTCGGCGGCGTCTCCCAGCCGCACATCTTCGTCAGCATCCCCACCGCCTTCAGCTTTTCCGACATGCGCACCCGCTCCGTCACCTTGGAGGATTCGCGCCGCGGACCTCCCTCCGGCGCCCCGTCGCCGGGCGCCTCGATCACATCCACGAGATAATCGAGAATCTCCTTCCGGTTCATCCGGCAGTCCTGCGCCGAGTCCCGCTGGAGCTCCGCAATCCGCGCGGCGACATCCGGTTGCCGCTTCAGCAGCCGCGAGGACGCCGCGTGCGCCGACATCCCGCGAGCCACATATCCCGCCTCCGTATAGGCATGCCCCTGATCCCGCCCGCCCGCCACCAGCTGGGCAAACCTCTCATGCCGCGAATTCGTCAAAACCATACCGTCGAGTCAAAACATAAATAAGCGCCACCGTCAATCAAAAACGCAATTTGATTGCAATATAAATAGATCGAAGTTGCGAACCATCGCTCTCTCACCCACCGCGTTCGAGAGAGCCTGCGCGCAGCGCAGTCCCCTAGATGGGAGAATACCGAAGGGCGGCAGCCCTTGGGACAGCCTGTGCGAGACACAGCCCGAAGGGCG
>Ga0310811_10003857_pt1 | contig 18907 bp, 15 predicted proteins | sample YCmetagenome_FD_207642 | JGI IMG/M metagenome (GOLD analysis project Ga0310811, IMG submission 207642) | Soil microbial communities from experimental microcosm in Duke University, North Carolina, United States - YC | ecosystem: Engineered > Artificial ecosystem > Soil microcosm > Unclassified ...
TCGCACTGACATGCGTCACTCTGATCGCCCCACTCGCCGTCGCGAGCAGGATCGCCTACGTGTCGCGCGACGTGCTGACCGCACTCTTCGCGTCCGGCCCCGAACAGGACGGTCTGTGGGGCGGGAGCACCAGGCTCAACATCCTGCTCGTCGGCGCCGATGCGGCCAGGAACCGGCCCGGCGCGCGGACCGACAGCCTGACCGTGGCGAGCGTCGACACCCGCACCGGGCAGACCGTGCTGTTCGGGCTGCCCCGCAACCTGGAGCACGTGCCGCTGCCGCCGGGGCCCGCGCGCGACATGTTCCCCTGGGGGTTTCCCGGCGGGGGCACCACCACGCCCGGACTCCTCAACGAGGTCTACGAGTGGGGCGCCGACCATCCGGAGACAGGCCCGGGACTGGAGGCGCACGACAGAGGGATCGCGCTGCTCAAGGGCACGGTCAGCGAGATACTCGGGATCCCCGTCCACTACTACGCCATGGTGGACATGCGGGGCTTCCGCCAGGTCATCGACGCCATGGGGGGCGTGCGGGTCACCATCAGGCAGGACATTCCGTACGGGCTGGAGGGCGGGGTGCTCCTCGCGGGGACGCGCCTGCTCGACGGCGAGCAGGCCCTGTGGTTCGGGCGCTCGCGGACCGGCAGCGACGACTACGTGCGCATGGCACGGCAGAAGTGCCTACTGAACGACGTCGCCAAGCAGGCCGACGCGATGACCGTGCTCCGGGGCTTCGAGCGGATCGCGGACGCGGCGAAGCAGTACGTCAGGACGGATCTCCCGCAGCAACTGTTGCCGGCTCTGGTCGAGTTGTCGCAGAAGGTGCGCGCGACCGCGATCCGGAGCCTGTCGTTCGTGCCCCCGCTGATCAACACGGCCGATCCCGACTGGTGGCTCATCAAGAAGCGGGTCGCCCAGGCGCTCGCCGGACGGCCACGCCCTTCCCGAACCGCCGCGCCCGCATCGAGCCCGTCACCTGCGGCGATTCCCGCGACGACGCCGCAGCCCCTCGACGCGATCTGCTAGACCCCCTCCCGCCCGACCGAGAGCCGGGAAACAGCGCGATAACAAAAACCCACTCAACTTGACGGGAATCTACCTGTCGCTCTTTAATTACGACGAAGCCGACTTATTAAGTAGGGATAAAGGGAGACGGGCATGAGAGTGCGCAGGCTCGGGGGTATCGCGGCGGCCGCCGTGGCGACCACAGCCCTGGTCACCGCCTGCGGGGGAGGAAGCTCTGCCGGGGGGGACGGCAAGATCCAGTTGGCGCTGGTCGCCTACTCCACACCGCAAGCGGCGTTCGAGGACATCATCAAGGCGTACCAGAAGACGCCCGAAGGCAAGAACATCACCTTCACCCAGTCGTACGGCGCCTCCGGCGACCAGAGCCGCGCGGTCGCGTCCGGCCTCAAGGCCGACATCGTCGAGTTCTCGCTCGAGACCGACGTCACCCGGCTCGTCGACGCGGGCCTCGTCGCCGCCGACTGGAACAAGAACGCCACCAAGGGGTTCCTGACCAAGTCGATCGCCGTCATCGGGACCCGCAAGGGCAACCCGAAGGGCATCAAGACGTGGGACGACCTCGTCAAGCCCGGCACCGAGGTCATCACGCCCAACCCCTTCACCTCGGGCGGCGCCCGGTGGAACCTGCTCGCCGGCTACGGCGCCAAGTCGAACAAGGGAGCCGACCAGGCGGCCGGGCTCACGTACGTCGACCAACTCCTCCAGCACGTGCCCGTCCAGGACGACAGCGGCCGAAAGTCCCTGCAGACCTTCACGGGCGGCAAGGGCGACGCGATCATCACCTACGAGAACGAGGCGATCTTCGCGCAGCAGAACAACCAGCCGATCGACTACACGGTCCCCGACTCGACCATCCTGATCGAGAACCCGGTGGCCGTGACCAAGGACTCGGCCCACCCCAAGGAGGCGGCCGCCTTCCTGAAGTACCTCTACTCCAACGAGGCCCAGACGATCTTCGCGAAGAACGGCTACCGGCCGGTGATCGACGGAATAACCGGGTTCACCTTCCCGACTCCGCCGCAGCTGTTCACCATCGACGACCTGGGCGGCTGGCCGAAGGTCACCAAGGACTTCTTCGACTCCAAGACCGGTCTCGTCGCCGACATCGAGCGCAAGCTCGGAGTGGCGACGGAGAAGTGACCGGCAAGTGACCACCGACGTCGCTGTCCCCCCCGCCCTCCCGCCCGGACCTCCGGGCGGGGGGGCGCGGCCGCGTTCGCGCTTCTCAGTACCCGGAGGCACCGCGCTCGGCGTGGGCTCCGCGGTCCTCTACCTGAGCCTGATCGTGCTGATCCCGCTGGCCGTGGTCGCCTGGCGGTCGGTCGACCAAGGTCCCGGGTACTTCTGGCGGGCGGTCACCACCCCCGACGCGTGGGCCGCCCTCACGCTCACGGTGGGCGCCTCGATCCTCGTGGCGCTGATCAACCTCGTCATGGGCACGATCATCGCGTGGGTGCTGGTCCGGGACCGGTTCCCGGGCAAGGCCGTGGTCGACACGCTCATCGACCTGCCGTTCGCCCTGCCGACGATCGTCGCCGGCCTCGTGCTCCTCTCGCTCTACGGCCCGGAGAGCCCCCTCGGGCTCAACCTGGCCTACAGCCGGGCCGGCGTCGTGCTCGCGTTGTTGTTCGTCACTCTTCCGTTCGTCGTCCGCACGGTGCAGCCGGTGCTGCTGGAGCTCGACAAGGAGATGGAGCAGGCCGCGGCCTCCCTCGGGGCGAGCCCGTTCCAGACCTTCCGGCGGATCATCCTGCCCAACCTCGTGCCGGCGATGTTGTCCGGCACCGCGCTGGCGTTCACCCGGTCGATCGCCGAGTTCGGGTCGACCGTCCTGATCTCCGGCAACCTCCCGTTCAAGACCCAGGTCGCGGCCGTCAACATCTTCAGCCAGATCGAAGGCGACAACACCACGGGCGCGGCGGCGATCTCGACCGTCCTGCTCGTCGTCGCCCTGGTCGCGCTGGTCTCGCTGGACCTCTTACAACGCTGGGGGAGCCGTCGTGGCTAAGTACGGTCTGCGCACGATCGCCGTCCTCTACCTGTTCTTCCTGCTGGTCCTGCCGGTGGGGCTGATCATCTGGCGGACGTTCGGCGACGGGCTGGGCCCGTTCGTCGAGGCGCTGACCTCCGCGTCGGCGGTGCACGCCTTCCAGGTCACGCTCACCGTCGCGCTGTGGGCGGTGGCGGCCAACACGGTCTTCGGCGTCGGCACCGCCGTCCTGCTCGTCCGGCACAGGTTCCCGGGCAAGCGGCTGCTCAACGCGCTCATCGACCTCCCGATGGCCGTGTCGCCGGTCGTCGTCGGACTGGCGCTCATCCTGGTGTACGGCAGGTTCGCACCCGTCGGCGGCCTGCTCGAGAGCTGGGGCGTCCAGGTCATCTTCTCCACTCCCGGCATGGTGCTGGCGACGGTGTTCGTGGCGCTGCCGCTCGTGGTCCGTGCCGTGGTGCCCGTGCTGGAGGAACTCGGCGACGACCAGGAGCAGGCGGCGCACACGCTCGGGGCGAGCCGCCTGCAGGCGTTCGTCCGGATCACCCTCCCCGGCATCCGCTGGGCCCTCGCCTACGGCGTCGTGTTGTGCCTCGCGCGCTCTCTCGGCGAGTACGGCGCCGTCGCGGTGGTCTCCGGACGGCTGGTCGACCAGACCCAGACGCTCACCCTGTTCGTCGAGGAGCGTTTCCAGAACTTCGACCAGCCGGCGGCCTTCGCCGCCGCCACGGCCCTCGCTCTGATCGCGGTGATCACCCTGCTCCTGACCAAGCTCCTGCGCCCGAAGGGTTGACCATGGCCATCGAAGTACGCGACGTGAACAAGTCGTTCGGGACGACGCCCGTCCTTCGTGACGTCTCGATCGACGTCGAGTCCGGGTCGCTCACCGCGCTGCTCGGCCCGAGCGGCGGCGGCAAGTCGACGCTGCTGCGCGTCATCGCCGGGCTCGAGCAGCCCGACACCGGCACGGTGCGGATCTCCGGCGTGGACGCCACCCGTCTGGCCCCGCAGCGCCGCAACGTGGGGTTCGTCTTCCAGCACTACGCGGCCTTCAAGCACCTGACGGTGTTCCGCAACGTGGCCTTCGGCCTGGAGATCCGCAAGCGGCCCAAGGACGAGATCCGCAAGCGCGTGATGGAGTTGCTCGAGCTCGTGCACCTGGAGCAGATGGCCGACCGCTACCCGTCGCAGCTTTCCGGCGGCCAGCGCCAGCGCATGGCCCTGGCCCGGGCGCTGGCCGTCGAGCCCGAGGTCCTCCTCCTCGACGAGCCGTTCGGCGCGCTGGACGCGCAAGTGCGCAAGGAACTGCGCACCTGGCTCCGGCGTCTGCACGACGAGGTGCACGTGACCACGGTCTTCGTGACCCACGACCAGGAGGAGGCGATCGAGGTCGCCGACACCATCGTCGTGCTGGCGGACGGCGAGGTGGAACAGGTCGGCAGCCCGGCCGAGGTGTACGACAACCCCGCCAACCCGTTCGTGATGCGCTTCCTCGGGCCGGTCACCGAGATCGGCGGCAGCCTGGTCCGCCCGCACGACATCGAGATCAGCACCGAGCCGGTGGAGGGCGGCACCGCCGCCACGGTCTCCCGGGTCGTGCGGCTCGGCTTCGAGGTGCGGGTCGAGCTGCAGGTCGAGGGCAGGGACGCGTGGGTCCAGGTGACGCGGGGGTTCGCCGACCAGCTGGCGCTCAAGTCAGGCGACGTCGTCAGCGTCCGGCCCACCCCCGGTGCCCGATCGCTGGTCCTGGCCACCGTGTGACAAGACGCGTATAACAGATGCGGCTTTCGGCCAGAACGCAGTACGCCCTGCGTGCCGCCGCCGAACTGGCGGCGGCACCCCCGGGGCCTGTGCCCGCCGAGAAGATCGCGGCGGCACAGGACATCCCCCGCCGGTTCCTGGACAACATCCTTCTCCAGCTGCGCCGCGCCGGGCTGATCAACAGCCAGCGCGGGCCTGACGGCGGCTACTGGCTGGCCCGGCCCGCGGCGGACATCAGCCTGGCCGACATCATCATCGTGGTGGAGGGGGTCTCCCAGGACAGCGAGCGTTTTCCCGGGGTGGCGGAGCCGCTCGCGGACGTGTGGGGCGCCCTGCGCGACTACGAGCAGGCGACCCTCTCCGAGATCACTCTTGCGCATATCGCGAGTGGTTCACTTCCGCCCCTTTAGTTATGGAAGACTCCCGCTTGCAGTGATATTTGCCCGTGTGAAGAGGCAGGCGAGATGGGTGCTGCGGGGCAGCTGATCGTCAAGCGCTATCGGCTGGTACGCGCCCTCGGCCAAGGCAGCATGGGCATCGTCTGGGAGGGTCACGACACCCTCCTCGACCGGGCCGTCGCCGTCAGGCAGGTGCTGCTCCCCCCGGAGTTGCGCGAGGGCCGCAGGGCCGAGCTCGCCCAGCGGCTGGCTCGCGAAGCGCGCCAGGCCGAGCGGCTGCGCCATCCGCACATCGCCGCCGTCCATGACGTCGCCGAGGAGGACGGCACCACCTACATCGTCATGGAACTGGTCCGCTCCCGGTCACTCGACGGCGTCGTCGCGAGCGAGGGGCCGCTCGCCCCCGAGCGGGCCGCGGCGATCGCGCGCAACGTCCTGTCCGCACTGACCTACGCGCACGCGTCGGGTGTACGTCACGGTGACGTCCGGCCCGCGAACATCCTGATCGGCCATGACGGCCGGGTCCTGCTCGCCGACTTCGGCACCGGCGCCCTGGCGGCCGACCCGGCGTTCGGCCGGTCGGGTCCCGAGCGGTCACCGGCGCACGGGAACCCCGTCAGCGCCACCCGCGGCGCGTCCGCCTTCCTGGCTCCCGAGCGGTCCGGCGGCGCCGCTCCCACGGCGGCCTCCGACCTCTGGTCCCTGGGTGCGACCCTCCATCTGGCGCTCACGGCGAGGCCGCCCGGCACCGCTCCGCAGGACGTGCCCGGCCCGCTCGGCACGGTCATGCGCGGGCTGCTGGCGAAGGAACCACGCAGGCGGCTCTCCCCCGAAGCGGCCGAGCACGCACTCGCGGAACTCCAGGTCGCGGCCCCCGTTCCCGCGAGCCCTGCCGGCAGAAGCCGTACGAGACTGATCGCGGGGATCGCCGCGGCGGTTCTCGTCGCCGGAGCGGTCGGCGGTTGGGCGATCCTGCGTCCCGGTTCCGGGACCGCGGTGTCGCGGACCCCGCTCGCGGCCACCGCCTCCCCGTCGGCGTCACCGTCTCCCGCCCCGTCGAAGAAGCCGGCGAAGCCGCTCAAGCTCAAGTCGTATCGGTCGCCCGCGGGCTGGCGGGCATCGGCGCCCTCGGCGTGGACGCGCAGGCCCACCGACTCCGGGATCCGGTGGTACGACCCCCGGAGCGGGGCACAGCTCACCGTCGAGGTGATCGCGCAGGCGGGCACGGATCCGCTGAAGGAGCTCAGCGACGGCCAGGTGAGCCTGCGCCCGACCATGACGGCGTACCGGAAGATCAGGCTCAAGGAGACTCCCAGCAAGTACGGCACGGCCGCCGACTGGGAGTTCACCTGGACGCAGCGAAGGTCGCAGGCCTATCTCGCCAAGGGCGTGACCTATCACCAGTACCGCAGGATCATCGCCACCGAGTCCACCACGAGCGTGCTGACCTGGACCACGACGGCCGACCAGTGGGACAGGCTCCGGCCCACGCTCGTCAAGTCGCTCTCCCTCTTCACGCCCCCCGCGATCGGCTGACTTCCCTCCTTGCGACTGGCGGCCGCCGTCACTCTGTGTCATCATTGCCAGCGAAAGAACGGTAATGGTTTTCATAGCCAGATTGGTGGGGTCCCGTGCGGGTGGCGTTCGTCGGCAAGGGCGGGAGCGGCAAGACCACGTTGTCGTCGCTGTTCGCCAGATATGCGGCACAACGAGGTCCGGTCGTCGCGGTGGACGCCGACATCAACCAGCATCTCGGCCTGGCTCTGGGCGCGACGGCGACGCCGAGGCCCCTCGGGAGCATGGTCGCCGAGATCAAGGACTATCTCCGCGGCGACAATCCCCTGATCAAGGACGCCGCGTCGATGGTCAAGACGACGCCGCCCGGTCGCGGATCCCGGCTCGTGCGCCTGGACGACCCCTTCTTCCCCTCCACGCAGGCCGGAGGTCTGTCACTCATGGTGACCGGGCCCTTCGCCGAAGACGATCTCGGCGTCGCCTGCTACCACTCCAAGGTCGGAGCGGTCGAGCTCTACCTCAACCATCTGGTCGACGGCCAGGGCGAATACGTCGTGGTGGACATGACCGCCGGCGCCGATTCCTTCGCGTCGGGGCTGTTCACCCGGTTCGACCTCACGTTCCTGGTCGCCGAGCCCACCCGGCAGGGCGTGAGCGTCTACCGGCAGTACCAGGAGTACGCCGCGGACTTCGACGTCCCCGTCGCGGTCGTGGGCAACAAGATCCAGTCTGCGGACGACGTGCGCTTCCTGCGTGACCACGTGGGCGAGGACCTGCTGACGTGGTTCGAGCACTCCCGTGCCGTCCGCGGCATGGAGCAGGGCCGGCCGTTCACCCTCGGGGACCTCGAACCCGCCAACCGCCAGGCCCTCGTCACCCTGGCCGACCGGCTCGACGCGCAGCCCAAGGACTGGGAGAAGTTCGGGAGGCAGGCGGCCGAGTTCCACCTGCGCAACGCCCTTGCGTGGGCCAACCGGGCGACCGGCGAGGACCTCGCCGCCCAGATCGACCACGGCTTCGTGTACGGCCCGGCCGTAGCCGCCCCATGAACTTGTCGCCTTGAGGCCAGATGGACGCGCCCCGCGTCCGATCTAGCGTCTCAGTTTGTCGCGCGGTTTCGCATGATCCGTGCGATCCGTGCGATCGGCGTGGTCGTCCGGGGCCCTGAGCATCGCGGACCCGGACCGGTCGCCGAGACCGTGTTCCTTCCGAGAGGTTCCTTCCGAGAGGAGAAAGTCTCATGTCGCTGACCGTTCCCAACGATCTGCTCGACCAGGCCCGCACGGGGGAGGTCGACGACGCGGCGTTCATCGCGTGCGTCCGTGACTCGCTGCCCTACGCCTGGACGACGATCAGCGGACTGGCCGAGCAGCGTGACCGGTCGGGCGCCGAGTTCGCCGACAACCAGGTTCCCCCGCCCGACGAGGCCGCGCGCGGCCAGCTTCTCCGGTGCCTCGCGAGCGACGCCATGCGCGGCGCCCTCGAACGGCACTTCGGCATCCGGCTCGCGTTCCAGAACTGCCACCGGGTGGCCGTCTTCCATCCGGCGGCGACGGAGGCCTACGAGGACTTCGTGACCCCCCGCGCCCAGATCCTCAACCAGAAGCCCGAACTCGTCGACTGCTGACCCCGAGCGCTCGGAGCGGCCGACCGGTTCCGGCCGCTCCGAGCCCCTCACTCCCCCGGCCTCAGGCCGACGCGTCAGACGGCCGCCAGCGCGGGGAGCACCTCGGAGCCCAGGCGGGCGATGTTCTCCAGTGTCCGGGCATGGTCGCCGCCTCCCTCGACCAGGAGGATGAGATGGCGCAGCCCGGTCCGCTCCACCGTGGCCCGGATCGTCTCCACGCAGTGCTCGGGCGATCCGACCGGATGAATCCGGCATAACTTATCCACATAGTTGTGGATATCTCGGTGCGGGCGTGGCCGGTCGTCCACAGGCCGGTAGCCGGCGAGCCCCGGACCGAGCCACCGGGGCAGCGACTCCTTCATCTCCCGTACGGCCAGGGCCGTCGAGTCCGCCACATGACCGAGGGCCGCCGCGACGTGCCCCTGCACTCCGGAGCCCGACGAGGCCCGGTAGTCGTCGAGCATGGCGGCCTTCTCCTCGTCGTCGATGTGCATGCCGAGAAGCATCGGCAGCCCCCGTTCGGCCGCGAGCCGGACGCCGCCGGCCGACGTGCACGCCACGACGGGCGACATTCGCACGGCGGGGACGAAGGGGACCTCACGGAAGCGGAAGAAGGCCCCGTCCGCCGCGACCGAGTCACCCCCGAGCGCCGCGCACAGCAGGTCGAGCGACTCGCCGAAGCCGGACTCGAACCGGTCCAGGCCCGTGCCGAAGACCTCGAGGTCGACCCAGGGCCCGCCCCGGCCGACGCCGAGGCGGAACCTCCCGCCCGACACGTGGCCGAGGATCGCCGCCTGCTCCGCGAGCGCGACGGGGTGCCAGGTCGACAGGACGCTCACCGCCGTCCCCACGGTGATCCGTGTCGTACGGCCGAGCGCGACGGCCGCCAGCGTGGTGGCCGAGGGGCATACGCCGTACGACATGAAGTGGTGCTCGGCGATCCACGCGTCGGCGAACCCGGCACGCTCGGCGGCCACGACGGCCTCGACCGTGTTCCGGAGGATCTCGCCTGGCGCCATGCCGGGGAAGCCCGCGGCGACGAGGAAGACGCCGACGCGCACCCCGCGCCCCTGCCCGGTCAGCGGCCCCCGCCGTTCACGTAGAGGGTCTGGCCGCTGACGTACGACGCGTCGTCGGAGGCGAAGAAGGCCACGACGGAGGCGATCTCATCCGGTTGGGCCACCCGCCGCAACGGGATGACCGAGGAGGCGGCGGCCTGGTGCTCGTCAGGCGTGGATCCCACGCGGAAGGCGGTGGCCTCGGTCATCGCGGTCGCGACGTAACCGGGCGCCACAGCGTTGACCCGGATGCCGAACGGCCCGAGTTCCAGCGCCAGGGTCGCGGTGAGCCCCTGGATCCCGGCCTTGGCCGCCGCGTAGTTGGCCTGACCGCGGTTGCCCAGGGCCGAGCGGCTGGACAGGTTCACCACGGCACCCGACCTCTGGTCGACCATGTGCTTCTGCACGGCCCGCGTGAGCAGGAAGACGCTCTTGAGGTTGACGTCGAGCACCTGGTCCCAGTCGTCCTCCGACATGCGGAACAACAGGTTGTCCCTGGTCATCCCGGCGTTGTTCACGAGCACGTCGACGCGGCCGAACTCGCCGATCACCTGCGGGATGAGGGCCTCGACCGCCGGGCCGCTCGAAACGTCGCAGCCGAACGCGACGGCCGTGCCGCCCGCGAGGGTGATCTCGTCGACCGTCGAGGCGCAGCGGTCGGCCGTGTAGTCGACACAGGCCACGACCGCGCCCTCCGACGCTAGCCGTCGCGCGACGGCGGCGCCGATGCCCTGGGCGGCGCCCGTCACGATCGCGTACTTACCGATAAATCTCGACATCATCATCCTCTACCTCAGGGATACGTCAGGGATACGTCGGTGCGGGTACTGCCGGATGACCGATTCGGTGGGGACAGGGGGCCGGGGAATCCGTCACAGCAACGTACTCCGCCCGGTGATCCGTCACAGGGGTGCTCCTCCGGCGCCGTCCGGAGGGCTGCGACGCGGAGGGCCGCGGTCGGGGTCGTCGTCGTCCCGGTGTCCGCGCAGGTGCCCGAGGTCGGTCACGAGGAAGCGCGCGGCGACGTGGATCGCCCGGAGCGTCGCGGCGACGGACGGCCGGTGCACGCTCGACTCCCTCGCCACCGCGTAGACGTGCCGCTCGATGGGTTCACCGGGAAGGTCCCTGACGGCGACCCCCCTGACGCCCGCGGCGAGCGCCAGAGCGGGGACAGCGGCGATTCCGATCCCCCTGGCCACGAGGCTCAGGATGGTCCCGAGCCCCTCGAACTCCCACGCGACGGGGGCCGCTCCGCCGGCGGCGGCCAGCAGGCGGTCGACGGCGGTGCGGGACGGCTCGCCCTCCGGCGTGGCCATCCACGGCTCCTCCCTGAGGGCGGCCAGGTCGATGGGCACCTCGGGATCGGCCATCGGGTGCCGCCTGGGCACCACGAGGACCAGGGGGTCCACCAGCAGCGGGAAGGTCCGCACCGAGGTGTCGCGGCGTACCCGCCCCCACCAGTCGTCGATCAGGGCGATGTCGACCTCGCCCGACTCCACTTCGCGCATGCCGCGCCCGGAGCGGCTCTGCCGCAGCCGCAGCGACAACTCCCGGTGGCGCCGCAGCGAGCGCGCGAGCGCGGGCGCGAAGGCCACGGCCGCAGTGGGGAACGCGGTGACCACCACGCGCCCTGACGGCGTGGCCGTGTGGGCCGACAGGTCGGACTCGGCCGACTCCACCATCGCGAGGATCCGCTGGGCGTGGTCGACGAGACGCCATCCTGCGTCGGTGAGTTCCGCGCTTCTGGATGTCCGGTCGAGCAGGGCCGCGCCGGCCTCCCGTTCGAGCGCGGCGAGTTGCTGGGAGACCGCCGAGGCGCTGTATCCGAGCGATGAGGCCGTCGCCGCGATGCTGCCGCGCCGGGCGAATTCGCAGATCAGGATCAGCCGGCGCAGATCGAGCATCGGTCTTCCTTACTCCCGGCACCTGAAAGCCTCGCTTGTGCTGATGCCTATACCCCGAGACCCTGGGAACGTTCCGCCAATATCTGGAGGCATAGTGAATGTCATCCTTTCAGCGACATTGGCGGCGAACGAGGACATCGTCCGAAGGCGCCGCGCTGGGCACCGCGTCCTCAACCTCGCCTTCGGGGAAGCGGGCCTGCCCGTGCACCCGGCACTGCGGAACAGGCTCTCCGAGGCCAGCGGGAACAACGGCTACGGCCAGGTCGCGGGGTCCACCGCGCTGAGGGAGTCGGCCGCCGGCTACTGGGGGCGGCGCGGCCTGCCCACGGACCCCGACCTGGTGGTGTGCGGCCCCGGCAGCAAGGCCCTGCTGTTCGGCCTGCTCCTCGCTCTCGGCGGCGACGTCGTCCTGCCGATGCCGAGTTGGGTGAGCTATGCCGCCCAGGCCGAGATCGTCGGCGTGCGGCCCATCCTGCTGCCCCCGCCTCCCGGCGAGGGAGGCGTTCCGGACCCGGACCTGCTCGGCCCGGCCGTGTCCGAGGCCAGGTCGCGAGGCCGTGCCGTCAGGTCGGTGCTGGTCACCCTGCCCGACAACCCCACAGGCAGGCTCGCGAGACCGGAGACCGTCCGGAGGCTGGCCGTCCTGGCACGGGAGCTGGACCTGATCATCATCTCGGACGAGATCTACCGGGACCTCGTGCACGATCCTGCCGCCGTGTTCGCCAGCCCGGCCGATTTCGCCCCCGAGCGCACGGTCATCACGACCGGGCTCAGCAAGAGCCTCGCGCTCGGCGGCTGGCGGACCGGGACGGCCCGGCTGCCCGGGGCAGGCCTCCGCGACCGGCTGCTCGCGCTGGCCAGCGAGATCTGGTCGACCTCACCCGCCCCCGTGCAGCAAGCCGCCGCGTACGCGTTCGGCGAGCCGGCCGAACTGGTGCGCCGGGTGGCCGACAGCCGGCGGCTGCACGGAATCGTGGTCCGCGCCGTCGCCGACCGCTTCGTCCGATCCGGCGCCCGCGTGGAGCCACCGCAAGGCGGCTTCTACATTTACCCCGAAATATCGTCGTTCGCGTCGTCGACAGAACTCGCCGCCGAACTGATCGAGAAGCACGGCGTCGCCGTCCTGCCCGGGACGGCCTTCGGCGACCGTCCACATACGAACAGGATCAGGGTCGCCACCAGCCTGCTGTACGGCGAGACGGCCGAGCAGCGACTCGCGGCCCTGCACGCGGACGACCCGCTGCGACTGCCCTGGATCGACGCCTCCCTCAGACATCTGGACGAGGCGCTCGAAGGGCTCGGCAGGTGTGGCGGCGAGCGTTCCGGAGGCGGCGCACGCACCGGAACGGCCGCGTGAGACGCCTCCGACAGGGAACACCGGACCCTTCGACGAGGCGCCTCGGGGATGTGTGTGATCTTTGCCCAAATCTTTACCTGGAACCCCTGGCTGAGCGGTCCGAATTCACCCGTCTGACCTGCGGTTTTACCATCCATCCCAGGGCTTAACCTGAGCCACTACAAGATGTCTCGTGTCATTTAGTACCAGGCATCTTTCCGAGCCCCCATCATGTGCTCATGCCCGCTTTTGTCACCCTGTCCGGGCGCTTCGTGCGCCTGGAACCGCTCAGCCTGGCGGTGATCGACGAGCTCGTCGCCGCTGCGAATGAAGACCGCTCCACGTATGCCTTCACTCGCGTTCCCGCAGGCCGGGATGAGATGGTCTCCTACGTGGAGGCCGCTCTGGCTGAGCACGCGGAGGGCCGCACGATGCCCTTCGCCATTCGGTGGCTGCACACCGACCGCATCGTCGGTGCCACCCGTCTGATGAACCTCGAGTACTGGCAGGGCCCCATGCCCTGGCCTCCGGGCGCCAAGGGGAAGATCGGCGAGGTCCCGTCCGTGGCGGACATCGGTTACACCTGGCTCGCGGCCGCGGCCCAGGGGACCGGAGTCAACCGGGAGAGCAAGTTCCTGATGCTCTCGCACGCCTTCGAGACCTGGCAGGTTCACCGGATCACCCTCAAGGCCGACGTACGCAACACCCGATCCCGGGCCGCCATCGAAGCCCTCGGCGCACAACTTGACGGTGTGCGACGGGCGGACAGCCGAGGCGCCGACGACACGGTCCGAGATACGGCGTACTACTCCATCCTCGACCTCGAATGGCCCACCGTTCGAGAACGGCTCCTCGCGAGGCTGGGCCTCGTGGAAGAGGAAGTGGAAGTGGAAGCGGCCTGATCGCCGATCCTGCGAATCGGCGCGGCTCCGTCGGAAAGGGGCGGGCCGCGCCGTACCCGGGCGACCTCCGCCCTCCCTTATCAGCTGCGTGAGGCGGTGGCCGCCCCCGCAGGGGCCACCGCCTCACGGTCACAACATCCCAATCAGGGCTCAACGCCCGATTGACGGCGAATCAACGCTTCGGTTAACGAGAGCCCCCCTCACTATTGGACAAGCGCTCCGGGATCTATCATTTGGTCGGAAAATTGTTATTGGGAGACAAGGGCACATGCCAGGTGACGCCACCGAGAACGGCCTTCGCTTCGCCGTGCTCGGACCCGTCCTCGCCTGGCGCGACGGCGTCGAGCTCGACCTGGGAACGCCCTTGCAACGCTCCATCCTCGCGATGCTGCTCCTCCGGGAGGGCAGGGCGGCCACGCCGGGCGAGCTGATCGACGCGGTCTGGGGAGAGGACGCTCCCCCGCGGGCGCTCGGCGCCCTGCGCACCTACGTCTCGCGCCTTCGCACGGTCCTCGAGCCCGACCGATCCCGCCGCACCCGTCCTGAGCTGCTCACCTCCGTCGGGCGCGGCTACGCCCTGCGCGTCGAGCCCGCGTGGCTCGACCTCGGCGTCTTCCAGCGGGAGACCTCCGCGGCCGAGACCGCCCGCCGCTCGGGGAAGGCCGCTCACGCGGCCGAACTCCTGCGCGGCGCGCTCGGGCTGTGGTCGGGCGAGCCGCTCGCCGGGGCGGTCGGACCGTACGCCGAGCAGCAGCGCGACCGGCTCATCGAGCGCCGCATCGGCACCGTCGAGGCGTTGATGGAGCTCGACCTGGAGCTCGGCAGGCACGCCGACGTGGTGTCGGAACTGATCGCCCTCACCGCGCAACATCCGCTCCGTGAGCGGTTACGGGCCCAGCTCATGCTCGCCTACTACCGGTGCGGGCGGCAGGCGGAGGCGCTGTCCGTCTTCACCGACACCCGGAACGCGCTGATCGACGAGCTCGGCATCGAGCCGGGGACCGAGCTGACGGACCTGCACCGCCGCATCCTGGCGGCCGACCCGTCGCTGGCGCCCGCCAAACCGGCCGAGCCCGTACGGCAGGCCCCGGCCGAGCCGTCGGAAGAGGACCAGGCCGAGGCGGAGCCGGTCGTCGAGATGCCCAAGCCCGCCCAGCTTCCCGCCGCCGTCACGGACTTCACCGGCCGCAAGAGCCTGGTCAACCGGCTGCTCACGCTTCTCGGCGGCGGAGAGGGCGTGCCGGTCGCCGCGGTGTCCGGCATCGGCGGCGTGGGCAAGACCACGCTCGCCGTCCACGTGGCCCACCTGGCCGAGGATCTGTTCCCCGACGGCCAGCTCTACGCCGACCTGCGGGGATACGGCAACGAGCCCACGCCGCCCGAGACCGCACTGGTGGCCTTCCTGCGCGCCCTCGGCATCCCGGTCGACGTCATACCCGACGGTCTGGCGGAGCGGTCGGCGCTGTTCCGCTCGCTGCTGGCCGACCGTCGCATGCTGGTGCTGCTCGACAACGCCCGCGACGCCGAGCAGGTCGAGCATCTGCTGCCCGGCTCGACGGGCTGCGCGGCGATCGTGACAGGCCGCGGCAAGCTGGCCGACCTGCCCGCGGCCCGGCTCATCGACCTCGACGTGATGGAGCCCGACGAGGCGCTCTCGCTGCTGTCGGCGGTCGCGGGGCCCGACCGGGTGGCCGCGGAGCGCGCCCCCGCCATGGACGTGGTCGCCGCCTGCGGCTTCCTGCCGCTGGCGGTGCGCATCGTGGCGTCCCGGCTCGCGGCGCGCCCGTCCTGGACGGTGGCGTCCCTGGTCCCCCGGCTGGCCGACGAGCGCCGCAGGCTCGACGAGATGAAGATCGGCAACCTCGCGGTCTCCGCCACCTTCGCCCTGGGATACGGCCAGCTCGACCACCACCAGGCCCGCGCGTTCCGCCTGCTGTCCCTGCCGAACGGATCGGACATCTCCGCGTTCGCCGCGGCGGCCGTGCTCGATCTCAGCCCGTTCGAGGCCGAGGACCTGCTGGAGTCGCTCGTCGACGCCAGCCTGCTCGAGGCGCCGGCCCCCGGCCGCTATCGCTTCCACGACCTGCTCAAGCTCTTCGCTCGCCGCAAGGCCGAGGAGACCGACACTCCGGCCGAGCGGACACTTGCCCTGCGGCGGCTTCTCGGGTTCTACCTGGCCTCCTCCAGGTCGGCGCACCGCCTGGCCTACGAGGGCAGCGCGATCGCCGACAGCCTGGTCGACGTCGGCGTCCGGGGCCACACGTTCGCGTCCGCGGACGAGGCGGTGGCCTGGTTGTCGGCGGAGGCCGAGGACCTGTTCGCCGCCATCGGCCACGCCGCGGAGTCCGCCGGCTCGGCGGACGACCTGCTGCCCGCCGCCGACCTGCTGCTCGCCATGGAGCCGCTGCTGGAGTCGGGGACCAACCAGCGCGAGTTCGAGCAGCGGGGGGCGCTCATGCTGGCCGCCGCGCAGCGAGTCGGCGACCGCCACAGCGAGATGCGCTGCGCGTACGTGCTCGGCCGCGTGCTCTTCGGGGCGAACCGGCTCGACGACGCCGAGCACCGCTTCCTCGGCGCGCGGGCGATCGGCGAGGAGACCGGGGACCGGATCGTGCTCGGGGAGACCTGCAACGCCCTGGCCGTCGTGGCCGGACGGCAGCGCCGCCACGTCGAGGCCCTCGAATGGTTCGACCGCGCGACCACGGTCTACCGGCAGGTCGGCAACCCGGCGGGTGAGGCCCTCGCCCTGAGCTACTCGGCCCGCGACCACCTCGGCCTGGGACGCCCGGACGACGCCATCGCGGTCTCCGAGCGCGGCCTCGCCATGTTCACCGAGATCGGGAGCGGCGCCGGGATCGCCCGCGCCCGCTACCACCTCGGCATCGTCTTGTCCTACGTCGGCCGGCTCAACGAGGCCGTCGTCCATCACGCCGAGTGCCTGTCCTTCTTCCGCGCCAGCAACCAGCGCGTCTGGGAGCAGCGGGTGTGCTACCGCCTCGCGGCGACCTTCATCTCCGCGGGCCGGTTCGCCGAGGCGGCACGCCACGCGGAGCAGGCGCTGATCGTCAGCCGGGAGATCACTCACCCGTACGGCGAGGCGCAGTCGCTGACCGCGCTGGGGAAGGCCCTGCGCGGCGCGGGCGAGTTGCCGCGCGGCAGGGACGCGTTAACCAAGGCCCTCAACATCTTCAGCAGGCTCGGATCCCCGGAGGCCGAGGACATCCGGATCCTCCTGCGGGAGTTCGACCAGGTCGAGACGTAGGTCGTCGTCCAAGCGCGTCATCCGGGTGTGGTTGATCACCGTGGTCTCCGCTTCCGGCGTCCGCGCGGGCCGGTTCCGGAGCCCGCGCTGGGGGGTGGGGGGATCGCCCGGCCGGTCGTCAGACCGTCACCGGACGACAGGGGCCCGGTTGTGTCCGGAGCGCCCGGTGACGGCCAGCCGCCTCGCATGACGACCAGCCGGACTTGGTCCGGATCTCGTTGCCCCCCAGACCCGTGCCCACCACCAGAGTGGGCCGCGGTGGTCAACGTCCGATCAACGCGTGTTTGCAACCCTGAGGAAGCCCTCGGCGACGAGCGTGCGCAGTGCGCCGGGCGCACGTTCCAGCAGTTCGGCGGGGTCGGCGTCGATGATCTCCGCGATGGCGGCCAGCAGCGGCCGTACGGGCAGGTCGCCGTCGCACGCTCCGGCGAGGGCGGCCTCCACCGTTCCGACCGTCGCCGTACGGCACAGCCCCCGGGTCTGCCGCAGGACGATCCGTGACGGGTCCTCGGCCCCCGGCACCCCGGTGCGCTCCTCGACGATCTCCCCGGCCAGCGTGAGGTAGGCGTCGAGCAGGTCCTCATCCGAGATCCGATGGCCTGTCCCGATCGCGCCGAGCACGTCGCCCACGTACTGCCCGACGGGAAGCTCGACTCGATGGGTCAGCTCCTCCACCCGCACCACGGGGTCCATCGAGCCCGAGTTGTGCAGGGCGATCCAGCCGAAGCCGATGCCGGTGACGTCCAGCGACTCGAACCACGACAGCCACTCGTCGTAGCGCTCCCGATAGGCCGCCGTGCCCTGCTCGGCCGAGTCGCGCAGCCACAGCTCCACGTATTCGGCCGGATCCTGCACGTCACGCTGTACGGCCCAGCCGTCGCAGCCGGTCTCGGTCAGCCAGCCGCCCACCCTGTCGCGCCAGTCCTCCCCCTTGACGTGCAGCCAGTTGGCCAGGAACCGGCCATGGCCGTCCTGGTCGAGATGGCGGGGCGTGCGCCGGACGAGATCACGGCAGAAGTCGTCGCCCTGGAAACCCGACTCGCGATAGGAGAACCGGCCCGCCGGCGAGATCACGAAGGGCGGGTTCGAGACGACGAGGTCGAACGACTCCCCGTCGACGGGGTCGTACATCGAGCCCTCCCGGGCGTCGACCCCGGAGACGCCGGAAACGCCGGAGACGCCGGACAGCAGCCAGCTCAGCCGGGCCAGCTCGAGGGCCCTGCCGTTCACATCGGTCGCGACGATCTCGTCGGCGCGGCCGGCGAGGTGCAGCACCTGGACGCCGCATCCCGTGCCCAGATCGAGCGCCCTGCCGACCGGCCCGCCGGCCGCGAACTGGGCGAGGTTGGCCGAAGCGCCGCCTGCCCCGACGACGTGGTCGGGCCGCAGCGCCGGATCCCCCGGCCTGACCTTCCGGTCGGAGACGACCCAGGCGGGGCCGCCGGTGCCCGTGTCCCACGGCTGCAGGTGGACCGCGGCGCGCACGGTGTCGCCCAGCCGTACGATCAGGCCCGCCTCGGCCAGGCCGTCCAGCGGCAGGCCCGCCGCCGCGGACGCCTCGACGGGCGCGCCGAGCCACCACAGCCGGATGAGCGTGGCGAGCGGATCGCCGTCCCTCGTGGCCCGCAGGGCGGGGACGGTCTCCTCACGTGCCAGCGCGGCAGCGGCCACGTCGCCCAGCCGCTCGCGCACACCGTCGATCGTGTAACCGGCCTCGGCGAACCCGTCGCGGAGCCGCAGGACCAGGTCAGATGGGGGAAGCACGGAAGGAAATCTATCGCGGTCGCATCAGTCCATCGCCGGCCAGCAGGCGTGCAGCGGCGCCTCCCCGCGGAGCAGCCTGGCGATGTCGTCGACCAGCAACTCGGCCTGACTGAGCTCGGTCTCGTCGGTGGCCTCGCCGAGGTGCGGCGTCAGCACGACGTTCCGCAGGCGCATGATCGGGTGCCCCGGCTCCAGCCATTCCCGCTCGAAGTGGTCGAGGCCCGCACCGCCCAGATGACCCCAGTGGACCGCGTCGACCAGCGCGGCCAGGTCGTTGACGGCCGCCGTCGAGGTGTTCAGATAGATGGCGCCCTTCTTCATCAGGTTGAACTCGCTGGGGCCGATGAAGGTCCGCGTCTCCCCCG
>Ga0310811_10003858_pt1 | contig 18900 bp, 13 predicted proteins | sample YCmetagenome_FD_207642 | JGI IMG/M metagenome (GOLD analysis project Ga0310811, IMG submission 207642) | Soil microbial communities from experimental microcosm in Duke University, North Carolina, United States - YC | ecosystem: Engineered > Artificial ecosystem > Soil microcosm > Unclassified ...
TCAGGCAAACCTATACTGGCTACTGCGATCCATTCTCAAACGCAAGTTCTTTCGCCTGCTATTGCCATGCTGGTGCCTCCTACTCCTGAGGGACTGGCACAGGGCGCATTCCAATTATTGCACCATCCGGAGAGTGCGAGCTTGATGGGTCTGCGCGGTCAACAGTTTGCGGATGAGCACTATAGCTGGCCTGTTTTCCTGGAAAGGGCGACACAGGTCCAACGCGAATTTGCCTCCGAGAGCATTGTCCCTCTATCCGATGAGTCAGAACAAGAAATGGCACAAGTGTAAGAGAGAGGAAAAAAGATGCGCTGTCTGGTTACTGGTGCTGCGGGCTTTGTTGGCTCGCACCTCGCTGAACGTTTGCTTATGGATGGGCATGAAGTGATTGGGATAGATGCCTTTATTGACTACTATCCGCGCGAAATGAAAGAATATAATCTGGATGGGCCGCGAGCCTGGAAGTCCTTCATCTTTATCGAAGGCAATTTGCTCGATCTGAGGCTGTTACCTCTGCTAGATGGCGTCGATTGGGTGTTTCATCAGGCGGCCCAGGCGGGCGTACGCGCCAGCTGGGGCGCTGAGTTCCTGCGCTATACCGATTGTAATGTGCTTGCCACGCAAAGATTGCTGGAGACGATCAGATATACGGGTGGCGTGAAGAAGTTCGTGTATGCCTCAACTTCGTCGGTCTATGGCGATACGCAGATTTTGCCGATTGAAGAAGATGCGCCGCTACGCCCTTTCTCGCCTTATGGCGTAACGAAACTTGCTGGCGAAAATCTCTGCCTGCTCTATCATCACAATTTTGGCATTCCGACCGTCTCGTTGCGCTACTTCACGGTCTACGGACCGCGGCAGCGACCCGATATGGCCTTTCATCGCTTTTGTAAATCTATCCTCGCTCATAAACCTGTTCAGATCTTTGACGATGGGTATCAGACGCGTGATTTTACCTATGTCTCTGATATCGTCGAGGCCAATGTGCGTGCGGCAGAGTCGGAGAAGGCGGTCGGCCAGGTGCTCAATGTTGCCGGTGGTTCGCGTGTTACTGTGCGTCGTGTGCTCGATCTGCTGGAAGAGATCACCGATACACGCTTTGAGGTTGCCTTTGAAGCGCGGCAGCATGGCGATGTGCGTGATACCTTCGCCAGTACGCAGAAAGCTCGTAGCCTGTTAGGATACGTTCCCCGCATTCCGCTGGAAGAGGGGCTCCTCAATGAATTTGAGTATGCGCGCGCGTTGTATCCGCAGGTACGGACCAGTGCGCCCATCTGTTAATCATCCTTGTGCAATGTTATACGTCGTGCGCCTGCCTCTCCTCTGAGCGAGGGCGCACGACATAGCCAGGAAATGCGGTGGTAGTTCATTATGAGCGCTCCTTACTCTCTACAAGAAGTTTCTCCTGACGAATCTGCATCAGACGAACAGGATGAGCACAACGAACCTGTCGCGCGCAAGCGGAGCAAGCGGAAGTGGCCTGGTCTGGTTCTCAGAGCAGGCGGCACTATTCTCTTGTTTACTCTTCTCTTGAAATCAATTTCATGGTCCGATCTTCTTCAGAATATATATCACCTTGACGATAGTGTTTTATTGATAGCTGTAATGCTTGGCGTTCTTGGGGTCGTCATTAGTGCCTATCAATGGCAGGTTCTGTTAGATGGTGAGGGCATTCGTGTCGATCTCAGGAAGTTAGTCAATCTCTACATAATAGGTATTGCCTTCAGCCATTTCTTTCCGACTGGTATGGGTGGCGATATCGTGAAAATCTATCATGTAGGGCGGGAAGGGAAAAATTTTGCTGGTTCGGCCTGTGCGGCATTGATGAGCCGTGTGACTGGCTATATCGGGATGCTGTTGCTTTCGCTTCCTGTATTGTTCATCTGGCAGGAGAATTTTAGCCGCCCATTGACAGTTACTTACGTTCTGTCAAGCATACTGATGTGTGCAGGTCTGGTCGTCTCGGCAGGAGTTGTTATGGCATTGCCGCACATACTCCAGGGAAAGTGGGCAACGTGGCGCATTTTTTCTACGCTAGGCAATGTTGGGAGCGCGATACTCGCCAGTATACGCCGCCCATCTTTTATGACTGGCTCAGTCCTGTTTGGAGTGCTGTTTCATCTCAGTGCAGCTCTCAACTACTATGCCTATGGTATGGCTTTGCATTTGCAGGTACCTGTTACCTTTTACCTGGTCGCAATACCGCTTGTCTCGCTGGTCGCATTTCTGCCGTTCTCGATTAATGGCTTCGGATTGCGTGAAAGTGCGCTCGTGTACGTTTTCTCGACGATGCATGTGCCTGGTACCACATCGATGTTACTGGGGTTGCTGGTAGATGCACAGTCTCTTTTCTTTGGCCTCGTGGGGGGGGCGCTCTACCTGGCTATGGGGCGCGCAAAGGCAAGGCTGGAGACAAGAGATGCGCTCGCGGTCGTCCAGGAGGCATCAGCATAGTCAGGGTATGGGCGTTTGTGGGCTGCAATTTTTTCTTCTCAATGAAACAAGAAAAAAAGTAAGTCTGTCATCGAAAGTGACATTGAGGATATGCATATATCATGATGGAGAAATTCATAATGGAAGAACAAACGCGATCAAATGTGCTGGATGCGCCTGAGTCGGGGGGCCATCAGGGGCAGGAGATGAAGGGGTATAGTCGAAGAATTACGCAGAAGACTCCTGCTCTCTTGAGGGAAGGATCGGCTGTGGAGAAGAAGAAGTTGCAGCCAGAGGAGAAGTTTCAGGAACAGGGCGCGAATGCGCAGAAACCACCAGAGACGATTCCAAAGAAGCGAGCAGAGAGTTCCCGTAGCCTTTGGGCGGTGATATGCAGCTTTGCTGCCGTGATTATTGCCATCAGTAGCGTCGTCTTCTATATCATCGGCAATGCGCGCAATGTTACGCTCTATCAGGTCGGCGCACGGCAGAATATCCAGCAGTTTGTCGGAGGGGGCGGTATTGCCTATCCTCGCCAGCAATTTGATCTCTCATACGCCTATGCTGAGCGTGTTGTTTCGGTGATGGTCAAAGCGGGCGACCATGTCACTGTGAATCAGCCATTGGTTAAACTTGATCCATCACAGTTGAATGCACAGATCAACCAGGCCGCAAATGATGTGGCGGCGGCACGGGCCTACCTGATCTCCATTTCCGGTACGCTCAATCAGGTGACGGTCGCCGCCGCACAGCAGCAATTACAGGTCGCGGAGAACCACTACAATTCGTTAGTGGCGCAAACCTCTTCGGATACCTTGAAAAATGGCAATCTGGTCTCGCCGCTGACTGGTACTGTAACGGCTGTCAATATCAATCCGGGTGAAGTGTTTGCTGCTAACGCTGTCCTTATGACCATCATGGATCAGTCAACCATCACTATCCGCGCGAAAATCCCTTTGTCAAATCTGCGTCAGGTCAAGATCGGTATGCCTGCGCTGGTGACACCTTCGGCATTGCCTGATGTGAGTATGCCGGGAAAGGTTTCGTCGATTATCCAGCAAGCAGATCCGCAGACGGACACGGTGGAGACCTGGGTCGATGTACAGAATGTGCAGCAGAACTTATTGCCAGGGATGAGCGCCTTTGTGCGTATCCAGGGTCAGGTGAGCGCTTTTTCTATCCCACGTCTGGGGGTGCTGAATCCAGATCATAACTCGATGGTTTTTATCAATCGCGGCAATAAGGTTTTCCAGCAAACGGTACATGTGGTCAGCCGCTCAGCAAATTTTGTCTACATTGACCAGGGGCTGGTCGCTGGCGACAAAATTGTCTTGATCCCATTAGATAAGATGCACGATGGTCAGCAGATCACTGTATCGCGCATTGAACAATAGAGGCGCTGCTTGTCTGCGCCATGATGCGAAAGGGAACATTGGGATGGAATATCGCACGTGGTCTGTGCAGCGGAGTTGGGTACTGTATCGGGTCATCTTTCCGGTTGCGGCAGGCATGATCATGCTGCTTGCCAGCCTGTTGCCCTGGCTTGTTGATCCGCTGGGCGCGCGCTTTTCAGCGTGGAATCTTGCGCTCGATCTCGGCTGGCAGTTTCGTCTCGGGATATTCAATTACGGCATACTCTGTGTTGCCTGTGCTCTCTCTATATTCCTGGTCGCTTTTCGCGCCTGGAAGACTATACAGGTAGGCGAGCATGATCATCCTGAAGCCTCTCGTTCTTCGAGCGGGTTTGTCGCACGTGCAGAGCTTACGCGTACTGGACTTCTCTGTCTCGTGCCTTTAGGACTGTTTTTCTTGCAGTTTCTGTTTATTGATCTGACCACCATTACGGAACTGGCACGCCATCAATTGCAGGCAATGCTGATCAAGTTGCACCTGGGCTATGGAAGCGCGGCAACGCTTATCGTGATCGACCCTGTAACGTTTGATCCATTGGATCTGCATAGTCGCCTGGCTGTGATTGTAAATAATCTGGCTCCTGGCATTTTTCTGCCTGTGCTCAGCGCCTCGTTGCTTCTTGTGAGCAGGGTTTTCTGGCCGAAACCGGTGTACAACAGCGTCGTTGTACAGCGTGGTCGGCGGCTGGCGTGGCTGCTGGGAGGTGCGCTTTTACTGGGCGTGTTGCTCGGTCGGGGACCAGTCGCGCTGATGAGTAACTTCCAGGCTCAGCATGCACTCTCGATTGGGGATTACAATGGCGCATTAGGATGGTTAGACACAGCTCGCTTGCTAAACCCTGAACTGGATCAAATGTCGTCCTATCATATCGAACGTGGACAGGCGTGGTACTACCTGCGGCCAGGAGAAGAGAATGAAGAGGCTATGTTGTATCTCTCCGCCACGTATCGCCAGCAGAAAGATTACTTGTCCTCTTATGAAGAATTGCTGGTTGCCTGGCATAGGTATAGCCAGCAAAGCTGGGTGCAGGATGAATTGAGTACGACGCTTGCGGCTCTGGCAGAGCAGCGCAGGCCAGTGGCGGGTGCGCCAAACTCCCGCCTGAATAAAGATAATTCTGCTTTACCCTGGTTGCAACAATTGGTGCAGATCGATCCCATGAATGCCTATGGGCATTACTTGCTTGGACGCATTTTCTATGAAGGCGCTAACTATATTAGTTCGTTTTCTCAGATGCAATCAATGCTGGATCTGGTACAGGATACTAACTTTAAATCAGCCGCTTATACCTATATGGGGCTTAATAGTGAAATGTCAGGGCAGCCAGTCCAGGCCCGCAACTTCTTTTTCCAGGCGGTGGACCTGGATACGGGCTATCACAATAATACGGCCCGGCAGGAATTGTCCGGTATACGCTAGATGCATTTTTCTCTACGATCCTGAAATACTATAGAAAGACGACGAATGTGATTGCTCCAGATATACAACCACGAGAGATACCATCGAGAAGCTCGCCCGGCTCTCCATTGCGCAGGCGCTTGCGCTCTTCTGTTGCACGTATGGTGATGGGCGTCACGCTTTTGCTCGCTTTTATCGGCATGAGCTGGTTTGCTTACCAGGTATCGCTGGTCCCTCAGCCACAATCCTTTAAGCCGAATTGGCAAGGTGCACAATGGGTACAGGCTGTAGATTCAAATCAGCCAGTATCCTACTTTCGCTATGCCTCGTCGTTTAATGTGCAGCCTGATGGGGCGTTTGTGACGGTGATGGCGAATCAGGTGTTTCGTTTGTATGTGAATGGCTATTATATTGGTTCAAATGCCAGTGACTTTGTGCGCGGTAAGAATATCAGGGCGCGTATGTTTGATGTCAATACCGCTATCCAGCCTGGACCCAATGTTATTGGCATACGTGTGGCGAATATCGATGGGAAGACGCCGCAGGTACGTGCCACGTTTGGAGCTAGATGGGGCGATACCGTACGCTATTATGGCAGCGGTAGCGGCTGGCTGGCAACAGGAAACTCGGCCCTCGTCTATCCACGGTTGAATAAGTTCAACATCTGGACCTCGCCTTTGTTCCAGGCTACTGGCTGGCAGCCCGCTCAAACGGTCGTGCGTGCAACCGCTGATCCCGATCTCGCGGTCAGTCCTGCTGTCTATGAGCAGGGCTTGCCTCAACACTGGCTCAGTTCAGGGGGGAGCATCGAAAGCTACTTTGTGCGTCAGGTGGTGATCCCTTCTGATTCGACGCAGACCCTTTTACGCGTGATCGCTACAGGCGAGACCGACATTTTTATTAATGATCATCTGTATATGATCTGGAATGATCAGGTTGCTGTTCCTCAGATCAATGTGATCAATTACCTGGACTCTGAAGAGACGGTGGTGAATTATCGTAAAGGTCTGGTGATGGGCGTCTATGATATCACTCCCTACTTGCATTCAGGGGCAAATACTATTGCTTTACATGTGCTCTCTCCTGGTACCAGCACGGCGAAGGTGGGTCTGGATACCTATAAAAGCGCGGTCTCTCTTGATATGCTCTCTGGTCATGGAGACACTTATACCAATCTTCTGGCATCCGATGATGGCTGGCATGCCTCTCCCACGCCGGTAGCAAACTGGACGAGCGCAAATAGTGCCGCTTTTGCCTGGGGCCCTCCTACGCCGGTCGGTCGTCCAGGCGAGAATAGTACCTCATACCTGCCCGATAGCACTACGCCACTGAATGAGCAGGTTGTGCCTCCTGCGGTCATTGGCGAGATGCTGGGGGAATGTCTGTTCGTTCTGCTGGGCTTCTGGCTGGCGTTTGGCTTGCTCGCGCTCAGGCGTTTCTACGATACGAGACAGCGTGCGCTGGAAGCGGCCTGTCTGGTGTTTCTTCCTGCTCTGGCTGTAGAATGCTTGCTGCTTATTCTTTCCCGTGAAACGTTGATGCCTGATCCTTTCCCGTATACCAGGATGTGGGAACTTGCGCTGGTTGCGATAACGCTTCTCTCGGCGTTGGGACTCTGGTTCCATGCACGACGCGCCAACTCTATGCGCAGTGCTCTGGCACGGCATGAGATGGCATCGCTAGTGGAGATGCACGATGAACTCCTGGTGCCGGAGTCTCGCGAGATGCGTCGGGCATCGTGTGTCGTTGCGCCTACTTTCTGGGGCCGCCTGCGTGACCTGTTGTTGGCGCACTGGGCGATCCTTCCTGTCATCTTGCTCTCGATCCCGATGATTGCCTATGGGTTGGGGTATGAGCCTTACTGGCAGGATGAGATTTCCAGCTATAATGCTGCCCATGGTATTCTGTTGCATGGCTATCCGATCTTCACATCCGGCTTTGTCTATCCCAAGGCTGAACTGTTCTCGTATGCGATGGCCGCCTGGATGTTCCTCTTTGGCACCGCCAATCCGATGCCGCGCGTGATAAGCATGTTTGAATATATCCTGGGCGTTCCGATACTCTATGCGATCGGTTGTGCGATGTTCAATCGCCGCGTTGGCTGGTTGGCTGCTGCAATGCTTGCTTTCTCCCCCTATGCTCTCGAATGGGGACGACAGGCACGCATGTATGAGCAGGCCGAATTTATGACTGCCATTCTGTTGTTTGTCTTCTATTGGGCTTTGTGCAATCGCCATCTCGCTCGCGCACCCTACCTGGCTGTGCTGGTATTGCTGCTTGCCTACTTCAGCCACGAAGAGACGTTTGTGATTATGCCGGGCCTGCTTCTCTGTGTCTTCTGGATCAGTCGCGCAGGACCATCTGGCATGCCCGATGTGCTTCGCCGTAAGCACTGGTGGTATGCGGCTCTCATTGCGATTGTGGTCATTAGTACACAATTGTCTATTGTTTTCATCACGCACCCACCTCATCTGGGCGGCGATCAGAGCCAGCGACCGCAGATTCAGATTACGACGGATAATATTCCATACTACTTCAATCTGCTCTTTGGCAGTAAAGAAGTGAAAGATGGCACCTCCCCCGGTATTCTGATGCAGGCCTGGATTATGGTGAACTCAGTGCTGGCTGTGATTGGTTGTGCCTGGGCGTTTCTACGCAAAGAGAGAAGCGCGATATACGTCGCTCTCTTCCAGATTGTTGCGATCTTCACTCTGGTGATTGTTTTTACGATGGAAGCTGATCGCTACTTCTATCCCCAGATGTCGGCCTTTTACCTGATGAGCGCCTATGGCTTCTATAAGCTACTTCTGCTCTTCTGGACGTTTGCACGACCGCATCTGATTCTCCCATCTATGGTCGCTCACGGGCGGAGACTGTTGCCAGGACGTCTCAGCCTCCCCCTGCGTGGCGTGGCGATGTGTGTCGGCGCACTTCTAACGCTCACTGTATTGCTCGCACCTGCAATACCCTTGAGTAACTATAATCTGTTCATCAGTCGTGTCACCGGACTCTCCTATCACCGGCATTTTGCCGATTATGACGATGTCGGAAATTATATGCGCAACCGCTTACGACCGGGGGATGTTGTTGTCTCGCTTGCTCCGTCCATCTCAGTACAGTACTACGTTGGCCGGGTGGATGACTACTTCTCTATTGACCGGGCTTTGTTTTTGATTGAAAAAGATGGTGCTCTGTTAGAAACCTCGTCAGGAGCACATCCTTTCCTGAATCAGGCCGATTTCCAGGCGGTTCTCTCTCAGTATACACGCGTCTGGTTCATTTCTGATAACGGTGGCTATCAGGCAGGAGTGACGAAGAATGGACGTTTCAATTTCCCTCCGCCTGATTTCCGTCTGGTCTTTGAGGGCTATCAGGCAAGTGTCTACTTTCGTAGCGCTGATGGGGGCTAAAGAGAAACAGGAATGTCTCTACGATTTTGTCTGGAAAAGAGGAGAAAAAATAGATGCGCCAATCTTCTTTATTAGAGCACTCATCAGCACCAGGAGCGGCTCCGTCTCCTGCCAGCCCACGGAGCCAGGTCTGGGCTTATCGCTTACTCTGGGTCACGTTTATCATCTTTTTCGCTTCAACTGGAGCGGGAAAGCTGTGGGATCGGGTCTGGCATGCCACGCAGCGCTTTGACACGTTCTGGTCGCCGCCGCATTTTTTCGTCTTTCTTATGACGACGGCGACCGGATTGCTGGTGGCAGGTATTGCCTTTACGCCTGCTTTACGCGTCTGGTTTGGCCCTTCCGTTCGTGTACCTATTATCCGCTGGGATGTTGCAGGGACGCTGGTCATCCTTGGGGGCGGCCTGGTCGCGCTCTCTGTGACGATTATGCTGGATAATGCCTGGCATACTGCCTTTGGCCTGGATGAGACTCAGTGGTCGGTGCCGCATAGTATGCTGGGATGGTGCTGGCTGACGATTATTCTCGGTTTCATCTCTGCACGCCTGGCGTTTCGGAACTATCGTCCGATTAACTGGATAACGATGGTGATTATGGCGCTGCTGATCCTGGAATTTCTCTGTCCTGCTGTGACTGGCCCGTTCTACCTGATGTACTCACCTCATCTGGTGCATGCCCTGGCAAGCATCCCTGTGGTGCTGACGGAGCCATCTGCGCAGCATATGTATCGCATCTACCTGCACTATGGCCTGACCCGTCAGACAAATCCTCTGTTTATTCCGATCGTCTCGCTGTTTGCGGGCGCGGCTCTGGCGATGCTGCGGGGATTGGACAGGCGGGCGTGCATCTTTCTGGTGGCACCTTTCTTATGGTCTTTTATTCTCATGTCGCGCGACTGGTATACGATCCTCTTTTTACATTATGGGGGCACAAGACATGTGCTGGATATCATCCCGATTGCTCTGAGGGAGCCATCACTCTGGGTGCCGATCCCGCTGTTTATTGCCGCTCTGGTTTTTGCCGGATTGGAGTATACCAGCTTCAGCCTTCGCCGGAGATATGCCATCGCAGGTGTGATCTTTGCCATCTTCACCTTTTTCATCTGGCACAATGCCACCTGGATGATCCTGCTGGCTCTGCCTGCTGGCTTTACGGCGGCCCTGGGAAGCTGGATCGGTTCCTGGCTCTATGGCATGCTCGAAAAGCCGTCTTTTGTGGGCCTGATGAAGTTCTTGCTCATCTGTTGCGCGCAAATTCCCGCCGTCTCCGGCGTCGTAGATCTGTTTATGCGCAGAACCACTATGTAGGGGATGGAGTCAATATCCATTGGCTCCAACTACCTGCAACATTTCGATGAAAAGTAGGGACGCAATGGAGAGCAACGGAATTGCGTTCGGGCAGCCAACGACAGATCAGGCTCCGGAGGGGGGACCGGGCGCGCAAGGATGGACGCCCTTCATCCCAATATTCGCTGAAAAAAACGGAAAATACTGAATAGAAAACATAAGGAGCAATTATGGCGACAATTACCGTTATTGGTACTGGCTATGTAGGTCTGGTTACTGGCACGTGCCTTGCCGATATGGGCAACACGGTCACCTGCGTCGATATCATCGAGGAGAAGATACAACTGTTGCGCAAAGGCCACTTGCCGCTCTATGAGCCAGGCTTGAAGGAGATGGTCGAGCGGAACTTGCGCGCTTCCCGTCTGCACTTTACCACCAACTACGCAGAAGCATTGGCGCAGACCGACTTCGTCTTTATCGCCGTCAATACTCCCACCGGCAATGGTCAGGGTGGGGCGGATATGCGTTATGTCGAGAGCGCGGCGCAGAGCATTGCGCAGGCGCTCGATCACGATGTGATTATCATCAATAAGAGCACTGTGCCGGTTGGCAGCGGCGATCTCGTTTCGCGCATCGTTCGTGAGAATCTGGTGCGGGAGGATGTCTCTTTCTCAGTCGTGTCCAATCCTGAGTTTCTCCGCGAAGGCTCTGCTATTCTGGACTTTCAGCAGCCGGACCGTGTGGTGCTTGGTTCTGCGGATCAGCAGGCGTCGCGCATGGTGGCGACACTGTATCTGCCCTTGCATGCTCCTATCGTAATAACTGATCTGTATACTGCGGAGATGATTAAATACGCCTCCAATGCGTTTCTGGCGACCAAAATCTCTTTCATCAATGAGATCGCGCAGATTTGTGAACGCCTGGGCGCGGATGTCAAAGAGGTGGCGGTCGGTATGGGCTATGATCGGCGTATCGGGCGAGCGTTTCTGGATGCCGGACTGGGCTACGGCGGCAGTTGTTTCCCCAAAGATGTGCGGGCGCTCACGCATATGGCCGACGAGGCCGGTCTCCATCCGCAACTGCTGCATGCCGTTTCCGAGATCAATTATGATCAGCGCCGTCTCGTGGTTTCTAAACTGGTCTCGTTGCTGGGCACCTTGCGTGGAGGCTCGATCGGCATCCTGGGCCTGGCGTTTAAGCCCAATACCGACGATATGCGCGAAGCTCCAGCCATCGATATTATTCGCTGGATCATCAATCAGGGGGCGCGGGTCAAGGTCTATGATCCGGTGGCTGCGAAAACCGGGCGCGCCGCACTTGAGCGTGACGGGATCGCCCTGGAAATGGTGACGTTCTGCGAGCACGCCTATGCCGCCGCAGAAGAAGCCGACGGACTGGTCGTGGTCACTGAATGGAATGAGTTTCTCTCATTGGATATGCCCAGAATTCGTCAGGCGATGCGGCACCCGATTATCATCGATGGCCGTAACATCTACGATCCTGCGGACATGGAACGTCACGGTTTCATCTATCGTGGCATCGGTCGTACTTCTACGCCACATGTCGTCACGCTCTCGCCCGATGCGAGCAACAATACCATTCCGCTTGTCGAACCATCCTGTGAGAGCGCAAACAGCGCGCTGTAACGATCCATCAAGCGCGTTCCGGAAAAATTACATACGACAAAACGGGCACGGCCCCTGAACCGTTCCCGTTTTGCCATCAACCCGTGAAGATAAAGCTGCTTCGTCATTGAAGCGGCCTGAGGGAGAGTTACCAGAAGGTTACCTCATACATTTGCCTTGCAATAACCTTACCATACTTCCATCATTCTTTCAAGTTATTTATATCATTCTTTCAAGTTATTGATAAGAAAGCTTGACAAGAGAAAAGGGAATATTTTATCCTTAAAGTGGAGAGAAGAATTGCTCTCGTACATTTTGCCTCGGCCTTTATCTCGTTTTACCGCGAGCAAAGAAGCTCGTAGGATAGCTGCATGTCGTGCAATTTTAAGTGCGAAGTTTCTGCAAACTTTCCCCCCGAAGCTTCTGTGATATACTGCCAATGGAGTATACCGCCAGCGAGCTCGTGTCTGATCCGCAGCGAAAGAGGTCGTAGAGCGCGAAGCGCTCTGTATTGACCCATTCCTACGTATGCCTTGTAGCTCCTGGTATTCCAGACAAAAAGTGATTATTTTTACCCTACTCGAGAAAAATTTTAGGAGCCTGTATTATGACCTTTCTCGCATATCCAGAGACCGAGCAGCAGAAAAAGATTCTTGCGTTAACTGGCGAACTGGCCGATACCTTCGCCGAGCGAGCGGCAAAGCACGATTGGGAAGGGAGCTTCCCTTATGAAAATTTTGTCGATCTCCATCGTGCCGGGTATCTGACGCTCACAGTGCCGCGTGAATTGGGCGGCTGGGGCGCGCCACTGGTCGATGTCGTCATGGCGCAGATGCGTCTGGCGCAGGGGGATGCCGCGACTGCTCTGGTGATGAGTATGCATCATGCGCATATTGCACGTTTCGCACAAGCAACGCAGGGCAAGTACAGCGATTTTTTTACCCGTATCTGTCAGGCGGTTGTACAGGATGGAGCAATCATCAATACCGCAGCAACCGAGCCCGCGACCGGTAGCCCAAGCCGTGGCGGACTCCCCCAGACGACTGCGACCCGTCAGCCTGATGGGTCCTGGCGTATTACAGGCCGCAAGACGTTTACGACGGGAAGTCCCGTCTTGCACTTTTTTGTCGTCAGCTGCGCGATAGAAGATGAAAGTGGCCTGGAACCTCTGGAGGCGAAGAAAGGGTCGTTTCTTGTCCTGCGCGATACGCCGGGCCTGCGCGTACAAGAAACCTGGAATTCGCTGGCGATGCGCCAGTCTGGCAGCCATGATCTGATTCTGGAAGATGTACAGGTGGGTCCGGAGGCGTATGTAGAAGCGCAGATCGCGTTCGATGCCTCTATGCAGATGCGGCAGACGGCCTGGTCGTTTGTGACCGTTGCGGTCTACATGGGGATTGCTCAGGCCGCGCGCGACTTCGCCGTGAAGTTCGCCAGAAATCGCCGCCCCAACTCGATCAACCAATCCATTGCGACCATTCCGCATATCCAGGAGAAAGTTGCGAAGATGGATCTGGCATTATTGCAGAGTAAGGCCGTTCTGTATAGCGTGGTCGAACAATATATGGCTGATCCGACAAGCGTGCCAGCCGCGCAATTCGGCGCGGCCAAGTATCTGGCGACGAACCATGCTCTCGAGATCACAGAACTGGCAATGCGTCTGGTTGGAGGAGCCAGTCTTTCCCTGAACCTTCCCTTGCAGCGCTACTATCGCGATGTCCGGGCGGGCTTTAATCATCCCCCTCAGGATGATGTCACGATCAGTATGCTCGCAAAACTGGCGCTGGAGTCGTAGCCGGGAACGTATATCCCATCGCGCGGAGGGGCGGGCGATCTCGTGGCACAAAATCGCCCACCGCCTCTCTCAGTGAGAGCAAACATCCACGAATCTTAGAGTATAGGAGTATGGAAGATTAGAATCGTGGTAGTGTCGTATTGGGCTGAGTTGGAAACTGCCAGGGCAGAATCTGTATTACTTCTTCCTGGCTGATCTCTTCGCCGAGGCTATTGAGCACGTCGAGGTAAACATGCTCGATGTCTTGCTTGCCATTGATCGTAATGAGCTTCTGCTGCTTATCATAATAATCCAGAAGCTGAACCGTCTCGCTAAAAAACGTATTCAGGCGTTTTTGGATTGCCTCACCGCGATCGTCGGAACGTTGATAGAGTTCGCTGCCATCGAGGTCACAGATGCCAGCGACCTTTGGCGGATGGGTAGAGGCATTATATATATGCTGACTGGCACGACAAATATATCGGCCTGAGAGACGGACTTGCAGTTCGTCGCGTGGTACCTCGAGATAGATGGCCATATCGATGCCACGTCGGCTACGCAATAATCCTTGATCCAGTGCTTCAGCCTGGGCAATCGTACGCGGAAAGCCGTCCAGTAAAATCCCCTGAGCGCGTCCCAGTTGCTCGATCTGTTCTAAAACCATCGCAACGGTAATGGCATCAGGGACTAACTCCCCACGATCAGTATATGCCTTGGCCTTGAGTCCTAATACAGTCTTTTCTTCAAACGCTTTACGAAACAGGTCTCCACTGGAGATATGGCGCAACCCGAGCGCGCATTTCAGTTTTTCGGCCTGCGTTCCTTTACCAGACCCTTGTGCACCGATAAGTATAATATTTTTCACGTCTTTCCTCCACCGAAAGTTCATACAAGCACTTCTTTGGACCAGTATGAGTCGTTTCATACAACGGCTAATCAATCGGTCTTTACGCAGTATCATCAGGCGCAGTCTTTGCGGCTATTAGCAGCTAGCCGCTCCTGCATCTAATAAAAGATGTTTCCTGAACAACGCTACAGATATTCGTACGCATGTATCCTTACTACAAGTGTGTATCCTTACAGGCGCGGCTCTTTTGCCACACTGTATACGATGTACACTGTTTCGTGGTCTTACTGCGATAATTTACACATCCCTGTATTGATTATACAGCAAAAAAGGAAGAATTGTGTATGAATCTCTCTCAAGACAATCACAAGAAGAGCAGATCGTGCGCCAAAAATACCCGCTGAGGCATGCTCTATCGTCGTGTGTAACTTTTCTTTCTCTCTCCTGCATTTTCTTTTCTACGGTTCAAAAATCTTTACCTGCTATGTCCTCTTTCTGGGAAATATTTACCCCTTTATAACAAAAATCTTTACCGGGACAAAACGGCCTTTTCCGCAACACCGGGAAAAGCTGTTCCTCAAGAAAAAGTTACACTCTTTTTCTGCATGCGCGAATAAATACTATATCTCACAACGGACAATTGATGAAGCTCTCTTTATTGTGTAATTATCTTCTACCCAGAAGGCGGTGATGAAAAATAGTTTCCCTCCCCCAAAGGGCAATTATTGACATATTCCTATGTTTTTATTTAACCTTATATCGATAAATACAAAGGCTGCTCTCTGCAATGGGACATCAATGTGTGGTGACAGAGCTGGAAAATACAGTTACGGTACTTTCCCGGTACTTCTCTCCAGGAGAAACTTTTATGGCTATTGATAACAATGAAATTGCGGTCTATCCATTCCAACGTTTCCCAATATTCGTTTCTCATGGAGCTTCTGCTACGCTCCCTTCGCTTCCTCGCTCGCATGCTCTATCGACGGCGCTGAAGCATACGACGCACAGTTATGCAAAGAAGATCTGTGTGCAGCAACTGGTGGAATTGCAAGCTGCGGTCCTACCGCAGAAAACTGCTCTGATAATAGATGGAGCGCAAATGAGTTATGGCGAGCTCAATCGCCGGGCAAATCAGGTGGCGCAACATCTTCAACGCCTGGGTGTCAGGCCTGATGTACCCGTGGGCATTTGTATGGAGTGCTTGCCTGCTCTTATTGTGGCTCAGCTTGGTATTCTGAAAGCTGGTGGCGCATATGTAGTGCTGGATCCTGCGGATGCGCCGGAACAACTGGCCGCTATCCTTGCGGAGAGTAACCTGCCGGTGTTGTTAACGCAAGAGAATCTCCTGGCTTCCCTGCCTGCTCATGCCAGCCTGGTCGTTTGCTTAGATGCTGATAGAACCCTGTTTGAAACGTATGATACGGAGAATCCTTTGCCTGCGACCTCGTTAGAGAATCTCGCCTATATTCTCTCTTCCTCTATCTCGCCGATGCAGCCAGAAGAGGGTGTGGTTACACATATGGGCCTTCTGAATCTGGTGAACTGGCATCATCGAACCTTTGCTGTCTCGGCAGATGCATGCGTTACGTATGTGTCCAGCTCGACCTGTGCTGTTGCTGGCTGGGAGATCTGGCCATATCTGGCTATTGGTTCGACCCTCTGTTTGCCGGAGAATGCGTGGCAAATGACCCCTCTTCTGTTGCAGAATTGGTTGCTTGCCAATGAGATTACGCATGCGTTTCTGCCTCCCTCGCTGGCTGGATGTTTGCTTACATTGGCCTGGCCAGCGCGCTCTTCGTTGCGCTACCTGTTTACCTGCGCTGATGGGTTACCTTTGCCATCTGCTGTGTTGCCGTTTGCGCTGGTCACGCTATGAGCACACATCAGGTGATAGCTACCACTTTCTCTTCTTGAGCAAATGCTCTTGTAGGTATGACGGAAGGCTCTCAAGATCTCTCTGTTTGCAGGAAAAAAAGAGAGATCGTGTCTTGTTGTACCCGAGATATATACGCATTGGCTAGGATATTGGTCACGGTACTAAACGAGTTTTTTGACGAAGTTTTTTGCTGCTCATGCACTGAAGTTTTTTGCGGAAAAAAGCACACATAAATCATAGTACAGTTATAGAGTGCGAAAATATGGAGAAATCGTTCGTTTTTTGTGTTTAAGAGAGAGTTATTTAGAAATATACATATTAATTTTCGGTGTTTTGTGGTATATATTTCTATAATTAGCTATATGTATTTATAGTATTTAGGGCATGGCGCGAAAAAACGCGTAATGCTGTCAAAGTGTTGATGTTTCTTCAGAGCGCGAAGAATCTCATAGATTAAGTTAATCAATTCAGGCTTGTGAATCGTCCTTCTGCCCCTCAACTACTACAGATCATGAAGGATATTTACAGGCTTGTGACAATGTTGTACAATGCATTCACAATGTCGTCTTGTGTATTCCATTAGTACTGTTTTCTGCAATAGGCAGTGTCATCAGGGCGCACATTTTCTACTTGTGCCGCGAATATTTTTGAAAGAAGGAAGTGAAGTAAATGAGCGAACTATTAACTGTATCAGAGGTTGCTCGTATTCTACGTGTAGACAATACAACTGTGAGGCGCTGGGTGAAGCAGGGCGTGCTGGAAGCGGTCGTGTTACCTCATGTAAATGAACGCCAGGCTTATAGGATCAAACGCGAAACATTGGATAAAGTGCTCGGAGATAACTCACTGGCTGCTAATTAGTGCACTCCGTCAGATCTGTTTATGTTTGCTTCTGCCTCAATCGCTGGCACTCGGGATCTCTCGAGCACACATGTGCCTGATGTGGGGTCGTTCTATGGAAAATGGATAGCGATAAAGTATATCTATGAAAAGTTATGATTGTCAGATAGACGTTTGATCATCTTTTCATGGGGATTTTTTATCTTTTCGTAGTGCGTTGTGTGTGAAGCATATATGAATTGTATTTAACTCCTGCTTTTAAGAGAACGTGGATGCGTATGTATCATGCTGTATCCTCTCAACATTCACGTTCTCTCTCCTCACATCCCTCTTTTCTCTGTTGTATCTTGTTCAGTACTCCGATGAGCAATTGTTCATCTATGGAAATTCCTCTCTTTGTGTTACCACAAAAAATCTGTACACTAGGTATACGGATGGTCGACAAAAACGCGTTAACTATCCTCCGCTGTAGGAGGGGGAGACCTACGCGTATATGGATATGGACTATGTTTCCTATTGTATACACTTTTCATACAAGCTTCTCTGTGTTATACTGGTTGCTAGCTTAAAGCTCTCTCTGTGGTGGGTAGAGCGTATTGTAGCGTTAAGTCGAGTCCCCACGTCTCTCAGGCGTGGCAGTGGGAGTGACTTCTTTCTACTGATCTGTACGTTGTGCGGAATTGGGGGACCAGCCCTTTCTGGTAAAGGCAAAGGACCGCACTTCTTTTGCTTTCTGATTAAAGAGGCGACGTTTCCTCTTCGCGTATCGATGCAGGGACAGCCACGTCGCCCTAAAGGTGTTAAGTGATTAAGGAGGAATGAATGCGGAAGACTGACAACGAGGGCGAAAACGATCTGCTGACAGTTCATGAAGTGGCGAAGACGCTACGTGTGGATGATACGACGGTGCGCCGTTGGATTACTCAGGGCGCTCTAGAAGCTGTTACTCTCCCACACAAAGGTGCACGCCAGGCGTATCGCATTAAGAGAGCTGCTCTCAATAAGGTGCTTTTCCCTGACGAAAGTGGTAGTTCTCTGTCGTAGGTTGACCTCTGAATGCGTATCTTCAGCGAGAGCCAGAAGCTTGTGATTGAATACGGAACGCGTAATCTCACTGGATTTGATAGCTATGTACGTGAGGAATCCCTGTAATGAGGAATAGTGTAGGCCAGCTTTCCCGGTGATACCAACGAGGTCCGATCCCCGGTGCGTGATCAGACCTCGTTGCTTGTATCGCAGCTTCTATTCCCCTGAGACAGTTGAGAAGTTTGGCTTGCCGTCGAAGTTATACAGGTTTTCGATTTTGATGAAATCGTATCCTGCATTGGCTACTCGCTGCAACAGCTGAATGATGTGCTCGTGTTTTACGGTGGCACCACGCTGGGGGGCCATGAAGCGCGCTCGCCAGTGGTCGGTGCAGAAGGTCTCTGCCATTCCATTCGGCCATACTTTTGCGCCCCGGTTAGTGATCATGGTCAGAACGAGCTCGTCATTGCTGACCTGCTTGAACTGTGCTCCCAGTTCATCCGGGCTTCCCTTGCTCCAGTCCAGGTAGACGTCGACGCCAACGAGATCTTTGATCTCATTCTGGCCTTTTTTGCTGCTGACCTGGCTGCTGCTCTGCGCGGGAGCCGAACTGTAATTGACTGCTTTGAGCACCTGTGGCTGCTGACCCAGGCGTGCGATGACGGCATCGGCGAACTCTTTGGTGCCTACTTTTTGCTTGCTGACGCTTTCATCATAGATATCATAGGTGTGGATACCCTCTTCGATGGTTCGTAGCCAGGCGTTGTGCACACGGGTCGCAACATCTGGCTGCTTGATGTGAATGAGCATCAAGACTGCGCCAAGCAACAGGCCGGAGGGGTTGGCGAGGTTCTGGTTGGCTCTCCTTGGGGCTGAGCCGTGAATTGCCTCGAACATGGCACAACCTTCTCCAATGTTGGCGGCTCCGGCCAGACCAACTGATCCCGCGATCTGGGCGGTGACGTCGGAAAG
>Ga0310811_10003859_pt1 | contig 18900 bp, 15 predicted proteins | sample YCmetagenome_FD_207642 | JGI IMG/M metagenome (GOLD analysis project Ga0310811, IMG submission 207642) | Soil microbial communities from experimental microcosm in Duke University, North Carolina, United States - YC | ecosystem: Engineered > Artificial ecosystem > Soil microcosm > Unclassified ...
CGAGATAAAAGCGGTACTCCCACGGCCGGCCGGGGATCGGGCGCGACTCGATCTTGGTGAGATTGAGTCCGCGCCCCGCGAACACGCCGAGCGCGCGATACAGCGTGCCCGGCGTGTTGCCGAGCGAAAGCATCAACGACGTCTTGTTCGCCGCGCCGCGCCGCGGCCCCGGCTCGCGCGCGACCACGAGAAAGCGCGTGTAGTTCTCCGCGTGATCCTCGAGCCCCTCGGCGATCACATCCGCGCCGTACAGCTCGGCCGCCAGCTTCGACGCGATCGCGGCATCGGCTTCGACCTTGCCGGCCATCACGTCACGCACGCTGCCGGCGGTGTCGTACGCCGGAACGGCCTCGACGTCCGGATGGGTCACGAAGAACCGGCGACATTGCGCGAGCGCGACCGGATGGGACGCCACGCGGCGGACCTCCGGTAGCGTGACGCGCGGCGGCGCGATCAGGCAGTGCCGGATGCGCAGCTCCGTTTCGCCCACGACGTGCAGCGCGTGCGCGCTCAGCAAGTCGTAATTCTCGTGGACCGAGCCCGCCAGCGTGTTCTCGATCGGTACGACGCCGCGGCTCGCGTCGCCGGCCTCGACCGCGCGAAACAGCTCCACGAACGTGGGACACGGCACGAGGCGAAGATCCCTGCCGTGTGTCTCGATCGCCGCTGCGTGGCTGAATGATCCCGCTTCTCCCTGGATCGCGACCGTCTCAAGCATCGGTCACCGCTCCCACGCTGCTGCTCGAGACCAGACGCGCGTACTTGGCGAGCACCCCAGTGGTATAGCGCGGTGCCGGAGCCGTCCACTGCCGGCGCCGAGCCGCGAGCTCGGACTCGGGAACGTCGATCCGCAGCTCGCGCGCGCGGGAATCGATCGTGATGCGATCGCCCTCACGCACCAACGCGAGCGGCCCGCCGGTCGCCGCCTCCGGCGCCACATGGCCGACGACCAGCCCGTGCGTTCCACCCGAGAAGCGCCCATCCGTGATGAGCCCGACGCTGCCGCCCAGTCCCGCGCCGACGAGCGCCGCGGTCGGCGCGAGCATCTCGCGCATGCCGGGCCCGCCTTTCGGTCCCTCGTAGCGGATCACGACGACGTCGCCCGCACGCACGCGCCCTTCGAGAATCGCCGCGAGGCACGCTTCTTCGGAGTCGAACACGCGCGCGGGTCCGGTGATCGCCTCCGGCGCCTTGCCGTTTCCGCTCACCTTCGCGACCGCGCCTTCCGGGGCGAGATTGCCGCGCAGAATCACGATGTGGCCGCTCGGCGCGAGCGGCCGGCTCCAGGGACGAATCACGTCCTGCTCGGACGACGGCTCCGCGGGCACGCCCGCGAGCACCTGCGCGATGCTGCGGCCATCGATCGTCAGCGCGTCGCCGTGCAGCACGCCGTGCGCCAGGAGGATCCGCATCACCTGGGGAATGCCGCCGGCGCGATGCAGGTCGGTCGCCACGTAGCGCCCGGACGGCTTCAAGTCGCAGAGCACCGGCACCCGCGCGCGGATCGGCTCGAAATCGTCGATCGCGAGCGGCACGCCGGCAGCACGCGCGATCGCGAGCAGATGGAGCACCGCGTTGGTCGAGCCGCCGATCGCCATGACGACGGCGATCGCGTTCTCGAACGCCTTGCGCGTGAGGATCTTGCGGGGCGTGCGCCGCGCGCGAATCGCGTCCGCCAGCACCTGCGCGGCTTTTCCGGCGGCCTGCTCCGTCTCCGCATCGACGGCGGCCATTGTCGCGGTGCCCGGCAGGCTCATCCCCATCGCCTCGATCGCGGCCGACATCGTGTTCGCGGTGAACATGCCGCCGCACGAGCCCGCGCCCGGACAGGCGCGGCGCTCGATCTCGAGCAGCTCGCTCTGCGGCATCTTCCCCGCCCCGGCCGCGCCGACCGCCTCGAACACGCTCACCACCGTCAGGTCGCGGCCGTCGTGATGGCCGGGCTTGATCGTTCCGCCATACACGAACACGGCAGGGATGTCGAGCCGCGCGATCGCGATCATCGCGCCGGGCATGTTCTTGTCGCACCCGCCGATCGCGACGAGGCCGTCCATGCGTTGCGCGCCGCACGCCGTCTCGATCGAATCGGCGATCACCTCGCGCGACACGAGCGAGTACCGCATGCCTTCCGTGCCCATGGAGATGCCGTCGCTCACCGTGATCGTGCCGAAGGTCTGCGGCATCGTCCCCGCGGCGCGGAGCGCCAGCGCGGCGCGGCGCGCCAGGCGGTCGAGCCCCGCGTTGCACGGCGTGATCGTGCTGTGCGCGCTCGCGACGCCGACGATCGGCTTCGTGAAGTCCTCGTCCGCGAAGCCGACGGCACGGAGCATCGCGCGATTCGGCGCGCGCTCCAGTCCCTCCGTGATCTGCCGGCTCCGGAAGTTGTCGCTCACGACCGCCCCTCCAACGCCTCGGCGAGAATGAATTCCGCGATGCGGGTTCCCATCGCCGCCGTGCCGATCCACGGCTCGCCCGGGCCCGCGATGTCACGCGTGCGAGCGCCGGCGTCGAGCGCCGCGGCGATCGCTGCATCCACCGCGTCTGCGGGCTCCGGCAGATCGAGGCCGTGCCGCAGCAGCATGGCGACCGTCGCGATCGCGCCGATCGGGTTGGCGAGGTCCTTGCCGGCGAGCGGCGGCGCCGAGCCGTGTACGGGCTCGAACAATCCCGGCCCGTCGCCGAGCGAGGCGGACGGCAGCACGCCGAGCGAGCCGGCGAGCACCGCCGCCTCGTCGCTCAAAATGTCGCCGAACATGTTTTCGGTGAGCACGACATCGAGCGACGCGGGCTCGGTGACGAGCCGCATCGCGGCTGAATCGACGTACTGGTGCTCGAGGCGCACCTCCGGATACCCTCGCGCGACGTGCGTGACCGTATCGCGCCACAGCTGTGACACCTCGAGCACGTTGGCTTTATCCACTGACGTCACGAGACGGCGCCGAGCGCGTGCGGCCTCGAACGCCTTGCGCGTGATCCGTTCGATTTCCGGTACCGAGTAGCTGAGCGTGTTGACCGCGTTGTGCGGCGTGCGACCGCGCGGCTCACCGTAGTACAGGCCACCCGTCAGCTCGCGCACGATCAGCAGGTCCACGCCCCGCAGCCGCTCCGCCTTGAGCGGCGAGCACGCGGCGAGCGCCGGATGCACGGCCACGGGCCGGAGGTTCGCATAGACGCCGAGCAGCTTCCGCAGCGCGAGCAAGCCCGTCTCCGGCCGCTGCTCGCGCGGCGCCGCGTCGAACGCCGGATCCCCGACCGCGCCAAGCAGCACGGCGTCGCAGCGTTGCACCGCGGCGCGAGTCTCGGCAGGGAGCGGGCTGCCGGTCGCGCGCAGGGCGGCCGCTCCCACCGGCAGTCGATCGAGGGAAAACCGGATGTCGAACCGCTCGCCCACGGCTTCCAGCACGCGCAGGCCCTGCGTGATCACCTCGGGACCGATGCCGTCACCCGGCAGCACGGCGATGGAGTACGTCTTCATGAGCGCCGCCGCTCGAACGCCGAGATGCTTTTCTCTTCCAGGAGCGTGCGCCCGATTTCGTCGAGCCCTTTCAGCAGGAGCTCGCGGCCATAGGGATCGGCGGTGAACCGCGACGAGAATCCGCGGCCGTCCGAGACGACCTGCTTGTCGAGGTCCACGACGATCTCGTATAACCCGCCCTCGGTGCTGCGAATCAACGCGTCGACTTGCGCGCCGGTGAGCTGCACGGGCAGGAGCCCGTTGCGATAACAGTTGGACGTGAAGATGTCGGCGAACGAGGGCGCGATGATGGCGCGAAAGCCGTAGTCCACGAGCGCCCACACCGCGTGCTCGCGCGAGGAGCCGCAGCCGAAGTTCGGTCCCGTGATAAGAATGCTCGCGCCCTGTGCCGCGGGACTGTTGAGCTCGAAGCCGGGGTCGGGCGAGCCGTCCGGCCGGTAACGCCAGTCGTAGAACAGCGCCGGGCCGTAGCCGGTGCGCTCGACGCCCTTCAGGAACTGCTTGGGGATGATCTGGTCGGTATCCACGTCCCGCCGCGGCAACGTGACCGCCCTGCCCGAGTGCCGAGTGAACTTCACCATGCGCGCACGTCCACGAGATGCCCCTCGATCGCGGCGGCGGCCGCCATGACGGGACTCATGAGGTGCGTGCGGCCGCCGCGCCCCTGCCGCCCCTCGAAGTTGCGGTTCGACGTGGCCGCGCAGCGCTCGCCCGCGCCCAGCACGTCCTCGTTCATGCCCAGGCACATCGAGCAGCCGGCGTTGCGCCATTCGAACCCGGCGTCCCGAAACACCTGATCGAGTCCTTCGGCCTCCGCTTGCGCCTTCACGCGCTGTGAGCCCGGCACGACGAGGGCCCGCACGCGCGACGCGACATGGCGGCCGCGTACGACCTTCGCCGCGGCCCGCAAATCCTCGATGCGCGCGTTGGTGCACGAGCCGAGGAATACGCGGTCGATCGGCAGGCCGGCGAGCGGCGTGCCGGGCGTGAGGCCCATGTACTCGAGCGCCCGGGTCGCGGACAGTCGCTCATCGTCGGAACCGAGCTCCGCGGGATCGGGCACGCGCGCGCTGATGTCCGCAACCATGCCGGGCGTCGTGCCCCACGTGACCTGGGGACCGATCGTCGTGGCGTCGAGCGTGACGGTCCGGTCGTAGGACGCGCCGGCATCGCTCCGCAACGTCCGCCACTGCTGGACGGCTTTGGTCCAGAACTGACCTTTCGGCACGCGCGGCCGACCGGCGAGATACGCGAACGTCACGTCGTCAGGCGCGATCATCCCGGCCCGCGCGCCGGCTTCGATGGACATGTTGCACACCGTCATCCGCTCTTCCATCGACAGGGCGGTGATCGCGTCACCCGTGTACTCGATCACGTGCCCCGCTGCGCCCGCGGTGCCGATCGTGCCGATGAGCGCGAGAATCAGATCTTTGGCCGAGACGCCCGGCGCGCGCGTTCCCGTGAAGCGCGCTTCGAAATTCTTTGGTTTGGCGAGCACGAGGCATTGCGTCGCGAGCACGTGCTCGACCTCGCTCGTGCCGATGCCGAGCGCGAATGCGCCGAAGGCGCCGTGCGTGGCCGTGTGCGAGTCGCCGCAGACGATCAGCATGCCGGGTTGCGTTGCGCCGAGCTCGGGACCGATGACGTGCACGATGCCCTGCCCCGGCGAGTGGAGATCGAACAGCTCGATCCCGAACTCCCGCGCGTTCGTGCCCAGCGTGTTCACCTGCCGCGCCGCCACCGGATCGGCGATCGGGAGCGAGCGGTCGCCGGTCGGCACGTTGTGGTCCACGGTGGCGAGCGTCCGGTCGGGCCGGCGCACGCGCCGTCCTTCACGCCGCAGGCCGGCGAACGCCTGCGGCGACGTCACTTCATGCACCAGATGCAGATCGACGTAGAGCAGCGTCGCGCCGTCCGCGAGCTGCCGGACGACGTGGGCGTCCCACACGTGATCGAACAGCGTCGGGCTCACGCGCGTGCCGGCTCTCGTTCCGATTGTGCCGGTTTTGCGCGGGTGCGGGCTGCCTGCGCCTTTCCTTCCTCCGTCCAGGGCATCATGGCGCGCAGCTTCGCTCCGACCTGCTCGATCGGGTGCTCCTTCGCCTTCCGCCGCAGCTCGTTGAAGCGCGGCGCGCCGGCGCGGCACTCCGCGATCCATTCCTTCGCAAAGGAGCCGTTGCGGATGTCGGCCAACAACTGCCGCATCTCGGCGCGCACGGCGGGGCTGATCACGCGATCGCCGCGCGTGAGATCGCCATACTCGGCGGTGTCGCTGATCGAGTACCGCATGAAGCCAAGTCCGCCACGATAGATCAGATCGACGATCAGCTTGAGCTCGTGCAAACACTCGAAGTACGCCATTTCAGGCGCGTAGCCCGCCTCGGTCAACGTCTCGAACCCCGCCTGGATCAGCGCCGTGACGCCGCCGCACAACACCGCCTGCTCGCCGAACAGATCGGTTTCGGTTTCCTCGGCAAACGACGTGGCGAGCACGCCGGCGCGGGTGCAGCCGATCCCGGTTCCGTACGCCAGCGCGTTCTCCAACGCCTTCCCACTCGCGTTCTGATGGATGGCGACGAGGCCCGGCACACCGCGACCCGCCTGGTATTCGCTGCGCACGAGGTGTCCGGGTGACTTCGGTGCGATCATCGAGACATCGACGCCGGGCGGCGGCTTGATCTCGCCGAAGTGGATGTTGAAGCCGTGGGCGAACATCAGCGTCTTGCCCTCGCGCAGCGCCGGCGCGACCGCGGTCTCGTACACCGCGCGCTGTTCGGGATCGGGCACGAGCAACATGATGACGTCGCCCGCTTGCGCTGCATCGGCGACGGGACGGACTTCCAGACCGTCGCCCTGTGCGCGTTTCCAGGACGCGCCGTTCGGCCTGAGCCCCACGATCACGCGCGCGCCCGAGTCGCGGAGATTCAGCGCGTGCGCGTGCCCTTGGCTCCCGTACCCGACGACGGTGAACGTCCGATCCTTGAGACGAGCCGGATCGGTATCCTTCTCATAGTAGATGCGCACCGCTGCACTCATATGGCCTCCGGAAGAATCGATAGAAGTAGCCGTCGCCTTGCGGACGCCGGACACATTTTGGAGTAGCAGGACCAGACTGTGGATCGTGGCGTCGTCCACATCGATCTCGCACGCCAGCCGCCAAATGCCCGGTGGCCCCTGCGAATCGACGGCGAGCGCGCGCACCGGCTCGGTGCGCCGGCGTAAGACCGCGCAGGCCCGGCTCAACGTCAGCAAGTCGGCGTCCATCAAGACGATGATGCGGCGCGGCGCCATCATACGGGCGCCGCCTCGAGCGGCTCGGAGAGCGAGCCGCCCGGCACGATCATCGGGAAGACGTTGGCTTCCTGCTCGATGACGATCTCGACCAGCGCCGGTCCGGGCGCCTCATTGGCGCGCCGCAGCGCGTCCGCCACCTGGCTCGCGCGCTCCACCCGCCAGCCCGGGATCCCGTACGCGCCCGCGAGCTTCACGTAATCGGGGCTCCAGATCGGCGTGTTCGAGTAGCGGCCGCCGTGGAAGAACTGCTGCCACTGCCGCACCATGCCGAGGTAGCCGTTGTTGAAGATCGCGAGCTTCACCGACAGTCCTTCCTGCACCATCGTCGCGATCTCGGCCATGTTCATCTGGAAGCCGCCGTCGCCGGAGATGGCCCAGACCGGCTCCTCCGGCCGCGCGAGATGCACGCCCATCGCCGCCGGCACCGCGAAGCCCATGGCTCCGAGACCGCCCGACGTGATGTGGCTGTTGGGGCGGCGGAATGGATAGCGCTGCGCCACCCACATCTGATGCTGCCCAACGTCGGAGACGACGGTGCACCGCCCATCGGTGACGTCGGCCAGCGACGACAGGATGACCTCGGGCGCGAGCCCACCGCTGAACGACTCTTCCCGCTGATGCATGAGTCCCTTGATCTCTTCACGCCAGGGTACACAGTCGCGCGGCGCGATATGCCCAAGCAGCCGGCCGACCACGGCGCGCGCGTCGCCGACGATGCCGACCGCCACCGGCACGGTCCGGCCGATGGCGGGCGGATCGATGTCGATGTGGACGATCTTGGCGCGCGGCGCGAATGTCGCCGTGTTGCCGGTGACGCGATCGTCGAACCGCAGCCCGATCCCGACGATGAGATCGGCGGCCTGAATCGCTTTGTTGATGTGGACTTCGCCATGCATGCCCGGCATGCCGAGATGCAGCTCGTGGCCTTGGGGGAAGGCGCTGATGCCGAGCAGCGTCGTGATCACGGGCATGCCCGTGCGCTCCGCGAGCGCGCGCACCTCGGCGTACGCGCCACTCACGATGACCCCGCGGCCGATCATGAGCAGCGGCCGCTCGGCCGAGGCGATCAGTTGGGCGGCTTGCTGAACTGCAACTTCTAGGTGTCTGGTGTCTGGTGTCGGGTGTCGGGTGCTTTGATGGCTGGAATTCCCAGACCCCAGACACCAGGCACCAGGCACCAGGTATTCCGCCTTCTGGTTCTGGACGTCCTTCGGTACATCGACCAGCACGGGACCCGGGCGCCCCTCCAGCGCAATCGCCATCGCCTCGCGCACGTCGGCGGCGAGCGTTTCGACATCGCGCACCAGCACGTTGTGTTTCGTGACCGGCATCGTGACGCCGACGACGTCGGTCTCCTGGAACGCGTCGCGGCCCAGCATCGGCCGCGCGACCTGGCCCGTGATGGCGACGACGGGCGAGCCGTCCATGTGCGCCGCCGCGAGGCCCGTCACGAGGTTCGTGGCGCCGGGACCCGACGTCGCGACGCATACGCCTGGACCGTTGGTCGCGCGCGCATACCCGTCGGCGGCGTGGGCCGCCGCCTGCTCGTGGCGCACCAGGATGTGCCGCAACCCAGTGCCGCCGTGCAGCGCGTCATAAAACGGCATGATGGCGCCGCCCGGATAACCGAACATCACGGTCACACCGGCGTCGACCAGCGTGCGGCGCAGGATCTGCGCGCCGGTGAGAAGCTCGCTCATTGGCTACACTCCCCAGAAGTAGGAGCTGCTCAATGCCGCGGTCTCGAGCCCGTCGGCATGATCGGCCTTGTTGAGCGCGTGCAGCAGTGCACGCGCCCCCGCTTCGACGATGTCGGTCGATGCGCCGTGTCCGCTCAACGACTTGCCGTCCACCCGCACCTGCAGGATGACGCGTCCGAGGCTGTCGCGGCCCGGTGTGACGGATTGGACGGAGAGATCGATGACTTCGATCGACCGTCCCACCGCTTCCCCGATCGCGGCGAACGCCGCGGCGATCGGCCCGTTGCCCGTCGCCGCCGCGCGCCGGTCCTGGAATCCCGGACCCGCGATCCGCACCTCGGCGGACGCCGTCTCGGTCCCACAGGTGACGCGCAGCGACGTCAGCGTATAGACCTCGGGCGCCCGGTGGAATCCGTCGTGCAGCAACGTGAGCAGGTCCTCGTCCAGGATCTGCCGCTTCTTGTCCGCAAGCGCCGTGAACGCCTGGTACAGCTGTTCGAGCGTGTTGGCGTCGGGTTCGTAGCCGAGCTCGCGATAGCGCCGCTCGAGCGCGTGGCGGCCGGAGTGTTTGCCGAGCACGATGCTCGAGCCGCCGGCGCCCACGGTTTCGGGGGCGATGATCTCGTAGGTCAGCCCGTTCTGCAGGACGCCGTGCTGGTGAATGCCGGCTTCGTGCGCGAACGCGTTGCGGCCGACGATCGCCTTGTTGGGCTGGGGAAAGACACCGATCTCATGCGACAAGAGCCGGCTGGTCCGCACGATCTCGCGCGGGTTCACGTTGCACTGGAATTGCGCGACCTGCGGGCGCACTCGGCTCGCCATGACGATCTCTTCGAGCGCGGCGTTGCCGGCGCGCTCGCCGATGCCGTTCACCGTGCATTCGACCTGGGTTGCGCCCGCGTCGATCGCCGCGAGGGAGTTGGCGACCGCGAGGCCGAGGTCGTCGTGACAGTGCGCGCTGAGCACGACGATGGCGGTCGACGGCACCCGCGTGCGCACTTCTCGAAACAGCGTCGCGTATTCGGCGGGAGTGGTATAGCCAACGGTGTCGGGCAAGTTGATCGTCGTGGCGCCGGCGGCAATGGCCACGCGCACGACTTCGCAGAGGAAGTCGAGGTCCGAGCGGGTCGCGTCTTCCGCCGAGAATTCGACGTCGCTCACATGCGTGCGCGCACGCTGGACGGACGCGCGGACCCGCTCCAGGCAGGTCGCACGGTCGATGTGCAGCTTCTGCTCGAGGTGGAGGTCGGACGTGGCGATGAAGACGTGAATCCGCTTGCGCGCCGCGGTCCGCAGGGCCTCGGCGGCGGCGTCGATGTCCCGCTCGTGACAGCGCGCCAGCGCGGCGATGATGGGCCGGCGGACGGCTTCGGCCACCTGCTGAACGCCCTGGAGATCGCCTTGCGAGGCGGCGGGGAACCCGGCTTCGATCACGTCCACGCCCAGCGCATCGAGCTGTCGTGCCAGTCGCACTTTGGCTTCCGGAGTCATCGCGTTCCCGGGTGCCTGCTCGCCGTCGCGTAGCGTGGTGTCGAAGATGATCACGTCCCTGGCCATGGCTCGGCTCCTGCCGTTCACGGTGAAAAAAAAGCCGCGAACCTGTGGGTTCGCGGCGACGAGACTGCTTGCTTGTTCGGACCTTGCTATGCGCGCGCGAACCCTCTCCTGGGCGTAAAGCCCAGCAGCAGACTAAGGACCAGGAGCAGCAGCGCGAGCGAAATCATATGCGAGCCATCAATCTCCACGTATACCGGGGCATGTCAAGAGCCTGCAGAGCCACCGGTCGGATTTGAACCGACGACCGCTCGATTACGAATCGAGAGCTCTACCCCTGAGCTACGGTGGCCGTAGGCCCCTAACTTAGCGACGTCCTGCTCGACACGGTACTCCACAATCTCGACCTGTCCGGCCGTTCCAGTCCGCCTTGTCCTGTAAGGTTGGCGTAAGGTAGGGCTACTAGTTTCCGGCCAGAATGGTTGTGGAACTCCTGTTCGTCGGCGGAGTCATCGCGGGTCTGTTTGCGCTCGCGCACTGGTTCGTCGCCCATCGCGCAACGCTGATCGAAGGTCTCGCCCGACACTGGCAGCGTCTGATCGGTTCCGCACCGATGCAACGGCTGCGAGTCAGGTATCCACGCATCTGGACTTTCGTCGCGTCGCGATTTGCGCGCGGCGAGTACCTCGGTCTTCACCTTACCGTGGGCCTCACCATCAGCTTCGTCAGTCTCTGGACCTTTGTCTCGCTGACCGAGGATGTCCTGCATCACGACCCCATCACACTCTTCGATGTCGCAACGCTCGACTGGATCCGCGCCCATACCACGCCCACAGGCCATGCCTTCGCGCGCGCTGTTAGCGCAGTGGGTTCACCGCGAGTGATGGTGTCCCTGGGAGTGATCGGAGCCGTCGTTCTGGCGATCCGGCGGGAGTGGCTCTTCATCGAGGGATGGGTCATCGCTCTCCTCGGCGGCGAGGCACTCAACGTATTTCTCAAACGGCTGATTCAACGGCCGCGCCCGATGCATTCCGTGATCTCGTCCGCGCAGAGTTGGAGCTTCCCCAGCGGGCACGCGATGGAGTCTCTCATCGGCTACGGCATGCTCGCCTACGTGGTATTCGTCCTCGTCGCGTGGCCACGCCGCCGGCGAGTGGGCATCGCGCTCGCAGCCACAGTGCTCATCCTGCTGATCGGGTCGAGCAGGATCTACCTCGGCGTCCACTACGTCAGCGATGTGCTCGGAGGCTATGCAGCAGGACTGATCTGGCTCGCGGCCTGCATCTCTGGCTTGGAGGTCGCACGGCGCTGGCGTGAAGCACCGATTCCGGAGGCGTGAACGAATGTCCTATGTCGCCGTCAGCTACGACAACAACAACGCCGTGCTCATGCGGCCCGGCCTCACCTGGAGATTCCATTGAGAATTCGCCTGCATCACCTCACCGTCGGTGGCGCCCTGCTCTGCGCGGCCGCTGCGTCGCTGCCCGCGCAGACCTATCACGTCACGAAATCGTTTACCCTCGGTGGCGACGGCGGCTGGGACTACGTCGCCCTCGACACCGCGGGCCATCGCCTCTTTGTCGCGCGCCAAACGCGCGTGATGGTGATCGATCCAGCCACCGGGAAACTCCTCGCCGAAATCCCTGGCCTGGATCGCGCGCACGGCGTGGCGTTCAGCTACGCCACCGGGAAGGGATTTGCTACCTCGGGCGGCGACAGCAGCGTGGTCGTGTTCGATCTCAAGACGCTGCAGGTGCTCGGCCGCACGACGGCGGCAGTCGACGCCGACGCGGTGCTGTTTGATCCCGCGACGAAGCATGTCTTCACATTCAACGGCGATGCCGGGTCGTCGAGCGTCATCGACGCCGCGAGCGGCCAACGTATCGGCACGATCGATTTGGGCGGCAAGCCGGAGTTCGGCGTGACCGCCGGCAACGGCCGGCTGTACGTGAACATCGAAGACTCGAGTGCCGTCGCCGAGATCGATGCGACGGCTATGAAAGTCGTGCGGCACTGGAAGCTCGCACCGTGCGAGTCACCGACCGGTCTCGCGATCGATCGGGCACACGGCATTCTGTTCAGCGGCTGTCGCAACGGCGTGATGGCGATTTCGGACGCGAAGGCCGGGCGGTTGATCACGACGCTGCCGATCGGCCAGGGCGTGGACGGCGCGCGCTTCGACGACCAGCGGCAGCTCGCGTTCGCATCCAACGGCGACGGCACCATCACCGTCATTCACGAGGACGCACCCGACAAGTTCACGGTCGTCGCGACCGTCCAGACCAAACGCGGCGCGCGCACGATGGAGCTGGACCAGCAGACGCACCGGCTGTTCACGGTGAGCGCGGATTTCGGACCGCCACCCGCCCCGACGGCCGACCGCCCGCGGCCGAGACCGCCGGTGTTGCCCGGAACGTTTGTGCTCTTGGAGCTCGATCCATGAAGATCGCAACAGCGGCGGTGCAGCGTACGGCTGCCGAACAGAGCAGAGGCGCCACGGTGCGTGGCTATTCGACCGAGAAAGATGAAGGGCAGACGGTCTACCATGTGCGCACGGGTCAAAAGCGGTCCGAGGTTCAGGTCGGGCCGGACGGCAAGCCACTCGCCCATCCGGAGTGAGAATCCTCGTTAGGGACTGAAGAACTCGCTCATATCGGGGGCGCTCTGGGCGTGGTTCGGAAATGTCGTCACGCCGAGAGCGCTCAGCGTGAGTCGCAACGTGCTCTCGTGCTGGTAGAGCGTGGTCGATTGATAGCCACGCTTGGACTTCGCGCTGACGTTCACCCACACGATGCGGCCACCACCGTGCGTGTTGTCGCTCGCCGACTCATCGAACACGATGATGAGTAGACCGTCCTTCTGAAACTGCGCGCTCTTGATCAGCGGATCGATGTTGGTCTTGAGCCAGTTGTCCGCTGTGCTCAGCGAGCAGTCGTGCGCGTCGTTGCAGACATTGGGCACGATGAAGGCGTAGTTCGGGAGCGTGTTGTTCGCCAGGGCCGTGTCGAACTGGGAAAACGGCACCAGGTTCTTCTTCTGCGTGGAGTCGCCCGCCACGTCCGCGACCAACGCGAATGTGTTGTGCCGGCGGGCGTAGAGCCCGATGTCCGGCCCCGTATATCCCACGTACGGCAGGTTCTCGGCGTACGACCTCCACGTCTTGCCCGCCTTCAGGAGCTCCCGCACCACATTGTCCTCGGTCACGAGCGGTCCTGAGTAACTGTCGTTGTTGGTGATCGTGTCGCCGACCGACAGCATGAAATAGTTGCCGATGGATGGGTGTGTGTCGGCATAGTACTGCGTCGCCAAACCGTATTGCTGCGCCAGACCGTTGAGATACGGCATGGACGCATTGCCGATGACGCTCGCGTAGTTCGTGTTCTCCTCGAGCACGATGAATACATGGTTGAATGGCGCTGAAGGTGGAGGGGGCGCCGGGGGCGGGGGCGGCGGGGGCGGCGGGGGCGGCGGCGGTGTCGGGCCTACAGTGCACGCCGCGATTCCAATGAGCGACGCCAATGCCGCCAGCTTGCGGAAGTCCGTCATGAACAACCCTACACCACCACTTCACTGCCGGTTCGAGCATTCGTTTCGGATGGCAGCGGATTCGCGCTGTGCGTGTGACCCGACCATTTGTGACGCTAGACCACTCTCTGAAATGGCGAGAGACAGAAGCGAAGAGAACTTGAAGCTCAGGGCTCCGCGCGCGGTGTACGTCCTCCTCCGGCGACCGCGCGGACCGTCAGCAGCAGCTCCTGCACGTCGAGTGGCTTACGGATCGTGGCCGCAACATCCAGCCCGGTGCGGTGGGCGGGGGATGCGGCAGTCAGCACGATCACCGGGATGGTGGCCAGGTGCGCGTCGCTTCGTAGGATGCGATAGACCTCGAATCCATTCAGGCCGGGCATATAGAGATCCAGCAACAGGGCATCGGGCTTGGGTGCACGACGCAAGTGGTCGAGCGCGTCACTACCATCGCCAGTGGCGAACACTTCGAAGCCGTCGCTCTCCAGCGCGTCGCTCAGCGCCGCGCGCGTGTCGGCATTGTCCTCGAGCACAAATACTGTCCTGCGCTTGTGTTGCCCTGGGCGCGGGGGGGCACGACCGCGAATCTTGGGAGCCATACTCGGTCCTCCTACCAACGGAAAGTGAGACCTCTTAACGTATTCCAATAACCAAGCCACTGACAGGGTACAAATGGAGCAAATTCCAGGCCGCCCATGACAGTCCAGCGTCTTCACGAATTGCTGGAGCGGATTGATTCCGTTCAGGACCAGACCGACGTCGATCTTCTCCTGTTCTTTTTCCGCCATCCGAATGCACTTCTCACGGTCGAGTTTCTCGCGGCCGCCGTGGGCCACGACCAGGGACGGGTCGAGGAGTCGTTGAAGGGTCTTATCGAGGCCGGACTGATCGAGCGGGTGAAGGGCCGGACCGTCGCGGCGCATAGCTTTCTATTTCGACCGGCAGCCCAGGAGTCGGTGGGGGCGCTATTGCAGATCGCCTCCTCTCGCCCCGGTCGGCTGGCGTTGCTCGATGTGTTGCAACAGCGGGCGACTACGATGCCGCCCAAGCGAAAGGCGTAGCATATGACGGTTGAACGCGATCTCGTCAAAACGGGCATCGGCGGACTCGATCCCATCCTCGGCGGCGGTATTCCGCGCGGCAACATCACGCTGCTCGAAGGTGAAGTCGGAACCGGCAAGACGACATTCGGTGCCGAATTCGTCTTTCGCGGCGCCAGCGAGTTCGACGAGCCCGGGGTGATCGTGCTGTTCGAGGTCTCCCCCCACAAGTTGATCCGCGACGCAGCGGGATTGGGGTGGGATCTGCCGGCGCTCGAGCGCGATGGTCGTATCAAGATCGTGTTTACCACACGCGAGGTGTTCCGTCAGGAGTTGCACCAGGCCGATAGCTTGCTCCTCGCGGACGCCGCAAGAATGGGTGCGCGGCGCATCTTCGTGGACGGGATCGCCGGGGTAGTCGTGAATGGCCCGACGCAGCAGGACCCGCGCGAGGCGTTCCATCTCCTCGTCGAGGGAATCCAGCGAGAGAATCTCACGGCCGTGTTGGCATTGGAAGCAAGCGTGCTGAATGGCGGTTCTCCGGCCGGGGAGGAATCGATCGCCGATACGGTGATTCGGTTGCGGATGGAGGAGTCCTCTCGTGCCACCGTGCGATCCATCGAAATCGTCAAATCGCGCGGGCATGGCTACCAGATGGGTCGTCATAGCTTCCGCATCGTGGACGGCCGGGGGATCGAGGTGTATCGCCGGGTGCAGGCGCCGCGCCTGGGGCAGCGCGACCGAGCGGCGGCGTTCGATCCGCATACCCGGGTCGCGACTGGCGTGCCCGGCCTGGATGAGATCGTCAACGGCGGATACTTCCTCGGCAGTACCACGGTAGTTGCCGGCATCTCGGGTGTGGGCAAGAGCGTGATGGGTCTCCAGTACATGGCAGAAGGCGCGCGCCGCGGCGAACGCAGCCTGATGCTGACGCTCGACGAGCAGCCCGAGCAAGTGCTGCGCAACGCGCACAGCATCGGGATCGACCTGCAAAAGGAAATCGATCGGGGAATGGTCCGTCTGTACTACGATCCTCCGCAGGAAATCGAGGTGGACCAGCACTTCCACAAGATCGAGCAGATCGTCGAGGAGTTTCAGCCCAAGCGGGTCGTGCTCGATAGCCTCTCGACCTACGGCTCGAACATGGGCACGACGGGCCGCGTGTTTCGCGATTTCTTCCACGCGCTGGTCGCGCTCATGAAAGAGCATCAGGTCGCGGCGGTGTACAACCATGAGAACCCCGAGATGCTCGGCATGTCGTCCATGATGGGCGACTTCGCGATGAGCTCACTGGTGGACAACATCCTTCTCATGAACTGGGTCGAGCTGGGAGATCGGTTTCGCCTTGGCCTCACGGTCGCCAAGATGCGGTCCAACCCGACGGATCGGGTCACGCACGAATGCGAAGTCATCGATGGCCATGGGATGAGGCTGCTGCCCCGGAAAATTCCTTCGCACGCGCTGCCGTTCTCCCGGTTCAGCAGCTTGATCTCGCGCTCCCCGGAACGTCGGTCCGCGAAACTATCCGGCGATCGGGACGCCGGGGCGGCGTCGCCGCGTCGACAGCCGAGGAAGAAGTAACGGTGGTCGAAGCGCTCTTTAGCGACGCCGCCTGGAGTCAGGCGCTGCAAAAGTTCGGGGAAGTCACCCACCTCACGGTCGTCGTGTACGGACGTGGAGTCGAAGTCGCGCGGGACCCGATCAACGTCACACCGTTGTTTGGACTGTTCCAGGAAACGGGCTACCAACCGGGGATTTTTGCCGACTGTGCGCGGCGGTGTTTGGCGCAGATCGCGGATCGCCCCGCCGTGGTGGTCGCCCCATCCTATGGCTTGGCAGTCGTCGGCACGTCGCTGGTACTCGCAGACGAAATCGTCGGCGCCGCAGTGGCGGGATACGCATTCATCGACTTCTGCGGCACGGCGGAGGTCGAACTGCTGGCCCGACAAGCCGGCGTGCCGTTCGACCGCGTGTGGAGCGTCGCGCGCGTCACGGCCCCCGTCCCGGAACGACGGCTGGTCGTTCATGGCGAGCTGTTGCAGGTCTTGGGCGACGCGATCCTGCGCGAGAACCACCGGACCCGGCAATATGAGGAAAAGTCCGCGGAGCTCACGTCTGCGGCGGCCGCGAAAGATGAATTTCTCGCGGTGCTCTCCCATGAGCTGCGCACGCCGCTCACGCCGATCCTGCTGCGGGCGCAGCTGCTCAAGGGCGAGCGGGATCCGGCGACTATCGATCAATCCGCCGCGGTGATCGAGCGGAACGTGCGACTGCAGTCGCGCTTGGTGGAGGACCTGCTCGATCTCACCCGCGCCGCCCGCGGGACGATCCAGCTTACCCGCCAGAGGCTCAGCCTCGTGGAAGAGACGCGGGTAGCGGTGAATTCTGCGCTCGGACAAGCGCGGGAGCTCGGGCTTCAGCTCCACTTCACGGGGGACGACCAGTCTCTGATTGTCGAAGCAGACCGCGATCGGTTACATCAGATCCTCCACAATCTCCTCGGCAACGCCATCAAGTTTACGCCGGCGGAGGGTGTCATCACCGTGGCCGTCAGCGGTCGTGATGGCACCGGCACCGTTCGCATTGCCGATACCGGTCAGGGGATCACAGCAGAATTTCTGCCGCACGTGTTCGAAATGTTCCGCCGTGAAGAGGGTCCGGGTCAACGGCGTCAGGGACTCGGCATCGGGCTGGCGCTCGTACGAACATTGGTCGAGCTCCACGGTGGCGACATCCAGATCTCGAGCGCCGGCACGGGGCACGGGACAGAAGTATTGGTGCGATTCCCCCTGATCGAGGATGCCAGAGCAGTTCCCCGATCCGCTGATGCCGGTAATCGTCATCGACCCAGTCTTGCGGGGCTGCGCGTGCTGGTGGTGGAAGATCTGGACGATGTGCGCGATTCACTTGGACTCATGCTCCAATCGCTCGGCGCCGAAGTGACCGTCGCTCGAGACGGCCTCGACGCGTTGGCGGCGGTGTCGAGCTGCCCCCCCCACGTGGTGCTGTGCGACCTGCAGATGCCGCGCATGGATGGTTTCGAGTTCATCAAACGGTTGCACGCCGAGCGGGGCGTGTCCCAGCCGCCCGTCATCGCGCTTACTGGTACCGCGGGCGATCCGAGCCGAGCACAGCGTGCTGGGTTTGCGGCTCGGATCGAAAAGCCCGCCGACGAACAAGATCTGGTGCGCGCCATCGCGGCTGTGCTGCAGGCGTAATTCCCTCCCTTCGTTCCAATGGGCTATGTGGGGAGCGCTTTCACCTAAGCATTTTCACTAAATGAGTGATCCGGAGCGTTCGGCCGACCTGGAATCGACCGCGGTAAGAACGCCGCGTCTCGACGAGCTCGCCAACCTGATTGCGGATGAGCGGGACACGCTGCTGGCCCAATGGCGGCAGCAGGTGTGTCGGCTCCCTACTGCGCAGGGCCTCGCGGCGCCCGCGCTCGACGATCACGTGCCGGACCTGTTGGACGAGTTGTCGGCGGCGTTGGCCTCCCTCTCGGACGAAACGCTTGCCGATGTGGTACTCCAGGGAACTCCACCAGCCCATGGCCGACAGCGGCTGCATGACGGATTCGATATTGTCGAAGTCGTGGCCGAGTACAACATCCTCCGTGGCTGCATTCACGATCTCGCCGAGCGGCATGGCCTGCATCTCCGCGGCAAGGCATTTCACATCCTGAACCGCGTGTTCGATGAAGCGATCGGCATTGCGGTGCAGACATTCGCCACGCAGCAGGCGCTGGAAGTGCAGCGACGGCGGGAGGAATACCTGGCATTCGTGGCGCATGATTTGCGCACACCGTTGAATGCGATTTCCCTTGCCGCGGGTGCGCTGACGCGCGAGCTCATGGGGGCGGAAAACAATCCGGCAATGACGCGGATGCTGAAAACGCTGCAGCGCAACGAGCAGCGTTTGGAAGAGCTGGTGGCCAACGTACTGAAAGAGAGCGACCACGTCGGCACAGACGCCGCCATCGCTGTGCAGGCGCGCACGTTCGATCTCTGGCCGCTCGTGGAAGCCGTCGTGCGCGATTTGCAGCCTGTGACCGACACCGCCGGGACGCAGGTGACCAACTCCGTGCCGGACGACCTCGTTGTGTACGGCGATGCCGGCCTCCTGCGGCGGGTGTTTCAGAATCTCGTTGCGAACGCGATCAACTTCACCCCGCGGGGCGAAGTCACGATCGGAGCGAAATCAGGGGGGGCGGATGGCAGCGTCGAGTGCTGGGTGCGCGACGATGGCGCCGGCATTCCCGCGGACCGGTTGGAGAGGATCTTCGAAAAGGGTGAAACCGACTCTGATCAGGCAGGAGCCACGGGGTTGGGCTTGCCGATCGTCAAGGCATTCGTCGAGGCGCACGGCGGCA
>Ga0310811_10003860_pt1 | contig 18886 bp, 16 predicted proteins | sample YCmetagenome_FD_207642 | JGI IMG/M metagenome (GOLD analysis project Ga0310811, IMG submission 207642) | Soil microbial communities from experimental microcosm in Duke University, North Carolina, United States - YC | ecosystem: Engineered > Artificial ecosystem > Soil microcosm > Unclassified ...
ATCACGGCGATGAACCGTCGCCGACACCGGCCGACTCACTCTCGATCGGCCAACGCGTCCGTCACCGCGGCGATCACCGCCCGCGAGTGCGCGTCGTCGCGGTTCGGCGTGACGACGGTCGGCAGTGCCAGGCCGCTGCCGATGACCTGCGCCCCCTCGGCCCACCCGGGAATCTCGTAGCCGCGCTCGTCCCACGCGGCCAGCATCTCGGCGTCCCGGGCCACCCGGATCTCGCCGTGCCGGGCCGGAACCGTCGGCCGAGTCTCGTCCCGGTCGACGAGCGCGCCGTCCGCCACCCGCAACGCCGACCCCGCCCGTCGAGCATCGCCGTCAGCGCCGGTCCGGCACTGACGAGCCGCGTCGTACCTGGTGATTATGGCGCACTCCGGCCCGATTATGAGCGGAACTCGGCTTGTCCCGCGTATTTTCATCCCGGCCGACCGGACTAGCGGCCGGCCCCTTTGCCGGCGCGGCATTTGTCGGGTCCGGCGAATTCCCGGCGGCAATGTGGGCCACCGAATTCGCCCGGCCGGCGGCCACCGGGCAGGGGGTGCCGGAAACACCCGCCCGGCGGTCGCGTAGAGTCAACGGCCGGAACACGCCCCCGTAGCCCAACGGCAGAGGCAACGGATTCAAAACCCGTCCAGTGTGCGTTCGAATCGCACCGGGGGCACCACACCTGACCTGGGGATACCCCTGTGGTCTCGAGCGAAGCGGCGCGACTGGTGCGCCGGCTGCCGCCGGCCGAGCCGGGATGTCGGGCTGATCACGCGGCGGAGTGCGGGTGGTAGGCGCGCGTACTGAGTAAACTGCGGTTTCGGTCCACTCGTCAGGGTGGATTCCAGCGATCGCACAGGAGGACCGCGGTGACCCAGCCGGCTGCCGAGGCCCAGACGCAGGCTGCTGCCCCGCAGCGTCGGGTGCTCGTCGCGGAGGACGAGGCGCTGATCCGGCTCGACCTGGTGGAGATGCTCCGCGAGGAGGGCTACCAGGTGGTCGGCGAGGCGGGTGACGGCGAGGAAGCGGTGAAGCTCGCCGGGGACCTGCGGCCTGACCTGGTGATTCTCGACGTGAAGATGCCGAAGATGGACGGCATCGAAGCGGCGTCGGTGATCGCCAAGGACCGGATCGCGCCGGTGGTGATCCTGACGGCGTTCAGCCAGCGGGATCTGGTGGAGCGGGCCAGGGACGCGGGCGCGATGGCCTACCTGGTGAAGCCGTTCGCGAAGCGGGACCTGGTGCCGGCGGTCGAGCTGGCGATGAGCCGGTTCTCCGAGCTGCAGGCGCTGGAGAACGAGGTGGCGAGCCTCACCGACCGGCTGGAGACCCGCAAGGTGATCGAGCGGGCCAAGGGCCTGCTGATGAGCGCCCAAGGCCTGACCGAGCCGGAGGCGTTCCGCTGGATCCAGCGCACCGCGATGGACCGCCGCACGACGATGAAGGCGGTCGCGGAGGCAGTGGTCGACAGCATCAAGTGACGGTGACGTCCTTGAGCACGGAGGTGGGCAGCACGGCGCCGTCGGCCGGATAGAGCCGAACGTCGAAGGTGTGGGCCCCACGGGCGAGGCTGCCGGCGCTGAACACGACGGTGTAGCGCCCGCCGAGCCCGGGCCCGCCGGCGTCGGTGGGCTGCCCGCAGACGAGCTTGCCGTCGAGCCACACCTCGAAGCCGGCGACGCCGGAGACCTCCTTGGCGTAGCGGCCGTCCAGATTCACGTCGAGCACGACACGCCCGGAGTCCTGGCTCTCGTCGGCGACGATGCGCGGCAGCTGCGCGTCGGCGGGGCCCGGGGGCAGGCTGGCCATGGCGGTGCCGGGCACCGGCGAGGTGTGGTGGATCTCCAGGTAGCTCTCGAGGATGGTGGCCTCGCCGCCGGCTGACCGAAGCACGTACGGGCTGAGCTGGTCGGGCCCGGCAAGCCCCAGCAATGCCGCGGGCAGGTCGGCGTAGACGGTGGTGACGGAGCCGGCCGGCACGGGGCCGGGCACGGCCTGCACAAGGGGATAGGTGGCGTCGCCGAGCTGCACGGCCAGCCCGCCGACGTTCAAGCCGTCGCCGGCTCGCACGGTGGCGATGTACCGAGCGGAAACGGTGCCCACCAAGGGTTTCCGGGAGATCCCGATGCCGGGGGCGGCCTCGCCGGGGGTCAGCGCCCGCAGGGTGGCGGGCACCAGCGACACCTCGCTGACGGCCGGCCCGTCCGAGGCGGGCCCGGAGAAGCCGGCGCCGCCGACGAACACCCGGGACTTGAGGCCGGCCGGCCCCTGGAATCCGTACAGCACCGAGGCCGACCGCCAGGACGGCACGATGCCACCGAACCCGATCTCGCGGCCATCTTGTAAGACGGTAATACCGTCAGATCGGAATACCACCTCGAACAGATGCGGTACGCCGACACCGCGCGGCGAAACGGCATCGGTGCGGCTGCCACCGACCCGGGGAACGTCGTCGGCGGCCAGCACCCGGGCGCCCTGATCGTCCACGACGATCTGCACGGTGCCCGGCGGCAGCGTCGGCCCGATCCGGTCGGCCGGGCCGGGAGTGAGGTCGACGGTCAGTTGGCCGCCGGGACCGGCGGTGTCGGTCACGACGGCTATTCGGCCCAATTCCCCATTCGAGGCGAGCTGCATGCGCGAACGGGCACGCAACACCGCCTGATCGGCGCCGCATTCCAGCCCGATCACCAGCCCGCCGGCCCCGCTGCCCGCGTCGACGCAGCCCGAGTAGCCGGACAGGTGCCACCGCCGAGTCAGTGTGGAGATCTCGGAGAAGTCGTCGAACACCCCGGTCAGCGGCTTTTTCCATGAGTTGTCAGGAGTAACCGACGGGCTCCCGGTGGCCGTCGCCGGGTTCGACCGCTTGCCGTAAGCATCCACGGCCCGCACTTCGATCGAGTAGGACACGCCTGCCCGAAGTCCGCCGAGTCGGACTTCGGGCTGTATGGTCAGCAATGTGTGGTCCAGTACGCCTCCGTGGCGCCAGGTCACCTCGTACCCCGATGCCCCGGCATCGGTCCAGTCGGCGCGCAGCGCGCCGACTTCTGAAGTCAACCGCAGGTCGGACGGTGTACCCGGTCCGGTGATTGGTTGTGGTACGAGAACGTTACGGTTGGTGAATCGGTCAACCCGCCGGATCTCTGAATTCGGGGTGGGTGGTGTGTTTTGGGGCTGCTGAACCGCGCGGAGCACCACACCCGCGCTGACCAGCAGAAGGATGGCTCCCAGCGGCACTAGCAGGCGTTTCGTCGGGACCATTCGGGCATGGTAGGCGGGCCGATCGGGACGGAGATAGCTCCGTTGCCGAGTTGAAATCGGTATTTACGCTAGAAGCGCTAACGTAATCAGTTGTGGCGTTGTGCGTCGGTATGGCAACGGAGGGTTCTCGCAACGTTGCGGTCTGGTCACGGAAACGTCCACCGCGATGACTGTGGTGCTCTTCATCGCCTAACTTCCGCGCAACCCCCAAATCAGGCGGGGTCAAGCGGCACGTGCGTATCACACGGTCGCGCAGCTCGGAGAAGGGACGTCACGTGCGTAACCGGACGGTGAAGGCCGCGGTGGTGGTCATGGCCGGCGCTTTGGCGCTGGCAGCCTGCGGCACGAACAAGACCGAGAGCGGCGGAGGCGGCTCCGCCAGCTGCGACACGAGCAAGGGCACGCTCACGATCGGCGTGATCTCGCCGTTGACCGGCAGCCTGTCGGCGCTGGGTCTGGGCATCCAGCACTCCGCCGAGCTGGCGGTGGCCGAGGCCAACGACAAGTGCACGGTCAAGGGCTACAAGCTGACCGTGGACCCGGAGGACGACCAGGCGACGCCGCAGGTCGGCGCGCAGGCCGCCACCAAGCTGTCCTCGGACTCCAACGTGGTCGGCGTGGTCGGCACGCTGAACTCCTCGGTGGCTCAGACGGTGCAGCCGATTCTGTCGAACAAGAAGGTTCCGCAGATCTCGCCGGCCAACACCAACCCGTCGCTGACCAAGGGCGCGGACCTGACCAACCCGAAGCGCCAGTTCCCGAGCTACTTCCGGGTCTGCACCACGGACAACTACCAGGGCCCGGACGCGGCCGACTACCTGGTGAAGAAGGCCGGCAAGAAGAAGATCGCGGTCATCCAGGACGGCAAGACCTACGGCGCCGGCCTGGCCGCCGCCTTCTCCGAGCGGGCCACCGCCGACGGCGCGACCATCGTCGACAAGGAGCAGGTCGGCGAGAAGGACACCGACTTCTCCGGCGTGCTGACCAAGGTCAAGGCGGCCGCCCCCGACGCCATCTACTACGGCGGCGAGTACCCGGTGGCCGGCCCGCTGTCCAAGCAGGCGCAGGGCCTCGGCCTCACCGTCCCGGTGATGGGCGGCGACGGCGTCTTCGACCCGAAGTACATCGAACTCGGCGGCAAGGAGGGTGACCTGGCCACCTCGGTCGGCGCCCCGACCGAGTCGCTCGACACCGCCAAGGACTTCGTGAAGGCCTACGCGGCCAAGGGTTACAAGGACCCGTACGCGGCGTACGGCGCCTTCTCCTACGACGCGGCCAACGCGATCATCGCCAGCCTGGCCACCACCCTGGGTGACAGCGGCACCTGGAGCGACAGCCAGCGCGACAAGCTGATCAGCACCATCGGCTCGTACAAGGGCAACGGCGCGACCGGCGCGGTGGCGTTCGACCAGTACGGCGACAGCACGAACAAGGTCCTGACCGTGTACCAGGTGACCGGCAAGGACTGGAAGGCTGTTCAGACCGGCCCGTTCGAGGGCTGACCGCTCTACTGACATGAGTTAAGGGATCGGCGGGGGTGGGTGCCTCACAAGGGCCTCGCCCCCGCCGTCTATGGAGGTAGCAGTGGGAACCCTGTTGCAACAGATAGCCAACGGGCTCATCTTCGGCGGTTTGATCGCCATGGTGGCCCTCGGCTACACGATGGTCTACGGGATCATCCAGCTCATCAACTTCGCGCACGGCGAGGTCTTCATGACCGGCGCCTTCGGCGGCCTCGCCGTCTACAGCTGGCTGCTGCCCGCCGATGTCCAGCAGATCTGGTACGTCGCCCTGCCGGCGATGCTGGTCGGCGGCGCGATCGTGGCACTGGTCATCGCGTTGCTGATGGAACGCTTCGCCTACCGGCCGCTGCGCAACGCGCCCCGGCTGGCGCCGCTGATCACGGCGCTCGGGGTGTCGGTGTTCCTCCAGGAAGCGATGCGGATCTTCTTCCCCGGCGCCAGCTCCGCGGTGCCGTTCCCGAACGCCTTCATCACGGCCCCGCTGCACATCGGCTCGATCACCATCCCGGCCAGTGGCCTGCTGATGCTGGTCGTCTCGGTGGTGCTGTCGATCGTGCTGGAGACCTACGTCAACGGTTCCCGCATGGGGCGGGCGATGCGCGCGACCGCGCAGGACCCGGACACCGCCCGGCTGATGGGCATCAACCCGGACCGGGTGATCGTGCTGACCTTCGGCATCGGCGCGGTGCTCGCCGGTGTCGGCGGCGTGCTCTACGGCAGCTACATCCACAACATCGACCCGTACATCGGCTTCCAGAACGGCCTGTTCGCGTTCGCCGCGGCCGTGCTCGGCGGCATCGGCAGCATCCGCGGCGCGGTCATCGGCGCGTTCGTCATCGGCCTGATCAAGAACCTGGCCGACATCTACCTGCCCGGCGGCACCGCGTACGACTACGTGTGGATCTTCATCCTGCTCATCGCGGTGCTGGTGTTCCGGCCGCAGGGTCTGTTCGGCGAGGCGGAAAGGGTGCGGGCATGAAAGCCATGGCTCGACCGCTCATCATCGTCGGCGCGATCGTGGTCATCATCGGCGCGCTGCTGCCGTGGGCCACCTTCGTGCTCAACGACGGCGCGTACCCGGACAAGGCGTCGCTGGAGTTCTTCGACGCCCCGTTCGGTCTCACCTCGTTCCGGCTGTACCTGGAGCTCCTCGGCCTGGCCGGCCTGGTCTTCGCCCTGGTGCCGCTGCGCGACCGGATCCGCGTGCTCAAGGCCGTCGGCTGGGGTTCGGCCGGCATCGCCGTGATCAACACGTTGTTCATCGTCGGCGACGGCGGCGGCCTCGGCGCCGTCACGGTGGCCGACGGCCACTCGGCGTTCGGTGGCCTTGCCGCCACCGTCGGTGCGGCCCTGCTGCTGGTCGGCGCCTACCAGCTGCCGAAGGCGCCGTTGGCGGTGATCAAGCCGAGGCTGCCGTTCTGGGCCGAGTGGCTGATCCTGCTGGTGGCCTTCGTCGCGCTGCTGCTGCTGGTCACCGAAACCCTCACCGCCGGCGGCCACAGCGGCGTCTCCGACCCGTACATCGGCCCGCTGTTCCTGTCCTACCTGTGCGCGGCCGGCGCTCTGCTCGGTGTGCTGTGGGCGTTCGGTGTGACCAAGTGGATCTCGGACATGTCCGAGCGGCACCGGATCTTCAGCATCGTCGTGCTGTTGCTGTGCGCGGTGGCGGTGCCGTTCACCTCGCTGGGCAACGACTACTGGATGACGATCACCGCCAACATCGGTGTGTACGCGGCGACCGCCATCGGCCTGAACATCGTGGTCGGCCTGGCCGGCCTGCTCGACCTCGGCTACGTGGCGTTCATGGGCATCGGCGCGTTCGTCGCGGCCAACCTGTCCGGCGCGGTCGCCGCCGAGTTCGGCATCCGGCTGCCGTTCATCGTGGCCGCGATCGCGGCGGGCATCGTGGCCGGCATCTTCGGCGCGGTGGTCGGCTCGCCGACGCTGCGGGTCCGCGGCGACTACCTGGCCATCGTCACACTGGCCTTCGGTGAGATCTTCGTCCGCGTCTCGCAGAACAACATCGGCGGCCTCACCGGTGGCTCCAACGCCATCCCCAACATCCCGGACCTGAGCCTGTTCGGGGCCCAGTTCAACGACTCGCTGACCATCGGCGGCATCCAGCTGCCCGGCGGCGTCCTGTACTACTTCCTGATCGTGCTGCTGGTCGCGCTGGTGATGTTCGTCTTCGGCAACCTGAAGAACAGCCGCATCGGCCGGGCCTGGATCGCCATCCGGGAGGACGAGGACGTGGCCCGCGCGATGGGCGTGAAGACCGGGAAGCTGAAGATCCTGGCCTTCATGACCGGCGCCACGCTGGCCGGCCTTGCCGGCGCGGTGTTCGCGCACAAGCTGGCCACCGCCTCGTACGACAGCTTCCAGTTCAACCAGTCGGTCACCCTGCTGGCCGCGGTCATCCTCGGTGGCATGGGCACGATCCCCGGCGCGGTGCTCGGCGCCGCGCTGCTGTTCGTGCTGCCCGAGGAGCTGCGCCAGTTCTCCGACTACCGGCTGATGTTCTTCGGCCTGGCGCTGGTCGTGATCATGCGGTTCCGGCCGCAGGGCCTGATCGCCGACCGGCACCGTCGGGCCGAGCTGGCCGACGAGGACGTGACCGGCGAGTCACTGGACGACACGGCGATCAAGAGCCCGGTCGCCGTCGCGGGAGTCAAGGAGGCCGGCGCATGAGCACCCCGGTGTTGCAGGCACGGGACGTGTCCATGATCTTCGGCGGCCTGGCGGCGCTGCGGAACGTGTCCCTCAGCCTGGACGAGGGCAAGATCCACGGCTTGATCGGGCCGAACGGCGCCGGCAAGACGACCTTCTTCAACTGCCTGACCGGCCTGTACACGCCGACCACCGGGCAGGTGCTGCTCAAGGGCACCGTGCTGCCCGGCGACCCGGCGGCGGTCACCGACGCCGGCGTGGCCCGCACCTTCCAGAACATCCGGCTGTTCCCCAGCATGACCGTGCTGGAGAACGTGTTGCTCGGCCGGCACGTGCGGATGAAGCAGGGGCCGCTGTCGTCGCTGTTCCACGGGCCGGCGTTCCGTCGCGGCGAGGCCGCCGCCCGGGACCGGGCCCGTGAGCTGCTGGCGTTCGTCGGGCTGAGCCGGGTCGAGGACGAGCTGTCCCGCAACCTGCCCTACGGCGACCAGCGGCGGCTGGAGATCGCCCGCGCGCTGGCCACCGACCCGGCGGTGCTGCTGCTGGACGAGCCGACCGCCGGCATGAACCCGCAGGAGACCGAGGCCGCCCGCCAGCTGATCTTCCGGATCCGCGAGACGGGCGTGTCCGTGGTGGTCATCGAGCACGACACGAAGTTCATCTTCACGTTGTGCGACCGGGTCTCCGTGCTGGTGCAGGGCGAGCTGCTGATCGAGGGCACGCCGGACGAGGTGCGCGGCGACCCCCGCGTCGTCGAGGCGTACCTGGGCAAGCCGCCCGAGGAAGTCGAGGCCGAACTACAGGCCGTGCAGGAGGGAGAGACGCCGTGAGTGAGTCGACCGCGGCGCCGCAGGCGACCGCCGCCACCCACACCCGTCCGCTGCTGGAGGTCCGTGGCCTCTCGGTGGCGTACGGGGCGATCGAGGCCATCCGGGACGTCAACTTCTCGGTGCAGGCCGGGCAGATCGTCAGCCTCATCGGCGCCAACGGCGCGGGCAAGACCACCACGCTGCGCACGATCTCCGGGCTGCTGCGGCCCAAGCGCGGCGAGATCACGTTCGAGGGCCGGCCGATCCACACCCAGCCGGCGCACGCCATCCTCGGCATGGGCGTGGCCCACTGCCCGGAGGGACGGCGCCTCTTCCCGCGGATGACCGTGGAGGAGAACCTGCTGCTGGGCGCGTACACCCGGTCCGACGACGGGGTCACCGAGGACATGGAGCGGGTCTACGAGCTGTTCCCGGTGCTCGGCGAGCGCCGGGGCAACAAGGCCGGCCTGTTCTCCGGCGGCGAGCAGCAGATGCTGGCCATCGGCCGGGCGATGATGTCCCGGCCGCGGCTGCTGATGCTGGACGAGCCGTCGATGGGCCTGTCGCCGATCATGACGCAGCGCATCTTCGACACCATCCGCAACCTGCGCGACCTGGGCACCACGGTGCTGCTGGTCGAGCAGAACGCGCTGGCCGCGCTGGCCCAGTCCGACTACGCCTACGTGGTCGACCTCGGCCACACCACGCTGGAGGGCACCGGCCACGAACTCCTGGCCGACCAGCGCGTCCGCGACGCCTACCTCGGCGAAAGCTGACCGCCGACGCCCTACCGTTTGGAAAGGACCATTCCTCTCGTTAGATGAGAGGAATGGTCCTTTCCTATCTTCACGTCGTGGCCGAAGATCGCTCGATCAGGTGGTCTTGGCGCCGGTCTTGGCGCGGAGGGCGCAGGTGAGGCGGGCGGTGCAGACCCGCTTGCCGGCCTCGTCGGTGATCACGATCTCGAACGAGGACATCGTCCGGCCCACGTGCAGCGGCGTGGCGACGCCGGTGACCAGGCCGGCGACCGCGCCCCGATGATGGGTGCACGACAGCTCCACGCCCATGGCGAGCAGGCCGTGGTCGGCGGCGTGCATGGCGGCGGCGACGGAGCCGAGGGTCTCGGCCAGCACCGCGCTGGCGCCCCCGTGCAGCAGTCCGTACGGCTGGCGGTTGCCGGCCACCGGCATGGTGCCGACCAGCCGGTCGCGGTCCCATTCGGTGATCTCGATGCCCATCTTGGCCGGCAGCTGCTCGGGCAGCGCCGCGAGCTCGTCCGAACGGGTCTGCGCGGTCTCGGTCACCGCCACCTCCAAGTCTTGTCGGACCCTCACCCTAGACTCGGCCCCGTGAACCAGGCCGCAGCCCACAATGACAACCGTCTGCTCCTGCTCGACGGCCACTCGCTGGCCTACCGGGCGTTCTTCGCGCTGCCCGCGGAGAACTTCAAGACGACCACCGGGCAGACCACCAACGCGGTCTACGGCTTCACCTCGATGCTGATCAACCTGCTGCGCGACGAGAAGCCGACGCACCTGGCGGTGGCCTTCGACGTCTCGCGCAAGACCTTCCGCTCGGAGACCTACGCCGAGTACAAGGCCAACCGGTCGGCCACCCCGGACGAGTTCCGCGGCCAGGTCAGCCTGGTCCAGGACGTGCTCGGCGCGCTGGGCATCCCGGTGCTGGAGAAGGAGAACTTCGAGGCCGACGACATCATCGCCACGCTGACCACGCAGGCCGCGGCCGCCGGCTTCGAGGTGCTGATCTGCACCGGCGACCGGGACGCCCTGCAACTGGTCACCGAGAAGGTGACGGTGCTCTACCCGCGCAAGGGCGTCTCCGACCTGACCCGGTTCACGCCCGACGCGGTGCAGGAGAAGTACAACCTGACCCCGCAGCAGTACCCGGACTTCGCGGCGCTGCGCGGCGACCCGTCGGACAACCTGCCCGGCATCCCCGGCGTCGGCGAGAAGACCGCGGCCAAGTGGATCCGCGAGTTCGGCTCGCTCGGCGACCTGGTCGACCGGGTGGACGAGGTCAAGGGCAAGACCGGCGACGCGCTGCGGGCCAACCTGTCCAACGTGCTGCTCAACCGGCAGCTGACCGAGCTGGTCAAGGACGTCGAGATCCCGCTCGCGCCGACCGACCTCGCGGTGCGGCCGTGGGACCGCGACCGGGTGCACCGGCTGTTCGACGACCTGGAGTTCCGGGTGCTGCGCGACCGGCTGTTCGCCACGCTGAGCAGCGCCGAGCCGGAGGCCGACGAGGGCTTCGACGTGACCGGCGGCGCCATCCCGTCCGGCGAGCTGGCGGCCTGGCTGGACAAGCACGCCCGTACCGGCGAGCGCGTCGGCCTGGCGTTCAAGGGCACGTGGGGGAGCGGCACCGGCGACATCGAGGGCATCGCGCTGGCCACCGCGGCCGGCGAGGGCGGCTACCTCGACGCCACCGCGCTGACCGAGTCGGACGAGAAGGCGCTGGCGGCGTGGCTGGCCGACGAGAAGGTGGCCAAGGCCGGCCACGACTTCAAGGGCCCCGAGCACGCGCTGCGGGCCCGCGGCTGGGACCCGAAGGGCTGGACCAGCGACACCGCGCTGGCCGCGTACCTGGTGCGGCCGGGTCAGCGCTCGTTCGAGCTGGACGACCTCGTGCTGCGCTACCTCAAGCGGGAGCTGCGGGCCGAGGACGGCGCCGACGACGGCCAGCTGTCGCTGCTGGCCGACGAGGCCGCCGACCTGGAGGCCGCGGCCAAGTCCCAGATCGTCAAGGCGAAGGCCGTGGCCGAGCTGGCCGACGCGCTGGACACGGCGCTGGAGTCGATCGGCAGCCGTCGGCTGCTCGACGAGCTGGAGCTGCCGCTGCTGGGCGTGCTCGGCGAGCTCGAGCAGGCCGGCATCTGCGTCGACGTCGAGCACCTCACCGAGCTGGAGGCGCACTTCGCCGCCCGGGTCAAGCAGGCCGCGCAGGACGCGTACTCGGTGATCGGCAAGGAGATCAACCTCGGCTCGCCCAAGCAGTTGCAGGTCGTGCTGTTCGAGGACCTCAACATGCCGAAGACCAAGCGCACCAAGACCGGCTACACCACCGACGCCGAGGCGTTGCAGACGCTGTACGAGACCACCGAGCACCCGTTCCTGGCGCATCTGCTGGAGCACCGGGACGCCACCCGGCTCAAGACCACTGTGGACGGTCTGCTCAAGTCGGTTGCCGACGACGGCCGCATCCACACCACGTTCAACCAGATGATCGCGGCCACCGGCCGGCTGTCGTCGACCGAGCCCAACCTGCAGAACATCCCGGTGCGCACCGAGGAGGGCCGCCGGATCCGGCAGTCGTTCGTGGTCGGCTCGGGCTACGCCGAGCTGATGACCGCGGACTACAGCCAGATCGAGATGCGGATCATGGCGACGCTGTCCAAGGACGAGGGCCTGATCGAGGCCTTCAACACCGGCGAGGACCTGCACACCTATGTCGCCGCGCAGGCCTTCGCGCTGCCGATCGAGGAGGTCACCGGCGAGCTGCGGCGGCGGGTCAAGGCCATGACCTACGGCCTGGCCTACGGTCTGTCGGCGTTCGGCCTGGCCTCGCAGCTGCGGATCTCCAACGAGGAGGCCCGCGAGCAGATGGACGCCTACTTCGCCCGCTTCGGCGGCGTGCGCGACTACCTCCAGGCCATTGTCGTCAAGGCCAGGGCCGACGGCTACACCGAGACCATCCTCGGCCGCCGCCGCTACCTGCCCGACCTCAACAGCGACAACCGCCAGCGCCGCGAGATGGCCGAGCGGATGGCCCTCAACGCCCCCATCCAGGGCAGCGCCGCCGACATCATCAAGGTGGCCATGCTCGGCGTGCACAAGGCGCTGCGGGAGGCTGACCTGCGCAGCCGGGTGCTGCTCCAGGTGCACGACGAACTCGTGCTGGAACTGGCCGAGGGCGAGCACGAGCAGGTCGAGGCCCTGGTCCGGGAGAACATGGGCAACGCCTACCAGCTCGCCGTCCCGCTGGAGGTCTCGGTGGGCTACGGCCGTTCCTGGGACGAGGCCGCCCACTAGACCAATGCAGGGAAGGACGCCTTACCTGCATCCAATGCAGGTAAGGCGTCCTTCCCTGCATTCAGTCGGCGTCGAACGCTGCCCTCACGGTGGCCAGTGTCCGGCGCAGGTCGGGCACCGGCACCGAGCCCAGGGCCAGGCGGAGTGCTTGGGGCACAACGGGAGTGGTCGCGAACTGCTCGGCGGTGGCGACGGAGATCCGTTGCCGGGCCAGGGCGGCGGCGATGTGGTCGGCCCGGGCCGACAGGGGCAGCCAGAGGAAGTACGACGCCGGGTGGCTCACGAACGGCAACCCGGCGAAGACGTCACGGGCAATCGCTTGCCGCATATGGGCATCCGTGCGTTTGTGGGCCTCCAACCGGTCCACGGTGCCGTCTGCCAGCCACCGCCGGATCAGGGCGACGTTGAGCGCCGGGGTGTTCCAGGTGGTGGCGCGGATGACCCGTTCGATCGCCTTCGGTTCGGGCGTCACGACGTAGCCGACGCGCAGACCGGTGGCCACGCTCTTCGAGAGGCTGGACACGTAGACCGTGCGCTCCGGGGCCAGCGCGGCCAGCGGCGGGGGAGCGTCCTCGACGAGGTAGGCGTAGGCGGCGTCTTCGATGACCAGCAGCCCGTGCCGGCGAGCCGTTGCCACCAAACGTTTCCGAGCCGTGAGCGACAGGACCGTGCCGAGCGGGTTGTGCAGCGTCGGCATCGAGTAGACCGCGCGGACCGGCCGTCGGCGGCACAGCTCGTCGAGGTCGGTCGTGGCCACCAACTCCAGGCCCAAAGTGTGGGCCAGCACCTTGAAACCGGTGTACGTCAACGGATCCACGGCCACGATGTCCCCGCGCTGCAAGGTGGCCATGGCCGTCACGGCGAGGCCGTGCTGCGCGCCGCTGACGATCAGCACGTTCGCGGCGTCCACGGTCAGGCCGCGCCGGGTGAGATGCCGGGCTACGGCCGTACGGGCCTCAAGTCGGCCGGCGTGCGGTTGGTAGTGCAGCAACGATTCCAGATCGCCGCTTGCCGCCAAGTCACGCAGTGCGTTGCGCAGCAACTCGCCCTGGCCGGGGATGGCCGGGTAGTTGAACTGGAGGTCGACGGCTTCGGCCGCCACCGCCTGCTCGTCGATGCCTTGGCCGGCAAGCAAAGCCGTGTCGCGCACGAACGTGCCGCGACCGGGCTCGCCCGTCACCAGGCCCATCGCCTCCAGCTCGGCGTACACACGAGTGGCCGTGACCAGCGCGATTCCCTCCCGCGCGGCCAGTTCCCGATGCGTCGGCAGCCGCGTCCCCACCGGCCAGCGGCCCGCCCGCAGTTCCGCCGCGAGGCCGTCCACCACGCCCTTGTACCGAGGGGTCCGCACCGGCCGATTGTATCCATGACAATTCTTCGACTGTCATGAAAACCGGCCCTAACCTGGGCCCCATGCACATCGCGATCCTGACCTTCGACGGCTACAACGAGCTCGACTCGTTCATCGCGCTCGGCATCCTCAACCGCGTCGACCGGCCCGACTGGCGGATCTCCATCGCCAGCCCCACGCCCACCGTGCGCTCCATGAACGGCATCCTCGTCGAGGCCACCGCCACCCTCGAGGACGCCTGCGCCGCCGACGCCGTGATCGTCGGCAGCGGTGCCAGGACCCGTGAGGTCGTCGAGGACCCGGCGATCATGTCCGTGCTGCGCGGCCTCGACCCGTCCCGGCAGCTGCTGGCCGCCCAGTGCTCCGGCACCCTCGTGCTGGCCAGGCTCGGGCTGCTCGACGGCGTGCCCGCCTGCACCGACGTCCGCACCAAGCCCTGGGTCGTCGCCGCCGGCATCGACGTGCTCAACCAGCCCTTCTTCGCCCGTGACGCGGTCGCCACCGCCGGCGGCTGCCTCGCCTCGCACTACCTGGCCACGTGGCTCATCACCCGCCTGGCAAGCCCCGAGGCCGCGGCGGAAGCCCTTCGCTACGTTGCCCCCGTCGGCGAACAGGACGAGTACATCGAACGCGCCCTGCGCAACGTCAGCGCTCCGACACGCCTCGTACGAGCATGATCACGGAGTCGCGGACCTCGCGCTGACTGCGGTGCGGCTGGAACACCTGCCAGTCGAGGGCGACGACGAGCAGGGTGCCGAACAGGGCGGCGGAGGCGGTGCCGACCGGGACGTCGGGCGGTAAAGCGCCGACGTCGGCGCGGCGTTGCACGACCTGGCGCACGATGGCGACGATGTCGTCCCGCAGCAGGCTCAGGGTGCCGTGCCACTGCCCTGGCGTCCGCCACATCTCGCTGACCAGCAGCTGGGCGAAGGCGGGGTACTCGGCGAAGAAGCCGAGCGCGCCGTCGACCAGGGACTCCAGGGCCGAACCGGTGTCGTCGACGTCCTCGGCGACCCGCAGCCGCGCGGCCAACAGCTCGACGCCGTGCCGGAGCAGGGCGTCGACGAGACCGTCCTTGCTGCCGAAGTTGTAGTAGACGGTTCCCTTGGCCACGCCCGCCTCGGCGGCGATCTCGTCGACGGTCACGCCGGCCGCCCCGCGCTCGCCGACCAGGCGCAGCGCGGCGTCGAACAGCTTCTGCTTCGTCGCCGAGGTACGGGCGGGCCGTGGCTTCACAGCACGAGTTCCGGCTTGAGGCGTGAGGGCGTCCACACCCTCTGCTTGTACGCGGCCAGCACCGAGAGCGCCAGCCCCACCACGAGATACCCGCCGATCACCGCAACGTCCGTGCCGAGGCTGGACAACGCCCCGCCGTACAACAGATGCCGCAGCCCGTCGACCACGTAACCCAGCGGCAGCGCGATGTGCAGCGGCTGTAGCGGCGCCGGGATGGTCTGCCACGGGAACGTGCCGCCGGCGGTGGTCAGCTGCAACACCAGCAGCACCAGGCCGAGGAACTTGCCGACGGCGCCGAGCAGCGCGTTCAGGCCGTGCAGCATCGCGGTGAACGCGAAGCCGGTCAGCACCAGGAAACCCAAGGTGCCCAACGGATCCGACGGGTGCACGCCGACCAGCGTGGTCACCACGGCGAACAGCAGCACCACCTGGAAGAAGCTCAGCAGCGCGGCTGGCAGCCAACCGCCCAGCGCGACGATGCCGGGCCGCTGCTTGGCCGCCAGCGCCCGCCGGGACAGCGGCCGCAGCAGCAGGAACAGCACGAACGCGCCGATCCAGGTGGCGAGGCCGAGGAAGAACGGGGCGAGGCCGGCGCCGTAGGTGTCGGCGGTGGCCTGGCCGACAGCCTGCACGGTGACCGGGTCGCCGATGGTGTTGGCCGTGGCCGACGGGTCGTTCGGGTCCGGGATCTTGCCGGCGCCCGCGTTCAGCCCGTCCCGCAGCTGTGCGCTGCCGTCGGCCAGCTGCTTGGTGCCGGACGCCAGCTGCGACGCCCCACTGGACAGCTTGTCGGCGCCGTCCGTCGCGGTCTTCAGGCCGTCACGGAGCTGCGTCGCGCCACTGTCGGCCTGCGCGATGCCGGACGCCAGCTGCGGCGAGGCCGCCGCGAGCTGCGACGCGCCGTCGGCCACCTGCCGCGAGCCGGCGGACAGCTGCTGGAGCTTGCCGTTCACGGTCTGGATCTGCCCGTTGGCGTCGGTCAGCGGCTTGCGGGCGTTGTCCAGCACGGCCAGCACCTGGCTGACCTGGTCGGCGCTCAGCCCCGCCGACTGCAGCCGGGCCTGGATGTCCGAGCGGACGCCGTCGAGGTTGTTGTTGACCGTCTGCGCGGCCGAGGCGATGGCCGAGCCGCCGGCCGCCACCTGGGCGTTGCCGTCGGCGACCTGCTTGGCCCCGTCGGCCAGCTGCTGGGTCTTGCTGGGCAGGCTGGCGGTGTTGCTCTTGAGCAGGTCCAGGCCGTTGACCAGCTGGTTCGACCCGTCCAGCAGCTTGTGCTCGCCGGTGGCCAGGTCCGCGCTGCCGGTGGCCAGCTGCTGCGCGCCGTCGTTGGCCTTGGCCGCGCCGTCGGCCAGCTTGGACGCGCCGTCGGCCGCTTGCAGCGTGCTGCTGCGGATCGTCGCGTAGCCGGTGAGCAGCTGGTCCGCCGCCGTCGTGCCGACCTTCTTGGCCACTGCCGCTCGTACCGCGTCGACGACCTTGTCGGCGATGGTGCGCGCCAGATAGTTGTTGGAGTCGTTGGTGGTCAGCTGGAGCACGCCCTGGCGCGGCTTGTTCTGCACGGGCGAGGTGAGCGCCTGCGAGAAGTCGGCCGGCAGCGTCAGCGCGAACGTGTACTTGTTGTCCCGCACGCCGTCCGCGGCGTCGCTGGCGCTGACCCGGTGCCACTCGAACTTCGGGTTGGTCAGCAGCTCGTCGGCCACCTCGTTGCCGGCGTTGAGCGGCTTGCCGTTGACCTCGGCGCCCTTGTCGTCCACGACCAGCGCGACCGGCAGCGACTTGAGGTTGTTGTACGGATCCCAGTTCGCGTACAGGTACATCGCGCCGTACAGCAGCGGCACGAGCACCAGCGCGACGACGGCGATCTTGGGCAGCTTGCCCGCCGTGATGCGGCGAAGCTCCGTCGCCGCCAACCGGATGGGGCTCACTGGTGGTCCTCCTGAACCTGCGTGAATGCCAACGTCTCGGGCTGCTCGCGGTCGCCGATGTGCGCCGCCGACACGTCCAGCAGCCGCGCCGAGGTCAAGCTGCACAGCACCACCACGGCCAGGCCGCGTTCGGCGGCCTGGGTGGCGGTGGTCCACCAGGTGTGCGGGCCGGCGCCGTGCCGGTCGGGCAGCACGAGCACCAGCGCCTCGATGCCCGGGCGCTGCGCGGCGACCTCGACCAGCAGCCGGGTGCGGACCTCGGCCGGCACCGATTCGAAGCGGACGCCGGCGTGTTCACGGGCGTCGTGCGCGAGCAGCCAGTCGGCCACCGCCTTGCGGTTGGCCGGCTGGTGCGCGAAGGCCAGCTCCTCGCCGAGCACAGTGCCCAGCGTCAGTGCCTCCTCGGGAGAGGACACGTCCGGCGCGTCCACGATCGCCACGCGCTGGCGCAGGCCGGCGTCGTCTGGCTTGCCGTCGAGCAGCACCTCGCCGACGCTCGGCTTCATCCGGCCGCCCAGCGCGAGCGCGAAGGCCGTGTGGCCGGTGCCGGGCTCCCCGGCGACGAGGGCGAGTTCGCCCGTCCGCACCCGCAGCGAGGTCGGCTGCAGCAGCGGGCCGTGTGCCCCGTCGATGCCGACGCTCTGGACGTGGATCTCCACCGAGCCTCCTTGAACTGACTGGTCAGTTCAAATAGTGCGGCAACCCGGTGCGCGAGGCAAGCCAGGGCGACGTGATCTCGACCCTAGAAGCGATCACCGCAGCCCGCCCGCCGGGCGCACCTCCCACTGGGTCCACAGTGGCCGGTAGCCCTGCCGGGGCCAGAACACCGACGACAGCGGGTTCGGCGGGTTGTAGTGCAGGAAGTAGCCGGCGGTCCGATGACCGGCGAAGTGATTGTGCACGACCGCCATCAGCTGCTGGCCGATGCCGGCGCCCCTTGCCCCCGGGAGCACCGAAAGACAGTTCACATAGCCCCACAGGCCGATCGGCAGCTGCCGCCGGGTCCGCGCGGTCGGCGTGGTGGCCACGATCGCCGTCTCGGCCAGGCCGATCACCATGCCGTCCCGCTCGGCCACCCACACGTCGTCGGTCATCCCGAGCCGGCCGGCCAGCGAGGCCCGGCGGGTCCGCTCGGCCTCGACCCGGAGCACCGCGGCGCCGACGTTGGCCGAGTAGCGGACCTCGGCCATGGCCAGTTCCACGACGGCGTCCTCGTCGGAGGCCAACGCCGGCCTGATGTTCACGGTCAGCGAGGGCGCCCGGACCGTGGTCGGCTTGCGCACCGCCGTGACCGTGAGCGGCTGGAGGCCGTGATCGAGGAACACCCGGGCGCACTCCACGTCCCGACTCGGCCAGATCACCGTGGCCGCGGTGTCGGCCCCTCGGTCGCCGACCCGGTCCAGCCAGTGCCGGAAGGCGCGCAGCACGGCGTCCATGCCGGCCGCGCCGGTATGACCGACCACCGGCTGGAGCTCGTAGGTGTCGGCCGCCGACCACAGCCAGGACGGCATGCCCGGCTCGGTCCGCTGGTGCGTGACGACCGCCGCCACCCGGGTGCCGTCCGGCAGCGCGGCGTTGACCGCCTCACCCGGCTCCGGCGACGGCGCGGGCGGCAGCAGCCGGTCCAGCCGGGCGAACCGCTCCTCCTGGGCGGCCAGCAGGGCGTCGACCGTCACGGGCGCCGGCAGCGGAAGATCGCCGTGCCGGGGAACAGCCGGCCGCGCAGCGGGCTCCACTGGCCCCACTCCGGGTGGTCGGCGCCCGGCCACTCCGGCTCGACCAGGTCCTCCAGCACCAGGCCGGCCGCCGCGAGCTGGCGCACGTAGTCGCCGAGGGTGCGGTGGTGCTCCACGTACGTGGCCGCGCCGGCCGCGTCCACCTCCAGATAAGGCGTGCGGTCGAAGTAGGACTGCACGACGGTCAGACCCATCGGGCCCGGGTCGTCGGGGAAGATCCAGCGCATCGGGTGCGTCACCGAGAACACCCACGGGCCGCCCGGCCGCAGCACCCGGGCCACCTCCTTGAACACGGCGCCCGCGTCGGCCACGAAGGGCACGCCGCCGAACGC
>Ga0310811_10003861_pt1 | contig 18885 bp, 12 predicted proteins | sample YCmetagenome_FD_207642 | JGI IMG/M metagenome (GOLD analysis project Ga0310811, IMG submission 207642) | Soil microbial communities from experimental microcosm in Duke University, North Carolina, United States - YC | ecosystem: Engineered > Artificial ecosystem > Soil microcosm > Unclassified ...
GTGTGGCAGCGCCCCAACCTGCTGCTGCTCGACGAGCCTACCAACCACCTCGACCTGGCCACACGCGAAGCGCTAGGCATGGCACTCAACGAATTCGAAGGCACCGTGATGCTGGTCAGTCACGACCGGTCCCTGCTGCGCGCCGTATGTGACGAGTTCTGGCTCGTCACCAAGGGTGGCGTCGAGCCCTTCGACGGCGATCTGGACGATTACCAGCAGTTCCTGCGCGACGAAGCCCGTAGCATGCGCGAGCAGGCTGCCGGAGAGTAGAAGGTGACGCGAATAATCCGTTCTTCGAATTCATCGCGCGCTATCGGAATGACCCCGTGCGCTGCGTCCGCGACGATAGGCGCGGCCGTGTGAATATTGGACCAAAGACCAATGTCGGCATCCCAAGCCAACCTGTACCTTACTTGATGGACGAGCGAGGGCCGTGCATTCACCGACGATACGTACGAGGAAATCAGGAGCCACGCGACCACTCCCGGAAGCCGTGATCCGTGACTGGCCCATTTGACCGGCTGGTGCGCGCCCGGCCCGGCGACAGAGCACCGGTCACGAGGGCCATGGAAAGAGAACGTCCGGCCGCGAGTTATGCCGGACTTCTCCTTGCGGACAGAGAAGGAAGGTAAACTGAGTGAGCCACGTCGAGATCGCTTTGATCGTGTTCGCCTGTGTATTGGGCAGCGCGTTGCTTGGCTTGTATCTGCGCACCATCTTGCCTGGGCACCACCTTAGCGATGAGTCAACCGGCGTCTTAAAGCTGGCGGTCGGCCTGATAGCCACGATGGCCGCGTTGGTGCTTGGCCTCCTTATCTCGTCGGCGAAGAACTCGTTCGATACCGTGAACGGCGAGGTCGTGCAAAATGCCGCCAGCATCATCCTCCTCGACCGTGTTCTGGCCAAGTATGGCCCAGAAACAAAGGAGGTCCGTGATCTGCTTAAGCAGAGGGTCGGCATGTCGATCCAGACGCTAGCTTCCCGCGACCCTGCGCAGATCGCAAAACTTCGTGGCCTGGAGGCAATTAGGCGGGCGGAAAGCCTTCCGCTCAAGCTGGAGGAGCTGACGCCGCACAGCGATGCGCAAACTCAACTGCGGGCACGCGCCATCCAGATTGCGGGTGAGGTGCTGGCTGCACGCCAACTTGCGATGCTGCAAGCCGTGGGCTCGCCCCCCACACCATTGCTGATATTCCTGGCGCTGTGGCTCTCCATTATCTTTTGTGCGTTTGGCCTATTCGCTCCCGCCAACGCGACGGTCATTTTTGGACTGCTTCTGGGCGCGCTGTCCACTGCCGGCGCAATATTTCTGATTCTCGAAATGAACACACCGCTGGATGGAATAATCACGGTCTCGCTCGAACCTATGCGCGAGGCGCTTGCCATGCTCGGCCAGTAGCGGCCATAGATGTCACTTACGGCATCACTGCCCGTACCTTGGGCTTCTCGATGTAGGGCCGCGCCGGCACGGCGCGAGTCCCTTTGCAGCACGAACACGATTCGCATCGCCGCTCGCACGCACGCTATTTAATTCTTCGACGCAAGCGGCGGCGCGCTCCGAGGTGGACGGCGAAATTGCGTTGCTTGCTCGAACGAGTACGCGATCGACAACAGCTTCGCCTCGCTCCACGGCTTGCCGAGAATGTCCATGCCGACGGGAACGCCGATGGGCGCCGTTTGAGTCGGCGCCGAAAACCCGGCGGGGACCGTGACGGCGGGAAAGCCGGTCACGGAAGCGAGAATGCCGTCACGGTCGGCCTGATTGAGTTCGGTCAGAGGCACCACAAGCCGCTTTTGCAACGGATAGACGATCGCATCGAGGTGGTTGTCCGCCATGATCTTCTGGAGCAATGCGCGGGTCTTAGCATCGCGCTGGAGCCGGAGCTTGTAGTCCGGTTCCGACATGCCGTTCTTGTACGAAACGGCCGACTTGAGGAAACGTTCGAGTGTCGGGTGATTGAAACGGCCGCCTGCGTAGATCTCCTGGACCGTCTTGGTCGGCGCGTTCGGGATCGTGGAGAGGTAGCGGTTCATCACCGTCGTGAACTCATACTTCTGCACGTCGTTTTCGGCGATGAGCTTGTCCGACGCGAGCGCCGGCGCGTCGATATCGACGAGCGTCGCCCCTGCTTTTTTCATGTCGGCCAAAGCCTGGTCCATCACCGCATTGACGGGCTGATGCTCGGGTGCGGAGCCGAACATGACGCGCAACACGCCGATCCGACTGCCCTTCAAAGCATCGGCTCGTAGCGAGGCGACGTAGTTCACATGGGGATGTCCGTGGGTATTCGGGTCGGCGGGATCCGCTGCGGCCATGGTCTGCAGCATGGCCGCGACGTCCACGACGTGGCGGCTGAGCGGTCCAATCGCGTCCTGCGTGCTCGACACCGGCATAATGCCGTTCACGCTCAAAAGCCCGTGCGTAGGCCTCACGCCGACGAGCGAATTGGCCGACGCAGGCGAGCGGACGGAGTTCACCGTATCGGAGCCCGTGCCGGCCATCGCCAGATTGGCGGCAACGGCCGCGCCTGTGCCGCCGCTCGAGCCGCCCGGCGTGCGCGTCAGATCGTAGGGATTCAGCGTTTGGCCGCCGAGCGAGCTGACTGTCGTGCCCGCAAGCGCGAACTCGTGCATGTTGGTCTTGGCCAGGACAATCGCGCCAGCCGCGCGCAGTCGCGCAACGACGAAAGCGTCCTTGGCGGGCCTCGCACCTTCGAGCGACAGCGAACCACCCGTCGTCGGTACGTCGGACGTGTTGTAGTTGTCCTTTAGAACGATCGGCACGCAATGCAGCGGGCCTACAGGGCCTTTCCGCTCCAAGGCGGCGTCGAGCCGATCAGCGGTGGCCAGCGCATTATCGTTCAGGGTGAGGATCGCATTGAGCTTTGCCCCGTGCTTGTCGTATGCGGCGATCCGATCAAGGTACGTCTGGACAAGCCCATGGCAGGTCAGGCGGTGATCATGGAACGCCTGCTCGATTTGCGGAATCGTTGCCTCTTCGACGTTGAAACCAGCCGGAAAAGCCGGCACAGCCAGCGTGGAAAGGAGCGTGGCCACAGCAACAATCGGAGTTTTGGTCATCATTGTTCTTGTGTAGTGAAATATTTCGCGCCCCCCGTAAAGGGGACTTGCATACCGCGTTGCCCCGCTCGCGGCGATCCTACATGGTGTTGAAATCATGTATACAAGAAGTCGCCTGATACAACAAGGCGGTCATTTACGGATAGCGGGCTTCGCGGGGACGCCGACTGAACCCCGGCGAGCGACCGGACTGAACCCCGTGCCATACTTGCGGATCCTCTTGCCCCTATGTCAACGACCGTGATGACCGCCCTTTCCGCGTCCATCGGCTTTAACTTCAACCCGCTCGACCGCCGCTCCGGCAAGCGGGACGACCACGCCTTCTTCGAGCATCTACGCAGCGACCCGGCCGCGCGCTTTCTCGTCTTCGACGGCGACGTCCCCTTGCTTAAGCGAGGCAGCGAGTATGACCCGTGGTTCGTCGCCAGCGAGACCGCTGCCTTCGGCCAGCCGCTTCATAGCGTCTTTCTCGGGGAAGACACCGACGGCAGCGGACGCTTCGCGCTCGGCTTCGCGCTCAACCTTGCGCCAGAGGACCTATCGCCAGGCACCGGCTATGATCGCATCGACCTTCGCTCGCTCGCGCTGCAAGACCTCGTCGCTGCGGGAGCGCTCGGAATACTGGCAGAGGCGAAGTCGATGCTCGACTGGCATCGGCGCCACTCCTTCTGCGCAAACTGCGGCTCCGCAAGCCGCGTCACGACGGCCGGCTGGCAACGCATCTGCGATGTTTGCGGCGCACGCCATTTCCCGCGGGTGGATCCAGTCGCGATCATGCTGGTGATAGACGGCGAACGGTGTCTGCTCGGACGCCAGCGCCATTTCGCCCCTGGAATGTACTCGGCGCTTGCCGGTTTCGTTGAACCGGGCGAGACCGCGGAAGACGCCGTGCGCCGCGAAGTGATGGAGGAGGCTCGTGTGAAGTGTGCACAGGTTGTCTACTTCGCGTCGCAGCCGTGGCCGTTCCCTTCATCGCTGATGATCGGCTGCTTTGCGCAGGCGAGCGATACCGACATCGTCGTCGATACGGACGAACTCGAAGACGCCCGCTGGTTCTCGCGCCAGGAGGTTGCGGCGATGCTCGCGGGAACGCATGCGGACGGGCTGTCGACGCCCAAGCCGTTCGCCATTGCCCATCATTTGCTGCAGGCGTACGTCGACAAGGGTGACTCGGTGTTGCTCGGCTGAGCGTCCCGCAAAAGGAGCGCTTGCTCGGGCAGATCGAGAGTCACTTGGTCGCAGTCGACGGATAGAGACCGGCAAGCCGCGCGATCAGGACACCAACGTAAAACACTCCTGCAAACTCTTCGACCATCACGATTGAGCGGGCGTGGTCGGTCAATGGGATGACATCCCCGTAACCAGTGGTCGTGAGCGTCGTGAAGCTAAAAAAGAGTAGTTTGAAAAAAGTACCGGGCTGTGTGAAATCGAGGCGGCCAGGACCGAATGAGCCAGCGCTGGATCTCTCGATCAGGGCGTAGATGAAGGCCCATACGAAGGCCAGCATGATGTAGCCTGCAAGCGCACCGTGCAGCTTGTCGGCCGTAATTGGCCCGCGCTTGAGAATATAGCGGAGCACTCCGCTAATAGCGACGGCAAGAGACGCGGTATAAGATATCCCGGCAAGAGCCAGAATCGTAATACTCTCAGTCAACAACGCCGCCCATTGAAGGCCAACCCCAAGCAACGCCAAGCCCAGTTTGAGGATGAAGCCCCACCGAGTCTGTCTGCTAGAGAAAGCACCTATGAGCAGCACGATTGAAAACAGAACGCCGAGCAGCGTGCGAGCGAATAAGCCTTCCTCAAGATAGGGAAACAGCAGGATCAAGCCAAGTAAGAGCAGCAATAGATAGGTGCAGGGCCCATGTCCTATTATCATCTGAGCTAAATCCTCGTCGGATTCGGCTTCAATTTGCGGATCTGCCATACCAGTTTTCCCAGAGACCGAACTAACGCTCGCGACCTGACGTTGCACGGTTGAATTTGACCTTTGGCTTTAGAAGGGTGGGCAACTGGAAATTCTAGTCGCGGATGCGTGTGAGAGGTATGAGAGGATTCTGCCATAGCGAGGGTCTGCCAAGCCTATCCGCAAGCTGTGCTTCCCTTTTAATCCACGACGGTGGTGGCTCGCGGCGAGCCGTTGCAAATGCTCTCAGTGCGGTGCGAAAAGCGCAGCCGAATGAGGCAGCCAGGCTCATTGTCGAGGATCTCGACCTCGGCGGAAACGCATTGAAGGTAGTGGTTGACGAAGCGCATCGCCAGTCGGTACGCTTGCGCGCTGATGGTTCCCCTAACCGGGATCAAAAGGGAACGCAGTGAGAGCAGCAATGCTTGAGTCTGCGGCTGCCCCCGCAACTGTAAGCGACGAGTTCGCGCCATGCGTGACCACTGGGACACTGGGAAGGTCGGCGCCGAACCTTGACTCGCGAGCCAGGAGACCTGCCATCGACCGAGGTCTGCGCAGCCGCATCGGGCGGGGTGTCCTGGTGCGCAAGCACCGCGATATGCGGTTGCCTGTTGCAAGGACAGCCCAACCTCAGGATCTGTCATGTCCGTCACCACTTTTCAAAGCGCCCCACAAGCGGGAGCGTTGCGTCGCCGCATCATCGGTATCTACAGCGTTCTCGCCATCTTCAACCTTGGCGCATGGATCTGGGCATTCATCACCTTTCACGCTCATCCTTTGCTGCTCGGCACTGGGCTGCTTGCGTATGGCTTCGGCCTGCGTCACGCCGTCGATGCCGACCACATTGCCGCGATCGACAATGTCACCCGCAAGCTGATGCAGGACGGGCAGCGCCCCGTAACCGTCGGATTGTTCTTTGCGATCGGTCACTCGATCGTCGTGCTGTTCGTCGCAGCGGCTGTCGCCGCGACGGCAGCCGCGCTGCAAAGCCGCTTCGAAGCATGGAAAGATCTCGGCGGCGTTGTGTCGACCAGCGTGTCCGCGCTCTTTCTGTTCTTGATCGCCGTCGTCAACATCGTCATTCTGCGCGGCGTGTGGCGCGCGTTCAACCGGGTGCGCCTCGGCAAGCCCTATGACATGGAGGATCTCGACCTGCTGCTGAACAATCGCGGACTGCTCACGCGGATTTTCCGGCCGATGTTCCGTCTCGTATCGAAGCCGATCTGGATGCTGCCGCTCGGCTTCCTGTTCGGCCTCGGCTTCGACACGGCGACGGAAGTCACCCTGCTCGGCCTCTCCGCGAGTCAGGCGGCACAAGGCATGTCGATCTGGGTCGTATTGGTGTTCCCGGTACTGTTCGCTGCCGGCATGTCGCTCGTCGACACTACCGACGGCGTGCTGATGCTCGGCGCCTACGACTGGGCATTCGTGCGTCCGATCCGAAAGCTCTACTACAATCTGACGATTACGCTGGTATCCGTCGTCGTGGCTGTTCTGATCGGGGGTATCGAGGCCCTCGGGCTGCTGGTCGAACGGCTCAGTCTGAAGGGTGGCTTCTGGGATGTGGTCCGTACGTTGGACGACAATTTCAACAATCTCGGCTTCGTCATCATCGGCGTGTTCATCTTCGCCTGGCTCGCATCCTTCATCATCTATCGCGTGAAGGGTTACGACAATCTGGAAACTCGCCCAACTGGACGTTGAGGTCCGCGCCAAAATCAACCATGACCCACGTCCGAGTACCTTCGACTATAGGAGGCGGCGATGCGCCTACGGGTAATCACACGTTGAGCCCGCAACTGCGCCGAGCCGCGCGATGAAGGACGCGCCCTTTGCGGACCGGGATTTCGTTGCCGAGGCGCAGGCACGCTTCGATGCGCTCGCGAACTATCAGGTCACGCTGAAATCGACATCGGCCGGCGCCGAGCCGGTCGAGGTGCTCTATGGCTACCGCAAACCGGGCTTCGTTCGGATGGACTTCATCCGTCCGCATGCCGGCGCGACACTCATCTACAGCCCCGAAACAGGCAAGGTCACGCTTTGGCCGTTTGGCTTCGACACCTTTCCGAGGTTCACGCTGAGCCCCGACAGTCGCATGATCCGGAGTCCGAAGGGTCACCGCGTCGACCAGTCGGACCTCGGCGCCCTACTCGTCAATGTCAGTGCGCTTCAACAGCATGGCAACACGCAGGTCATCGGCGATGAAACTATCGACATGCACCGCGCGTCGCATGTGATCGTGACCGGCAGACCGGGACATGTGGTGGCCGGCGTGTCCCGCTATGAGCTGTGGTTTGATGCGCGCCAGGCGCTGCCCATCAAGGTGGCGAGCGAGGGCCCGTCGCGCGAGCCGATCGAAACGGTGCTCATGAAGGACCTGCGCGTCGATGTGCCGGAGCCGCAGCTCAGACCGTTCGGCTAGTCGCGCGGGTAAGTGGAGCAGTTTCTTGCCGCGCTGTTCAAGAATCTCATTACGAGCAAGCCCCCTTTCGGAGTACACATTGCACGCGTACTAGGAAAACGAGAAGCGCTCCCGATACACTTGGGGAGCCACTCGCAATAGACGGACGAAGGTGCGCCGCATGGTTTCTTCGCTACCGAATCCGCAACGCGTCGCGATCCGCTTGACCGACCATGACGTCTCGCCGAGGAGTCGCTGCGCTGCCTCGACCCGGAGTTGCTCGACTGCGCGCGCAGGCGTGCGGCCCGTTTCCGCTTTGTAGTGACGCATAAAACTGCGTTCACTCATATGGAGTCGCCTGGCCAGTGCCGGGACGGAAAGATCAGACGCAAGATGTGCCGCCATCCATGCATGCAATTCGCCAAACCGATCATCTGCCTTTTGCATCGACAGCATCGTACTGAACTGCGACTGGCCTCCCGGCCGCTTTAGAAAGACGACGAGCTCGCGGGCAATGTCGAGTGCCATCGAACGTCCGTAGTCTTCTTCCACCAGCGCAAGTGCGAGATCGATTCCTGCGGTGACGCCTGCGGATGTCCAGATGGCTCCGTCGCGAATGAATATCGGGTCGGTTTCGACGCGCAGTTTCGGATAGCGATCTGCCAGTTCATCGCAACGGGCCCAGTGAGTTACCGCGCGCCGCCCATCCAGCAACCCTGTCTCCGCTAACAGGAACGCCCCCGAACACACCGAGGCAATACGCCTTGACCGCTTGGCTTGCCGCTGTGTCCAGCGGATCAAACGCGCATCCGCCGATGCCGCGCTTACGCCGCGCCCGCCTGGGATGATGAGCGTATCGACAGGCCCTTTCACTGACTGGATCGAACCAGCCAGCAGTGCCAAGCCGGAGGAAGTGGTCAAAAGGCCACCCGCGGCGGCGACGACGCGCGGTGCATAAGGTTCTCCGAACCCGCGTTGCACCGCAAGCTCATTGGCGCAAGCAAAGACCTGCAGCGGGCCACAGACGTCAAGCAGTTGAACGTCCGGAAATGCGAGCAACAGGATGGACCGGGGTGCGCCAGACATATGCGTGGCAGAAAGTGAGGGAAAAATGGCAATTTTGCCAAATTTACCGGCATAGAATCGATATGTCCACCTCACGGCACCCGTTGCGGGTGCACACCTGCCCCACATTTGACGAGGTCGCCCGATGACGCTGCAAATTGGATTTCTAGTATTTCCACAAGTACAGCAACTCGATCTAACCGGTCCCCATGACGTACTCGCATCGTTGCCCGGCGCAACGACGCACCTGGTCTGGAAAACACGCGAACCTGTCGCATCCGGCAACGGACTCATCCTGACACCCACCATCACGTACAACGACTGTCCGCCGCTCGACGTAATTTGCGTTCCGGGTGGAAGCGGGGTGACCGATTTGCTGCAGGACGTTCAGACGATCGCGTTTGTTCGAAAACAGGCCGCGGGCGCCCGCTATGTCACATCTGTCTGTACCGGGGCGCTGCTGCTTGGTGCAGCTGGGCTGCTTCGAGGTCGGCGTGCCACCACTCACTGGGCATTCCACTCATTGCTCGAACTTCTTGGTGCGATTCCGACGCGTGATCGAGTAGTCCGTGACGGCAACGTCATTACCGGTGGAGGTGTGACCGCGGGTATCGATTTCGGATTGACAGTGGCTGCGGAGCTGGTGGGCCCCGAGGAAGCTCAGGCAATTCAGCTCGAGCTCGAATATGCACCGGCCCCGCCATTTAATGCAGGAGATCCGGATGTGGCGCCGCAAGCGGTTGTGAAGCTAGTAACGCAACGCTCGGCACAGGGGCTCGCCGCGCGACGTCGAATTGTTATGGAAATCGTCTCGACAATCGGCAGCCGCGAACGCCCGTACCCATCGCAGTGAATGCGGCCTGTCGACCCTAACCAACGAGCCGACAGGTCGCTCTTACAGCTTACATTGCCAATAACGCTCAGGCATTCGTCGTTTCGGACTCGACCGATTCGCTAGGGCGATGCAACTTCTTTGTGACCTCATCGAGCTTGTCGCCCAACAGTCGTCGAACCGAGACGTAGAACACCGGAATAAGCAGCAGGCCAAGGAACGTGGCGAACAACATGCCGCCAATCACGCCTGTGCCGATCTCGTGACGGGAAGAGGCACCGGCGCCGGTCGACGTCACGAGCGGAACGACACCGATGATGAAGGCCAACGAAGTCATAAGGATCGGACGGAAACGCATTTTCGCAGCATCTATTACGGCTTCGAAGAGCGTCAAGCCCTGCGCCTGCCCGGCCACGGCAAACTCCACGATGAGAATCGCGTTCTTCGCCGCCAGCCCGATCACCGTGACCATGCCGATCTTGAAGTAGATGTCGTTGGGCACGTTGAAGACACGGCAGAACGTCGCCATGCCGAGCAAGCCAAGCGGAACGGCCATCAGCACCGCTACCGGGATGGACCAGCTCTCATACAGGGCGGCCAGGCAGAGGAAGACGACCACGACGGACAGCGCCATCAGCGTCATCGCCGAATTCCCGGCCAAGATCTCCTGGAAGGACTGCCCGGTCCAGTCAGCCGCGAATCCGGCCGGCAGCGACGTGTCGACGATTTTCTGCAAGATCTGCATTGCCTGACCCGTCGAGTACCCGGGCGCGGGGCTGCCCACGATTTCGACTGCCGAATAGCCGTTGAAGCGCGGCAACGCTTGCGGGCCGAGGAACCAGTTCGCTTTCACAACGCTCGATAGCGGCACCATGTTGTATGGGCTGATCGCGCTATTGCTGACGGACGGATTGACCGGGCTGATCGCACCGCTGGGTGAGATGCCGAGGCCGGTCATGCTGCCGACACCCACGCCGCTCGGGGTATACATGTGATCGAAGGCGTTAAGCCCCATCCGATACGGCGCATCAGCCTGCACGAAGACCTTTTTCACGCGTCCACCATAGGTGAACTGGTTCACGTAGACCGACGCGAGATCCGTCTGGATGGTGTTGTAGACATCGGTGAGCGACAAGCCCATCGATTGCGCCTGGACCCGGTCAACGCTCACCTGAAGCTGCTGCGCTTCGGACAACGAGTTGGCGCGTATGCCGAAGAGCTGCGGATTGCGCGCCGCCTCGGTAAGCAACGTCTTTTCCGCCTGCGCGAGCTCATCCCTCGATTGCCCATCGCGCGCTTGCAGATACATGTCCACACCGCCGAACTGGCTCAGTCCGCGGATGGTAGGCAGGTTGGTGACGAAAATCTGCGCGTCGCGAATGCCGTGCAGGATCTGACTGGCCTGCGGGACCAGCTGCATCGCCGTTTCCGGGCGGCTGTCCCAATCCTTGAGCCGGATGAAGGCCATGCCGACGTTTTCGCTTTGACCCACGAAGCTGTAGCCTTCAACCGCAAACACGCCCTCGATATTCTTGCTGATCGGACTGCTCATCAGCCTGTCGTGGATCTCCTTCATGACCTGGTCGGTACGCGGCAAGGTAGCGCCTGACGGCAGATTCACGACCGCCAGAATGAAGCCTTGATCCTCGTCGGGAACGAGCGCGGTCGGCAGATGGGCGAGAATGACCCCGCCTACTCCGGCAAGCGCCACGAACAGGACCATCCAGCGCGGTGCGCGCCGGATGACGCGGGCGATATGGCCGACATAGGTGCTGCCCAGTCGATCGAATCCGCGGTTGAACGCTCTGTAGAAGCGATTCGGTTCTCCGTGATGGGTGTCCTTGAGGAGGGACGCGCAAAGCGAGGGCGTGAACGACAACGCAAGGAACGCGGAGAAGCCCATCGAGACGGCGATCGTCAGCGCGAACTGCGAATAGATGATGCCGGTCGCGCCCGGCTGCATTGCGGAGGGGATGAACACCGCGCACAGCACCACCGTGATCGCAATGATCGCGCCGCCAATCTGGCCCATGGCCTTGCGTGTCGCTTCCCGTGGGCTCAGATGTTCCTCGCGCATGATGCGCTCGACGTTCTCGATCACGACGATCGCGTCGTCCACCACGATACCGATGGCGAGCACCATCCCGAAGAGGTCCAGCTGATTGAGCGAGAAGCCCAGCACCTTCAGGCCGATGAATGTTCCTAGCAATGCAACCGGAATGACGAATGTCGGAATGAGCGTCGCCCTGAAGTTCTGCAAGAACACCAGCATGACGAAGAACACGACGACGATCGCCTCGATGAGCGTATGCACCACGTCCGTGATCGAGGCCTTAATGAACGGTGTGGTGTCGTACGGCACGAACCAGTTGACGCCGGGCGGAAGATCGCGACCGATTTCGGCCATCTGGGCTTTGACCGCTTTGGCGACAGAGAGCGCATTCGCGCCGGGCAGCAGGAAGACGCCCAAGCCGCTTGCCGGCTGGTTGTTATACGCAGCAGACGTACCGTAGGTTTGCGCACCGAAGGTCACTCGCCCCACGTCGCTCAAGCGAACCACGCTGCCGTCGTTGTTCGTCCGCAGAATGAGCTCGCGAAACTGCCGAAGCGTCGAGAACAACTTATCGCCCGAAACGGTGGCGGTGAAGACCTGGCCTTTCACAGCCGGGTCTGCGCCGAGCGAACCGGTTGCGAACTGCGCGTTTTGCGCCTGAACGGCGCTGATCACCTGCGTCGTCGACATCCCGTAGCCTTGCAGCTTGTCGGGATCGACCCAGATTCGCACAGCGTATTCCGAGCCTAGCTGGAACGTGTTGCCCACGCCGTTGATCCGGCCGATGACCGGCTGCATCTGCGATGCGACGATGTCGGCCAGGCGCGCTGCGTTAACCGAGGGGTTGCTCGATTGCAAGCCGACGAACAACAGAATGTCGGGGCTGGCTTTCGCCACCACGAGGCCCTCTTGTGACACCTCGGTGGGCAGTAACGGCTGCGCGAGCGCAACCTTGTTCTGCACCTGCACTTCCGCAATGTCGGGGTTTGTCCCGGTCGCGAAGGTCAGGGTGATCGTCACTGTGCCGTTCGAATTCGACGTCGAGTTGAAATACAGCAAGTTGTCGATGCCGGTCAGCTGCTGTTCGATCACTTGCGTGACGGTCGATTCCAGCGTGGCGGCATTGGCGCCCGGATAGGTCGCCGTCACCGTGACTTCAGGCGGGGCGATGTCCGGATATGAGTCGATCCCCAGGCGCATCAGCGAGATCACGCCGAACATGCAGATGAGAATCGGGATCACCCATGCAAAGACGGGGCGATCGATGAAGAAACGTGGCATGCGTAGACTCCTTAAGACGGACTGCCGCTCGACTCAGATGCTGAGCCGACCTGCGCCGGTTTTACGCTTTGCCGGGGCTCCGTCCAAGGGCTGGTTTTGGCCAGCGCCCCTACGTGCACCGCTTGCACCCCGGAGACGACGACTTGATCGCCGTCGGTCAGTCCGCCCGTCACGATCCAGTCGTTGCCGTAGCTGTCCGTTGTTTGGACGTCCTTGCGCGCGACTTTCCCATCCTTGCCGACGACCAGCGCATACGCGCCGACGGTATCGCGCTCGATGGCTTGCTGCGGAATCAGGAACGCGCCCTTTTGCTTACCGAGGTCGACATTCAACGACACATACATGCCCGGCAACAGTTCATGCCGTGGGTTGGGCACACGCGCGCGCAGATTGACCGCCCCCGTGACGGAATTGACCGATACATCCGAAAAGTCGAGCGTGCCCAACTGATCGTATGGGGTACCGTTAGGCAGAGCGATTTGGACCTTGACGTCGTGCGGCGCCGCGAGTGCGACGCCGCCTTCGCTTTGCGCCTGCCGCAGCGTGACGAGCGCCGCAGAGCTGATCGTGAAGTTCACGTAGAGCGGGTCGACCTGGCGGACGGTAGTGAGCAGTGTGCCGCCGGCACCTGCGTCGACCGTGCCATTGCCGACCACTGCGCCGGCCGTCACCTGTTGCTCCCCGGCTATGCCGGTGATGGGCGAGGTTACCTTCGTATAGCTGAGGTTGACGCGCGCGCCTTCGACGGCGGCTTCGTCAGCCTTCACCTTGGCGGCCGCACTGCGCTCCGCCGCGTCGGCATTGTCGACCATCTGCTGAGAAACGGATCCCACCGGCAGCAGCTTGCGGAAGCGCTCGTCGATAAGACGATCGTTGACCTCGGTCGCATGGTCCTCGGCCAGCGTGGCGAGATCATTGTCAAGCATGGTGCGGTAGTAGGTCGGATCGATCTCGAACAGCACCTGTCCGGCCTTTACCTCGCTGCCCTCCTCGTAGAGGCGCTTGAGCAATACGCCCGAGACCCGGGCGGTCACGTTGGCGTTGTAATAGGCCGACAAGCGTCCGACCAAATCTCGCTTGAGCGGGACGTCCTGGGGTTGCGCCGTGATGACGCCCACGAGTGGTGCGGGTGCAGCCGGCGGCGGACCGTCCTTGCTGCAGCCGACGAGGGCAAGGAAACCAAGGGACAACAAAGATGCGCGCAGAGGCAGTAATCTCGTAGAAGACCGGGGGTGCATGATTGTGGTATCGGGAAAGGCCATCAGTCGGTTGGCGACAGCCGACGACAAGCAATCACTGGTACTCGCCTGGGCACGCAGTTGGGGTGCGTCGGATATCGAATAATTTTGCAAAACGTCGAATTGAGAAAGGGACACAAGAGAGAGCAGTGGTGGCCTGCGGGCTTCACTGCATAGCGAGTGGTTTCGCATCTGCTGCCTTGGGCTGCGATGCGGAGGACGTACCGGAGTCGACAGGTGCCTTTTTGCTGTGGTCCGTGTCATGCCATTGCCAGCCGCCGCCCAGATTTCTGACGAGCGTCACACTGCTAAGTGTCAGCAACGCCTGTGTGTCCGCGAGGTTTTGTTGCGCCAGCAGCAAAGTGAGTTGCTGAGTCAGCACGTTTTGTTCGCTCGCCTCGCCGAGTCCGAACTGTGCCTGCTCCCTCTCAAATAGCTGTTGGTTGCGCTGGTACATCACCGCATAGGCCTGTTGCTGTTGCATCAGATGGTTGGTCGACGACAAACTGTCCTCAACGCTCTGGAATGCCGTCAGCACCGTTTGGCGATAGGCCGCCACGGATTCGTCGTAGCTCGCGTGCGCCCCGCGCAGGGCAGCGTTTCGCGCACCGCCGTCGAAGAGGGGCTGGGTGAGACTCGGCCCAATTGTCCAAATTCGATTAGGCAACGAGAACAGCGTCGAGAGCGCCCCGGTCTGGACTCCTGCTTGCGCGGCCAGCGTGAGGGTCGGGAAGAAAGCCGCCTTGGCGACGCCGATCCTTGCGTTGGCCGCGGCGGCCAAACGCTCGGCACTGACGACGTCGTAGCGACGCTCGAGCAATTGCGAAGGCAACGCCAACGGAACTGTGGGCGTAACAAACGAATAATGCGGTTCCGGTGCAATCGAGAAATCGCCGGGCGGCACATTGGTCAACACTGCAATCGCGTGTTCATACTGCTCACGCGCTGCCTGCGTGGCCTGAAGGTAGGCGATCACTTGTTCGAGCGTGTCCTGCGCCATCAGGACGTCGCTGCTCGACGACTCTTTCTGCTCGAAGCCGGCGCGCATCATATCCAGCATGCGCGTGTCGATCTGCTTCTGCTGCTCGAGCAAGCCGATATCGACGTCAGCCCGACGCAATGCGAAATAGTCCGTTGCCAGACTCGCGGCAATTGACAGGCGCTCCCCGGCGACGAGCGCATCTGTCGACTGTGCGCTGTCTTTGCTCGATTCGATCTCGCGGCGGATTTGCCCCCAGAGATCCGGTTCCCAGCTTGCCCCGACATTTGCACTGCCGATTTGGTACACGCCCGGCATCGCGAAGACTGACGAGATGTGGGCTGCCCCCGGGCCGAGACCCAAGCGCGTGGTCGAGATGCCAGCGTTGACTTGAGGATAAAGGCTCGCAGTGGTTGCCGCGACGGTAGCCTGGGCGAGGCGATATGCCGCATCGGCCTGAACAATCGATTGATTGGCTTTGAGTGCCTGGTCGATCAATCGAGTCAGCGTGCCGTCGCGATAGTCGAGCCACCAGGTACTGGACAGCGACGCTTGCGGATTGGCATGCGCCCGTTGCCAATCGACACCCTCCTTGAACTGCGTCGGGATCTCCACGGACGGTTTACGGTAGTCGGGGCCGACTGCGCAAGCTGCAAGCAACGTTGCAAACACTGCGCAACCCCACCCTACGAAGCGCTGAATAACAGACGATGTCCGGGGCGTCCTCGCACCTTCGCGATCGGCCCTGTGTCGATACGATGAAGCTTCTAACATTCTTTTATTTCGGCTCTCAAATTGATACCCCTGCAACGGCGCGCGTACCAATAGCAAAATCGCAGCGACGAAGGGGACAGGCTTACCGCAGCTCAGCCATTACATTCTGTATGGCGAATGAAATGGAAATCAAAGCAATCCGGCGCAACACTTTTCGAAGGAAGGTGCGTGCCAACGTCTGCAGGAATGAAGAAGCTTAGATGATAGCGACTCGTCGGAAATGACGCTTGTTAGGCTGGAATTCACGGACAAACCAGCCGGGACATTTTGGCAATCGACAAGTGCGGCGATTTGCTCTACACCGCGCTCACGCGGGGCAAGCGCCATTGCAACGTGATGCGAGAGCGCGCATCAAGGTGCGGCAATTCATCGCTATTGGGGGCTAGCACCTATGTGCCGCAATAGGATATATGGCGATCCATTGCGCGCGTATTGGCGCGTGTACTGAACTTCCCGCCGGCATCGCTACCGCGCGTCTTGCGATAGTCATGGCTTACGGGCGAAGACTCCACAGAAACTTGAAGGGCGCCTATCGGCGCCCTTCAAGCGATCTAACGGCCTACCAGGTATAGCTCACAGTCGGTGGTTAGAACCGGTGACGCATGCCGATCGCCGCGACAACCTGCTGGTTGCCGCTAGACGGCGTCATGTTGTAGACGCCAGCATTAAACGCTTGGATGCCATTGCCTCCGCCGACGCGCTGATAAACCCCTGCCAGGTACACGTCGGTGCGAGGCGACAAATTGTAGTCGGCCTGAACCATAACCTGGTTCCAGTGCGGGGTGGCCGGCGCTCCCGATAGGCCCCCGCCAAACGCACCCATGGTGTACGTGTAGGACGCACCGAGGCTAAAATCGGGCTTCACGAAATAGCGACCGTTGATTTCGAAGTTGTCGAACTTCATGGAAGAACCCGTGAGGCCGGCGGACGCGCCAAACAGGCTGGTGGCATTGCCGGGCGCCCCGATGTTGTAAGTCACGGAATGGCTATACACGACGCCGACCTGAGCCTTGTTGTCGAACTTGTACTGGGCGCCGACGGTCCAGATTTGTTGGTCACCGCCCCACGACACGAAGTTGCCGTCGGCGAAGCTCGATGCGCCTGTCAGATTCTGATTGTTGCTGTTACGGCTGAGCTGCAGGTACGCGGCCGCAACAGTGACCGGGCCGTTCGCATAGCTCGCGCCCAAGCCGTAGGCGTTGTTGTTGCCGGCTCCGCCCGCCTGATTCGAGAACGCATAGATCGCGCCGGCCTTGAAGCCGTTGTACGAGATGCTGCTGAACTTAATCGAATTGTTCAGACGCATGTCGTTGTCTAAGTTATCGTTGTCGTACGGGTGGGCGCCAAAATTGCCGCCAAAGCCGGATCCGGTCCCGCTCAGCGGTGCGACGTAGTCGACAATGAATTCGTATTGACGGCCCAGTGTCAACGTCCCGTACTGCTTGGAGCTGAGCCCAACCCACGCCTGCCGGCCGAACATGGCGCCGCCATTTTTGGCCGCGCCATTGTTGATCATGAAGCCGTTCTCCAAGTCGAACACGGCGCTCAGACCGCCGCCGAGATCCTCATTGCCGCGAAGGCCCCAGCGCGAGGTACTCAGGCCTGCATTCTGCAGCGAAAATTCGCTGGCCCCGTTGCCGGGGGTGGTTTTCGCCGAGTTCGTATAGGCCATGTTTACGTCGATGAGGCCGTACAGCGTCACGCTGCTTTGCGCGTGTGCTGCGCCCGTGAAAAGCACAAGCGCCGCGATGGTCAGACTCTTCAGTTTCATCCAAACTCCCTAAATAGCGTAAGGCTTTCCTGGCAGGAATTTAATGATCGCCAAGGACAAAGCGGCCGCAGTATAAGATCTCAAAACTCATCCGTTTCACGCAAATGAACGAAGTAATGTATTTCCGCGATTGAAAAAATTGTCACGCGCACGCAACAATCTAGCGAAGACCCAATGTGGACGGGCGATCCGGGGCATGTAAGGCGGTGAGAGATGAATACCGCATCGGTCTTATAATGTCGTGGTTTTGCAACAGTTGTAACCACATCGATTTTAAATATATATTTAATTTTCTCGGGCGCTCAATGAACCGATCTTTTAATTAAATTAAAATTTAGTATTTTGAGGCAGTATTTTTATTCGGGTGGGTGCTCTCTGTCTTGTTGATTTGACACGCCTCGGTCCCTCTTCACATGGAACGTTTTCTGGCCGAGTAGTCGCGTCGAACTCGTTAGCCCCGTCCGCCCCCTGCTGTCCTGCTGCCTAGCAGCCCCGCCCGCTGCCACGTAGAACGCGCGCAAACATGCACCCCCAATCGGCGGAAATGCTGATGGGCAAAGCCATGTCGAAGCCCTTCTGAAATGCCCGGGTCTTATGTCAAATGGGCCGAGACATTTTTACAAAATGTCCTTCAGGCACGGCCGACCGCGCCGATAAAGGAGGGAGATAGTAACCGACGAGGTTTAGGATATGGCAATGAAGATCGGGGCGCGGCTTACTGCCACGTTCAGCGCGGTACTCGCTTTGCTGTTGGTCATTTGTGTGGCGGTCGCGGTACAGATGTCGCGAATGAATGACGATACACAGAGCATCGTCAACGGATTCGTTGCGAAGCAAAAACTGATGAGTCAGATCAAGGAAGATACGTCGGAGCAGTATCTGACGACATACAAAGCGCTCGACGAACGAACCCCCGAAGCACAACAAGCCGACGCGCAGACAACTCAGGCCCTCGTCCGCCGAGTTACCGCTCACTACAACAGCTTGCAGAGCCGCCTTACTACGGATACCGAACGGGCTGCCTTCGATCACTTGCTGCAAGTGCGCAAGGCGAACGTAGCGGCGATACAGCCGGCCATTGCTCAAGTGGCCGCACATGACAGTAATGGGGCGCGGATAAGCTTGTTGAACGCAGTGCCGTTCCGACAAGCACTGTTCAATACACTCGACGATTTCTCAAATCTTCAACAGCGTCAGGAGGATGCTGCCGTACAGGAAAGCATCGACGCTTATGCGGCGGCGCGCGCCGTGCTCTGGGGTTTGGCGGCCCTGGCCCTGATCATTGCGACGGTCCTGGGTGTGATGGTGACGCGTTCGATCGTCCGTCCGCTGCAGCGCGTGGTCGAGGGCGCCGAGGCGTTGGCGCGCGGGGACCTGGCAGTCAAAATTGCCTTGATGCGCCGCGATGAAGTCGGCGCCGTGGCGGAGTCGCTGAACCGGGCGATTGCCCAATTGGCGACGATCGTGGGCGGCGTCAAGCAAGCCAGCGCATCGATTTCGAGCG
>Ga0310811_10003864_pt1 | contig 18875 bp, 23 predicted proteins | sample YCmetagenome_FD_207642 | JGI IMG/M metagenome (GOLD analysis project Ga0310811, IMG submission 207642) | Soil microbial communities from experimental microcosm in Duke University, North Carolina, United States - YC | ecosystem: Engineered > Artificial ecosystem > Soil microcosm > Unclassified ...
CGTTGTTCCCATCATAGATCCCCGACTGACGACAGCTCCAGGGGGTGTAGGAACAGGCACCAGCTCGGCACAGAACACTAGCGGTCCACCCAAGTCGATGAAAATCTCTCAGGTCTTGAGTGAGATGACCAGTTTCAACCGCCGGCTGGCCCAAGCTGAAGACTTGGAGCTGCGACATGCAAATGAACTGCGCGCAGTGGAGACTAGATGCATTCAGCATGTCAAGGCTGCGAAGACTGAGTTCAAGGCCGAGATAAAGAGTCTGGAGGAACGGTTTGAGCAGAAAGTCGCCAGTTTGCTTGCGAGTAAGAATCACGTTGATGTAGGAGATGGGTCTGAAGCTGAGACTGATGAGGAGTTCGAGAAAGATGTCGAGAAGCTTGAAAAGAGTGCCCTTGCATTTGGCGACAATAGTCTGAAGGTGAGTAAATTAGTGGATCCAGTATGTGAAGAGTACACTAATAAGACATCATTCAGGCGGTTGTTCGTATCGTGTTTCAGATGTTGATGGGAAGTGCAAAGCTTACCGTTGATGCACTTCCTTCATATCCAAGTGACGAAGATAATTGGCCGCTCGATCCTGCCACCAATGAGCGTTTGATGCGTTTTCGCTGGACTGAATCCCATCAGCATTCAGATAATCACGCCAACATCCTGCGCATCATCACTTACATTCGTCAACATGGCGCAACTGTATGCGCTGGCACTGGTCCTGCTCTTCGCGATATCAGTGATGAAGACCTGCGTGCCCGTGTGGTGAAGAAATATCAAGACTTACAGAAGAACTTGCGGAAGGCAGGCAGGTTGTCTGGACACCCAGTGGTGCCCCTGACAGCTGCGGCAAGTACTGTTGAAGACGATCCAATCGGGCCTTCAGCTCAGCCTGTAGCCATAACGGCAATTTCACGATCCAAATTACAAAGTCGTGCCAGAGGAGTAAGTTGTGGGCCATTAATACGAACTAGAACTCACCTGTGTACCTTAGAAACTTGAAGTGCGTGTACGCAAATACGAGAATCTGCCAGAGGATTCAGAGTTCAGGCATGAGAAATATCGAGCGGCACTCACAGAGTCCTTGATGTCGCAGGATGAGGATGAGGTGAGTGAGCAGGGGCAAAAGACGGGGCGATTTATATCCCATGCTGGAACATATCGAAGTGACCTTGTGAGTAAAATGATGACAGCTAAAACAGACACTGACCCTGATCAAAATTGTAGATGTCGAGGTTCTTGGCTGCTGTTGATGAAGCGGTGGATCCACACCCCCCTCCTCGCTTCACCGCTCGGGTTAAAGGCGACTCAAAAGAACTCCCACTCTTAGCTGCGAAGAAATTTGAAAATCGAGCACGCCGATGGATGGTATCAGCGGAATGGCTTGCAAGAGAAGAAAACAAGAAGTATGACTCACCTAGCTTTCTCCTAGACAATGGGCGTGCATGGGGTGATCCAAAGGACCCTGAGGAGATGTTGGCAGGGCAGAAGCGAGTGAAGGAACAGAAGAGGGTGATTGCAGCAAAGAAGCGCATGAAAATTGAGGAGATGGAGGCGAAAAAGAAGGAAAATGGAACAAAGAAAGGTAAAGGCAAATCAAGGACCACAACTGACAAAGGGAAGGGACGAGAGAGCATCCCAGCACAACCAGTAGCAAGTACCAGCACAGCTCGTGAGCTGCCTCCTGCTGCAGAGTCGGATGATGAGTTCAGTGACTAGATATGCCAAAAAGTGCGCACCTTATCTACTCTCCATCTTCATCTTCTAAATAGTCTTCAGGTTCGTTCCCTGCCTACAAATTTTTTGAGACCGTTGCACAAGAGTAATCACAGTTTGTAAACTTACATGGTCAAATGAGACAGTGATCCACAGATCTTTTTTGAGGACGTTCGAGTGCACTGGAATTAGTGCCAGTGGGCACTCGATCCATGATACTGGAACCACTTCCTGAGGGCCCAATTCAGTGTAGGAGACGTGGATACCAAGTGTAGATGCACTGAAAATATATGAGCACTTGTCCCTGCTAACCGAAAGACTTACTAGAGATCCCATGGCATTGCAGGAATATCATCGTCAGAGACTAATCTCCGCACCACTGCACAAACATGAGGGACGACATCAAGCACACCAACCACGAATAATGCTGTGATTTGCACAGGGACACGGGTTCTACCTTGCGATATGAATGCAAATGAGTCAGCGTGCGTGCGCCGATTCATGGTGCAGCCGTAACGAATGCCATCTTTGCGAATGTATGTGAGTGCACGAGCTACCTTGTTCGCGTAGAAGGGGGTGCCATTGTTGCACGATAAATCACCAACCAGGTGAAGGTCGGGCCATAGAGAATGACAGTACTGGAGAAGAATGGGGTAGAATACTCCTTGAGGCGAGCCATATGCACGGAGATTGATCAATTTTGCATTACGGAGTGGTAACCTAACATTGTCTGGTGAAATATCAACATCAGTTGATAGATTGGTGCGAAGAATAAACATGTACCTTTGGCAGCTTCGCTCTGATAAACTGCTATCTGTGTCATCATACTTCCACGGTCTTGAGCTTGTACCTTGATAATGCGGTTAATCTGGTCTCGTTCGAAAGAATGAGTGTCGGCAGGAAGAGCCAGAAGATACTCATAAATGAGATGAGTTTGGACCCAGTTCCGTAAGAGAGTTAACTCAATCCGCCCTCCATCATGACCGTTATGGTGAACACGTTCCAGCATGCCATTGAACCGCTCAAATGCGAAGAGCCACCAGGCATATACAGGACCAAACTTCTTTATCATATCAGCTGTATGCATCGAAGCTTGATGGTTGATGGTGAGTGGGATGCGAAGCTGCAGACATTCCAAGCAGTAATGGGCTAGAAAGCTCTGACCAGTGCGAGCCTGAGCCATAGAGATCGTGCGAGATGCGAGAATTCGGACACCAGTGCACAGGAATAGAATGGCCTTATACAGTGAGTGGCAGTTACGGGAGAAATCTGGGGCTACAATGTTGGGTGGAAGAGGAGGCTCGGTGTCCGGTATTTCGTCATTAGCATCCCTCCAAGACCACCAGAGAATGACCGGGGTGATTGTTAGAAGACGACGCCACTCATCAGCCTTCTTGAGGGATTGGTTTTCACCCAGCTGATGTTGGACAAAGATAAGAACTAAGTCGGCTATCAAGGCAAACACATACGTTTTTCGGCAGTCGAGTGACATGGCTAGGCCATCTTACAGCATTAATTATGTCTTCAAAGCGTCGCTTTGGAGAATTGACGCCACCCATGCCCGAGAGCATATATCCACCAAATAACACGCGCATAAATAGGTGCGAAATGATTCCTTGATCAATCAAGATGTAGGCATGTCAGAATAAAGAAATAGACACGTACCAAGGAAGATACAGTGCATAAAGTCAAGAGCTGACTTTCTCGATGGTAACCAGCCTGAAATGACATTGAGAATGCTAAATCTAACTCCATGGTCTCGCAAGATCGCTTCTTGGCGAGCGGGAGTAGCATCCTTAGAGTAGAAGCTCTGACGAAGCATATGATAATCATCTTTGTTGGTCCATGCTACGCACCAAGTCAATGGGGATCGTGTGTGTGAAAGTTCACTTACAATTGTTGTAGCCTTCGGGAGTATTGATTTTGACGATGTCGACATCACAAAACGCACATGGATGGAAGTCGTGACTATGTCCAGCTGTTCCATTACATTTATGCGAGGCAGGCATATCGCAAGCGAGGGCTTCGTTATCTGCGAATACATCTGCAAGTTCTTCTTCTCCATAAACATCCATTTTGACCCCTTGATAAGTTCAAACAATGAGCATACAATTAGCATTCAATACTTCACACCATTCTTGAGTTCCAGCAGCTCGCGAGTAGATGGCTCCAAACAATGGTTGATTTGAACTACGTTCGGCTCTTTTGGACCCGGCATAATTGCTGCGCATATGACATTGACTTGTAAGAATCGCTGGTCTCGTGGGAGGTCATTGATAGCGTAGTAGATAGGGCCGCTAGAGTGGGGCCGATTTTCGAGTATTCCCATCCTACATCACGATTATGTCAAATTAAGTGTTCAGTGAGTGCAAGTACCATGTTTAAACTCACCAGTCAATATTCAAGGTCAAATGCAGGCCATATCGATGTTCAGTAAGCTTCGTTGTTGCTGGTTGGTTATCCTGAGGGCGGTCACGGACAGTACCTAATTCACCAATCTCGCGGACAGTATTTGTCTCAAGTTCATGCCATAACATGCCATCATGCATGTCGGTCATGACATAATCCTCATCTTCATTTTGTCCTGGACGATCTTGTCGGCTGTCTCGAACTGATTTTGCAAAACCAGGTCGCATGAACATACGGCGAAGGCTTCCGATGAGAGATACATGCGGCATGATCTTTTTGGAGGTTCGGACACGCTTGCCTTTCGCATCAGTATGTTCGTCGTATAGTACTCCTTGGCAGTCTGGCACAGTACACTCGGGAGATGGAAGCTCCTTGAGCTGAGCAGGAGTAAAGTGCTTCCAGCACTCGGGGCATATCGCATATTGGGTGATCCACTGGTCAGCATCAATGCCGAGTCGACGCTTCGCGCTGAGAAGATGACGGACGGGACGTGGATGCTCGGGTAGTACACCTTCGAGTAGCATGCAGTTGAGCTGATTGTTGAGAGCGTCCGTCGCAGCTTGTACGCTCTGCTTTCCGAAGACGTTACCAATGACTGTGTTGAGATAGGCAAGGCGGACACCTGGACGTTCTTGGAAGGCTCGTGGAATGAGAGACGGTCGGTCCTCTTGATCCTGGTCACTGCCAGGAACTCGCACATCAGGCCATGCCACCGGACGGAAGTTGAAGTCTTGGAGTTCCTGAACAGGTGCTCGTCGTTCTGCCGGATATTGTGGCTGCTCTTCTGCATGTTGGTCGTCCATGTGCTGAAACTCGAAATCATACTCATCCTCTCTGACTTGAGGTGGAATCTCCGGCCTCTCTTGATGGTCGGTACCCTCAGACTCGGATGATGGCCTGGATGCATCGTTCATCGAATTTGCACCTGCATCAGCATTGGTATCGACACCCGGTGGTTTCAAGACAGGGGGGTACTTCTTCGCGTGCTTCGTAATAACCTGCCGTGTCTGGTACATGAATCCGTCTGGATGCTGCGAGCAGCGCGCACAGCTGCATTTGTAACGATGTGTTGACATGGTCAGCTACAGTGCTTGAGGGATGACGAGCTCGACGACGGCGCTATATACTAGCGAGGGACTTAGTGATTTTGATCATGTGTTGGAAATAATACATATGGTTTATTTCGAGAGTCTTTGAGAATACACAGGCTGTTATTTTGAATCGGGTAACATGCGGATACAATTTCGGGAATTCTGAAAATATGAGAAATTATGCTAGCACCGTATTTTTCGCGTTTGTGCTGTGATAGTAGTAGTGCGGTATACAATATGATTGTCTGTAGATTGTATGTGGAATCTGCAGAAGTCTACATAAGTAGTAGATTCGAGCCAGCAGAAGAAATTTACAAACGGAACAAAGCAAAGACAAGGAAAAGTGTCAGATGCCGGTTCCTTCCGATCATCACTCAAGATTATCCTGCACCTTTGAGATTGGCGTAGTACGTGCAACATGGTCAAGTTGGTGTAGATCACGGCACACGCAAGAGCGAGGGTCATGTTCTATGTTACTCGTTTGTGTAATGATCTTATCACTCAGTTTTTACAGAACATCCAAGGGAGGTTATCGTTTGAATTGAAGTTGCGCTGTTTTGAACCTGGGCGTTTGGTACTATGTAGTAAGTGCACAAAACAAAACGTGCATAAGCATGCTTTGAATTTTTGCTTTTAATACTCACTCGCAGTATCAAAATGAACGGCGCTGATCGTCCTCTCCTTGATCTCCTTCGTGGTGGAGTAGCGGTACACCCATGGCTTGTCTCCCTTTTGCAAGCAATCATTATAAAATTGCTCGTTCAACGCTAGAGTTCGTGGTGAACAATAGTGTTTGCTCGCATCGAGGGGCTAACTTACTGCTGAAAGGAATATCCTGATTTCCCTGATCTCCCTCTTCCGGATCTTCGTCATCCAATAGTTCAGGTTGTCTTGAAACGTTGTTCTCAACAGAGTTTTCCATTCGCAAAATGCTGTCAGCCCGGGGACTATCTATCTCAAACGAACTAGCGGCCCTCGGGCGACGTTCGGCACTCCACGGACAAACACAGTCTCCATTCGTGGCGGTTTTGTCGAGTTTATCTTTCTGTGAAATTTAGTTTGTTAATCATTCCGTTCTTAGGACAGCTTAGCTCACCTCGATCTTTTGGATTCCTCGACATTTCTTTTTGTGTTTGATCCAAAGTCCAGGATAGTATCTGAAACGCTTGTCCAAACTGATCTCCTTCTCGCATCCGTGGCACCTGACGGATGTAGGGTATACACTGTAGGTGTACTCGTCGTCTTCGAGCTCTCGTTTCCGCTGAGCCTCGCTTTTCCTCTGCTTGCGACAGCCCGTGATGAATTGATTATCGTGCTTGCTGTCATTAGCACCTATGTTTTCAATAAAGTTATGACTTGGTGTGTTCTTTGTGTCATGTGTTGCGGAAGGGGGGCGAGATGGGGCAGGCCCATGAAAGTCGAACTTGGCTGGACAGGCGCCCAAGTGCTCGCTGACAAGCAGGCTGATCGTGGGCCAGCCGGCGTGAGTGTCATACTCAATAACAGCCTGACACCTGTCACACTGTATTATGTAGGCATGGTTCACGGCCGTTTGGGTCATGTCACTATGTCGGGTGGCGGTACGGTCCATGTCTGTCTAGTGCACGCCGGGTGTGGGTTAGGTCTTGATTTTTCGCTTTTTTGTACTCGGAGACAATCCCCTTTCAGATGTGAATGTTACCTTTTTTTCACAGTGGCGTGCAGTTTGGGCCTGCTTCGGAGTTGCATTGTTCACCCCAGATACGTGTGGTTTTTATTCCAGTATTTGTCCACTAGGGTAAATTGTACCCTAAGTCGGACAGCACTAACCAGTTGGGGTACATGCTCCTGCTATACCTCTGGACTCGTGAATTTCCCAGTATTAGGGTATCCCCCGCTAGTCCGCCGGTCATTTTATATGCATAGGACATCGAAGATGGGTGACTGATCCCACCCCGTAGCGTGAAGTGTAAGTGTCTACATAAGGTACACATAGTATTCCAAGGCAGGCCATGACAATCATCAACTAGCTAACGCTCTTGTCACTTTTCTAGACATTTGATTCCAACGCTTTCCAAACTATAAGGTACATCTACAAAATTTTCCCGTTGTGAAAGTGAACCTTGTCTGACATGATTGTTCTAGAAGAACAAATCAGCATAGAAGTCAAGAAAGTCTATGTAGATCCACTCCAGCCGCTGTCAGGACACTCCTCAATTTCCCCACATGTCTATACTTCTTCGGGCCTACAATAGGTGGGGACACTCGGTCATGATGGTTGCCTTTCTTGCAGGAGTTTAGTTCTGCTGTCGTCACTTCTTCCCAGTGTTATTTTATGCATAATGCCAGATTTTGCGCACGGAGTTCTCCCAATTGGTGGGCAATGTTTGAATCTAGGCATACAAGATACAACAAGTTCGGTGACCATGCTTCTTGGTCACACGACTTATTGATTCATACAGTTCAATCTGAGGTGGCATTCAGGTCTGGTTTCAAAAGGCACATCGCCCCCACCTTTGCTGAAGATGTATGATCAAGAACGACTTTGTAGTCATACAAAATATGTTCGATCTGGTGGCCGAGTCGAATAATAAGCAAGCTAAGCCTTTGTGCCTGTTGTTGGAGTTCAATTCTTTTGGATAAGCGATCCTACACTCGACAGCCTGTAAGCGACTGCGAACTTGAGAATATTTGCTTACATTGAGACTTCTGACGAGTTTCTGGTTATTGAAGATCGTATCCCAGACGCGTCAGGTCAGTTGTCGCTAACCTAAGTGACATCACTTTTTGATACTTTTAGTCCCGTTTGACACACCGTCCTGCTGTTAATCAGCGCAAGCAATTCGTAGAGTGCTTTCGATATCCATCATTTCTACAGCACTCCTTTTCTAGATGGCCAGCAGGAGACGCTGATCGTCTGGCCATGCCCACCCACAAAGGTCCCGCGCGCGTTTGATCGTGATGGTTATGCACGTGCAGCCGCTCAGCGTACAAAATTGCGAATCATGAAAATCATCCAACAGTTGTTTTCATTCGTTATTGGGGTGATCAATTATTATGAAGCAAGCGATGCAGAGGAATAGTATCAGCAGCCTCGTCTTTCATAAGTAGTACGCAGTGAGTGTAAGCTAGCATGTAAGTTCCCCTCATTTCAAGCTAGTCGTCCCTCTTGATCATACATATGTAGTCTGCGTCATGCTATCATTTCGATCCCCAAGCAAAACAAACACTTCATGAACTTCGATTCGCAAACAGTAGTAGTCGAATAACAGAAGATTTCGTGCTGGCAAGGTACGGGTGGTTACAGTACATGTCATCAACCATCAAGATACACGGAATTAACGCTTTGAGAACCTGAAGTTCGGCGGAAGTAGTGATTTTGGAAACGTCTTGGAAGAAACATTGCGGTCGTGTTCCTCGAGAGCCTTCTTCAGATCATCTTGGAGTTGCTCGCTGGACTTGATCAAGCCTTCCCAATGCCGTATCATCGTTGCGCGGTGCTTTGAATAACTCTCCTCCAGAGCTATGAACGAGTTGTATTGCGTTGCACTGATTGGTCATAGCAGAATAGACTCCTGTCAGCAACCTATCTCTGGAATAAATCACTCACTATGCATCAGCCAACGCGTGTACGTCTTCAGCTGCGTCGTGTAGGAGCTCCTCCCTCCCAGCGCGGACTTCTTTGTTGACGTTTTTGAATTTGTTTGCGATGCTCTTTACTATAACCTAGGACAGAAGTTAGATGGTGAGCGCGTCCAACCACAAATAAGGAGCTTCACAGTCTGGATGTCGCTCAGTACCTGTCAAATAAATGAATAATATGGCAGAAAATCGAGTAGGTTTTCCTCACATCCACTATGTCTTGAATATCATTACCCTCATCGGACTTGATGTTGCGGCGACCGTTCTCCCTTGGCGACTTTGCACGTTGTACTTGGGGACTTTGGACTGGTAAAAAAAGCATGTCAGACGTTCCAAAATGCCACACATTCCTGTACTAACCAGGCATTTGCTTGACAAGCTGGGTACTCAATTTCAGAGTAAGCGGAGATGGCGAATATGATGACCCAACCATTTCAAATCGAACTCGACTGGAGGACGGCTTCCGCGCAGGGTAAGATGATCCAAACTCATCATCAGAAACGAGTGAGACGATACGGCCCAAAGTTGGTCCCTTGGGCGAGCGGGTATTGGTTTCGGGGATACCACTTCCAAGCGCACCACGGTTATTAGAACGAATGTTAGACCTCAAACAAGTCATGGTGGGGATCTGGACAGCATTATCGAAACTGGGCCGAGTCACCAGCGGTGATGCAAACGAAACTACCGATTTCCCCTGACGAACCGGAACGGACGGTGAGAGCCTCACACCACGAGGTTTAGCCAAAGATCTGTCAGCATCGTTGGTTCTGACGGGAGTGGGAGGAATATCCAGTGCTGCGAGCTGCTCTCGTGGCTCTTCGTTACATGAGGGAATCCAAGGCAGGGGGGAAGGATCCTGGGATATGATGGCATCCATGGCAACATCGGTGGAAGGCTGTGAGACCCCAATACATGTCCCATGCCCATCTTGACGTCCGGTGACGTGTAAGGCAACTGGGACTGCAGAAGACGTCTTTAAGTTCTCTACGAAATGTGGACCTTTACTCGGGATCATTTCAGCATCCTTGGCTACGCTACGGTCCTCTGCTGAGTCGTGGCAATTTTTCACTGGAGTCGAGTCTAGTGTGAGGTCGATACAAACAGGGGGTTTACGTGGGGTTAACTGTAACGGAGGGGGATCTGAGGAGGCAGGCTGCGAAACGCTTAGCTAACTAATATCACAAAAATCGTCACATACAAGAATAGGATCCTCGCTCCCTTTTAAGGATACTGAATAGTCGATAAAATCGCCGAAGACCGTTTCATCCACCTCCCCTGATGCGGCATCCTGAATTGGCTCAAGCGGATCCTCGTCTGGGGGGCTGACCACCAAAGGTTTCACTTCATCGGTTGGAGCATGTTGCATGATGAATACCGGGTCCTCCCAAGGCGCCCTCTTCGGTTTGGGAGTACGAGCACGCTCTGGAGTTGACGGTTTCTTTTCGGTGATCTGAAACGATGTCAGTTTTTGACGGATGATTTGGATAGATCGACGTACCACTGCATCGGTGTTTCCAGTTTTAGTCTTTGTCAAATTTTTCGGAGCGATGGTACCCGCGCCTGCTCGGTCCATGTCCGACTTGTATGCAATAAGGGGAGTGGATGATCAAAGGAAGAAGTGACAAACCTTATTGACTTGCTTTCTTAATGCCGATTCTGGTTTAAGAGACGCAGAGGGACCATTGGTCGCATCGTTGTGGAGTGTTTCCACTTTCGTAATTCGTTCAACAGGTTCTGATGCAGCGACTATCCCAATATCAGCCTCTGCGGGCTGGAGTTTCGGTTTCATATCTTTGGGGGATTCGAACTCGGGCGGCTTCTCGTTCCTGCATCGTATAACACCCGCGCGGGTTTGTCTGCTAGAAATCGGGGCTGGAACCCTCTTCGAGATCGGTTTCGAAGCTCTGACTGCCTTGGCGCGCGCGTTTGTCTTCCCTTTCGAAATTGCTCCAGGAACTTCGTCAAAGTCTACTTCCTTTGGGGAGACAGGTGACAGTGCCTTTCCTTTCTTGCCGTACTTCCTGGGGGCCCTCGCGACCGCTGCCGACAACGTTGGCGGTTTGAAAGGGTCGGGCAATATACTTGCCGCACGTTTGATAGGGATGTCGCCACTAGTAGTGTTACGGGCCTTCTTCTTAGGTGGATGATCGTCCTCTAGAACCTTGGGTATTCTCGTGGGGGAATTCGCGTCATCCCATTTGCGTCGAATGCCTGCCAGCTTCGCTGGTATATCGGCCAAATTTGCGGGTTTTGGAGGGGAAACGCGCAATACAGTTCCTTTTCCTATTGCCAGATTCTTCTTCTTCATAGGCGAAGTGGGTATGATTCCGTACGCAGTCAGTTGCATGTCGGGTATAGTCTTGCATAGTAGCACTTGGTCATAAGCAGAGGCATCCTCCAAGGAGGCGTCATCGAGATGTGGTTTGGCAGTATTATCGGTCGGTTCTGGGTGACTGGCCTTTTTGTTGGATGGTGGACACGACCTCTTGACTTCCAGAGGGATGTTTTCTGGATGATCTGTCTTAGTGCTAGACGACCGTAGGGTGGAAGAACGCCTGTCATCGATGCGGCGTGTTTTGCCAAGTTCTGTCGTTATTGCCACTACGTTCATATCCGACTTGACTGATGAAACTGTTGCCCTCTGAGCAGCCTTGGGCGTGACTCGTATCTCTTCCTCGTCGGAATCCACAATCAACCTTCGCTTGGCGATGCGTTTTGTCGGAGGTGCTGGTTGAAAACTGTTGCTTTTTGCACTAAGACTGAGAGCTGGTTCGGTTTTGACATTTTGTGCCGGATGGACTATGAGACGAGCGTTATCGACGACTTTGTGAAGTTCGTCATCGAATATTTCGGAGAGCTTGTCGTCGCTTTTGCCAAACACTGAGACCTGTACTGCACCAGGGGAGTCGTCTTTTGCAGGACTTTCGCGAGGCAGAGTAACCGGAGGAGGCGCAAGTTTTTTCGCAGACTTGAATACAGGCCGAGGTCGGGGGACAGTCTTTGGAGCGCACTCAGCATTGGCGTGATTTTTGAGCTCCTGGACCTCAGGATTGTCAGTTAGCGCCGGCGGGGATACTCGCTCAGAGTGGGTGATAGATCGTGCATCATCCGGGAAGTTCGTTTCGTACACTGTCGGCTCTAGGGTCAATATTGATATGGAACTGGACCTAGGGACTTCACCATTTTCGACATGTTTAACTTTATCCTGTAACGTGCAGGATTATTAGTACGAGGGTTGAGAATTAAATTGGCATAACAACCTCATACTGTGACCCTTGGGGTGGTGGTGAGGAGTCGCCTGAGAGTCTGATGCTATGTGCGAGGCCAACACTTCTCCGTTTGTTTGCTTGCTTTTGGGGATTTTCACCCAAGAAACTGAGCTTGACCTTGTTTGAAGCTGTTAGTGAAGTTGTCCATAAATAACCTCCTTGCACTCACTACACCGCGCCTCCGTAAAGCCTCCATGAGCCTGCTCAAATCCTCCCGTTGAATTTCGAATTTCAAGTAAAGCTTCTGACCTGCCGGGATGTCAAACGACACGTCTCCCATACTTGGTGGAGTCGTTAAATCGACATGAACAATGACTTTGCTATGTGGTGGCGCCTTTGGCACGTCAATTGTGACAGAGCGTATATGACCATAGGAGATCTTCAAGCTGTCACAGACATCGCCCTGGCCACAACAGTCAGCGAGGCCCACGACAATATGGTAGAAATATTCACCTGCCCAACAACGTTGGCAAGAAAAAATTCTCTATCCAGGTGCAAGCGGTCGAATGCAGTCGGTTGAGGATAACATTTGCCGCATACATCAACCTCGTCCAAGGCAAATGATTGAGGGCTGCTCCAGGTAGTAGATTAGTCTGATCTGCATTACCAAATCAAAATACTCACAATGTGATATCGCTCCTGGCCAAAGCGTCCATGATCTTCATTACCGTATCCTCCCAGTGCGAGCTGCTGATGTATTGGAGGATATTGATTAGTTCTGGACTGCAGCTGAAATGCTTCTCGGAACCAAAAAGGGAGTTAATGAACTCTGTCCGTTTCGCCGTCCCTTTCTCCGTTTTGTTCGTTATCGGGATCAGCCATCCCACTATGTCCAGAAGGGCCTCGATTACAAGGTAGTCTAAGTAGAGTCAAACAAACCTTCTACGACAGAGCTTCATGCGACTGACCCTTGGATTGTGAGATTGCAATACCGATAAGCGACCTAAAATAGTTTGAGATCATAATTGAATAAAAAAACGAGACAATTTTACCCTCCAAGGACAGCAGGATCCCGCAGCCTCCGCTGATTACCTGGATGTCCGCTAAGCGTTTCGTGTAACAGAGAATATGCCTATCAATCAAGTCATCATAAATTACATGACAAATGAGTGCATCTATGCTGCTATCAAACTGTTATTGAGTGGTGAGTACTTACAGTCCTTTGTGTTCGTGGTAAAATTGTCAAGGAGGTGTCCTGGTAAAAGAAGAGCGTGCATATAGTCGGATAAAATGCTGATGCAATGCTTTCCTTGGTCGCATCTGCCAAGTTCGGTGCTTAGACAGATACTCGCAAAAAAGAACCTCCGAATCTAATCGTACCATCACTGTGTTTGTCAAGAAAATCCTGTATTTAATCCAGATAAGTCTAGTCACAATACTACAAGAAGGGGGGTCATACCTGGACACCTGATAAAAGCGCAACCGCAACGTCATTCCACCAGGCGCTTAGTTGAAGATTTTGAGAATTCAGAGCATTTCTTAGTTTGTCGTCGATTACTTTGCGAAGTACAGCAGAGGAAAGCTGGAGCGCAGGTCCAGGAATGGCAGCATACAAGGGAACTAGAGGTCGACGGAGGATAGAACGAAGTTTTGATATTGATTGTGAGGAAGGAGACGATGATTTCTGAGATATATTTTAAGCGCCTATTTTCAATATGAAGTTGATCACTCACCAAAAGAATAAGGTACGAAGTAAACTGGCTAACAACGTCACTGACACGCTTGTCAATTCCGCTTTGTTTGACGGCAGCTTTGAGCGCCTCTACAGCCCTTTCAAGCTCGGTCATTCACGCAAGAGTGATTTGGAGTTATATGAGTACAGGCGTGATTCTTATTCTGCTGCCCTTGCACGGGTCAACGTTCAAGGTGGGAAACACAGCCGCGCTAAGCACTTCACGCGTAAAGATCCTCTATCACGTGACGATGTCATTCATCATGTGATTTATGCGGAGTTTCAATCTGATAGTCGCGCAGACGTATTTCAACTTTTCAAGCCAACTACCAACGAATTTCCAGTTTAAATCGCTTTCTTGTAATACTTATTGTGTGTCCGCCGCTCTCCTGCGCTACCCAAAAACTGGTATTCAACCAGAAATCTCAATGGAATCTATCAAGGAGGAAGTTGCACCACTGTTACTCCTGCCCGAGTCATGGGAGGTACCTGTTGTCCCCGCCGTCCTCCGCATCAAGACGCCATTGTCGAACATCAAACTCAAGCAATCCCGTTATGAAGATATATGGGGTGAGGACGTGCACGCTGCATTCATGGAAGGTAGGGAGCGCATCCTACGCCGAAATTGACGTTCTTGTAGAATCGTAGCTGAGAGTATATTCAAGCTATTGCCATCTACCCGCCAATGGGAAAGCGACGGCTCAGATATGTACGTATATTAAAAGAAGATCAAGATGAAACCGCGGAGTCACCCCGCCTCATCAAGTCATTCGGTCGGTGTCAACTCATTCAGTCGTACATTCTAGAGAAGACTGGCAAGAATCGTACTCGGAAGCAAGTATCAAGTCATCTTCAAAGACTGAAAAAGAAATACAAAAATGATGCAACCAGTCTGTTATCTCAATGTTGGTATACTTTCCTACTGAATTGCACTTCGTAGAACGTGCATTGTTCTTGGAGATCTCGCAGCTAACTCAAAAGTGTTCTGACCGAGAAGGACCGGCGCCATCTTACGAAGGTATCCAGACAGATACTTCCCTGCCTCTGTTTTCGTCCTCCGATCAGGCTTCACCCTTTTGTAACATCGTCCGGGATGGGTTCGAAGAACAAAAGCCGGGTGCCAGTTCTGCCAACGGATCCGATTTCACGTGCCATCATGCTGGCAACAGGCGTCACTCGTCATCTGGTGAACAAGAGAAGGCCTCCAACTCGATGGTTTCTCAGGTCAGACCGGGTTTGCCAATAGGGATTCCAACAGAAGAAGATTCGGTCGATACTGGTTCTGAATTCTCCTTGTCTTTGAGACGACTCGGTAACAAGCTGGCCCCACTCAACCTGCGATCGGAAGGGCCCACCACCGTTTACTCTTCCGAAGTCCATTGTTCCCCTGCATGTCACGTTGTCAGTCACGACGGCCCCAACCTCACCATGATGGACTTTCCCTGCAACTATCCAATTCCAGTAGACCAATTCCTTCACACTCCTTTGCAACCTCTGCAGATCACGTGCCTCGAAAAACGACGGGTCATTCCAGAGAACGTTGACGGACGCTGGAATTGGCCGGTCGGTGCCCATTCATCTGGCTCACCTCTGGACTCAGACTTGTATCCACACCATGCGCTCACTGCAGAACCTTTGCTGTCGCTCTCAGAAAATTGTAACAAGCCTTCCTTTGACATGAACTTCATGGGAAACTTGCACCCTGAGCACGAGGATCGTCACCACGCTCAAAGGCCGTTCTACTCTCATGCCTACGATACTTCGTCCTACTCGTATACTCAGGGCTTGTTTTCACAAGGATTTCTGCACGCTCAACCGACATACCCTCGATTTCTTCATGACCCGTGCGCACATGCCGAGGAAACACTTGCGACACCTCTGATCAAACCGATTCCCCTATATCCCGCTGCGTATGCGCACTCAGAAGATCACACACCAGATCTGTCACCCGTCTCCGCTTTGTAACGCACCAGCAGTTTTTATTTGTTTTCTCCCTCATTATTTTTGCGATCACCCAGATACATCATGATTTGCAAACATTGCATCAGCACATTCATATCAAGGCAATTTTTATATCGTACTCCTGTTGTAATACTGTATCGTCCTTCGGACAGCTTGCGGGCATTGGTAAATAGTATGGACATGTCTGCCTTACTGGACGTTTTATCAAATTGTGATCATCGACGCAGAGTGAAATACTTCAACTTGCTCAAGCTGCAGCCTGCCGAGCTTACTCTGAGAAGTGTGATCGTCAACTTTGATGCAATCATTTACATAATCATAATGACCTCCCGCAAACCTTTTTATTTCCAGGTTGAGGAGGGGTTTCAATTTTGGAGCTCGGTAATGATGAATTTTAATTAATATCGATGTGCTACGGTTACCACGGGTGTTTACTAGTATCATACTAGCAAATCTGCTACCTAACACGTGTACAGGACAGCAAGGCTTGAACTCCACTCTTGCGGTGTCTGCCACAGTGTACCAATAGACAGCATGGAGTCCCGTCAGAGTGCGAAGTTCACCTTAGCAACCCTCAAGGTAAAATTTCAAGATGACTTTGCGTCTTTGTCTAACCAATTGGATGATAGTCCCCAAGGATCAAAAGGAAGTACCTACGCAAGGTTATTTGAAATTTCTCTCCTCTGCTTCTCTTTGGCTGACATTGTGAACTTTGAAGTACTCGTGGCTTCCTGATGTATTGCGATTAAAAGGCAGCGTACGTGTTGTTGGCAGGAGAAAACGCAGTGATCAAGATGCTCGTGATATAGATCATTGGTCGTATAATTGGCCCAGTCTTGACTGTCACCGTATTCGCCGTGTTGGTCGCCTATGCATGGTCCAAAGGGAAGAGAGTTGTCTTGACAAATTCGGTCGTGCCACTATTGTCTGTGGTGGTGAGTAGCAGCGAATTTTGCCAACCCATGTATATGCTGACATGTCACAATCCCTGGCCAGGTTGGTTTGATACTCGTATTTAGGCAAGTTATATACTTAGTTCACGACATTGACCAGCTCACAGCTTTCTACAGAAATGGGTGCGCAAAACATGAAGTTACTAAGAACAGGATTTAATCTTAGCCTAGCACTTCATATGACCGTTTCTGGGAAGGTCGAAAGTGCTTTTCGACTATCACGTCTAACGTAGGGACTCTAATAATCGCTTACATTTAGCTTCATCAACAATTGACTCCTCTCTAGGTCCGCAACCTGTCTCGTATGATATGGATTCATGTCTCGCTACCTCCCGCCGAAGATCACCCCGCCTACGTTCTCGGAAAGACACCGATATCTACGCTTACCACCGCTCAACTCAGACGTCAGAAGATAGAAGCTCTGCAATTTTGTGTCGCTTTTGTATTTGCTGTCAAGCACTACCTCCGCAATGAGGATGGGCCTGAGTACGATGATTATGCAGGCATTCTGCCTGCATCATTCACGCGAATCCACGACCTTGGTTACACCACGGCTCAAGGAAGATCCTCTCCTAAATCTTATGATGCTGCCTCGTCAGCTTCAGATAGTGCAAACAACAACCCTGATGCCACCAAGAGAGTTCGTCGGAAGCGCAGCAAGAAACAATTCGTTGGCCATGCCGCTGCATCAGCTTCAACCCCGCTGCTTTCGAACTCTCATCAAACTGTCGAGTTCCACCCCTACGCTGATCGAATGTCCATGCCATTTCCCCTCGTGTTCGTGATGATATTTAATGCACCGCACTGCGACTAACCAGTAACAATAGTATCGCTCACGAGCTATCCAATGCCATCTTCAGGTTTAAGCGGGAAGGTTTGCTTGAAACCGTTGGTCCGGCAGGTAAGATACCTGGACATGATTCCTAGTCTTGACGCTTAATTTCGTGCCGATACTCAGGCATGAATGCCATGAGTGGATTGTAAGTCAGATATGTTAGCCCACTGAAAACCATCTCATCCTTGTCCAGAGTGCAGTCAATGGTCGACCAAATGACTTCGATGGAGAGGGTGGCGAATACCCCTATACCCGCGCCTTGTGAGTTCAATCCTTACTGACACCTTCAACAATTACTGATAGCATTCTAGATGGAATCCATCTAAAGCAATGTGTAACTTTATACCTCTTTGCCCTGCCATTGACTCTGATTAATGACCTCGGCTGGAGCACAATTCCCATCGTTACTGTAGTCGCTTTCACATTGATGGGCATCGAGGGTATTGCAGATGAGATCGAGATGCCTTTTGGTAAGTGTTCTGCGCGGACAAACAATGATGTCGCTGAAAACAGCATTAGGGTATGACTCGCATGACCTGCCTCTTGGTGCGTTTCACTGCAACGCAGTACTTCTTATTATTCACTTGCATACACAGACACTTACTGTGACGATTTGAGAGAGGAGATTGAGTAAGTTGCATGTCCTGATCCCATGTTCTGACTACCATTTTTGGCAGGTTTATGATGGAAAGGCTTTCTGAGGGTGGTCATGGCATACATGGTTATGATGATGGAGAGGGTGATGATTGAACATCTGGGGTAAATTTGGGCGGTAGCGAGTGTTCACACTTTTTTTCGTGTTTTAAATCATTACGATCAAAGATAGCTCTAAAAATAACTAGCTAAACTCCGGTGTGCAAAATTCTCCCGGTCCGTAGGGCTAGTAACAAATGTTCAATGACATGATATTGCCCGTACGAAGCGAACTTACTTTCGATGTGAGCGAGGTGAGTCCAGCAGAATTTTCGCTAGTCTTTCGTCCACTTTGTGGTCCCGGTTTCGGTTTTTGTCCCTTTGCGAAAGCTTCCAGAACTTTCTTTGTGGTCGTTGGAGTCAGATCTTCCTGTACTCAGTTTAGCCCACGTCATGCGAGGAGTAGAAAAACGACGAACATAAAAATCGTCGTTCACAACCATCATAGGTGCATTACTGCAAGCACCTTGGCACTCAACTTCAATGACGGTGAATTTACCGTCACTTGTCGTGGCTCCTGGTGCTATTCCACCCAGTTGACTGCAAACCGTGCTCAAAATCTCCGTGGAACCCCTCAGCATGCATGGTGTGGTGGTACAAACTTGCACGAAGTTCTCCCCGATTGGTTCACTGCGCCGATACAGTAGTCAGTAGAGCAGACCT
>Ga0310811_10003866_pt1 | contig 18868 bp, 17 predicted proteins | sample YCmetagenome_FD_207642 | JGI IMG/M metagenome (GOLD analysis project Ga0310811, IMG submission 207642) | Soil microbial communities from experimental microcosm in Duke University, North Carolina, United States - YC | ecosystem: Engineered > Artificial ecosystem > Soil microcosm > Unclassified ...
TGCGCAAGGAGGCAATCATGTCTTTCGCGCTTTATCTGATCGGTTTTCTGATCTTCATTGGCGGCGTGGCGTGGGCGCTGGTCGCAGCTGGCGTACCTCAACTGTACATTGCCATCGCCTGCGTGATTCTGCTTGGCGTCGGTATCCTGACCGGCGTGTCGCGCACGCGAAGCAAGGATCCACCATCGACTTAATAAGAGCCGGAAACGAAAAAGCCCGCATCGGTAGAACGGTGCAGGCTTTTATTTTTATAGAGGTCCTTCGCTACATCATAGCGCGACTTCATCATCATGAAGTGCATGACTTCTCATTAATCTTCGAGTGTTAGATTTAAAAAGCATTATCTCTTCATACCTCGAGGTCTCCTTCAATTCTCCCCTCAGGCACCTTCCGAGAAGAGCGAAATGTTCAATCCTATGGAACTTACTCCGCTCTGTTTCCCGCACCCTGCGGCGCTATGTCTTCCGACTCCTCGAAAACTTTTGAATTGAAATGGCTGGCATACCTTAGCAGTATGTTGGTTCTACTCGTAGTCATCCTTTCTGAATTCGCAGTATATGGACATGACGATCGCGCAAATAAATGAAGTTATCGCAATTGCTTTTAGCCATTTAAATAAATGTGCTGCACTGGCAATAAATGAGAGTGTGCCTGTTCGAAAAATAATAAGGAGCGGCACGAGAACTAACGTCGCGATCAGGAAAAGGATAATAAGGTAAGCAAAATACAGTGCCCAAAGAGTGAAAAATGCGCATATTCTTTCGGAAATGGATACAGTCATTTGTCCCTTGTCTTCTCAACAGTGCCTGCCGGGTATCTCGCAGCGGTTTGATCGTAGCATGGTCAATGTGAAAAAAAACCCGCGCCGACACTAGGTCTGGAGCGGGTTTTAGGATGTCCTGAAACTACCTGGAACATGTTCATGGTGGTGATAGGTGGACTTGAACCACCGACCCCAGCATTATGAGTGCCTTCCACCTCTAGACTGCATGCGGGTTTAAGCCATATCGGGTATTTAATGCTGCAATTTTGCTGCATTTCCCACCCCAGCGATATTCCATGACACCTGTTCATGGAGTTTTAATGGCATCAATTTTGAAAAGAGGCGAATACAGCTACCAGGTTGTCATTCGCCGTAAGGGTTATCCCACCAAGACACGCACCTTTGAGCTGAAAGCCGACGCAGAAAAATGGGCGCGGATGATTGAACGCGAGATGGATAGAGGGCTGTGGCAGGAGTCGGGCGCAGAGACGACTTCGACCTTGGGCGATGTTTTGCGTCGGTATATGAACGATGTCACGCCGCTGAAAAAGGGCGCGGAAATTGAGCGCACGAAGATCAACGCGATATTGCGGGACTCTATCTGCGAGCGACGAATGGACGTGTTGTCGGGCGCCGACATTGCATCTTGGCGGGACCGCCGCTTGAGGAAGGTTAAGGGTGCGACGGTAAATCGAGAGATGGCAATTATTCGTCACGCAGTCGACATCGCGCGTAAGGAGTGGGGGATGCGCATCCGTAATCCGTGCGAGCTGGTTCGCCGCTGCGCCGGATCCAAAGCGAGAGAACGCCGGCTTGCTGCGATGGAGCAGCAATTTTTGATGGCAGCACTTGATGCTGTTAAGAGCCCATACGTAAAGCCGCTTGTGATTATGTCGATCGAGACGTCCATGCGACGAGGAGAGTCGCTGGCGCTACTTTGGAAGAACATTGATCTGGATAAGAGAACGGCCTACCTTCCAGATTCAAAAAACGGCGATGGCCGCTACGTTGCATTGTCGAGTGTCGCAGTAGCGATCTTGCGGGATCTCCCTCGTGAATCTGGCGAGACCAAAGTGTTTCCAATTACCGCAGATGCACTGAAAAAGGCCTTTGTGCGATCGCTGGAAAGGGCGCGAACGCTATACGAAGAGGATTGCAGAACAAAAAATATCGTGCCTTCCCGCGATTTTTTGGTCAATTTTCGCTTTCACGATTTGCGACATGAGGCCGCTAGCCGACTGTTCGAAAAGGGACTGAATATCATGGAGGTGGCAAGCATCACGGGACATAAAACGCTACAAATGCTTCAGCGGTATACCCACTTGCGAGCCGAGAACCTGGCAAAAAAGCTCGGGTAAGACCAAGTCGCGCTAAGGCGTTCCTTCAACTCCAGCGATGAGTCAAGATGTCTGGAGGACGGAGGGCGCAAGCCGGACAAAACGGGACAAAACGGGACAAAATCGGACAGGTTGGGGTAAGTCGACTTTGTCAGCGTGTCGTTTCGTTGACGCATTTCGTTCTGCCATATATTCTTACCAAGTCGATCTATCGGCACCGTATGTCAAAATCATCTGCTCTATTGTTGAATAGAACAGATTTCAATAGCCGTAGCACGGCCAGATACTTTAAGAGTCTAGCTGCGGGCAGTGACGATTCGCATGCCGCGGATTTTTTTGCTCGTAATCACAAACTAAATACGAACAGTGAGTGTTGACGAAAGCTAGGCTGGATAAGGCTCGCAAACCCAAAACAAATCATAAACACGTAGTAAGCAAAAGTTCGTAGACCGTCCAAGCCTTACAAGGGCAACGCTTTCTCGGCTTCAAATGCTTAGGCTTCTTATCGAGAGGCTAGGGCAGTTCCGCAATCGAAGTACCGCCGATCCACAGCAGTGAAAAGCGTATGGCCTGTTCTGCACAGGCATGTGGCACGCGATGTGAAATGGCACATCGGTCTGCATGAAGTACGACTGTCGGAATCCTTTCGACAGGGAAGATTCAATTTCTGGATAAGCGAACGATCCACAGCCCGGCTGAGGTCGGGGCGTTCGCCGTGTGGTCGATGTGACAAGACCTGGGCTTAATCTTTCGGGATTAAGTGACCGGCCGCCGTGAGGCACCGGCGTAGCAGCTGTTGGCAGAAGGCGCTGCTGCGAATTTATGATTCTTAAGCTTGGTTCCTTCACCCCTAGCCATGGCAGCAGTCAAGTCCGCGGCAGCGAGCGCTGAACGCCTACGAGTAGAGCATTTCAGTGCTCGCGCGACGACTTAGTGGCTGTTGCCATCTCGCTGTTGGTTGTGTGAGCCGTCTGGATTGAAGCTGTACTTCTCGTTTTGCTTCTTCATCATTTCGTTGAACAACTTCATTTCGTCCGCGGCCTTCTGCTCTTCCGATTTGCCGCAAGCAGTCAACAAGAACGATAGTGCCAAAAAGGGAACGACAATAGATTTTTTCATGGTTTAACTCCCTTGTTTTGATTGAGACGTTCACATTTTACTGGACAAGATGTGCCGCGCTGTAGCGTAACTGGTGCCGAAATTCGACAGACGACGGAACATCATTTGGCTCTCCAGCGCTTAATCATGTTGGTAACGAAGTCCTGACCTTTTAACACGAGCCGTATCCGGTATAACTGGAACAGAACTAGAATCGTCACGAGATACAAATAAGCGGCGCTCCGCGAGAGACCGGTAACCGCGCTATACCATTCGGCTAACCAAAAATGAATCACCGCCCAGGATAGCGCCGAGCTCGTGGCGATCCCAGCGAGGGGAATTATGTTTTCTTTCTTCATGTTGTCGTGTGAAGCAAGTTGAATGATAGAAAGTGAACATCAATGTAGCGACGCTGAATTCACAATTCGGCTTATCTGATCGCTCTCGCTGGCGATGGTCGCGCGCTTCATATGGCGCTCTAACGCAGCCATGTCACTGCTACGATGGCGTAGCAATTGTTCCATGATTGCGGCGGAATTGTGAACATTGTTTTCCCGGTTCAGCTCGAATGCGTCGATGACCCGAACGAGATCCTGCGAGCACACCACATTCGTTGGTGCATCAATAAGTGTGAGCCCATTGCCTTTGATGACTACTACGGGAATCGGGGGCGCCGATAGTTTCAACTGCTTCTCGATTATTCGCGCCGCATTCTTGACCTGGGCCAGCGCATTACGCATGTGGGTGTGGCCATGTTCCGAAGTGACCTTCCACATGTCCGCAGACGGATCGACATGAACGGTTCCCGATTTATATTTAGTCTCGATTACAAAGATGTTTTTCGGTGTAATCAGTACGTGATCTATCTCTAGAGAGTATTCATTGTCCGTACCGGGGTTGAATACAAAAAGTGCGCCGTGCATGGTCTGAGCCTCGGGATAGCGATGCCGATGCGATTCGATTAAATTCTTAACGAACCGCTCAGCTTTCACCCCCGCGAGTTTTTTCTGAAATTCAGGAGAGTCAAATAGCTCCGCAGTCCAACTAACGAGATTAAAAACGAGGGAGCACAGCAGAGAGGTGGCTAAATAAAGGGGCAGCGAAAATCCGTGAGCTGAGGGGGCCTGCTTTCCATAAAAGTGGAAGACAACGCACAGGAGAGAATATGCAAATCCAATTGCGGAGATCCATTTAAGCGCGAGCAACGGCCACTTGGCGATAGGCCAATATAAAGCGGCTCTCTCAAGGTGAAATTTCCGGGAGAGGTGTCCTTTAAAGAAATAGAAAGGGCATGTCATAAGGAACAGCAACGCCAGAAACGGTATGGCAAATAAGGCGCCTAGCAGGGCGCTAAAAAGGGTGTCATCCTGTTTCTTACTCATAGTTGACCCTCGACGCTTGATTCACCGCGCAACGTGTTCCAGCCCAAAGCCCATGCTTACGAATCTCATGGTTAATCTCACGGAAGTCACGCAGGAGTCGTAGGCGAAAGAAGGTAACTGCATGATGTCGCCGATGGAACGAAATCATCGTTTGTTCGAGCGTGGAACCGGGGAAGAAAATGCGATGCAGTAGGTAATTCAGATGCCACCAGCGTGTCCGAAAATCGCCTCGACCGGCGAGTTGAGCTTTTACTGAGCGGCGATCTGCCGATAGATCGATCAGCTGGCCGACTGAGTAAGAGCTATAGACAGGACTTTTTCTTGGCGGCTTAGATTTTGCGATTTTTCGTAGGAACGCTTTACGGGAATCCTCCGCAAAGTCGGTTTTCCATATTTCGTCATTAGTAAGGCGAATCTCTTCCATTGATAATCCTCTGCTTTAGGTTGTCGATAAGGGGAGGTAGAAATCTACTACTGGCTCTGCCGCCCAACTCCATCAAGCCTATCAAGAGAAATCGTTCGCGCAACTCGCATTCCGGGTCAATTGCATGAACGAACGATGTGCCCGCCAGCTCCCAGAAAACATATAGATACAGAGTGTATCTCGGGGTGTTTCCCCTCCAATGTTTCGCGTTGGTTTGAGGGAAATTGGCCTTACAGACCGCATTCCCTTGGACCGCTCCTAAGGCCTGAAAGGCCTCTTGTCCTCAGTTTCGTGTGCTAACCAAGCTATCGATTCGCATCATTTCAAGTAGTTTGGATTTCCTCCTTCGCTGATAGTGGTTAGAAAGTTTGGAAATAGCGGAAAGGAACCAAGATGTGGAGGAGAGAAGTAGAAAGGATCATTGATGGAAAAGGTCGTACGCGCGTCAACGGGAAGGTTGCTTCAGAACGTACGCGACGCCTTACCAAGGAAGTGATGTGTGCGGCAATAAGCCGGTTGCACGATTTAGGATACAAGCTGCAGGATCCGAAAAATATCGGTGAGCGGCATGTCTCAGTATTGATGAAAGACGCCTGGTATAACAAAAAGAAGAAGATCAAGACAATTCAGAACGAATTGTCCCGAATGCGAGTGTTTTGCGGGATGCTTGGTAAGGTGGGAATGGTTGGGCGGCTTGAAAAATATTTGCCTGACATCGATCCTAAGCAGCTAGTTGTCCATACGAGCGCTCGCCGGAGCAAATCCTGGTCAGCTTACGACATAAATCTTGTTGAGAAATTCAAGGAGGTCGATGCGAAGGATTGGCGCTTAGGACTCATGCTGAGACTGGAGGTTGCGTTCGGCTTGCGGCGTCAGGAAGTTCTGAAGTGTGATCCGCACGCTCAAGATTATGGAAACTATTTGCAAGTCTTTCCGGGGCACGGTAAAGGTGGACGTTGGCGTAACGTTCCTATCCTCAGTCCAGCGCAGCGTACGATCCTAGATTTTGTGAAATCGCAAGTTCCTAAGAATGAGCCGCTAGGGTGGAAGTGCACAAAATCTGGAAAGGTGGCCGGTCTCAAACAGAACATCCGGCGTTACGAAAACCTGATGGTCTCACTTGGCTTCACCAAGGCAGGCGCAGGCGTGACGGGGCATGGGCTTCGTGCTCAATTTGCGGAAAACCAAAGCTTGCTGATGGATATTCTCCCCCCAACGCTGGGCGGCACATCTAATCAAATGGCGAGAGAAGATTTGCGTATGAATCGTACGCGACTTGCGCAGGCGCTTGGACACAATCGTTATTCCATCACCAATGCCTATATCGGAAGTTTCGGCAACTCACGGCGGCCTATGGCTACTGAAGAAGGTCTCAAGACTTTACAAGACGCGTTGACGCTGTTGGAGCGCAATGATTTGCCTGCTGTTCCAGTGGAACGCATTGACGACTGCTTGACTATAAAAAGCGCCCTTGCGGTGGTAGGCGTAATTGCGACCCTGGAGCAAGCGCATAGGTTGTGGAGTGAATATGCCTGCCGTTACGGTGTCGCCTGGATGTCTCCCGAAAGCGACCTTGGTGTGGCGCTAGAAGCTGCAGCGCTGACCGTAACTAAACAGCTATCAACACAGAAATAAAGGGGAAGGATATGGAAGCGAACCACACGCAACGCATCGCTGATGATGCAATGACTAAGTTGTTGATTGCGGGGAGTCCCTTTGATATCGGAATTCCGGCATGGACATTGAGAGAAATCACTACCAGGTCCACCTATGCTATTGAGCCGAGTGCCTTGCTAGGGCTTGATCCGGAGAATGGAAGCAAAGACATTGTTTCCGAATACGAGCGCAAGAAAGGCTATGAATTTTCTTGGGGAACTCTGAGCGAGGATATATGTGAAGAGGGGGATCTGCTTGTTAGCACCTTTGAGGTGTTTCCAAAGCTAGTGCTGAAGCAGTTTCCTCAACCTGCAATGGTCGAAGATCTGTTCATCTGGATGTACGAGAATCATCCACTCAGGCATGAGAGCTTTGGTGCGGATGAAGCGCATGGCGACTGGTTTGTAATGTCTTTCACTGCTTATGAGGCAAAGAACATCTCCAGATTGCGCACTTGGCTCGGGACTGTGTTCGTTACGAAAATAATGCAGGACCTTGTTTCCGAAGCAATGTTGATCGTGACTAGAGAGTTATTTTTGGCTGCGAACGAGCGTCTCGATGAGGATTTGTTCAATGAGCATAAGCGCTTTCAGCTGTGTGGAGATCCTGCGGATCTAACATTCAATAAGAGCCCGAGCTAGTCTGCAGGAAGGTGCGGAAAAGCAGCACTTGCGAACCAATGGCTCTTTCGGGGAATCTCTGAACGATTATGAATTTGATGCTAATGGAGGCGCTCTGACCGATCGACGAAAAACAGCATTATTTTCTTTTTCGAACTGGCGTTGTTAGTTGAGAAAATATGAGGATTCCAATGGAAAAAAATGAGAAGCTACTGCTAACCGAAAAAGAGGCCGCGGAACTCCTAAGCATGAGTACGCATTTTTTGCGTCGAGACCGAATTACTCCGCATGGCGTTGGAGTACCGTTCATTCGGATTGGAGGCGCTGTCCGGTATCAGCGGGGTGCTTTGGAGATTTGGATTAACTGTCGTGCAGAGAAAACGGAACAGAATTATCTGATGAGCGAAGCGCCCGTAAAAAAACGAGGGCGTGGTCGGCCTATGAAACATAAGACTGCTAATGCCCGTAATATGAGTGCATGTTTGTAATTGCGCAATGGTGGGTTCGAATTTTGCGGTTGGCACTTTCCAAACGGATGCCTGTCTTCTGCGCCTTCTCGGTTCGCAGAACGTCACGCAAGCGTTTCACTGACTGGCAAAAAATCCCCATGATGGCCGTCTTCAAGCTGGTGTTTGATCGCGTATCAAATGGGGCGGTATAGCGTCACGGTGCCGTCGCCCTCATTTTCATCGTCGTTCGACAGCGCGGATAGTTGATGCATCCCCAAAACGCGCCGGTCTTTCCATCCCGTTTCACCAGCTTTACGCCGCATGAGGCGCATGTCGGCGTTCGATAGTCGCCGGCAAATGCGAAGTCTTTCAAAGACGCGTGCGTCGCACTAGGCAAATCAAGAATCTTACGAAGTAATGCCTCGCCATCCAAAAGCTGAATGGGACTCGCTGCGCCGAATGCGAGTGCGTCTTTTGAGTAGCTGCTGCTGGTAATAAAAATGCCGCGACTGACCTTTTGGTGGTGCATGACGCCCAGTAGTTCGCGAATCTCCTTAACGCCAACTTGCGACGCCCAAGCTTTGCACTGAACGATGGCAATCGGTGTATCGGGATTGATTTTGTATAACTTGATGTCAACGCCCCCATCCGGACCTGCTGCGAGCGTTACCGACCTGAAGCCTGTCACCTCGTAATACTTGGCGCAGAGTTGCTCGAAACGCTTCCATTCCAGCGAACGTAGCGCCTCCAATGTCCATGCCGCCGGTATTGGAAGATCCTCCTTCGGGCTGCTAATGGTTTCAGCGTACATATCGCGTTCGGAAGACGCATCCGGCCAAGCGAACTGGTGAGGACGCGACTGCGATGGCTCGATTGAAGTGCGAATCTTTGGCAATGAGTTTGTATTCGCGCGGGAAAACGCAATTAACGCGATGACACCAAAGAACGGCAATGGTAACCAAGCCAGCGAGCGTGAAAGCGCAATCACGGCCGAAAATACTGGATTGCCAGCCAGCAGAGCGGGAACAATGGTAGACAGGAACAGCCAGCCGAAAAGCGCGAGTCCAGCGCTTATCCACCAAGGGCAAGCGAGCAAAATCTCGATGCCATTTTCCTTTTTACGTCGAGCCATAGTGATCTTCTCTTGATGAGGGAGGGAACGATACACGAACGCATCGGGTGATGATCCGATAAACATGGGCTTCAGACTATCTCTTGCCTGATACGGGGCGCGGTCGAATCTTCTTTGAGATCCCCGATTTCATTCATTCTTTCAATCGGACTAAAATTTTCGAGTTAAGCTCTTTAGCAGATATTTTGAACGCCATGTCGGGGTAGGAGGCGCTGTGGTCGTAGAGATCGGGGCGACACCTACGCACTCTTCTGGGGAATGCTCTGCGCTGTCAAGGAATTACGCACTCAATCCGTCGCAGCAATTGATGGGCACAATTTAAGCGCCCTGAAGCTGTCGCTCAACGCTTGAATTTAGATGCGGGCGCCGGTGTAGTGCCCAATCGCATAGCGGTTCCTTATCATCCCTCTTTGCCAACAAGCACGTCGTCAAAAGCACCGTCAATGAACTGTCGAGCCATGTTCCCCTGCAAGCGGGCTGACTCGTCGATACTCATCAAATCGATTCGACGATTCGGGAGCAACCGCACCTTGAGTAGGCTCTCCGGCCCGCGCAGGCCCTTGTTGAACATCAGCTTTCCCTGAACGAGTTGCTCACGGACAATCTGCATGCGCTCTTCGAACTCCGCCCTGGTCGAGGGCGTTTCCATATGTTTCATCATTGTGTAAACCCTTCCTAGTAGTCTTTCAGGACCGCCTTAAGCTCGCCATCCACTCGCAGGAACCACTGCACTCGCCAGCCGTCAGGCAAGGCAAAGGCGTCACGGCGAATAGCCAACACTGTCGTCTCGAATCGTCGATGCGACTCGTGACTCTCTACGCCTGCTCCGTCTCTCCAGTGGTATCGAACCGTTTTTGCTGAATTGGTCCTTAGAAGCTGAAGAAACCTCGGTGTAGCAATCGCAGGAGAGATGGTCCCAAAGTAGGCGACAGTCGGCCTTGCCCTACCGCAGACTGCAAGGGGCTCTTCTGGGCCAGGGCGGGGCAGTTCAGTAGCCTTGAAAGCATGTTCAACAGATCTTGGAGGCTGTCCTTGGCCGGGTGGTATCAGATGAGATGTCAGCTCCAAGTGCAGAACCTTGTGGTTAAGCTCAACAAAGCTCTGCAGATCTAGAAGCACCAAGTCCCCGAAGACGGGGCGGTATGAGCGTTCCTTGCCCATGCTGACACAGTCCACCAAGCTACGCAGCAGTTCATGGCCAGTTTCCGGCTCCGTAAGGCTTTCAGGGTTGTACGTCCTCAATGCCGACTCGATGAATCTGAGCTTGCTTGCAGGCATCGGTTCGAACAGCGCAACATTAAGGGCGTAGTTAATCAGTGACGCCCATCGCCCGGTTTGCAGCGATCGCGATTCCCTTGCCCCATCGGCGACGAGACCCTCAAGCTCATGCACTGTTGCAACGCTGAGCGGCTCGCAAAGGCTGCGAAGTGTTGCTTCCACCCGATCAAGCACAGGCTGGGACAAAGCGCCAAGGCGATCCAAGTCGCGCCAATGCGACCGCACGCTCGAAGACAAGTAGGTAGGAGGCGGTAGCCCCGACGCAGCGGGCGGGTTGTATGGGCCTTCCGGGAACCGCATCTTGAGGGCAGCAACAGCACTCGACGCCGAATCGATGCTCAACTTGCTGGCGCGTTCAGCGATTCGCAAGATAGTCGCCAAGCGCCCAACATGGCTGCAGTTGGTGAGCCCATCAGCCCAAGGCACGTGAGGCTCAATGACCTGCCACACCTCCGCCGGTCGTTCCCGCGAGAGTATGTCGAGTACCGCTGCGGCAATATCAGCTCTCGCCCTGCTTTCCATGGAGGCTGCTAGGCGTGCGAGCATGGGCAGCCATCCTGGGTCGCATCTGGCACACCACAGCACCATTGCAGCAGCACTGTCCCTGCGCTCCCAAGATGGATGATCAATAGCCCAGAGGAGCAGCTCATTCAACGCTTCCGTCGCACTTACGGAAGTATCTGAACCGATGTATGAGAAGGACTCGGGCGATGTAGCGCCGACCAAATGCCTGACGTGATCGATTGCCACCCTGAGCAGCTCAGTCCTCCCGGCCGGATCAAGTCGACTGCCGACTAGGCTGATGACATGGTTAGCAACCATCCAACGCTGGCTGTACCTTTCATTGAGCAGAAGGGGGCCATAGGCACGGGCAAGCTCGTCGGCGCCTTGTATGTTGGCAGAGACGATTTCCGCTGCCTCCAGATGTGAGTGATTCCCCGACCAGATGGACCATCCGCCGTCTTGAAGTGCGCTCAGAGCGCCGATGCTGTCGCCCACTGCCGCGGCAGAATTTCCCCTGGACGCTTGTCGACGCGCAGAGGCGAGCCGCTCGCTTGCCTCGCGTAGAGCCGCCCTCTTTCCAAACGTTCCAGGCAAGTAGAGTGTGTCCTCGTCCAACTCCTTCGCGGCACTGTCTCCGCTAAGCTCCTTGGTCTTCTCAGGCTCCGTCGCGGCTGCGTTCCGTGCAGCTAGCTCGCGCTTCACATCGAAAATCGACTCAAGCTGCGAAACTTGGTCGGGCTTAAGTCTGGACTCACGTGCGGTGAGAACTGCCTCAACGTCGGCTCGGATGGGCGTCGGCAGAACAGGTACAAGTGCCATCATCAATAGCCACGCACGCTCATCGCTGAGCGAGGCAATGACCGATCTCAATCGACCCGTTGCCTGTGTCAGGTCATCTGGGCTTTCGGTCAACTCGGAAAGTACGGCGCCAAACTCGCGCCCCCAATCCGGTAAATGCCGCTCGTCGCCACGAAGGAATACCTCAAGCAAAGCCCAGCGAACTCTCCAGTGCGCTACTCCACGCACTTTCCGCAGCATCGCAAGCAAGGCGGCCTGCTCCTCCAGAGCCGCCCCTGGAAAGCGCATTCCAACGAGCGCAGAGATTCGATCGAGATTCCCAGTCGTGGCCTGCACATGCAGCTGCTCTCTCGTACCGCAGCTTTGGTGTTGAAAGTACCTGACCGCGTCGGAGTAGCGAGAACGGCGACACAACTCAGCAATGAACGAGCCTTTGTCTGCCCGAACGAACCGCTGGAAAGTCATCTCGCCCGAAGCTCGCTCGAGCAGTCCAGCGATCTCCCGCAAGGACTCAGGAGCAACCGAAGACGTGGCCGGGAGGGCTTCCAATGTGCCACTCATGAGGGACAACTGATCCTCCTTGTACCAGCTCGGTCCCATGGAGAAGGACAGAACCATCCGGTAGGTTCTTTGCGCCTCTTCTACTGCTTCAAGATCCACAAGCAATGGAATAATCTGAAGCAGTTCTGGAACAAGTTCGAATCTGTTTTCGACGTTGGCACTGATGTAGTCTCGCCAGCGAACTGTGAGCTCAAAGGTCTTGTCAGCCAGTGCGCCCGTCGGCGTGCTGGGCACAATCAGGTCCAAGACGCCGGCTAGCACGGCTCTGAATCCCTCGTTGTAAAGACCAAGCTGAGAGTCGAACTCCCGATCAAGGGTGTCAATGAGAACATCAACAGCGGACGGTCTGCAGTCAAGAGCGAGCTTGACTAGGCGGCAGTAGAGCGGAGGGACGAGCGCTTCTGGGATGAAGTAGCTTGAATCCCAGTGGGAACGAGCCCCAAGATCTAGAACCAAAGCCGGCAGCACCTTGTCTATGGCGAAAGCCCAGACCTTGGAGCTACCCGCTTCGTCCTTGGCTGCGGCAGTGCGCCGAGCTTTGCCGTCACACCAAGCTACAGCTCGAGCAACGCTCTGGAGCCAGTCTTCCCAACCAGCGGAATCGGCAAAAAGTAACGGCGGCTCCTCATACCTTGAATCAAGGAAGCAAGAGGCACGAATACGGCGTAAGGCTTCGTCGAAACTTGATGTATCTGGAATTGCGCGGTTCTCCTTGGTGAGAGGAATCGAAGCGTCACCCAGATCCATGCCTGCCGCGTAGCTTGCGACAAGCTCAGCACCTGCACCGGACTCAATCAAGGAGTCCAGAAGGTTGTCGCGTCGGTCCTCTGGCTTGAGAGGTGCGTCAATAGCGCTCGCAACATCCTGCAGAAGAAGATCAAGCTCATGCCGAGGCAGCGATATTGCATAGTGCCTTGCCTGTGCTTGCGCCTGTTCGACAATCTGTAGCAGCATCAAAAGCATGTGGCTCGGATCGACGTCTGGCGGCAAGCCGATTTCTTTCACAGAAGTGTAGGCACCCTCAAGAGTGAGCTTAGCGCCCATCATGTCGCCGAGAAGGTGTCGAACGACTTCGGCCCGTTGATCGGGCTGGAGATCCAACATTGGCAGAAAGCCTTCAACGACCGCCCGAAGGGTTCTCATGAAGGATACATTCGCCCCTGCCGCATGCGCAAGGGAATGGCCGTGTAGACGGAGCTTGATGGCGCTGAAAAATTCTCCAGCGTTGATGCTTGTTCCGGGGGCAAGCCTTTCGAAGAATCCTCGGTCGAGCTTGCGCTGAAACAGCTCAAGGAGTTCCAGCGCGTCATCTTCGTTACCGCGTCGAATCAAGACATTTGCGACGGCAAAGGCCTCATCGGGAGAGAGGACCAGTCGACCGTGACGCACAACATGCCGAAGCGCAACCTGAGGCTTACCAAGCGAGACCAGCGCACGGGCAACGAGCTCGGCGCACTGAACGAAAAGCACGTTGTAGCGGAAGCTTAGACGCTGCGACAACAATAGCAATCGGACAATCTCTGTCGCGGCTCCAGACTCAGTAGCGACTTCCAGAGCGTCGTCTATGTCTGCCAGCAAGATATCGGGCTCCGTCCCGAGGACTACAGAGCCATCAACCCACTCCTGGCCACAGGCACGCACACCCTCAAGCTTCAAGGCGCTTGGACCCCGTAGGCGGTGAAAGACCTTGTTCAGGACACCGTAGTCGCCGCTTTCACTGCTGAAGCAGAAGTCCGCGAGACGGCTGTGAGTCGACTGCTCCACAGTCGCGGTCTTGAGAACTATGAACTCGGAGAACGACGAGTGATAGATGGCCGCATCGTCAGGCTTCAGCAGGAGATGACGAATTCGCGCAAGAGTTGAAGGCAGGGCGGTTGCCTCGGACGGCGTGAGTAGACCAGCGAGGCTGGCGACAGGTATAGCGTGCCGCAGTCGAGCAATGAGGGCCAGTAGATGAACAGCATCGGGGCTTGCCGTCAGGCCTGCCCAGATCGTCTCGTAGTAGTCCTCAATCTTTCCGCTGAAAGCTGGAAGCTCGTCTATTTCCGACTGGTCAGCCCCCCCATTGACCAACTCTGTCAGGTAGCGCAGATACAGCGGGTGCCCCTTGGCGCGTTCGCAAAGTGTGGCGACAGTGCTCGGCTTCGCCTTCTCTTGATCCAGAAGCTCAACACACAGGCCGTGCTGAGCGGAGTCGTCAAGCTGGGGAAGGGTCAGACGCTCTGCGCTCTGCAGGATAGGGCTCAAGCTGGCGGCGATTGAGTCCAAGCCGACACCCGTTATCACCACCACCAAGCCTTCAGGCACAGACGGCGGCAGTAGGCCAACGAAGCGCCTCAAGGAGTCGTCTCCTACCGCAACAGCCTCATTGATGCCGTCAATGAAGATGATTCCCTGCTTCTTAGTCTTGTGCAGGTGCTGTGCCAACGCTTCAAAAAGCTGGTTCGTCCTTGTGACGACCTCACTGTAGGGTAGATCCAGCAGTCTCGCAGGTCTTCCTGTCAACTGCATCGAAGAAAGCGAGTTAAGCCAATCAAAGAAGACGTCTGGCTGGGCTTGATGTGCCGGAGTCACGCCCCGAAGGTGCTCGGAGAAGTGGTACACACCAAGTCGCTCGAAGGTTTCGGAATGCGGCGCGAACTCCTTGCAGTAGGTGGACTTGCCGATTCCGTACGGACCATCAAGGAAGATATAGCCACCACCAACCTTGGCAATCGTCGACTCAAGGAGGTCGTCAAAGGCTGGGCGCTGGCCAATCGGAGCGTCGGTTGGCTTTTTGATGGGCCGGTCGGCAATAAGACCGGAGGCTTCTAGAAACGGCTTGATTGCGTATAGGCTCAAAGCGCAGAGCGCGCTGTCCACATTCAGGCGGATCAGGCCCCTACAAGCCAGTCCGACCATCAACGCAGAGCCTGACAACCCCTTGTAGTCCGAAAGCTGGGTGTCTGCCGTGACGGACAGGTCGAGGTCAACTCCGTGCACACGATCAGACAAGGCCTGCTGCACGTCACCATGGGCAACGTGGCCAAGTTGCAGCTTCGCCACGGGATATCCAAAACAGGACCACTTCTCTCCAGGGCGAACAGGCTCTATGTTGAGTGGAATGGGTTCGATCTCAAGTGGCGCTGAAAGCACAAGCACGCATACATCAAGGTCCTCGTCATGCGACTCGATAACAACCGAGTGCTCTAAAGCAGACGCGCCCAAGCCAAAGCGAACCGCCACCGACTCACCTGCCGTATGCGCAGTCTCGACGCAGTGATAGGCGGTGAGGATGCGGTCCTTTGCGACCAGCCATCCCGTGCCCGATTCCTCTTTGCCGACGATCTGGCAGGTTGCCAGCTTCACACCCTCCTCAGTCATTCTGTCCAGCCTCCAAGTGAAATCCAGTTAGTGTCTGCGATATGGATGCTGAACGGCGTACCCGATCTAGAGGCGTGAGACCGCAGCCGCGTAGAGGAAGCTGTCTCATAGTTGAAGATCAATCGTCTCTCAAAGGGTGCGGGGCGGTCGACGATCTCAGCAAGCACTTCAAAATTTGGGTGGCCGTGACGACTACCGTCTGTTGAAATCAGAAAGCAGGGAGCGTCAACAGTGGCGAGCAGTTCTGGGCTCGTGTTGTGGCAGCTGCCGTGGTGCGAGACCTTGATCGCATCAAAGAGGATTGGGCCCGTCGCCGGCTTTCCAGCTCTCAGCCTTGCCACCATATCCTCCGCCCACGCGTCCCCAAGGAAGAGCACTTGAACCCCTGCGGACTTGATGACGATTGCAATAGAGCTGCCATTCGCGGGTGACTGATCGGGCGCATAGATGTCCGCAAGGCGCAGGTTGCCGTTCGCCGAAACCTTCCGAATCGTTGGAGCTGTAGCCTGGAAGGCGGTCGCACACCACATCTCGTACGCATCGTCGAGAAGATCAGTGGACGCCGCACCTCCCTTGTATCCGAGCTTTGCAACCTCCTTCAGCCATACGTTGCGCAGGGCTTCAAGCCGACCGCGACTTGGACCGACCACCTCCACCGAAACCGCCTCCGAGAGGACTAACGGCTGCTGATCTTGGCTTATGCAGGTCGTGCCATTACCTTCGTTCCAAAGATAGCCGTCGTGCCCAAGCATCTTGGCGAGGGAACTTCCTTGGCGAGCGCTGATAGGCCCGGGCGCCGCAGTCCCGCCGAACCCTCGCCTTCTAAGCGCCTCCAGAACGAGCTTGCCCTGGATGCCTTCCTCTTCGCCGGGTTGAAGCGGCATCGAGCGCAAACTGTTGTGCCACACTCTGTCGACTTCAACGATACGGCGTGGCTGAGGACCATTGGAGGAGAAGAACTCCAGAAGGCCGCCAATGTGGTCAGCGTCGATGTGCGTGCAAACTGCAAGGGCTAACCGTCGACCGTCACTGGTAAGCGACGCAAGGTCCGCCTTGACGAAATCCTGGAATGTGCTTGCAAAGCCAGCATCGATGAGAATAAACGTCCCTGCCGCATCTACGAGGAACGAGTCACCATTACTGGCTGGGTACATCTTGATTCTTAGCATGCATGACCTAGGCAAGGGGCGTATTGGTGCAGTGTAACCCGGGAGCATGCGACGTAGAACGGCCTCACGGGCGTGCACGTGCCACCTCTGGGTCGAGTTGGTATGTTCGCCGGTGGCGGAAGCAACTATTCTACGTGCCCTGAGGCCGCGATTGCTCCCACTGTTCCCTTTGGGCGTACAGCATACGGCCAAGTCGCACGAGTGCCCGGTCTCGACCGAAGCCATCAAACAGGTTGAGGAAGCGAATGTCTCAGTCCAGCCTCCACCAGACATTGAAATCAACTAAGCGAACTTCCGCTGTTGGCCGATTGCTGCCGCTCATAACGAGCTAAATCTCTTCCATTTCCGCTGTTTCCGAGTGACGGTTTCCGTCGCGCATATGCGTGCATCAATGCCCTTCACCAAAGCCTCACTCGGCAATCTCAGCACATACCCGAGCATCATTCCCCAATGATGGCCAGCAGCGTATTGGGCAGTGACGAAACGGTCAACCCCTTTGGTAACGTAACGCTGATTCAGAGTAGATTCTCCGTGCCCGACGCGCTTGCATTCGATGCCCAGATAGGCTTCCCGAGCGATATACGCGTTTCACGGCCGCCATTCGTCGGCGCCAGCCAAAATTTCCGCACAGTCTTGAATTCTGAGTAGATCCGTGCGCCGGACATGCCCGTTCTGGCGATCGAAAACCGAGTAGGCTTCACCAAGTATCGCTATTGGATACCTACGGAAAAGAGCGGGCGCGGGCGCCCTATGAAATATGAGGTCGTCCGTGCTCGTGATTGGGCTTAATCAAGATTTTTAATTAGGGTTTTTATCGAAAGGTGCGTGCGGCCTTTTACAGCTTTCCATACATGATTTTGGAATTCCACGACGATATTTGATTTTGGCCTGACACCCCCAGGCTGCTGGAAAACGAATTGAGAGTTTCTCCTCATTTTGAGAGATCCGGTTCAAATGAACCAGTGCTGCTTGGCGGCACAGGTCTTGAATAACTTGGTTAACTCGCCTTGGTGTTACGTTGTGTTGCTTTGCGAGTTGCGTAGTCGATTGACCTGAAATGCTTTCGGCAAATGCATACAGCTCCGCGAATTCTGGTGTTACGGTTTCGCGGTCAATCTCTTCTGTTGGGCTGGTTTGCTCGGTGTGGATTACTCCGACTTCGTTACGAAATGCGATGCCCTGTTCGCTGTCGTCATCCAAGGATTGAGCGAACCGAAGCGGTCCATATGAAAATGCCACGAGACGCTTATTGAGATGGCCCCAGAAAAAATCGATTTGTGTGCTCTTAGTCGGATCGTATTTATCCTTCACTTCGAAATAAACACATGCAGCTTCCTGTACGACATCGTCAAGATCAATTTGATATTTAGAGGATTTCTGGCGGAATTGGCGCTTAAAGTTTGAACCATATACAGATAGCAATTCTTCGAGATCGGAGCTCATATCTAGTCCTTTATAGAGCTGATCGCCTCCACGGTTGTGGTGGTGACTTGCGTTTCTACGCAAGTCAAAGCAAGGGCTTTGATTTGCGGTGCTGGTAGGGACTGATTTGGACGATAAAACTACAGGCGGGATCGTAAAGTGGACTCGGTCAAAGCTTTGGTATTAAGTCTTCGACGGCATACAAATTTGGTCATGAGGCGAGGAACAACCACAATGTCGGCCGCTGCTTATAAGCAGGCAATACGATCGATTTTGACTGGAGGACGTTGCTAATCCTGCGGGATCTGTCGTATTCGAGATCCGCGTGCGGAAGAATTTTTATATCGCAGGCCGTTGGCGTGCTGAAGGGGGGGGGGCTGCCGCGTTTGCGACGAGAAAAACAATACCATGAGGAGCTGCGATATGCAACATCTGTAAGGGTCGCCGGACATAGGTGGCGCCGTCGATGCCGCGAGTGTCCTTGTGCTGGGGAATACGAGGGATGGCAAAAAGCGTTGGGTCTTTTGCATTGCTGCACTGAGGCTGCAGTGCAGTGAGCGCATTGCTGCAATTTTGCTGCAATTGCTGCGCACTCTATACACAAGAACGAGGGGATTTGACTTAAAATCGGAAAATCAACAGCAAAGAGATTTTCATCTAAGCCGTTGATTTATTTGGAGTATCTTTGGTGGTGATAGGTGGACTTGAACCACCGACCCCAGCATTATGAGTGCTGTGCTCTAACCAACTGAGCTATATCACCAAGAAGCCGGAAATTATCGCGTTTTTGCCCGGTACTGTCAACACGTGGGCCAACCCGGACAGCGGCTATCTCCGCTCGCGATCGACCAGCGCGTGGATTTGCTGCGTAGCGGTGGATGCCAGGCAGTCGATGACGTGGCGTTCCGGCAT